>ENA-OYYE01000115-OYYE01000115.1-human-gut-metagenome-genome-assembly--contig:-NODE-115-length-53065-cov-8.432843_pt1 | contig 53065 bp, 31 predicted proteins | sample MGYA00243244_ERZ653437 | MGnify/ENA primary metagenome ERZ653437 (study PRJEB26926, sample SAMN06165130) | human gut metagenome | biome: ENVO:00009003; feature: ENVO:2100002; material: ENVO:00002003...
ATTCCTTCCTGATTCACTATACAGAAAAACGAAAGCCTTCCTTGTTTGCTTTACAGCTCTTTCTTTATGTTCCTGCTTTGCTTTACAGGTCCTCAAAATAGTTCCTGTTTTGGTATACACAGGATTAATTCTTAACAAACAGTTGTATATGACAGCTTTCATGATTCCAAAGTTAAATAAATACGATTAAATTACCAACTATGTGCTATGAAAAACATCACAGTGGTCTGCCTGCTTGAGTGGAGACGGCCCTTTTCCAAAGAGTGCTATATGCAGTCTCCTGAACTCTGCCGGCGTTTTCATTGCAATGCTCATGTGCGGGCGTTTGTTGTTGTAGAAATCAACAATGCCTTCTATTATCTTCCGGGCTTCCTGCAAGTTCTCCGGACGTTTCATCTTATAGAGCCATTCCTGCTTAATGATACCGTTCACTCTTTCGGCAATGGCATTTTCCGTAGGGTTCCCGTCCTCTGTCATGCTGATGGAGGCACCTATTTCCTTGAGACGATTCACATACTGGTTACAACAGTACTGTGAGCCGCGGTCGGAATGGTGTGTGAGCGAACTCAGGTCCAGTTCCTGTTTCCGGGCGATATCGATGGCATGGTCAAGCGCCGCAATGGTATGGGAAGCCGAAAGGCTGTCTGATAGCGTCCAACCGATGATTTCATGGGTGAAGGCATCAGTTAGCAGATGCAGATAGCAGACACCCTCGTCGGTATCTATATAAGTAATGTCAGCGACCCACAACTGAGCCGGGGCCATGGGCGTAAGTCCTTTGATCAGGTTCTTATACTTGCGATAGTTGTGGTTGGAGTTCGTCGTATGCCTGCGCCGCAGGGGAGGTAGCATCAGGTGCTTGCGGTGCATCAGTTCGTAAAACCTGTCGCGTCCCAGCATCCTACTTCCGAAAATGTCACGCAGGATTAGAAACAGCTTATAAGCACCAATCCCTGGAGCTTCTGAACGGAGCTGCCGAACAACTTCGACAATTTGGCACTCCAACAGGGAACGTTCCCGGACTTTCTCCTTGCTTACCGAATAATAGCCTTCGCGAGTCTTGCCAAACAGTCCGCTCAAGCAACGGACCGAACGATCCGGATGCTTGAGCCGAAGGCTGTTTACTGCTTGGCGCCAGCTTTTTTTAATAAGTCGATGCCATACTCTTCACGACCTATCTTCAGTAACTCCGACAAGGCTTCATTGCGAAGCTCTGAATACTCCAGAGCCTTACGAAGACGGGTGATTTCCTTCTGCAGAGATTCTGAGCTCTCCACGAGGTTTAACGGTTCTTCTGCACGTTTCTTACGCATTCCTGTCAGTTTAGTTAGTAACTCTTCCGACAAAGATAGCGATTCGGGATGATTTTCAAAACTTTTAATCCAATGATAAAGACAACCCCGGGAGATACCATAACGACGACTGGTAACGGATATTGACGCACCACTGGAATAATACGAGGTCAGAACCTCGAACTTGAATGAAGACTCATAAGAGACACTCTTGAATACTTTTTTCTTTTCCATTTTACACCTTTTTAAGTTAAACTGGTGTAAACCGTTTCTGTATTAAGTCATTCAAATGCCAAAACAAATTGTTTGATTTGCAGAAACAAACTCTTTTGACTATGCCTGAAAACAGTTTACGCGATCTTATAATTCCTTCCTGATTCACTATACAGAAAAACGAAAGCCTTCCTTGTTTGCTTTACAGCTCTTTCTTCATGTTCCTGCTTTGCTTTACTTTACAGTTTCCCCGCTAATACCAATAACTAAGCGAAGAAAGCAATATTTAGCCCTCCATTCGTCATTAAACAAAAACATTTTGTATCTTTGCGCCCATGACAAAAACATTAAAATCGGATTTGGTCGGGTAAACAATCTGTGTTTCTGATACAGATTGTCTTTTCGTTTGCTCTCGGATTATTCTTTCCGAGGGCTATTCCTGTATTATTATAATTGCATTTTTAATCTGCATACAGCTATGTGAATGGCATTGTTATGCCTTTGCATGTATGCCAATACATCAACGTAATGAGTAACGAAAATAAAACAATTCACGATTTCGATTTTAGTTTAATCTGCGAATACTTTTCAAACGTAGAGCGTCAAGGGCCCGGTAGCCTCGAAGTGACCCTGAAGGCTTTGGGCTTTATTGATAACCTGACAGAGGAGTCGCGTATCGCCGACCTGGGTTGCGGCACGGGAGGACAAACGATTACCTTGGCCCGCAACACCCCGGGGCAGATTACGGGACTTGACCTGTTTCCCGATTTTATCGGTATATTCAACCGGAATGCCCGGGCGCTCGGACTGTCCGACCGGGTAAAAGGCGTGGTCGGTTCGATGACCGAGCCTCTTCCTTTTGAAAAAGAATCCTTGGATCTTATTTGGTCCGAAGGCGCCATTTACAATATCGGCTTCGAGCAAGGGCTAAAGGAATGGCGTCACTACTTGAAAACCGGCGGATATATTGCCGTTTCAGAAAGTTCTTGGTTTACGGAAGAACGCCCCGGGGAAATCTATGACTTCTGGATGGCGAATTATCCCGAAATAGATACGATTCCAAACAAAGTCGCCCAAATGCAGCGCGCAGGTTATGTGCCTGTCGCCACCTTTATCCTGCCGGAAAATTGCTGGACGGAAAACTATTTTGCTCCCTGCCGCAAGATACAAGATGCATTTCTGGAGAAGCATGTAGGCGACGCTGCTGCGGAAGATTTTGTTGCCGGCCAGCGCCGTGAAGTGGCGTTGTACCACCAATACAAAGAGTTCTACGGTTATGTTTTCTATATCGGGAAGAAGATTTAGCTATCCTGCTCCTACAAAGCCTCCAACCTTTGGCAGTGCGGGCAATAGTACACCGTTCCTCCCAGGTAAGCTTCTTTCGCGATTGCTCCTCCGCAGCACGGACAAAGGCTTTTCCAAGTTTTGGCGGAAAGGAGCGTCTTGTACCCGCCCGGATTGCCGTAAAGGTCGGTTTGAGTGTCGCGCCCGCCTTCCAAGGCCATCTCCATCAAGGTGTTCTTTAAGGAATGAAAGAGTTGTTCCTTCTTGACATCCGGCAGTTGTAGCACCTTCTGCTTGGGATGGATGCGGGCGTTGAACAGGATATCCTGCGTAACCCCGTTGCCTACACCGGGAATCCGTTGCTCGGTGGCAAGCAGGGCTTTCGCGGTCAGGGTGGGTTTGGCTTCGGCAAAGAGTTTGTCGAAGTGGATTTCCGTATAGTCGCCGCTCAGCGGGGAAATGCTGTCACGGCTCAGCCGGTAGTACTTGTTGTCGATGCAGTTATCCCGGTAAACATTGATAAACCCGTACATGGCGACGGTGAAAACAAGAAAGGAATCATCGTCGAAAGTAAGCAATAGCTGATAGTTGGCAGGGACTTTCTCTGCGGGACGATAATAGCGGGCTATCACCCCGTCGCCAATATTCATCGTCACGCCGTCCGAAAGATAGAAATCTACAAAGATGCCGTGTCCTTCGGATGACAGGATGGTTTTCCCTGCCAACAGCTTGCCGTAGACCATTCTTCCACGGCAATACTGTGTATCGGCTATCGGGCTCATGACGCAAAAATACAAAGTTTATTCCAAATATAGTTACTCGGAATAGGCGTTTTTTAGCCGAAGGATGTGCCTGAAACAAGCTGTCCGATAAAAATCCTGCTTCCATCCCTCCGTTTATTCCGGAAATATACTTCCTTTGCAGATGAAATCTAAGACCCGTTTCGAAAGGAGATAAAAAGAATCGAATGATGGAAAGACACTGTCCGATAAATAGAAAGGCTTTATTGCTGCTGGCGCTCTGCCTGGCATTGGCATTTCCCCTGTGTGCCAATGACTTCCTGTTCACTTCCATCGACGCATCGCAAGGGCTGAGCGACAACCGGATACGCTATATCCTCCAGCTACCGGACGGAAGGATGGTCTTTACCACCAGCCGGGATGTCAATTTGTACGATGGAGCGCACTTCACTTCCCTGCAACGCCCGTCCCAAGAAGTGTATACACTGAAACGGTACAAGGGTTTCTGCCATGTCTATCTCAGCGGCGATTCCCTCTTATGGATAAAAGACTATCGACAGGTGGCGTGCCTCGACCTTCACAACGAGAGATACATTCCCGATTTGGACTCCGTCTTTCAAAAGAAGGGAGTGCGGCATCCCGTGGAAGATTTGTTTGTAGACCCTCAAGGCCTTGTCTGGCTCATTGTTTCCGGCGAACTGGTGCAACCGGAACTCTCTTTCCGTCTGAAGTTGCCGGAAGACCGCGGAACGATACAGGACCTGACCGCGGAGGATGATTGCCTCTATCTGTTCTATGACACGGGGGAAATCGTCTGCTATGAGGTGAAAACCGGAGCGGAGCGATATGCCGTCGCCGCCTATCCCGGCGAGGAACAGGAGAAATTCAGAAGGACTTCCTTGGTTATCCGGGGCAGAAACGGATTCTACCAATTGCGCAACGGCTCTAAAGGAGGATTTTTCTATTTTGACCTGCACCGACGGCAGTGGAAGAAGATAATGGAAACGGACTATACACTCAATACGCTGATGATTTCTCCGGATGAAAAAGCATATATCAGTTGCGTCCGGGGCTTCTGGATTATCGACCCCGAAAGCCGGACGCAGCACTACCTGCCCGCCCTGCGGACCCAAAAGGGAAATGTCATCGCCACGGAAATCAGTACCATCTTCCAAGACCGGCAAGGAGCCATCTGGCTGGGGACGTTCAACAGGGGATTGTTGTACTACCATCCCGCCAGGTATCAACGGATTCACATCGATAAGACGGATTTTCCCATCACTCCGGGAGAACGTACCGCCGATGCAAACTTCGCCGAAGACCGGGACGGCAATATATTCGTTAAAGACCGTACCGCCATTTATCGGCTCGACCTCCGGAAAGACCGCAACCGGATAGTCGTACCGGTGGAACCATCCGCTCTGCCTAAAGAGTTGCAGGGCGAATACGGTTCGGGAGCCGCATTCGTGGCCCATGACGGAACGCTCTACTTCGCCGATGCCGACGGGTGTGATGTCTTTTGCCCCAATTTCCGGCCGCCGTCTTCCACACTGCCTTATCCTCCGGTGTTCACGGCATTCTATGTACACGGTGAAAGAATCGTTCCGCACCGAAGTTACGAAGGCCGGACGATACTGTCCGAAGCAGCCCCTTATGCGAAGGAGATAGCATTGAATCATGACCAGAACTTCCTTACTTTCGAGTTCTCGGCATTGAACTATTTCAGCCGTGAACACACTTACTACCGCTATCGGCTGGAGGGCATCGACGCCCAATGGGTTTCTGCCGGCAATGTCAGACAAAACAACGGCATTCTCCAAGCACCCTATACCAACCTGCCGCCGGGAAACTACACGTTTCGGGTAATGGCATCCGCCGATGCCGACCGGTGGGATGAGGGACAGGCTACTCCAATCCGGCTGACTATCCATGCCCCCTGGTGGAAAACCGGCACGGCATACCTTATTTATATCCTACTGTCGCTTGCGATGATTGTGGCAGGCATCCGCCTCTCTATCTACCGCGCTAAAAAGAAGATGGAACGGAAGCATAAGGAAGAAATCCTCTTACTCCGCATCCGCAACCTGATAGAACAATGCGACCGCTATGAAGCGGAGCAGAAGAATCGTCCGGAGCAGCAGAACCGACAGGAAGACGCGCCTACTTCCGAAGAAAAAGACACCGCGGAATCTGCCTTCCTGACAAAAGCCATCGAACTGGTGGAAAAGAACCTGCATGTGCCCGGATATTCGGTAGAGCAACTCAGCCGTGACCTTTGCATGGAGCGCACCGGGCTTTACCGCAAGCTGGTGGCTCTGCTCGACCAGTCGCCCAGTCTGTTCATCCGCAACATCCGTTTGCAGCGTGCGGCGCAACTCATCCGCGAAGGCAATCTCAGCATTACGGAGATTACAGAATGCACCGGCTTCAGCAGTCCCAGTTACCTAAGCAAATGCTTTCAGGAAATGTACGGCTGCCGTCCCTCGGAATATGCGGATAAAATGAAGAAATCAACCTGAGTGTTGTCCGTTTCAACCGGATTGTTACTGTTCGTAGGGACTTGTGGCTTACTTTTGCAGCATAATTTTTAAACGACCATGAAAATGAACATGATGAAGAAAGTCGGCCTCGTGCTGACTTGCGCAACCCTGATTGCCAACCTGTGCGCCGCCCGGAACCTGGAGCGCACGACACAAGGAATCAAGTACGCCACACAAGGAATGGACATTCGTGTGGAATTCTATTCGCCTTCCATTGTACGGGTTTATAAAACTCCCGAAGGCAAACCGTTCGATAAAGAAAGTCTGGTGGTAGTGAAGTCGCCCGAAACGACGCAGGTGGAATTTTCGGAGGAGGCGGGACAAATCGTATTAAAGTCCTCCGCACTGAAAGTACTTGTCAATCTCGTCACCGGAGGCATCAGCTTCTATTCCGCCGACGGCAAGGAACTGCTGAAAGATAAAGACTACGGCACCTCTTTCGCCGAAAAGAATGATGCCGGCACTCCCTCTTACCAGGTAAGAGGCGCTTTTCTCCTGGAGAAAGACGAGCCGATTTACGGAGTGGGGCAAGTGATGGACGGCAAGTTCAACCGCCGCAACTCCATGCACCACATGCAGAACGAGAATATGTTTACCTACTCACCTTATTTCATCTCCCCCGTGAAAGGCTATGCCGTGTATTGGGACAACTATTCCATTTCCGAGTTCATGGATACTCCGCAGGAACTGGCTTTCCAAAGCCTGGGGCATTGCGCCGACTATTACTTCATGTATGGCGAGACTCCCGACGAAATCATCGCCCGGGTGCGCGACCTGACGGGACATTCGCCCATGCTTCCGTTGTGGGCGTACGGTTTCTTCCAGAGCAAAGAGCGCTATCACACGCAGGAAGAAAACCTGAGTGTGCTGAAAAAGTACCGCGAACTCAGGATTCCCATCGACTGTATGATTCAGGACTGGCGTTACTGGCCCGAATACAACCGGACGGACAGCGCCTGGAATTCCCACAGTTTCGACCCCGAGCGTTTCCCAAATCCCAAGAAATGGGCCGATGAAATCCATAAGCTGAATGCCAAACTGATGATTGTGGCATGGCCCGGCTTCGGCCCCAAAACGGAGCAACGCAAGGAACTGGATGCCAAAGGCATGATTATCAACTTCGACACCTGGCCTCCGCAGAGCGGTGCCCGTCCATACGACGTCTACCATCCCGAAGCAAGGGACATCTATTGGAAATATCTGAATAAGGGCATTTTCAGTTATATCGGTAACGACGGCTGGTGGCTCGACTCCACCGAACCCGACCACATCAACCGGAAAGAATCGGACTACGACCTTCCCACCCACCTGGGTTCTTACCGAAGCGTAAAGAATGCCTATTCGTTGATGCACAACAGTGGAATCGTATCGCATCAGAAAGCCCAAAATAAAGACAAGCGTGTCGTCATCCTGACCCGCTCCGGCTTTATCGGCCAGCAGCGCTATGGCTCCAACACGTGGAGTGGTGACGTGCAGTCCACCTGGGATATGCTGGAGAAACAGATTCCCGCTGCGTTGAACTATACCCTGATGGGCATTCCGAACTGGAACAGCGATATAGGCGGCTTCTTTGCCGGACGCTGGAATAGGGAAGGGGGAGCTAAGAATCCCAAATACCAGGAATTGTATGTACGCTGGATGCAATTCGGCGCTTTCTGTCCGATGATGCGTTCGCACGGTACCGAAGTGCCCCGTGAAATCTGGAATTTCGGGAAGCGTGGCGACTGGTGCTTCGATGCCCAGGAGAAGATAATAAATCTGCGTTACCGCCTGCTGCCTTATATTTACAGCACTTCCTGGGATGTCTCCCGCCATGACGGTACGTTTATGCGTCCCTTGGTAATGGACTTTACGTTGGACAAGAAAACGTATGGGGTGGGTGGTGAATTCCTCTTCGGACGTTCCTTGCTGGTAGCCCCCGTCACCCGGCCGGAAGTAACGGAATGGTCGGTCTACCTGCCTCAGGGCGCCGATTGGTGGGACTTCTGGAGCAATGAAAAGCAATCCGGCGGACAAACCCTGAATCGCAGTGTATCGAAAGACATCTTGCCCGTCTACGTGAAAGCAGGCAGTATCCTGCCTTTCGGCCCAAAAGTGCAGTATTCCACCGAGAAGAACTGGGATAACCTGGAAATCCGCATCTATCCGGGTGCCGACGGAACATTCACCCTTTACGAAGACGAAAACGATAACTACAATTACGAAAACGGTGTCTATTCCACCATCCGCTTCCATTGGGACGACCGTGCCTGCCGTCTGACGATAGAAGACCGCGAAGGGGACTTCCCGGGTATGCTGAAGAACCGTAAGTTCAAAGTCGTTCTGGTCAATCAGGCTTCCGGTACGGGAGACAAACCGATGAAGGGCGGAAAGATGGTGAGCTATACGGGGAAGAAAAAGAGTCTAAAATTGTAAGGACAGCGTTTTTGCTTCATCTGATAAAATGCGGCGGAGAAATGTCAACTGCTTATAAATATTACTTAAGCGATAAGTAATATTCTTCCATAAAACGTATCTTTAGAAACAAGGAAACATAAACTTCAATTATACGTATGGAAATAAAAAAGCTATTAATCATCTCCGCCGTTCTATCCGGTTTTATGCATACCGTTCCTGCACAAAACCGGTTAGTTACTTATCCTGCTCCCCAAGGGGTTGAACTGAAAAGGGATTTCACCGTCAAAGTACGTCAACCGGGTGGGGAGTGGAAAGCAATCGATACTTATGCCGTGAAAGTAAATGAGACGAGAGGCACCCGGCATCATGTGGAACTGGCTTCCCTGAGTTATTTTGATTTTAAAGGAGAAGTGGAGGTCGAGGTCACGGTTAACAAAGGAGATATTAAGACCGGACGGGTCCGTCCTCTGTCTTATGAAATCACTCCCCGGATAGACGGCAGCACGATGACTTTCAAGCTCGACCGCCCGCGCCATTTGTCTGTGGAAGTGAATGGAGATATCTTCCACAATCTGCATCTCTTTGCTAACCCGATAGACATTCATAAACCCCGAAAGCAGAAAGATAAAGATCTGATTTATTTCGGGCCGGGCCTACATCAACTTCCGGGCGATACCCTGAATATCCCTTCAGGCAAAACTGTTTATGTGGCGGGTGGTGCCGTGGTAAGAGGGTGTATCCGTGCGTTCGATGTACGGGATGTGAAAATTCTGGGACGCGGAATCGTTCATCCCATAGGTCGGGGAGAAGGGATTCACATCGGTAACTCCCGTAATATTCTCGTCGAAGGGCTTATCACCACCCAATGTCCTACCGGCGGCTCGGACAGTGTGACGATACGGAATGTAAAGGTTATCAGTTCCTACGGCTGGGGGGATGGCCTGAATGTTTTTGCCAGTAACAATGTGCTCTTCGACAGTGTGTTTTGCCGTAATTCCGATGACTGCACCACCGTATATGCCACTCGCAAGGGTTACACCGGCGGGTGCCGGAATATCACCATGAAGAACTCCACACTTTGGGCGGATGTGGCTCACCCCATCTTTATCGGCCTTCACGGCAATGTGGAACATCCCGACACGATAGAGAACCTGAACTACCTTAATATTGATATCTTGGATCACCGGGAAATGCAGATAGACTATCAAGGATGCCTGGCTATCAATGCGGGTGACAACAACCTTGTCCGCAATGTCCGTTTCGAGAATATCCGCATTGAAGATTTCCGCCAGGGACAGTTAGTGAACCTGCGTATCTTCCTCAATAAGAAGTATTGCCAGGCTCCCGGGCGGGGAATAGAAAATATCCTGTTCAAGGACATCACCTATAACGGAAAGAATTCCGAAATCTCCCTGATAGCAGGTTATGACCAGGACCACAAAATAAAGAACATACGTTTCGAGAATCTTAAGATAAACGGAGTAGTCATTTATGACGATATACCCGGAAAACCGAAATGGTATAAAACGGGAGACATCGCACGCTTCTCGATAGGAGAACATGTGGAAGGGGTTACCTTTACAAAATAATCAGAGGAAGATTGTTTGAGAACTTACGATTTGCTTACATTATAATAAGTTTCAGGCGCGGATTATACAGAAAATCACGGAGAAGTTTAAAGAACTCCGTGATTTTCTGTGCAATTCCACGCCTGAAAGTAACTCTACATTTGCTTTTATTCAGCAACAAACGTGTTGTAAGAATGCGGCGGTAACTCTGCGTTTAGATACCGGTTGCCCAGTTTGAGTGTCAGTTGCCTTGCTTCTTCGTTAAAGTTTCCTGCCATAACCACATATTTCTTTTGCGGAGTGAGAGCAACCAGCACAGGCATCTTGTCCTCTCCTGCAAAATGGCATGACAGCACACGTGACCCCGGTTGCAGATAATGAGTATAGTGTTTCACTGCATAATATTCCGGTGTAAACGTAGCGATTCGCTTTTGAGAATCCACTCGAATCAAAGCATTCTGTTTCCATCCCCAGGTGCTCATTCCGTCATCACACAGAATGGCGTTCCAGAACGTGTATTCTTCACAGCCATTACCTATGTAGTGATTCAGCAGTTTGAATGTATGTTCACCGCTTTTCCAATCGAAACTGCCCCATCCGCATTCGCTTTCGGTCTGCACATATTTCAATTCCGGGTATTTGGCTCTTATCGCGGGCAGTATCTGTCCGCCTTCCCATTGGAATCCCACCCCTTTTATGCTGCGGCGCAGCGCCGGGTCAGAAAGAATCTTATCGATATAATCATAACGGTTGGTATTGATGGTACCTAAATAAAGTTCCACGTCCGGATGATTTTTCTGTAAGGCCGGAGCCAAGTAGTCCGCATTAAAGCGGATGGTGCCTTCCGCAGTCCAGGCACATCCCGGGTAGGGCGTGTAACTGTATGCTTCGTTCTGATACATCACCATTTTGACGGGGATGCCCTGTTCTTTGTAAGCGCTGATAAAACGGCAGAAATAATCGGCATAGGCTTGCAGGAAACGGGAATCTTGTATCATATAATCGTTCACTGCCAGTCGTTCGGGAAACACACCTTCCTGTTTCGCACTTCCTTCGCCAAAGAGCAATACATCCGACAAAGGACACATCCGGTTGTATTGCTTGTCACTGCGCACGGGATAATCTCCATTCACTTTCATCCAGGAAGGAGGAGACCACGGCGATATCCAGAACGTCAAGTCGGGATTGAATTTCTGCGCCGCACGGATATAAGGAATCAGTGCCTGCTTGTCACGCTCAATCGTAAAGAACTTCAATGAGAAATCGCCGGCTACTTCATCGCAACTGTACCAGTCGCGTGCATAATCATTGGCATTCATGGAGAATCGTCCCATCGTGAAGCGTAAGTCACCATCCGGAGCGAAGAGTTTGCTCAGAATGTCATCTTGCTCCTGACGGGTAAGCACATTCAATGCGTCCCATCCCAATTCGTTGAAGCAAGTGCCCCAATTTCTGAATACGACCCCGCTTCCCGTATCTTTCACTTCCAATTGCGGAGTAGTTTCTTGCCGTCCTTGCAACTTTACTGTGGACTGTTTCCAAACTTCATTTTCAGTGCTGCTCACCCAAGTATAAGATTGTGCTCTCAGGCCGCTTCCTAAAAAGAGCGGCAAGCACGCTGCTACCAAAAAACGTCTTGCATTCATTTCCATTATTTTTTATATTTCACTGTTAATATACTATTATGTCCGGGCAATCCCTTGTATATTTCTAAGGGTATGGCAAAACGGTATTTAAAGATTAAACACAGAAAGAACAAAGATACAGAACTTTTATTATAAATGCTATAAATGTTCTGTGACTCTGTTCTTCCGTGTTCCACTCAATTTACTTTTGACACACTTTCCACTGCTATTTTGCCTGGATGCTTGTCAGCAGAATCAGGTAGTGTTCTTTGCAGTGATCGGTTCCTGCAGGTCGGTAATTAAAAATCGGTCGTTACCAAGATGAGGCTTATTCTCACCAGCCGGGGTTCTGTTTCAATTCCGGATTCAGGCGAATCTGGTCCAACGGAACCGGCATCAGGTAATCACGTTGAGTATAAAGCAAGTTGCCGGCCAACGTAGCGACAGGGCGGCCGTAATCCGGATCGTTGGGATCTTCGGAAAACATTCCGTAAAGCAAAGGACGCCCTTCCGGGTCATAGCACGGTGTTCCGAAGAATTCCATCTGGTTCACGGTATTCGTTTCGTAGGCCGTACCCAGAATGCGCCGTCCGAGTTTCTGTCCTCTCAGGTTGATGTGGGCAATGCCCCAACGCTTCAAATCATCTTCGCGAAAACCTTCCCCGAAAAGCTCACAGGTACGCTCGCGACGGATTTCATCCAGCATAGTCATTTTCTTGCAGATGGTGCGTCCCGACGCATGGTCGAACCAGCCGGCATCCCAGACATTGGCAATCAAGGCATTGGTCAGCGGGGCTACACGGGCACGGGCGCGGTTCTTATTGACAGAGAAATTCAAGTCTTCATCGGAAATGGTCCCGTTACCTAATTCACAGGTGGCTTCGGCGTAAATCAGATGTACTTCGGCAAGCCGAATCAACGGATAATCGGGAGACTCCGTTTCAGACGGCCGACCGGCACCTTCAATCAGGTATTTGCGGCAACCGTATCCGTTGTGGGTACCATTCAGCCCGATCAACGGCGTGTAGATAACGCTTTTGTTGCTATGAGCGGGGTCGGTGGTATCAAACTTATCCGACGGCTTCGGGAAGACCGGATCGGGATAAGGCTTGCCGGCTTGAATCAGCGGATCGCCATATTCGGCACGGCACGTCCAGCGTGAACGGTCGGGCAGGTAGGTGCAGCCTACGAAACGATAGTCTCTGTTCCGGTATTCGCCGACAAAGGTATCATAGCCGCCAAACTGTTCGTTATACTTAGCATCATCCATGTTGCCCGTGCGGCTGATGCGTATGGGCAACCCGTTACGGCAAAGGAACATTTCGCCGAAGTAGGCACTGATGTTAGTGGACTGCCACGTGGTGACGACGTGTCCTAAGTTAATGCCGCCGCGTTTCAGGTTATAGTCATATTTGATACTGAAGATGAATTCTTTGTTGGTACTCTTTCCCTTGTTCCAGGGATTGGCCATGTTGCCGTTTCCATCGTCTATGTTGAACAAATAGTAGTAGCTCAGCGTATCGCACTCATTCCATAGGGAATAGGTTCCCCTTTCGGCTTCCTCAATCACCTCTTTCGACATTTGTTTGGACTCTGTCAGCATATCCGTCACGGAAGGATAGCTTTCCGGTTTGGCTGCACCGGCCCCCACTGCTACGCCATCGCCATCTAAGTCATAAGAGATGGTAGGAACATATTTTTCCCAGGTAGCTTCGTACAGCAGGCATCTTGCTAAAAAAGATTTGGCTGCTTCCCGGCTGACTTTACCTTTATCGCCGGAGCCGATGCTCTTTTCTTCCTTTAGCAGGGGGATGGCTTTCCGCAGGTCGGAAAAGATGAAATGGGCCACTTCATAGCGGCTGTTGCGCTTACTGTAGAGCAGACCGTCGGCTACATCCACCACATGATCTACCACAGGCACTCCACCGAACTTCTGTAACAGATAGAAGTGTTGCCAGGCCCGAAAGAAGTAAGCTGTACCCACAGCCTGGGCTATATCGTCCTTGTTTCCGGTATACTCATCGGCTTTCTTCAGCAAAATATTGCAATTGCGGATGTATTCATAAGGCTTGTTCCACTGCCAGTTGCTCTCCGGGGCACTTCCGCCTCCATTGTTTCCTATGCCTGAGATGTCTAAGTTCTGGTCCATTTTATAGTAAGTGGCCTTACCGTCATAGTTTTTCCAGCCTTCTACCTGGTAGAGCGCATTGGCTGCCTGGTCAAAGTGTTCGGGAGTCTTGAAGAAGATGGCCTCGGTGCCTTGCGAAAGCGGTTCTTTATCAAGAAATTCGCTGCAAGCTGTCAGCGACACTGCCACCACGGACAGGGCAAACAGTTTATGGATAGTTTTCATATATATCATCTGTTTAAAGTTATGTTAGAATGTAATGTCAAAGCCGAAACTCAGCAGACGGCTGAAGGGGAACGTATTGTTGGAGTTCTCACCGTATTCGGGGTCGTAGCCGTCCTTCACCTTCGTCCATTCCCATAAGTCATCGCCCGAGAAATAGACGCGCACCTTGTTGATGCCTGCTTTCGCCGTCCACTGTTTGGGAAGCGTATAGCCTACTACCAACGATTTCAGACGGATGTAACGGTTCTTCTGTACGCTGACATCCTTGTTTTCATAATTGAATTTATTGAAATTGTTGTCGCGGGAAAGAATGGCGAAATCATTCGTAGCATTCTCGGGCGACCAGGTCTTACCTAAGTAAGTATTATTCTGAAGTACGTAGTTTACCACAAACGGTGCGTACAAGTTACCGCTACGCAGCAAGGTCTGCTTGCCTACACCCTGGAAGAAAACCGATAAGTCAATACCTTTCCAATTCAATCCGCCCTTCAGACCGAAAGTCAGACGCGGTGCAGCGTCGCCGGCATAATAGACGTCTTTGGTGGTGATAGCTCCATCGCCGTCGATATCCACCAACTTACGTGCACCCGGACGCAGGCGATTGGTTCCCGTTTCAGCCGGGGCAGGCAGGATGTTGCCCGCTTTCGGACCGGTATGGCCGGCGTTCCAGTAGTACATTTCATAGAAAGCGTCCACCTGTTCCTGATTCTGGAACACACCGTCAGTCTGATAAACATAGATGGCCTCTAAGGGCTTGCCCACCAGGCGGCTTGTGTTCTTGCCGGGATTGGGTACGTTCTCATTGTTTGTCAACTCCAGTACTTCGGACCAGGCATCGGACAAAGAGCCGCCGATATTATATTCCAGGTCTCCGATTTTATCCCTCCAGTTGAGGGCAACTTCCCAACCTTTGGCGCGTAACTTACCGTTATTAGTCTTCGGTGCCACGGCTCCCAGGATAGAAGGATACGTGACGTCGATGAACATGCCGTCATTCGTCTTCACGAAGTAATCGAACGAACCCGTCAGGCGATTGTTCAATACACCAAAATCCAAACCCGCATTATGGCTGTGGATGGTTTCCCAGGTACGTTGATCCGAAGTCATCGAGTTGTAGGCTACGCCTTTATCCCAATATCCCATCCAGAGGGTAGTCTGATTGGCATTTCCAAAGAGATAAGAGCCGGTAGACATGGTGGAATAGCGTTCATAGTTGTTGATGCCTGTCACGCTGCCCGTCTTACCATAGTTGTAACGTACCTTCAAAAAGTCCAGCCACGTAAGATTCTTCATAAATTCTTCGCTGCTTATCACCCACGCGCCGGAGACTGAATAGAAGTTCTTCCAGCGTTGGTTCAGAGAAAGTTTGGAAGAACCGTCACGACGTCCCAGGAACTCAAACAGATATTTCTGATTGTAATTATAGCGAAGTGTCGTTAAGTAAGACATAAATCCCCAGGAATCCTGACCGCCGGAAGCTTCGTTGTTCTCGGCGGATACCCATACATCCAAGTCCACCAGACCTGACCCCGGATAGATAGGACCCGAGTTGCGTCCGGCTTTCACTTTCTTATGGTCTTCTTCTTCTCCTTGTATACCCAGCATGGCCTCTACATTGTGAACTTTGGCAAAGGTGTTCTTATAATTGATGAAAGCTGATAAGGTCGTATTCGACCACTTCTGGCGTTCTTCTTTTAACGAACCGGGACCGCTCTTTGTACCGGACTGCGTACCTACCCAGTCGTAGAAATAAACTTGGTTCTTTTCTTCCGTATATTCCTTTTCCACTACTTTGTAGGCGCCATTGGCCGAAAGGGACAAACCTTTTACCCATTTGGACAGATCATAAGTGGCCCTCAGGCTGGAACGGAATGTACTCCAGTTCGTCTTGTTTTGTCCGCCTTGTGTCAGGAAGGCAATGGGGTTGCGTTCCTTGCTGAATGTATCGTAGGCATTGCCGGCCTGATCGTACACCGCCCAGAACCAGGGGTCCATCCAACCTTGTCCCACACCCTGTGAAGGGTTGGTGATGTTACGCATTTCATAAGACATGTTTGTCTCCAATTTCAGTTGCTCTGTAGCCTGGTAATCGGCATTCAGACGACCGCCATACTTTTTCTCATTATCCTTGGCAACCTTTAGTTGCGAATTGTTGTCGGCATAATTCAGTGAAACACGATAGGCAAATTTCTCGTCGGCGCCGGAAATACTGACCGAATGTTTCTGCGAGGAGGCCTGACCGTAAAGATAGTCCATCAGGTAATTTTGAGGTTCCCAACGCTCAATCAAGTTGCCGTTCTTCAGGGTCAGTGACTGGCCGTCGCGCAAGGCTTGAAATAACGGTTCGCCTTTATAAGTCTTACCGTCATCCTGAGAGATGCCTCCAAAACTGTTGAATATCCACCAGTTGATGCTGTTGTGTATATCATTCGGGTCGGTCAGGCTTGGATTGGCGGCCGAGGCGTCGTTATACTGTGCCTGGTAGAACATATCCAGCCACTCGGAATTGGTCGTAATCGGTGACTGAATACCGTCGATGGTACGGCTGAACGAAGCGCTGTAATTGATTTGCGCTTTGCCCTGCTTACCGCGTTTGGTCGTTACCAGCACGACACCCGATGCCGAGCGGGCACCATAAATAGCGGCGGATGCATCCTTCAATACAGAAATGTTGGCGATATCGCTTCCGTCCATCGAGTTCAGTTCGTCCAACGAACCGGCGACGCCGTCAATCAGAATCAGCGGACTGGAGTCGCCGTTGATGGATATGTCTCCACGTATTTTCATTTTGGCATCTTCGCTACCGGGACGGGTAGAAGTACGCGTAATAGTCAGGCCCGGTACCTCGCCCTGCAAGGCGGTGGTAGGATTGTTCATACCTTTATCCTTGAAAACCTCTTCACCGCGCACTTGCGAGATGGCGCTCGTCAGGGAGGCTTTCTTCTGTGGCAGATAGCCTGTTACGATGACTTCGTCCAGCAGTCCTGTGTCTTCCGCCAGATGGATTACCAAGTTGGTCTGCCCCCTTTTCAACTTTACTTCCTGTGTCTTATATCCCACATAAGAAACAATCAATGTTCCGTCGGCAACTTTCAATGTGAAATGCCCGTCGATGTCGGTAACGGCTCCTGCCGACCGATCACCTTTCAATACTACCGTTGCTCCGATAACCGGTTCTCCGTTGTTGTCGAGTACGGTTCCCTTTATCACTCCTTCCTGTCTTGTCTCTTGCATAGACGGCACGTCTGCATGGGTTTCCGATGCCGGAAACATGACCATCAGCAGAAGTGCAACCAAGAATGTCACTTTTTTATTCATACTAAGTGTCGTTATATTATTAGATTAGATTTTTATTTCCGACTCATTCTGCTATCCCGTATATATTCAGTTCGGACAGCATCACGAATGCACTGCTTCCCTGATCGGCTTCCGAGAAAAAGACTTTCAGATAACGTGCTTTTTGGGGAGACCGCAACTGGTAGAACTGATAAGCGTCTGTGTTGGGGTCGAAAGAGAAGGCTCCCTGTTCTTCCCACGCCCAGGAAGCAGGATCGGCCTTATTGCCGGCTTTTGCATCGGTGCAGGTATAGAAAGTCTGTCCCTTGTGTGTACCGTTGTTCCCTGTACGGCGGCGCAGGCTCACCAAGGAGATTTCGATGTCCTTGCCCATATCCACAATTACAAAATGGGGATAAGCGGACGCCTGCTTCCAGGCTGTATGCCAGAAGCTGCCTTCGTTACCATCGAACAAGGCCATGACGCGGCCGTTGGGATAAGCCCCTTCGCCACCTGCCTCTTGCGAACTGTAACCGATGGCAGGGTCGTAGGTGTCGGCAAATCCCGGCACAGTCCAGCCGCTACGATCCAGCCGTTGCACATTCGGAAGCTGCGGTTCATATCGTTTCATTTCAGAGGTGTTTTCTTCCGCATCCTGTGTCGCTACATTTACCACGCAATCGCCGGCAAGGATGTCACCACTGCCGTAAGCCAATGATACGAAACGCGTGCCTTCACTGCCGCCCGATACCTGGAACTTGGTTGTGCCCGCCCGCGAAGCATCCTCTTTCGCCTGATAAGCGAGCAGAATGGTGACAGGAGCTACCGATTCGTTTTTCCAGCTTACATTCACTCCCCCGTTCGCAGGCTCTACCTCTACGCTGTTCAGCATCAGTATATAGGCTGGCGTTCCGGGAGTGGCAGTCACCTTTTGTGCCCCCATATTGTTGCCACGCACCGAGCAGGCATAGATGGAGAACTCCACCGGGTCGGTATTGGCAAATCCGGAAACGGTGGTTTTCATTACTCCGTTATCATCCGCCCTTTCTTTGGAAAGCAGGATGTAACGCTCTTCTCCTTTGGAATTCGTGTACTCCACCTTGGCATACATAAAGCTGGAACTTGCCGGAATATTCCAGGACAGATACACTTCACCCGGTCCTGAGGAAGATTGTACGTTAGAAACTTGGGCCGGCGCGCCATCATTAATCTCGATTCTGCCCTCGGCGTCATCGCCACAAGACGCAAGGCATCCTAAAGCAAGCAAAATCAACATGGAGAAGCAATTTCTCCTCATAAGCTTTCTTTTCATAACTATAAAATTTAAAATTAACACGATGATTCGTTTTAATGGATTCTCTTTGATTACGGATTATATACATTGTCTGATGTACTCCCTGATATCTTTGCGCCCCAGCAGGAGATGACGCTCGGCAGTACGCTTGGAGATGTTCAGTGTCAAGGCGATATCGTCTGCGGTCTTGTCCTCGAAACGAGACATTCGGTACACTAACTTCCTGCAAGGAGGCAGGGTTTCCATTCTTCTGAGTTCCAGTCCTTGCAGGTCGGTGGCTATTACCGTACTTTCGACGTCGTATCTGTTTCCGGCGCCTTCTTCCATCAGGAAAGCCTGCATCTCTTGCTTACGGTAGTAACAACGCAGGTAGTCGGTCACCAAGTTCCGGGCAATCGTATACACAAAACATTTCACCGTGTCCCGGCGTACTATGCGGCTATAATCCAGTAAACGGAGAAATGTCTCCTGGGTCATGTCTTCGGCTTCTTCCCGGTTGCCCAGTTTGCGATATACATAGTGAAGAATCGGTAACCTATATTTATTATAGGCATCGGTTATTAATTGTAGAGTTACATCCGGCAGTTCTTTCATAATAGAAGTTGTGTTATTCATTGTTATAGATTCCCGGGAATTGAAATCCCCGCTGCAAAAGTAGCTCGCTTGCGAAGGAACGCTTGGTAATGAAGTAACAGAACTTAATAGAAATGTAACAAAACTGCCTTTTAACGCTATTTAGAGGCTATTTTGTGGTTGTTTCCCAATAGATTTCGTTCTCGGCATATTGGGTGGGCAGGACTCCGAATTGTTCTTTAAAGCATTTGGTAAAGTAACTGGAGGAACTGAAGCCTACGCGGTCGGAGACTTCCACGATATTCAACTGACTGCCTTGCAACAATTGGGCGGCACGTTTCAGACGAAGGGTTTTAATAAATTCCGTAGGCGTGTGTCCGGTAATGGATTGCAGCTTGCGATACAGGTTCATGCGGCTCATTCCTAAATCCCGGCTCAACGCTTCCACGCTGTATTCCGGATTGTCCATATTACGTTCTATGTGTTCCAACGCCTTTTGCATCAGTTGCTCATCGAGCGAAGTAATTGTAATGACACTGGGATTGACCCGGATATTCCGGCGAAACTCCTGTTTACGCCTTTCTTGCAGTTCTATCAGTTTGCGGATACGCACCAGCAGCAGGTCAAAGTTGAAGGGCTTGGCAATGTACGAATCCGCTCCCACTTCATAACTGTTGATTTTGATGTCATCGGCCGTGCGGGCAGTGAGCAGCACGACGGGGATGTGTGAGGTCTGCACGTTGGTCTTGATGCGGCGGCACAGTTCGATACCGTCTACTTTGGGCATCATAATGTCGCTTATTATCAGGTCAGGATTGTGTTCGATGGCAAGCTGCTCGCCCGCTTCACCGTCGGGGGCATCCAGTACGTTGTACCATTCTTCCAACTGTTCTTTCAGGTAGGCGCGAACATCGTCATGGTCTTCTACAATCAGAATCCGCTTCTTTCCGCCGGTGTCCGTCGGCACACCTGTCGTCTCCTGCAAGTCTTCTTCGGCAAACATTTCCGCCCGTGCAGTCTCTTCTTCCACCGGTTTCAAGTCCGTAGGCAGGTAAACGGTGAACGTAGTCCCTTCGCCGGGAGTGCTTTCAACTTCTATTTTGCCCTGATGGATTTGGACGTATTCTTTCACTAAATGAAGTCCGATGCCGCTTCCCACCTTGTTTTCGTTCCAGTTCTGCACCTGATAAAAGCGCTCGAAGATGTGAGGCAATTGCTCCGGAGGTACACCGATTCCGGTATCAGCCACTACGATTCGTGCGTAGTTCCGTTCCTGTATCGTATGCCGCGAAAGGCTTAGAGTCACGGTGCCTTGTTCGGGAGTGAACTTGAAGGCATTCGACAGCAGGTTGTTGATAATCTTATGCAGTTTGTCAGGGTCAAAATACATAAACAGATGCTTTTCATCCAACTGGAGCCGGAAGTCGAGCCGTTTTTCGGCAGCGAAGGGCGCGAACAACGTGTGGATGGAAGTGATGAATTCCTCCATATCGCCCGGTGACAGGCGCAGTTTTTCCATCTGCATCTCCACTTTCCTGAAGTCGAGCAACTGATTGACAAGTCCATAAAGTTCTTGTGCATTCTTATATACTGTGTTCAGTTGGCGCAATATTTTCTCATCGGAGACTTTCTTCCGAAGAATTTCCAACGGGGTGAGGATCAGTGTCAACGGTGTACGCAGTTCATGGCTCACATTCGTAAAGAAGCGGAACTTCATCTGATTCAGTTCCTCTTTTTGCCTGACCGCTTCAAGTTCCTGCATTCGGAGCAACTTCCGGTTGTTCTTCCGTTTCAGATAAAGCACAAATCCGTAGAGAGCACCGGCAAAGCAAGCCGCATAGCCTATTTTCGCCCACACCGTACTCCAGAAAGGCGGGCGGACCTCTATGAAGAAAGTGGCTTCGGGTCCCCACCGATGGTCGTTTCCCGCCGCCTGCACACGAAACCGGTATTCGCCGGGAGGAACTCGGTTGTAGGTGACGCTCCCCAACCCGTTATCCGAAGCTGTTTCAGTCCACTGCTTATCCAGCCCTTCGAGCATAAAGCGGAAGTAAGTCTGCGAAGTATTCACAAAGTTCAGAGCCGAAAATCCCAGTGTGACGAAGTCTTCATCATAGCGCAGCGATACTGTCCGTGTCTGGTCTACCGTTTGGCCGAACAGTACCCGCCCATTGTACTCTTCTCCGCAGGCTATGGTTTTGTCGAATAGGCGGAAGGTAGTAAATAACGGTTTATGGGTGCAAGGCGCATACACTACATTCTCCGGAGAAAACACGCAAAAGCCGTTCATCCGGCCAAGATAAATTTGTCCGTCGCGGGTCTTCAGCGAACTGAAGTCATACCAGGCATTCCACTCCTGAAGTTTGCTTTGGTCCAGACAGGTCATGCGGTAGTTGTACCCTCCTGCCTTGCCTTCTACGCTCACCTTATAGATGGCATCGATGGTAGATACCCAGATGTCGCGGTTATTATCTTCCTGAATACTCTGCACAGTGGTATTCGTAAACCCGTGTTCAGGTCCTAAAAAGTCGATTTTTCCGGTGCTTTCCATTATCTTGATGCCATATTGCGTGCCCAACCACACCAGCCCGCGGCTGTCCGTCAGAAGGCAGTTATATTTATTACTTCCCTGCGTCAGCAACGGACTGCCCGGTGCTTCCACTTCCGGTATCCATACCGTGTCATTTCGTGTATCGTAGATGTACAGCCCGTTGTCGGCACCCACTACCAACCGTCCCTGCACATCCAGGCCTAAGACATTAGCCATCCGATACTTCTTCAACGCCGGATGCTTCCCGAATAAAAAGGCGAGTGTGCCGTCTTGCGGATTGAATCGGCCTACGCCGCCGTTCACGCTTACCCATAACTGCCCCTGCGAGTCTTCTAAAACGTTGCGGATGTTACTGGTTTCGATGCTGTCCAAGTCTGTAGTCAGGTAAGGACGGACATGCTCGTGCGCAATACAATATAGTCCGTGCCGGTAAGTTGCCACCCAGATGCGGTTGTGCCTGTCCCGGTAGAGCTTACGGATAAGCGGGTGGCTGAGTTCCGGATAGGGTACGTCCATCGAACGGCTTTTCGGATCGTAGCGATACAGTCCTTTCTGTCCTCCCACTAAGATACGGCCGTCTTCCAACTCCAGCATCGTATGTATATTCTCGTCGTGCCAGTTACCTGAGATGTTTTCCCGATTGAATAACGAAAAATTGCTCATACTCGGGTGGTAGCAGGCCAGCCCACGGTTGAACAGTCCCACCCACAGTGTGCTGTTTTGCTTGTCGAAGTAGATGCCGTGGACATAGTCGTGCCCCTTTCCTTCTTCTTTGTGCGCCACTATTTTTCCGGTGTGCGAGGCAAGCAGGGTGTAGCGGTCTATCATATACACTCCGCGGTCGGTAGTGCCCAGCCACACGTTGCCCGTCTTGTCGGTATCGATGCCGGTTAGCTTACCGCAGAGTTTAGTTGAGATGCCTTCCACCGGTGTCCAGGTATTATTCTCCCGGTTGTAATATCCGATGCCGTCGGCCCACATCAGCCAGAAGTCACCATTATCCAACATCCGAATCATTGTTTGCCCGTCTTCCCTCAATTGATGTTGCAGGAAAGATTCCTGGCGGATGAATTTACGCTGCTGCAAGTCATAGCATCGAATCATTCCACTGCCATAGACCATCCAGCAATGTTCCCCTTGCACTTCCAATGCTTGCAAAGTTCCGTTTCGCCTGACAAACTCATCGGTGTCGCAGACTACCGTCATCTCTGCGTGCCCGGTATCATAGCGGTAGACGCGGTTCTTCGTATCGGTCACCCACACTTGCTGCCTGTTGTCTACGAATAGGTTTGTCATCTTGTCTTTCATTTTCCAATTGGCGACAATGGAGTCTACGGACGAGAAGCACTCTCTTTTCAGGTCGAAAACCCGTAGCAATCCACGCTCTTTCAGCCACAGCCGCTGCTGGCCGTCGATGTATTGTATCGGGATAAGCGCCTTGTAGACGATGGGATAAGCATGGTTCGGGAAGGGAAAACCGGCGAAGTTCTTGCCGTCATAGAGATTGAGCAATACGGTGGTGCGCACCCCCAAGCGTCCGTCGGGAAGACCGAAGACACTTTTTACATAATTATCCGGCAATCCTTCGGAAATGCCGATATGACGAAAACGGTAAGAAGTTGGCTGTGCCTGTGTCAGGCAACAGCAGCAAAACATATAGATAAGTGCAAACAGGCGTGCTCTCATAGTGTCATTCCATTTTGTATACGTAGTCATTGATTTGGGTTTCACAAGCTCAACTTTCCAGTTGACAAGGCTTCGGAAGAAGTGCTTATCTTGGATTCGATACCTTTATAGATAGAATACGTATGAGGAAGAAGATTTACGCAAGGTTTCTATGTGCGAGGGGTAAAATTGATTCCCTCGTATCACGTTTTAAAAAGCTCCCAATACTCGACCGTGATTGAGTATCGCCCTCTTATTCCTCCTCATACCCTAACTTCTTTTCGTTATAGTCCGACGCAATGTAAGCAGGCCGTCTTTTTGTTTCCTTGAAGATACGTCCGATATATTCTCCGATAATGCCTAAGGAAAATAACTGGATGCCGCCTAAGAACAGGATAACCACGATTAAGGTAGGGAAACCGGCGGCTTGGTCTCCATACAGGATGGTTTTTATCAGGAAGTAGATGGCATAGATGAAACTGGAGATTGAAAACAGTACGCCGCATATGGTAGCGATGCGCAGCGGGGCGGTGGAAGAAGACGTGATGCCTTCGATGGCGAGGTTGAGCAGTTTGAAGAAACTCCACGATGAACGCCCTGCGAGGCGGTCGCCCCGGTCGAACTCGATGCACTTTTTGTTATAGCCTATCCAGCAGAACAGCCCTTTGGTGTAACGCTCCTGTTCGCGCAGCCGCCTTAAGGTAAGTACGCAACGGCGGTCGAGAAGACGGAAATCCCCTACATTGGGCAGGATATCTATCCGGCTCATCTTCTGCAATATGCGGTAGAAGGCAAGGGATAACTTTCGGCGCAGCCAACTTTCGTCACCGCGGTTGCGGCGTTTGGCATAGATGTCGTCATATCCTTCGTTCCAGTACCGTAACATCTGGTCTACCAGTTCGGGCGGGTCCTGGAGGTCGGCATCCATTACTACACAGCAGTCGCCTGTGGTATAGTCGAATCCTGCCAGCATGGCAATCTCTTTGCCGAAGTTTCGCGAAAGGTTTACGTAATTCACCCGCTTATCCGTTTGTCTGAGTTGACGAATCGTATCCAGCGTCCTGTCGCTGCTGCCGTCGTTTATAAACAGGATTTCCCATTCGTAATTGTCGTTACGGTCGGTTAGTTCTGTCAGGCGCCGGTACAAGGTAGGCAGCATCGCTTCCTCGTTATATACGGGAATAAGCAGGGTCACTTTTTTCATTTCACTCAGATGTAGAATAATTACTTCGCAAATATAACACTTTTACGGATGTGCAAGACAATCCCGGCTTAAAATCTTGTTATCTCTGAGGCATGAGACTTTTAATCTTTCCGCTTGAATACGAAACGTACCAACAGAAAATTCACCGGAATAACGATGGCGAATACCGGAATCGGGGCAAACGGTTTGGAGAGGCCCAGCCACAGGAAAAGGTTCAGCAGGATGATGTGCAGGAAGTAATTCAGCAAATGCGCCCCCATAAAGCCGAACGCTTTCTTCCACGAAGGCTTTTTGCCGAACGTAAAGTAGGCGGTAAGATAGAAATTGGCAATGAAGCTGAGGACATAGCCGGAAGTATAAGCTATATTGACGTTGATATATCGTTGTAGCACAAAATATATTCCGTAGTGCAAGGCGGTTGCGAGTACGCCTACCATTACGAACCGTATGAATTCCGGCAGTTGTTTCAGTTGTCGCATCATGAAAACGTTGTTTCTTTGTGACGGCAAAGTTAGGGATTGTTGCAAAATAATTAGTAATTTTGCCGAATGAAATTAATGGGATAATGTGGCAATGTGTTAATGTGCTAATGTGGCAATGTGCTAATATGCTAATGCGCTAATATGTTAATGCGCTAATGTGGCTATGTGCCAATATTAATGTGTTAATATGCTAATTCTCCTGCGGCATGATAGCGTAGTCAAAAGGCTGAAGGCCTTTTAGCTTACAGCCCGGGGTAGCACCCCGGGTAAAGGTTCATATCTATCTCTGCGCCCTGTAAGGGCAAAAGAATATATACGGAGATTTTGCCCTTACAGGGCGTAATGTTGTCGGTTACTTTTAGACCCGGGGTGTTCTATAAGATAGAAGGCTTTCAGCCTTAGGCTACGCAATCATGCCGCAGGGATATTAGGTATATTTACACATTGATGCATCTGCATATTGGCGTATTTGTACATTTACATATTTGTACATTTACATATTTGTACATTTGCATGTTTGTACATTTACGTATTTGTACATTTACGTATTGATGCATTAATGCATTTGTACATCGATACATTAGTGCATATACACATTAGCAATCAGCACATTTGCATATTAGCAATTAGCACATTTGCCCATTAGCCCATTATTCGTATAAACTAATTTTAAACTTATGTCAGAGAGAAAGAAAGTATTCTGGTTCATCGCCTTGCTGAGCGTATTGGTATTAGTTCCCTTCCTGGGAGAAACTATTTTCTATTCAAAAGGAGAACCTCGCGAGGCCATCGTTGCCTACACCATGCTGGAGAGCGGTAACTGGATACTCCCCACGAACTATGGAGTGGAGATAGCTTATAAACCGCCTTTCCTTTATTGGTGCATCGCCGTAGTATCTTCTGTTCTCGGAGGAGTTTCGGAATTTTCGGCCCGTATGCCGTCAACGCTTGCCTTTCTGGCAATGCAGTTGGTATTCTTCTGCTTTGTGGCGAAACGCAAAGATGTGAAGACAGCTTTCCTGACCTCTATTCTGCTGCTATCCTCCTTTGAAGTCCATCGAGCCGCGGTAGCTTGCCGGCTGGATATGTTGCAGGTTTCTCTTATCGTAATCTCGTTGTGCCTGCTGTTCCGTTGGGACGAGAAAGAGTGTAGGGGAGTACCTTGGCTTGCCATTCTGCTGATGGCATGTGCCACACTGACAAAAGGTCCCGTAGGCTCCATATTCCCTTGCGTAGGCATCGGCATCTACCAGTTGATTCGTGGGCGTAAGTTCGGCAAAACTTTCTTTTCCTTATTGGGCATCGGCCTGCTTTCACTGATTCCGTTGGGCATCTGGTTCTGGGCTGCTTACCGGCAAGGAGGAGATGCCTTTGTCAACCTGATGCTTGAAGAGAATACGGGACGTTTTTTCCGGAAGATGTCTTATGCATCCCACGAAAATCCGATATGGTATAACTTCCTGACGGTCATTTGGGGTTGGATACCCTGGACGTTGGTTCTGCTGATTTCCTTGTTCGGCTTGAAATGGAAGAATTTCCGTCTGCTTCCGCAAGGAGCGACCTGGAAAGAACGACTTCGGAAAGGTTGGGAGAAATTCCGTTCCCAGTCCCCCGTCAACCAGTTCGCATGGGTAGTTATCTTATTCATATTTATCTTCTACTGCATCCCCAAAAGCAAGCGCAGCGTCTATCTTCTGCCGATATATCCGTTTATGGCAATGCTCATCGCAGAGTATCTTTGGGCATTGGTGCGGCGAGGCGCGCGGGTCTTTAAGATTTCTGCCTATATCTTTGCTTCGCTCGCTCTGATACTTACGCTCACCTTCTTTGCCGTCCGGTTGGGATGGGTGTCCGACAGCCTGTGGGGAACCGGTAAACATGCTGCCGAAAACATCGCTTTCATGCAGGCTTTGCAACACATATCACTTTCTTTCCCTAAGTGGCTGATTGTATTCCTGCCGTTGGTGGCAAGCATCTGCCTGTTCGTTGCGCTGGCAAGGCGGGTGGATGCCCGGTCGTTGCTATACGGTATAGCCGGCTGCCTACTTTGTATTTTCGTATCCCTGGACGGAGTATACCAGCCCACCGTCCTGGCAGTGAAGTCCGACAAGCACCTGGCTGCGCGTCTCAACGAACTGGAGCCGGAAGGGGAAGTCTACTCGTACCAGGAGTGGGTGAAGTTCTACGGAGTGAACTATTATCTGGGCGACCGCGTGCGCATTTTCGATAAGGAAGAACCTTCCGAAGGCTATGTGATGGTAGTTGAAAAGACACAGGACGAATTCCTTCGCGAGAATCAGGACGCCTATCAATTGCAGGAAGTGTACCGCACCCCCTTGCGCAGTTGCGATATGCGCGCTAAAGTCATCGTATATAAATTCAGTAAGAAATAAAATGTCACCGATAGAGTTGATTGATAAATATTATCCGCAACCGAACGAGCTGAAACATATCCTGTTGACGCATAGCCGCTCGGTGGCGGATAAAGCCTTGTGGATAGCCGACCGGCATCCCGAATTGTCGTTGGACAAGGACTTCCTGTACGAAGCGTCCATGTTGCATGATATCGGTATTTTCCGGACCGATGCGGACGGCATCTTCTGCTTTGGCGATAAACCTTATATCTGCCACGGCTATTTGGGCGCCGATATCGTGCGGTCGGAGGGTTTCCCCCGACATGCCCTGGTGTGTGAGCGGCATACGGGAGCGGGACTTTCGCTGGAAGAAATCCTTGCGCAGAATCTGCCTGTCCCGCACCGCGAGATGGTGCCGGTCAGCCTGGAAGAACAAGTCATCTGTTTTGCCGATAAGTTTTACTCCAAGACCCGTCTGGAGCAGGAGAAAACGGTGGAGAAGGCACGGAAGAGCCTGCAACGTTATGGGGAAGCAGGTTTACAACGTTTTAATCATTGGTGCGAACAGTTCTTGTAGCAATCTAAATTTCTTTAAAAAGGGAGATTATACCGTTTAAAATACGTACTTTTGCCCCTTCAAGCGTAAACTATTAGTTAATGACGCCATTGAAAGCAAATACATTCATATCATTCATACTACTATTCGTCTTACTTCTACTTTCTGGTGAGGCTGCTTCGCAACGTCGCAAAAGGGGGGCGGGACTACCCGAACATCAACGGGCCGATACGCTCCGCGGGGACGTTCCCGAGGGGAGAGGTGCGCTGCGTGGTTCGGGTAACGGCGATACCTTGCAGATAACTCCTGTGCAGAACGATACCCTTTTACTGGACACGGTAGGAACTTCCGAGAAGAAAAAACAACCTTTGGACGCTCCGGTCACTTACGAGGCGAACGACTCCATCGTCTTCTCGCAAGGAGGATACGCGCATTTGTACGGGCAGGGCAAGGTAAACTACCAGCAGATAGAGCTGGCGGCAGACGTCATCACCATGAATATGGACAGCAGCACGGTCTATGCCCACGGCGTGGAAGATTCATTGGGAGTAAAGAAAGGTACGCCTGTCTTCAAAGATGGAGAGACGCCCTATGAAACCAACACCATCCGTTACAACTTCAAAAGCAAGAAAGGTATCATCAGCAATGTGGTGAGCCAGCAGGGCGAAGGATATGTCACCGGTAACAATGCGAAGAAAGGCACGAACGACGAACTTTATATGAAAAGCGGCCGCTATACGACCTGCGACCACCACGAGCATCCCCACTTCTATATGCAGATGACTTACGCCAAGGTGCGGCCCAAGAAGAATGTAGTCACGGGACCCGCTTACCTGGTAGTGGAAGATGTTCCCTTGCCGTTGGCAGTTCCGTTCTTCTTTTTCCCCTTCTCCAGCAGTTATCAGTCCGGTTTCCTGATGCCTACCTATATGGACGATTCGAGCCGGGGCTTCGGATTGACGGACGGCGGTTACTATTTCGCTATCAGCGACAAGATGGACTTGAAGTTGCGTGCCGATATCTTCACGAAAGGTTCCTGGGCCTTGAATGCCGAGTCCAATTACATCAAGCGATATAAATACTCCGGTCTGGTGCAGGCCAGTTATCAGGTGACAAAGACCGGCGATAAGGGGCTGAAAGACTATGCGGTGGCGAAAGACTTCAAACTGGTCTGGTCGCACCGGCAGGATGCGAAGGCAAATCCGAATTCCACCTTCTCGGCAAGTGTGAACTTTGCCACCAGCAGCTACGAGCGCACCAACATCGGCAACCTGTACAATCCGCAGTCGATGACGCAGAACACGAAGACTTCCAGTATCAGCTACTCCCGTTACTTCTTCGACCGTAAACTGACGGTGGCTGCCACGACCAACATCGCGCAAACGATGAAAGACTCCTCCGTCAACGTCACCTTGCCCGACCTGAATATTTCGTTAAGCACCATCTTCCCTTTCAAGCGGAAGAAAGCGGCAGGCGAAGAAAGATGGTACGAGAAAATCTCCATCCGCTACACCGGACGTCTGACGAACAGTATACAGACAAAAGATAACTTGTTGTTCAAATCCAATCTGATAAAGGACTGGAGGAATGGTATGAATCACGAGATTCCTATCAGTGCAACGTTTACATTATTCAAGTACTTCAATCTGACGCCCTCTGTAAACTATACCGAGCGTTGGTACACTCGTAAAGTGATGAAAGGTTGGGACCCGAATGCCGGTTCCGGCGGAATGGAAGTCAATACCGATACGATATACGGTTTTCACCGGGTGTATAATTACAGTGCCAGTCTGGGTATCAATACGAAGATTTACGGTATGTACACGCCTGTCTTCTTTCCAAAGAAGAAAATACAGATTCGTCATGTCATCACTCCTTCGGTCAGCTTCAGTGCCGCTCCCGATTTCGGGTCTTCCCGTTATGGCTATTACGACTCTTATATCAAGACCTACGCGGACGGCAGGCGTGACACAGTGAGCTACACGCCCTATGCCAACCAACCTTTCGGTGTGCCGGGACGCGGTCGGCAGGGTAATATTACTTTTAGCATCTCCAATAACCTTGAGATGAAATATAAAGACCGGAAAGACTCTATCCGCAAGGTCAGCCTGATTGATGAATTGGGAGCAAGTATCGGTTATAACATGGCAGCGGCAGTCCGTCCGTGGAGTAATCTGACTCTGAATCTTCGTCTGAAACTTTCCAAAAGTTATACTTTCAGTATGAGTTCTACGTTCAAGACGTACGGTTACAAGTTTGATAAAAATGGAAACGTAGTGGATAATGACCGTACGGAATGGTCTTACGGGCGGTTCGGTATCTTCCAAGGGTATGGTTCCTCTTTCAGTTACACTTTCAACAACGATACCTGGAAGAAATGGAAAGAAAAGCTGACCGGAAGCAAAGACGAGAAGAAGGATAAAAAAGAAGGTGAGGAAAACGATTCCGATGAAGATGAAACCGAGTCGGACGGCGGCATCCCCAAAAAGAAGGTGGAAAAGGCTGCGGTGGACGACGACGGATATCAGGTCTTTAAGATGCCGTGGTCACTGAACCTGAATTATAACTTCAATATTTCTGAAGCTACCAACAGGCCCATCAACCGGAAGACAATGCGCTACCCCTATCGTTACACCCACAACCTGAGTGCGTCGGGCAACGTCAAACTGTCCAATAAATGGGCTGTCAGCTTTAGTTCGGGTTATGACTTCGAGGCGAAGAAGATTGTGCAGACCACCTTTAATATCACCCGCGACCTGCACTGTTTCAGTATGTCAGCCAGCCTGTCGCCTTTCGGGCAGTGGAAATACTATAACTTCACCATCCGTGCCAATGCCAGCATCCTGCAAGATTTGAAGTGGGAACAGCGTAGCCAGACACAGAGTAATATCCAGTGGTATTAAAAAAGAATCGGATATTGAATCTTCCTATTAAAGATTGAACACAGAGCCACGGAGACACAGAACTTTTAAGCACTCATTTCCTTTGCAAGTTTTGTTTCCCCTATTAGGGAATTTATTTTTCCTAATAGGGAAAAAATAACAAACCTTTTAATGCGTGGGCAAAAAGTTCAATTCCCGCAAGTTCCGGGTAGGGGTTACCAGTTGATTTCTTTCTCCCCGTGCTCCCTCAAATACTCATTTGTCTTACTGAAATGCTTGTTTCCGAAGAAACCGTTGTAGGCAGAAAGAGGCGAGGGATGGGCGGAAGTCAGTACCAAGTGTCTGCTGCGGTCGATAAATGCACCCTTCCGTTGTGCATACGCTCCCCAGAGAATAAATATAAGATGTTCGCGCTCTTGTGCCAAAACGCGGATGGCGGCATCCGTAAAAGTCTCCCAACCCCGGTTCTGATGCGAACCCGCTTGATGGGCGCGTACCGTAAGGGTCGCGTTGAGCAGCAGCACTCCTTGCTCCGCCCAGCGGGTCAGATTGCCGGACGTGGGGGTAGGGGTACCGATATCTTCCTTAATCTCTTTGAAGATATTCACTAAGGAAGGCGGGAAAGGAACTCCGTCGTTCACCGAGAAGCAAAGACCATGCGCCTGTCCCGGGCCGTGATAAGGGTCTTGCCCGATAATTACTACTTTCACCTTGTCGAAAGGGCAAAGATTGAATGCATTGAATATCAGTTTTCCCGGCGGGTACACGGCATATTTTCCATATTCTTCGCGTACAAAATCAGTCAGTGTACGAAAGTACTCCTTTTCAAATTCCGGTTGTAAACGTGCTTTCCAGCTTTCTTCTATCTGAACATTCATAACGGTATCTCTTAATTATTTCCGTGGCTAAGATACAACTATTTTGTCATAGAACGCAACGTGTCCCGCAGAGTTTTTTGAAATTTCTTCCAACTCTGCGGGACACGCGCTTCTCTTTATCCGGATATCCTTAAATCAGATGGATATTATTTTCCTTGCATTCTTCGCGCATATCTTCCGGCCAGATGCTGGCTTGTATCTCTCCGATATGTGCCTTGCGCAGATAGAACATACACAGGCGTGACTGTCCGATACCGCCGCCGATGGAGAGGGGGAGCGTATCGTTCATCAGGCGTTTGTGGAAATACAGCTCCAGCCGTTTTTCTTCACCTTCCTGTTTCAACTGGCGCTGCAAGGCGGTCTTGTCCACGCGGATACCCATCGACGATAATTCGATGCTGCGTTGCAGCACGTCGTCCCACAGCAGCAAGTCGCCGTTCAGTCCGGGCAGGCCGTTCAGTCCGGGTGTCGTATAATCGTCGTAGTCCGGGGCGCGTCCGTCGTGCTTCTTGCCGTCGCTCAGTTTGCAGCCGATACCGATGATGAATACCGCGCCGAATTTCTTGGCAATGGCATGTTCCCGGCATTTCGGTTCCAGGTTGGGATATAATTGCCGGAGTTCTTCGGCATGGATGAAGTGCAACTTCTGGGGCAGGCACGGCCTGATTTGCGGATACATCTCGTATACCATATATTCTGTGCGCACCATGGCGGCGTAGATGCGGGTGACGATTTCTTTCAGGAATTCGGCGTTACGGTCTTCGGCGGTGATGACACGTTCCCAGTCCCATTGGTCTACATATAAAGAATGCAGGTTGCCCAATTCTTCGTCCGCCCGGATTGCGTTCATGTCGGTGTAGATTCCGTATCCCGGTTCGATGTGATATTCGGCAAGTGTCAGTCGTTTCCACTTGGCGAGGGAATGCACTACTTCCGCCTGTGCGTCGCCTAAATCCTTGATAGGGAAAGACACGGCGCGTTCCACACCGTTCAGGTCGTCGTTGATACCCATGCCTTTCAGTACGAAAAGTGGGGCGGTGACACGGCGCAGGCGTAGTTCCGATGAAAGGTTCAGTTGAAAGAACTCTTTAATCTGCTTGATTCCTAATTCTGTTTGTTTTAAGTCCAATAAGGGTTTATACCCTTCGGGTTTTATCAGGTAGCTCATGAGTTTAAATTTTCTATCTTCTATTAAATTGTTCGGCAAAGATAGGAATAATATTGATACTTGCTTCAATATTTCATGAAAAAAGAACAAATTGTATATATATGCCGAATGGATAGTCTCAAAATAATAGCGCAAACAAATATCCGGTTTCTCTCATAAAAAACAGCAGAACATTAGGATAATGCGGAGATTTTTTCTACTTTTGCACCCGCATTCGGCTCCGTAGCTTAGTGAATAGAGCGTCAGATTCCGGTTCTGAAGGTCCTGGGTTTGAGTCCCAGCGGGGTCACTATCAATAAAAAACTCCTTTTGCATACGTAATTTGCAAAAGGAGTTTTCTTATTTATAGTCTTAGGGGGATTGTCCAGAAATTCACGACGGGTTTACGTTGTGATAATTTTTTAGGCACGGAATACACGGATTTTCACGGAGTTCTTTAAACTTATCCGTGATTTTCCGCGTAATCCGTGCCTAAAAGAAATCGCTTCATCGGATTTGCAACGTTTGTTTCCTCGGAAACCTCATTTAATTCCCGTCCGGTTTTGCCACTTCAAAGAAAGGACTGTCGTTCCATCGAAAGCTTGAAAACGCATCCGGTTGTGAGGGAGAATAGGGTTTATAATCCTTCCTCAGGTATTGCAGAAGGGGCAGTTTGATTTCTTTCATCCCCTCTATCACGCATTTGGCTATCTGATACGCGCCATACGGATTGAAGTGCGTATTGTCTTCCAGCGCTTTCTCCTGTCCGGGATAAGTGCCTGCCGGATAATGCACGAATGCTTTTTTCGAATCCTCGGTACCGAGTGTCTCATAGAGCGTGCGTGTCATATCGTGTAGCTCTATCACGGGTACTTTTTCTCGCTCCGCCACCCATCGCATGGCGTCCGGATAATCCTCATGCGTTTCCACAATCTTCCCTTCGGCATCGAAGCTGCGGCGTTGCGTGGGAGTGACGAATACCGGAATCCCACCGCGAAGACGTACTTCATCGACAAACGTCTTCAGTTGGGTGGCAAAGAAGTAATACGCCCCTTTCCCCGGCCCTTTCAGCTTCTGGTCGTTGTGCCCGAACTCAATAAACATATAATCCCCTTCCTTCATTTGGCTTAATGCCTTTTTCAGGCGTCCGGCATTGATAAAGGTGTCGGCGCGCTCGCCACTTTCGGCATAGTTGGCAAAACAAACGCGCTGGTCGAAGAAGCGGGGAATCATTTGTCCCCAGCTTGCCCACGGCTCGTGGTCCTGGTCCACTACGGTGGAGTTGCCTGCCAGGAAGACGGTAGCTACCTGGTCTGCCCGTTCTATCTTCAGGCTTGCCAGGCAGGGGGCATCTCCGTTGAACTCGAAAGTCAGTTTGTCGTCCCAATTCAGTTTCTGCTTCTCCCGCGGCTTTATTTTGACCTGCTCTTTGTCCGAAATCCGGGTATTCCTTTTGTTGATAGTGAACTGGCAGGTTACGAACTCTCCTTTCCGGGTGGGTATGTTTTCCAGGAACAGGCGTCGTGACTCGCCACGCACCGTGGTAATTCCCGCATGTCGGGAGCTGCCCAGCGTGACGGTGACAAGATAATTGCCGTCCGGCACGTTGACGGAAAAGAAGAAAGGAGCTTTCTCTTGCGGAGCAGGCATCAAGTCATAACCATAGCCGCCGTGACAGGGAAAGACGGAATCGGCAGTAATCCGGATAGAACCGGGTCCGGTTTTCTTCTTTTGGTTGAAGTCGAACTGCATGGTCTGAGCCGACAGCGAGGCCGTAAAGAACAGTCCCACGAAGGCGGCAGTTAGAAAGAGAGATGTTTTCATGGTGTTTACTTATTTTTAGTTGCAAAGATAGTCCTCTTTCTTCGTCCCGGTTATGGAAAAACATACAAAAGTCTGTGTTTTTGTACAGGAATCCATGGCGCGAACCGTATAAACGGACTATTTTTGCATTAAAAAAGAACATGAGAAACAAAGAAAGAAGTCTGAATCAAGGAAAACGATGGATGGTTTCCCTTTTCATGGCGGCAGCGCTAAGCGGTGCGATGGCACAAACCCAAAACCGGATTGCCGCACCGATGAAAGACGTCAATCAAGTGACCGACCTGACGTTGGACAGTCTGAACAAGGCGAAGACCGCCCGTCCCGTGGCAGGTTCCAGCCGCAAGGGAGATAATCCCGTGCTTTTCCTGGTGGGTAACTCGACGATGCGTACCGGAACCCTGGGCAACGGGAACAACGGCCAGTGGGGTTGGGGCTATTTTGCTCACGAATATTTTGATGAAAACCGGATTACGGTAGAGAACCACGCTCTGGGCGGCACCAGCAGCCGCACCTTTTACAACCGTCTATGGAAAGACGTCTTGAAAGGCGTGCGCAAAGGCGACTGGGTTATCATCGAGTTGGGGCACAACGATAACGGCCCTTATGACAGCGGACGCGCCCGCGCTTCCATCCCCGGCATCGGCAAAGAGACGTTGGACGTCACCATCAAGGAGACCGGTGAGCGTGAAACCGTTTACACCTACGGCGAGTACATGCGCCGTTTCATCCGCGAGACGAAGGCAAAAGGCGCCCATCCCATCCTGATGTCCCTCACTCCCCGCAATGCCTGGGAGGATAAGGATAGCACCGTCATCACCCGCGTTAACCAGACTTTCGGCTTGTGGGCCAAGCAGGTGGCGAAGAAAGAAAAAGTGCCTTTCATCGACCTGAACGAGATTACCGCCCGCAAGTTCGAGAAGTTCGGCAAGGAAAAGGTGAAGTATATGTTCTATCTGGACCGCATCCATACCAGCGTCTTCGGAGCGCGGGTCAATGCGGCTTCGGCTGCCGAAGGACTACGCGCCTGCCGCGGACTGAAGCTGGCGGACTACCTGAAACCGGTGGAGAAAGACACCCTGACCGGATCTACCCGGCGACCGGGATGTCCGGTGGTGTTCACGGTAGGGGACAGTACGGTGCGCAATGCCGATAAGGACGAAGACGGCCAATGGGGTTGGGGAAGCGTCCTGGCGGAATGCTTCGACCTCGAACGGGTGTCGGTGGAGAATTGTGCCAAGGCGGGACGCAGCGCCCGCACTTATTTGGAAGAAGGCCGTTGGGATAAGGTCTACAATGCTTTGCAGCCCGGCGATTTTGTCCTCATCCAGTTCGGGCATAACGATGCAGGCCCTATCCATACGGGGAAAGCCCGTGCGGAACTGCCGGGTTCGGGCGATGAAAGCAAGGTATTCCTGATGGAAGCCACCAAGACCTACAACGTTGTTTATTCGTTTGGATGGTATCTGCGTAAGTTCGTGATGGATGTCCGGGAGAAAGGCGCCATTCCCATCTTGTTGAGCCATACGCCCCGCAACATCTGGGACAACGGGCAGATACAGCGCAACACGGATTCTTTTGGCAAGTGGACCCGCGAAGCGGCGGAAGCGACCGGCGCCTATTATATCGACCTGAATAAGATTACAGCAGATAAGTTGCAGGTATTGGGGTATGAACAGGGACTTCGCAAGGTCGGCGAGTATTTCTGCCGCGACCATACCCATACTTCCCTGAAAGGTGCCCGGATGAATGCCGCAAGCGTGGCGGAGGGGCTGATACAGACGGGGTGTCCGCTGAAGGAGAGTTTGAGAATGAAAAGGGAAAAATGAAAAATGAAAAATGGGGGGAGAACACAAAGGCACAGAGACACAGAGGTCTTATTTTAAAAGCTTTAAAACTCTGTGTCTCTGTGCCTCTGTGTTCAGCCTTTATAATTTTTAGGCGCGGGATTACGCAAATTACGCGGATAAGTTTAAGGAAAATCCGCGTCTTCCGCGAAATCCGCGCCTAAAATTTATTACAAGTTAGCGGGAGGATTTTCCGGACAATCTTCTTTGCCGGTGGATAAAGAAAAAAGGAGTAACTTCACAGTCACTCCTTTCTTTAGACATGTCTTAATCAAATATATTATTCTATGAGAATAATCAGTTTAGTTTGTAGACCTCGGTGCCTGCCAGTAGGAAACAGCCGATGCCGAAGTCTTCGAAGTCGGGGATGTGGTCGTAAGTCACCGGTTGTCCGTCTTTGGGCTCTTTGCCGGTGCCCTGCACATACCCTAAGCAGCCCGTGTCCGGGTGGACGGCCTCTTTAGCCATCGCATTCCAGGCTTTCAGCAAGACGGGAAGATACTCGGCTCTGTTCAGCAGCCCGTTGCGCACTCCCCACGCCATGCCGTATACAAACAAGGCGGTGCCGCTGGTTTCCTTTCCGCCGAAGTTGCCCTCGTCGTGCAGGCTCACGTTCCAGAAACCGTCTTTGCGCTGACACTTCTTCAAAGCCTTGCTCATGTTCAGGAAGTCGTTGATGTAGTCGGCGCGGTGCTTCTCGTCTGCCGGAATCTCGTCCAATACGCGTATCAGGGCAGCGTATACCCAACCGTTGCCGCGGCTCCAGTAGCAATCCTCGCCATTCGGCTCCTTATAAGGAGGAACGAAGTCCGCGTCACGCCACCACAAGCCGTCTTCCGGATTATATAACCCTTTTCCGCCGCAAATGTTCCGTGTCCAGCAATACATATCCCACATTTTGTCGAAGTATTTCCGTTCCCCCGTCATTCTGCCCAACTTGGCATAGATGGGCATTGCCATCTGTATCGCGTCAATCCAAGTCCAGTCTTCCGTCTGAGGGGTGTTCACCACCATGTCGATGTTGGCCTTCAGGTGCTTCAGCAGTCGGGGTTCCTTACATATAGTATACAAGTCGATGTAAGTTTGCCCGGCGCACTGCCCGTCGGCATGGCGGCTGGTGGTGCCGTAGCACAGTTTCCATTGGTGGAAGTCTCCCCAGCGATAGGCATAGTCGAAATAATCATCACGGGGATATACGGCATACAGCGCCATCAATCCTTCATAATATACGCCGCGCGTCCAGATGTGGCTGGGCCGGAGCTTGCCCCGATAAGAAGGGGCGGTGCAGTCGGCATATTTCTTCATGAAGTAGTCGTTCACCTTTACAATCGTATTCAGGGTTTCCGTCCTGTCGGGCAAGGGCTGTGCTTTCAGCGATTCCGCTCTCCACGTGGTGGCGATAAAGATGAAAGCCAGGGATAACATCAATCTTTTTTTCATGGTGTCGCTCGTCTCTGTTGTTTCTAATTGTGGGGCACAAAGATAGGCGGCAAACCCTGTGCGGGGAATGGAATAGCGTACAATTTCCTCGAATTCCGTACAAAAGCGTCTGTTCTTTGCTATTTTTCAGCCTTGTACGCTCTATTCAATCATTTTTCAGTTCTCGATATGAAAGTCCTTTCCTTATTTATGCGTTCAGCAAGTTCATCTTGAGGAAGGTCGAGTTTGATACGGGCATTTCTCTTTTGGTAACTAATCATCAAATCAAATAATTCTTTTTCGTAAACATCCCGTTCAGGAGTTCCTTTAAGACCTATATGTTTGTCTTCCAGTTCGGATAAGGTTTTGATGTTACTCATATCTTTTCTCCTTGTTTTGTGACAAAGGTAATGTAAAAGTAATAATGCAACAACTTATCATCCGATTGTTTTCATTCTTCTTTCCGTCTTTTTTCTTTCATCTCATCGTATTTTATCGAAGTGAGTAAATACGAACCAACACACAAACCGTTATCAACTACGTCGCCCGATACTAATTGAAATGATTTTACCCCTATTTATTTTGATTGTGTACGGGGCTTTCTGCACGAAAAAACAGGTAGCCCTGTATGATTTTCCATGCTTTTGAACGGCATTCTATATTCATAAACTAAAATTAGCTTACGTTTGCAAACAGAAATCGAACAATGAAGATTCGATAACATAATAACTATTTTTGTTTAACTTAATATTTAAAGTATGAAAAACAGCAAGAAATCATGTCTGTTTGGCCGTATGGAGGTTTTCCAACGACTATTCTTTATTGCTTTATTTTCAGTCTTGGCCATCGGGGCTTCGGCTCAGAACAAGACAGTGAGTGGTACCGTAATAGATGGAACCGGTGAACCGGTAATTGGTGCCAGTGTATTGGTGAAAGGTACATCCAACGGTGTGATTACCGATATCGACGGTAACTTCACGCTTCAGAATGTGCCCTCCAATGGAACTATCCAGGTAAGTTTCGTGGGCTACAAGCCCCAGGATATTCCTGTGGCAGGTAAGTCCTCTATTAATGTGAAACTGATGGAAGACACTGAGATGCTGGACGAAGTGGTGGTAGTTGGTTACGGTGTTCAGAAAAAGAGCGATGTGACGGGAGCCTTGACCCGTGTAGGCGCTGAAGAACTGAATGCCAAACCGGTAAGTAACGCTTTTGAGGCATTGCAGGGTAAGGCTGCCGGTGTGGATATTACTTCCAACCAGCGTCCGGGCGAAATCGGAGAAATACGAATCCGAGGTAATCGTTCACTGAATGCCACTAATAACCCGTTATATGTGGTAGATGGTGTGCCTTTAAATTCCGGTGGTATTGAAACGATTAACCCGCGTGATATTGAATCGATAGATATCTTGAAAGATGCTTCTTCTACTGCTATTTACGGTTCACGCGGTGCCAACGGCGTTATTTTGATTACTACTAAGCGTGGTAAGACAGGTGCTTTGTCATTGAATTACTCCGGTTCTGTTACTTTTGAGAATCTTGTAGAAAAAGCGCCTGTCATGAGTGCCAGCGATTATATCACTTGGCGTCGTTGGGCTTACTACAACTCCAATCCAAGTAAGAATCCCCGTGGAGATGAACCGGATTATGATAAAGACCAATCTTATTTCTCCGGAGATAAATGGGCATTGGCTAATGTAAATAAAGGTTGGGAGAGCGGAACATGGGATGGTTCGAAGGTGACGGATACTGATTGGACAGATATGGTAACCAAGACCGGTATCACACACGAACATACGTTGAGTGCTACCGGCGGTACTGAAAATCTGCAAGGTGCTTTCTCTTTTGGTTACCTGAATAATGAGGGTACACAAAAAGGACAGGAATATGAACGCTTTAACGTTTCAATGTCCGTTGATATTCAAGCTAAACCTTGGTTTAAGATGGGAGGTTCTATCAATGCATCTTATGCTGTGCAGAACTATGGATATTCGCGTACGGGACAAACTGGTACAAGCACCGGTCCTGTTGATATTTACAGTGCTGCCAAAGCTATTCCCCGTTACACCGTTCCCTACGACGAAGATGGCGAAATAATTAATGCCCCGGGCGGAACCGAAGTAAATGTGTATACTGTGATTAATGAATGGAACAAGTCTACTGACGAACGCCAGACGTATCGTGCTCTCGGTAGCTTCTATGCGCAATTGGACTTTGGAAAGATGTGGGAGCCGTTGGAAGGCTTGAGCTATAAGTTTGCAATCGGACCCGATTTCCGTTACTATCGCAAAGGCATATTTATTGATGCAAGTTCTGCTGCCCGCAGAGGAGGAAGTAATTATGCAAATTGGGCCAATGAACGTCATTTTTCCTGGACATTGGATAATATGATTACCTACAACAAGAAATTTGGCGAGCATAACATTGGTGTAACCTTGTTGCAGAGTGCTTCCAAGTATAATAAGGAAAACGGTAACATGAGTGAAACCAATGTCCTGATTCCCGGGGCTAAATGGAACAATATGGGGCTGATAGACATTACCGATGCAGAAAAATATGCAGCAGGTATGGGAACCGGTCTGACAGAGCAACAACTTGCTTCCTATATGGCACGCGTAAACTACTCTTATAAAGACCGTTATTTGTTGACAGTGTCCGGACGTTATGACGGTTCCTCAGTGCTGGCAAAAGGTAATAAATGGGATTTCTTCCCCTCCGCTGCTTTAGGATGGCGTATTGATCAGGAAGAATTCTTGAAAGATGTCTCCTGGCTTAACCAACTGAAACTTCGTTTTGGTATGGGTACCACCGGTAATGCCGCCGTATCTCCTTATGGAACGTTGAGCCCGATTGGTGCATATTATATGCCTTTCAGTTCCGGTAACACCATGATATTTGTTACTAACGAGCCTTATTATGTGGATATGTCGAAAAATGGTAATATCCTGTCTCAAGACAATTTGTCATGGGAGAAGACTACTCAATTCAACTACGGTGTTGATTTTAGTGTATTGAATGGCCGTATAGGTGGTACCATCGACATTTACCACTCTCGCACTACCGATTTATTAATGAAAATGAGCTTGCCTTCTCTGTCCGGTTATCCTTCGATAATGAGTAATGTGGGTGAGACAAAGAATTTCGGTGTAGACCTTTCTTTGAATCTGGTTCCGGTTCGTACCCGAAACTTTGAATGGAATTCCAATTTGAACCTGTCTTATCAGAAAGACAAAATTGTGGAACTTTCAAATGGCAAGCAGGATGACATCTCCAACAGTTGGTTTATCGGTGAATCTATCGGAGTTTATTATGGTATTGCCGCCAATGGGTTGTGGCAGGAATCGGATGCCGAATTAATGAATAAGTATAATGCTAACGGTCATAAATTCCAGGTTGGTATGGTGAGGCCTGTGGACCAGCCGGATGAGAATGGAGAGATTGATTATAAGATAGATGATAAAGACCGTGTAATATTGGGAAACAAAAATCCCCGTTGGATTATGGGATGGACTAATACGTTCAGTTATAAAGGTTTCGACCTTTCTATCGAACTTTACGGACGTTTCAAGTATATGGTGAGCACCGGTGGTGAAGGCCAGTTCGGTATGACACAACAACGTGAAATAGACTACTGGACTCCCGATAATCCGAATGCGGAATGGCAGAAACCTATCTATAATAAATCGGGTGGCGATGCATATTCTTCTTTGCTGGGTTTCAAAGATGCCGCTTTCCTGAAATTGCGCAATATCTCTTTAGGTTATAATTTCGACAAGAAACTATGTAAATCTATTGGTCTGGAATCGTTGAAGATTTATGCTCAGGGCAGAAATCTGGGTGATATCTATTCTTCCATTGATTACGTTGACCTTGACCTCGGAACGACAAGTTATTATAACAGAGGCTTTACATTCGGTATTCAAGTCGGTTTCTAATCTATCCTACAACATTATAAGAATTTAGTTATGAAAAATATAAAGAATAAACTATTAATCAGTGTATTGGGAATGTCTCTGATAGCCGGAACCACTTCTTGCGGAGACGGATTCCTGGAAGAAAATTCAGCTCATAAAACAACAAATGCTTTGCTGGATACAGAAGAAGGCATTTTAGCTATGGCTGCGGGCTTATATGGTAACATACGCTGGCATTTCGGCTATGAATGGGCTTATGGTATCACTCTGTATGGAACAGATGAATTTACGAATGGTGCTGACTTGACAAGTGAACCGTGGAATACTTACGACCTGCGTTTAAATCCATTGGATTGTACCGTGGAGAACGGTGCGGCCAATAAAAACTGCCCGGGAGTTTCTGCTTTATGGGATGAAATGTATTATGGTATCTCTACCGCCAACCTGGTAATATCCAAGGCAGAAGGAATCACAGCCGGAGATGCCCGGAACAAGGCTATGGGCGAAGCTTACTTCTTGAGAGGGTATAACTTCTACCGTCTGTTTGCACAGTATGGAGGTATTGTTCTTCAGACCAAACCGGCCGATGCTTCTACAAGAACCTTTACACGCGCCACCGAAGAGGAAACCTTGAATCAGATAATTGCTGATTTCGAAGAGGCTTATAAACTGTTGCCTACTAACAAATGGCGTGGAAATGGTACTTGGACAAAATATACGGCCGCTCATTTCTTGGCTAAAGCCCTGTTGTATCGCCAATCGGAACGTTGTAGTGATTGGAATTCGAAGTACACGGCAAAGACTGACCTGGATAAGGTGATCAGCCTTTGCGATGAGGTAATAGCTGCTTGTCCTTTGGCAGAAGATTATAATCAATTGTATTCGGAGTGGACCGGCGTCGATTGTCCCAATGAAGGTTTAAGTGAAATCTTGATGGCAGCGGAGCATAATGAAGCGACTGCCAGTTCGATAAAAGGACGTTTTGGAAACCGTACTTATAGCTATTTCAATCCGCAATTCTCCAACTTCAGCAACGGTTGGGTAAAACGTGGTCAGTTTATCGGTGGTATGGACTTCCAACGTTGCCGCCCTACAGAGTATGCTTATTCTGTATTTGATAATGTGAACGATGCCCGTATGTGGAAAACGTTTAAAACGATTTACGGTCTTGATAACGTGGCAGATAAAGCCGAGAATGTTGCATCCGCGAATGGTATCGACCTCTCTCAGGTTCCGAATATAGGTGATGAAGGTATCATTTTTATCTTGAATAAGAGAAACGACCCGCGTTTTGCCGATGAAACTACTTACGGTACCTTTGGTCGTGGCGCTGTGAAACATACCTTTATTCATCCTGAAACAGGGAAATGGGTGCCTAACGTATTTCCACTTTTCCTCGGAGGACAATATGTGTTGAATACCTATGGTGTAAGCGGTAACCCGTCACAATCGAATGTGTTCTGCGGTATTAATAAGACGGACGACGGCTCTCGTACGGAAGAAAAAGGCGATGCACACCGTGATGTCATTATGGCGCGTACCGGAGAGACTTATTTGATTAAAGCGGAAGCGCAAGTACGCAATGAAGACTATTCAGGAGCTATTGCAACCGTAAACAAACTGCGTGAACGTGCAGAATGGAAAGCAGGAGAAGACCGGGAATATTATACCGATGGTTCTATGGCATTTGATAAGAATGCTACCGCTTCAGTAAATAGCAGTTGTAAAGACGCAAACGGCAAGAAGCTCACCAATGCCCAAGCTCATAAGGCTGCATTCATTCAGCGTAATACCTACTATTTGTCTACGGGTATTGATAGAACGACAGAGCCTTCCAGCCTTCAAATTGCAAGTTATACTAATTTGCCGGCCGAAGATGAGGCTATCTTGGCTGAAATCGGTTGTAGTTCGGTAAAAGAGCGCATGATCAACTTTATCTTGAATGAACGTACTCGTGAGTGTTTGGGTGAATGGAACCGTTGGGAAGAATTGAGCCGTACCGGTACATTGATTAAACGCGCTAAACTGTTCAATCCGGAAGCTTCGGCCATTACGGAAAACAAGCACGAACTTCGTCCTGTTCCGCAGAAATTTATTGATACTTTGCAGGATGAAAACGGGAATAATTTGTCGGATGCTGAGAAAAGGAAATGGCAGAATCCTGGTTATTAATAAAATCACTCAATGGGGTTAGATTAATATAGATTGATTGGTTTTGGGGATTGCTTCTTGCGAAAGAAACAATCCCCTTTCTTATTGCATTATTATTACTTATTCCCTGCATATCTATCACTCAGAAAACTTATTTCCCAGCCTTTGATGTCTGAGATGAAGGCCTTTAGCCTGTGAAATGCCAGCTTTTATCCTCCGGATTGCCTGTGTTGTTTCCCTTATTTCCCCTTACTAAATTCCTGAAATGCTTATCTGAAATTCGAGGAAACTTGCTGATTTTCTTCGTCCCGCGGGCGTGTGCCGTATAGCCCGCATCCCCGGGCCGGCGGGCCTGCATACGCGGGCTGTCGGGCCCACGTAGGAGGGACGAGGAAAATGAAGAAGATTGGAAGGGTTTTATACAAGGATTTACTACATTATATACACATGTCGGAGAGAAAAAGAACAGGCATTTCGGATGCTAAAGGCTGGCATTCAGGAGGTTGAGGACTGGCGTTTAGGATGTTGAAGGCCTGCATCCGAGACGCTGAAAGCTTGCTCCCGAGCCGTTGAAGGCTTGTGTTCAATATGCTGAAAGCTTGCCTTCAATCCATGCAAGCTTTGCATTCAAAATCCCGCATCTTTGCCTTCCGTACGGTAAAAACAGAAGTTTGAAGGACCTGATTCGGCTGAATAAGGGATTATATGGGAGAGTTAAGCCCGAAATGGACGTATTTCGAGCTTAATAGACGTTAAAATGATATTTTTCAGAAAGTTGTTCAAGCGGTTGAACATCAGTTTCGTAGAGGCTAAAATGACGCTTTTCGGAGTGACGGATTGGGATAAACCGTCACTATCCGTCACTCAAACCAGCACTGTGTAATTCTCTGTATATAGGCGTGTTAGCGCGAAAAGTGACGGATGACGGTTTTATGATGAAAAACTCTGTAGTGTTGAGTTATTCTGCCGTGAATTTTTATTTGTGATAAACAATGGTTTGTATTACCAATAAACAATAGTTTGTATTACCAATAAAAGCTTTTGTTTATTGCCAATCCCTAACTGCCGCTTTACTGCCTCATTTCCCCCTTTATCCGCCCCGGATTATCCACAATGAGGGGCGGCGTATACGATTTTCCATGCAAATGAACTTTATTCTATTTCCAGTATGGGGGCGGTCGTTTACTTTTGTGCACTATAACCATTAATCGTTAAAGAAGAAAAACATGATGAAGAAACTCGATTGGCTGTTGCCTGCTATCCTTGTTTGTTGGCTGACTGCTCCGCTGCACGCCGGAGAAGCCGATGCTGCTGCGGCGGACGCCGGGGCGGAAAAGAATTTTGCCGGTTACCTGTTTGCCTACTTCAAGGGCGGCAGTGAGGCGGTGCACTTTGCCGTCAGTCGCGACGGGTATCACTACCGGGCGCTGAACGGTAACCGGCCGGTGCTCTGCTCCCGGGAAATCAGTTCCACGGGTGGGGTACGCGACCCGCACCTGCTGCGTGGCGAAGACGGAAAGACGTTCTATATGGTAGCCACCGACATGGTTGCCGCCAACGGATGGGACTCCAACCGGGCGATGGTGCTGCTGAAGTCCGACGACCTGATACACTGGACTTCCTCCGTGGTCAACATTCAGAAGAAGTATCGGGGGCAGGAAGACCTGAAACGCGTCTGGGCGCCGCAGACCATCTACGACCCCGAAGCCGGAAAATACATGATATACTGGTCGATGAAGCACGGCGACGGGCCGGACATCATCTACTACGCTTACGCCAACCCCGACTTCACCGACCTGCAAGGCGAACCGAAAGTGCTGTTCCGTCCGCGCAACGGCAAAGCGTGCATCGACGGCGACATTGTGGAGAAGAACGGGCTTTACCACCTTTTCTATAAGACCGAAGGACATGGCGACGGCATCCGGCGCGCCCTGACCGACTGCCTCACCGCCGGACGCTGGATAGAGCAGCCCGGCTACAAGCAGCAGACCCCGAAGTCGGTGGAAGGTTCGTTCGTCTTCAAGCTGAACGGGGAAGACAAGTATATATTGATGTACGACGTCTATCGCGACAAGCAGTACCAGTTTTGCGAAAGCACTGACCTGGACACCTTCCGCGTCATCGATGCCGACGTCACGATGGACTTCCATCCGCGCCACGGCGCTGTGATTCCCCTGACGGAGGAGGAATTGGAAAGATTAATCCGACAGTGGGGAGGGGAGGAAGGGAATTGAACCCGGAGGTGCAGCGGCACAGAGTTATTATCTCCTCTTCTTGAAAACTTTAAAACCCTCTGTGCCTCCGTGCCTCTGTGTTCACCTCCCTTTTCACCCTCTCTTAAACCAAATAACAGTAACCATGAAACATTCCAAACACTTATGGGCGGGAGCGGCGCTGTGTGTGCTTGTCCTGCTCGCTTGCGCTCCTTCTTCGAAAGGGCATTATAGAACGGTAGAAGTCGATGCTCCTTTCCCGATGGAGCCGGTCAGGGAATTTGTCTTTCCCGATAAAGAGTTCCTCATCACCGATTATGGCGCCGTAGCGGGAGGCGAGGCGGACAATACGCAAGCCATAGCCGACGCCATCGCCGCCTGTCACCGGGCGGGCGGCGGCAGGGTGGTGGTGCCCGAAGGCGAATGGCTGACGGGACCCGTGCACTTCCGCAGCAACGTCAATCTGCACCTGGCAGAGGGCGCCGTGCTGTGCTTCACGGACAATCCCGACGACTACCTGCCCGCCGTGATGACTTCGTGGGAGGGACTGGAATGCTACAACTATTCCCCCTTGCTCTATGCATACGAGTGCGAGAACGTCGCCATTACCGGAAGCGGCACGCTCAGTCCGCGGATGGACACCTGGCGGCAGTGGTTCAAGCGGCCGCAAGCTCATCTCGACGCGTTGAAGCAGCTCTATACGATGGCTTCCACCGACGTGGCGGTGGAGCGGCGGCAGATGGCGGTGGGCGAGAACCACCTGCGTCCGCACCTGATACACTTCAACCGTTGCAAGAACGTGTTGCTGGACGGATTCAAGATTCGCCAAAGCCCCTTCTGGACCATCCATCTGTATCTGTGCGACGGCGGCATCGCCCGCAACCTCGACGTAAGCGCCCACGGGCATAACAACGACGGCATCGACCTAGAGATGAGCCGCAATATACTGGTGGAAGACTGCCTGTTCGACCAGGGCGACGACGCCGTTGTCATCAAAGCCGGACGCAACCGGGATGCCTGGCGGCTGAACACTCCGTGCGAGAATATCGTTGTGCGCCGTTGCACCATCACGAAGGGGCATACGCTGCTGGGTATCGGCAGCGAGATATCCGGCGGCATCCGCAACGTCTACATGCACGACTGCATCGCCCCGAACACCGTTCACCGCCTGTTCTTCGTCAAGACCAACCATCGGCGGGGGGCGTTTATCGAAAACATTTACATGAAGAACGTCAAGGTGGGAGGCGCTCTGAGCGTGCTCGAAGTGGATGCCGACGTGCTGTATCAGTGGCGCACGCTGGTGCCCACCTACGAGAAGCGCATCACCCGCATTGCCGGTCTCTATCTGGATAACATACAGTGCGATGCCGTCAAGCGGATTTATGACCTGAAAGGAGACGAGCGCCTGCCCGTGCGGGACGTAGAGATAAAGAACGTGCGCGTGGGCTGCGTGGCGGACAGCACCAACCGGGTGGTGAATGCCGAGCGGGTGACGGTGCAGCATGTGGGATATGACCGCGTGGATGAGGCGGTGCTGCCGGAACTGAATCCTTATATGAATAATAAGTAAATGATTGAATGTAATTGAAGACATTATGAAACGAGAAGCCTTTAAAATGTTCCTGAAACCGGGATTTGAGAAAGAGTACGAACGGCGCCACGCCGCCATCTGGCCCGAACTGAAGAAAATGCTGTCCGACGGCGGCGTCTGCGACTATTCCATCTATTGGGACCGGGACACCAACATCCTCTTTGCCTGCCAGAAGACGACGGGAGAGGAGTCGTCGCAGGAGATGGGCGGCAACCCCATCGTGCAGAAGTGGTGGGACTATATGGCGGACATCATGGAGGTGAATCCCGATAACTCCCCCGTCACCATCCCGCTGCCCGAAGTCTTCCACATGGACTGACGGCGTCCGCCGTCTTCGGACCGCCCGACCGGGAGCATGTATCAAAAATGATAGGGGATAAGTCAGAATCCGCAACTCGTATCCTGACTTTATTCCCTATTTTTGCACGGACAATCGAACACTTATATCTATGCAAAAGCACATCCTCCTTACGATATGCCTATGGGCGTGTCTTCTTCCCGCAACGGCTTCCATCGAAGTGCGTTCCACCCATTTCACCACTGCCGACGGCATTGCCAACAATACCGTGCGCTATATCCTTCAGGACAGCAAAGGCTTCCTCTGGCTGGGAACACTGAACGGGCTGACCCGCTACGACGGCTGTTCGTTTGTCAACTTCCATCCCGAAGTCGGTGTGCCCTCGCTGATGGACCACCGTGTGCGCAAGATGCACGAAGACCAGGACGGGCTGATATGGGTGGATGTCATCTCCGAGCGCCAGTGCTGCTACGACCTGAAGCAGGGGCGCTTTGTAGACTTTACCGGATGCGGAGCGTATGAAGAACCCTACTCGGGAACGGTGCGCACGTCCAACGGCGACATCTGGATGTGGCACGAGCGTAACGGCTGCCGCCGCATACGTCATGCCGACGGCTGCTTCTCCTCGCTTGCCTTCCGGGTGGAGGACGGGAATATGTCGTCCGATGCCGTCAAGAACCTTTTCGAGGATGACAAAGGGCGGATATGGATTCTCACCGAGGAGGGTGTGGAGCTGGTGAAGGGCGACCGGGCGGAAAACGTGCTTCGCGTCCCGCTGCCCGTCGGCTTGTCCTCTGCCCGGCATACCTTTTTCATCTCTGCCGACGGACGGATCTTCCGCGAGCGGGAAGGGCGGTTGCCGGAAGTGGCGCGCCTGCCTGCCGCATCGGACATCCGCGTGACCGGGACGATGATTATAGAAGACGACCTCTACGTCTTCACCTCCGCCGGAGGCTATGTCTACCACGCTGCCGACGGAAAACTCTCGCCCGCCGACGAACTGGACATCCCGGATGGCGAGGTGCAGCAGGACAACAAAGGGAATTACTGGATATACAACAATACGGGGCGGGTCTATTACGTCAACGCCACTACCCGGGCGGTGAAGAACTTTCACCTGCTGCCGGAGGAGAAGATGCAGTACATCGACTTCGAACGTTACCGCTTCGTGCACGACTCGCGCGACATCATCTGGATGTCCACCTACGGAAACGGACTCTTTGCCTACAACCTGCACACCGACGAGTTGCAGCACTTCACCGCCAGCATGAGCGAAGCCGGCCACCTTCCTTCGGACTACCTGATGTATGTCATGGAAGACCGCTCCGGGGGTATCTGGGTCAGTGCCGAGTTCTCCGGCGTGGTTCGCCTGTCGGTGCTGAACGAGGGGGCTGCCTATATCTATCCGGAGGAGCGTTCGGACATCGACGACCGTTCCAACCTTATCCGTATGCTTACCCGCCTGGAAGACGGACGCGTCTATGCCGGCACGCGGCGCGGCGGGATGTATGTCTATGACAAGGATATGAGGCTGCTGGAGAAGAAGCATTTCCACTCCAACATCTATGCCGTGGCGCGGGATGCCGCGGGGCGTCTGTGGATGGGTAGCCGGGGCGAGGGGCTGTGCATCGACGGCACTTGGTACAAGCATCAGGAGGACAATCCCCATTCGCTTGCCAACAACCATATATTCAGCCTTTATCGCGACCGCAAGGGGCGCATGTGGGTGGGAACTTTCAACGGCGGACTGGACCTGGCCGTCAAGGGCGAGCGGGGGTATACCTTCCGCCATTTCTTCGACCGCACCTACAACCAGCGCCAGATACGCGCCATCAGTGAAGACTGCAACGGCTATCTGTGGATTGGCACCAGCGACGGCGTGTATGTGTTCCACCCTGACTCGCTGATTGCCGATGCATCGCGCTACTACCAGTTCAACAGCCAGAAGGGCGACCTGCGCAGCAACGAAGTGAAGTGCTTCTGCAACGACAGCCGGGGGCGCTTGTGGATAGCCACGTCGGGTGCCGGCGTCAGTATGTGCTGGCCGGGGAAGGACTACGGAAACCTGACCTTCGAGCGCTACGACACCGGACAGGGGCTGGTGAACGACATGGTGCAGTCCATCGTAGAAGACCGGCAGGGGAAGATCTGGGTAGCCACCGAATACGGCGTCTCGTGCATCGATGCCGATAGGTATATCTTCGAGAATTACTTCTTTTCATCCTATGTGCTGGGGAATACGTATAGCGACAACAGCGGGTGCGTGCTGGAAGACGGGCGGGTGGTGTTCGGCTCCGGTCACGGCCTGGTGGTGATTGCTCCCGACAAGACGGGCTATAAGAGCGCCGCCGTCACTCCCACGGTGGCGTGGACGGGACTGAAGGTGAACGGCGTGCCGGTGCAGCCCGGCGAGAAGGACTCGCCGCTGAAGAATGCCATGCCCTATATCGGCGAACTGGACCTGACGTACGACCAGAACTCGTTCGAGGTGGACTTCTCCACTTTCGACTACACCAAGGACGGGACGGTGAAGTATATGTATAAGCTGGACCGGTATGACAAGAACTGGAGTTCTCCCTCTTCGCTGAACTTTGCCGTCTACAAGAATCTGGAGCCGGGCGAGTACCTGCTCCGTGTCAAGGCCTGCAACGCCGTGGGCGTGTGGGGCGAGCGCGACACCACGCTGCGCATCCGCATCGCTCCTCCCTTCTGGCGCAGCGGATGGGCATACCTTATATATATAGTACTCGTTTGCGTGATCTGTTATTTCCTCTTCCGCCTGCTGCGCAACTTCAACGCCCTGCGCAACCGCATCGAGGTGGAACGGCAACTGACGGAATACAAACTGGTCTTCTTCACCAACATCTCCCACGAGTTCCGCACGCCGCTCACCCTGATACAGGGAGCGCTGGAGAAGATGGAGGAGAGCGACAACGCCAAGGACAGGGCCTACTTCCTCAAGGTGGCGGGCAAGAGCACCCGGCGGATGCTGCGGCTTATCAACCAGTTGCTGGAGTTCCGCAAGATGCAGAACAACAAGCTCGCCCTTTCGCTGGAGGAGACGGACGTGGTGGCGTTCCTCTACGAGATATTCCTCAGCTTCAAAGATGCCGCCGAGTCCAAGAAGATGGACTTCCGGTTCGTGCCCTCGGCCGAGAGCTATACCATGTTCATCGACAAGGGAAACCTGGACAAGGTGAGCTACAACCTGCTGTCCAATGCCTTGAAGTACACGCCTTCCGGCGGGAAGGTGGTGTTTGCGGTGACGGTGGACGAGGCGGAGCGGAGGCTTGTCATCTCAGTGTCCGATACCGGTGTGGGCATCCCGAAGGAGAAGCGCGGCGAGCTGTTCAAGCGCTTCATGCAGAGCAGCTTTTCGGGCAACAGCATCGGGGTGGGGCTGCACCTGACGCACGAACTGGTGAATGTGCACCGCGGCACCATCACGTATGCCGAGAACGAGGACGGAGGCTCTGTCTTCACCGTCTGCCTGCCCACCGACCGGGCGGCTTACGAGGAGAAGGACTTCCTTGTCCCGACGCCGTTGCTGACGGAGGAGGCGCAGCATCATCCCAAAGAGTCCTTGCCCGAAGAAGCGCGGCAGACCGGCGAGGAGCCGGTAGAGGTAGCTGCCGCCCCCGCCGCCCCGCTGAATCGGCGGAAGATATTGATTATAGAGGATGACGACGATGTGCGCGAGTTCCTGAAGAAAGAGATTGGCGCTTACTTCGAGGTGGTGACCGAAGCCGACGGTACTGCCGGACTGGAACGTGCCCGCACCTACGATGCCGACCTGATAGTGTGCGACGTGCTGATGCCCGGCTTGACGGGATTCGAGGTTACCCGCCAACTGAAGAACTGCTTCGACACCAGCCATATCCCCATCATCCTGCTGACGGCGCTCAGTGCGGAGGATAAGCAACTGGAGGGGGTGCGCAGCGGCGCCGATGCTTACATCACCAAGCCGTTCAGTCCCAAGCTGTTGCTGGCGCGCATCTTCAAGCTGATAGAGCAGCGGGAGAAGTTGCGCGAGAAGTTCTCCAATGACCCCGGCATGGTGCGTCCCGTCCTCAGCGAGTCGCAGCAGGACAAGGAGTTTGCCGACCGTTTGCAGCTTATCATGGAGAAGCAGATGGATAATGCTTCGTTCACCATCGACGAGTTTGCGGCGCTGATGAAGTTGGGGCGTACCATCTTCTATCGCAAGGTGCGGGGCGTCACGGGGTATACTCCGAATGAATACATGCGCGTCATGCGCTTGAAGAAGGCCGCCGAGCTGCTGACGGAGGATACTTGTACGGTTTCCGAGATTTCCTATAAGGTGGGTATCAATGATCCTTTCTACTTCAGTAAGTGCTTCAAGCAGCAGTTCGGGGTGACGCCGTCGGCGTATCAGAAAGGGGAGAGGGGGAATTGAAAACAGAAGAATGTATTTCTGATTGTGCTTACTTGGTTTAGACAGAAAGACAAAAGGACATATTGGGGCTTGTGCCGATTTGTTCTTCTGTCTAAATCCTAATTTATGTCCATCCCACAGCGTTTTTTGAAACAAGCGTGTTTCTTATGTCTATCCGGCAGATTACCAAGTATTTATCGTGGTCAAAGTGTTTTTTAGACGTTCGTCTGAAAAACGGGATAAAGATAAGGTTTTCCTGTTAATAATTATATATATCATTCGCTTTTTTTTCCGACTTATTACTCTCACAGTCATCATACTTCCTTTTCAGGCGTATAAACAAATCAGAAAGCTCTTTTCAAGTGTTTTTCAGACGAACGTTTAAAAAACACTTTAATCCATTCATTACTAACAGGATAAAGAAAAGACTATGAAACATCTTACCCCCTCCAGAATGCCTTTGCAGCGGGATTATTGTCCTTTTGTGCATTTGTGGAACAGAAAAGGAGGTTGTTTTCTGTTCGTAAGCGAGGGAGAGAAG
>ENA-OYYE01000118-OYYE01000118.1-human-gut-metagenome-genome-assembly--contig:-NODE-118-length-52760-cov-9.508377_pt1 | contig 52760 bp, 42 predicted proteins | sample MGYA00243244_ERZ653437 | MGnify/ENA primary metagenome ERZ653437 (study PRJEB26926, sample SAMN06165130) | human gut metagenome | biome: ENVO:00009003; feature: ENVO:2100002; material: ENVO:00002003...
GCCTGGTCGGTTTCTACACCCGTGTGGAGTATCACACCGCCCGCGGCCGCATCGATTTGGTGTTGCAAACCGACCGCTACATCTACATCATGGAATTCAAGCTGGACGGCACCGCCGAAGAAGCGTTGGCGCAGATAGAGGAAAAGCAATATGCCGCTTCTTTCGCGTCGGACCCCCGGCACCTGTTCAAGATAGGTGTGAACTTCAGCAACGAGCAGCGGAATATAGAGCGCTGGATAGTGGAAGGATAATAAGAGAACAGAACAGTTTCTTTTGTGGGCGGAAATAACTATCAGTCTTCATGGAGCAAACACGGTTTTGGTATATTTCGGACTTTTATGAATTGAGGAAATGGCCCAAAATGTCCTTTCCGTTTCTTTCTCAGATTGATTAACTTGCTGAATCTGAATATAGGCAGATGAGTGAAATGTCAAAAAAAGGAATATGGACATGCTGAAAAGTGTCTAAAATCGTGTAACTTTGTTCCGGTAAAATTATAAATCATAAACTATGAAGCATTCTTTATTTGTTTTTTGTCTTTTGGAGGTATTCATTGGTTTATGCTATTCCTGCAAAAAAGAAACTTCTTCTAAATGCCCTATATTATTGACTGTTGATTCGCTGATGTGGATGAATCCGGATACAGCCTTGCTTTTATTGGAACAGTTTCCCGTTCCTCAAGATTTAAAAGGAGCGGATAGGGCATTCTATGCTTTATTGATGACCCAAGCGCGATATAAAACCTGCAAATCGTTGGAAAACGATTCTTTGATAAAGATAGCGGTAGATTATTATAAGGGAACTAAAGATAAGGAGAAACTGGCTGAATCTCATTTTTATTGGGGCTGTGTCTATAGGGAAAAGAAACAGTTGCCGAGGGCAATCGAACTTTATTTGAAAGCTGTCGATGTGATGTCTCAAGAAAATGATTCAATCTTTTTAGCTATGGCATATAGTCATTTAGGTGATTGTTATAGAGAAGAAGACCTTAATCAAACGGCAATTTCGATGTATAAAAAAGGATACCGATTGTGTGTAAAGCAGGATTCTGTGCGTGCTTGTTACGCATTAAAAGATATAGGAGATTCCTTTTTGATGGAATATCGATTGGATAGTGTACATTATTATTATAGCGAAGCATTAAAACTGGCTTTTCATTTACAGAATCAACATTTAATCGCTCTTCTATATAAAAATCTAGCAGCTTTATATAATGAAGAAGGTAAATATGTTGAGGCTGAAACTTGTATTTCGAAAGCTTTACCTCATTTATCTGGAGAAGAGGATTATACCTCGGCCTGTTCGGCTAAAGGGGATATCATGAGTAATCTGAATCAGAATGATTCTGCCGTTTATTATTGGAACATAGGAAAAGAATCCTCTAATATATATACTAAAACCTCCTCTTATTATTGTTTGTATCAGGAAAGTAAGGCAAGAGGCCGTTGGAAAGAGTCTACTCTGTATGCAGATTCCTTTTTTATTTTTTACGACTCCATTCAAACCATGAATGATCGGGCAGAACTTGACAAACTCATGGATAACCATTTGGTCGAATTGCATAAATATAAATTGTCCGTTAAGAATAAGCAATTTATAGGTGTTGTAATAGCTATATTTCTTCTGCTGGTACTTACGGTAAGCATAATATATTTATGGCGTGACAGGCGTTGGAAAAAGAGATACATACTTTTGCAACAGCGCTTGATGGAAAAACGAGCTGAGATAATGCTTTTGAATGAACTTCCTGAATCAGTATTGGATACTAAAAGGTCCGAATTGCATAAATTGGCAGAAGAAAGATTTTCTATTTGTATTTCCTTGTTTAAAACAACCGAAGGATATAAAAGGATATCCGAATATACAAGGGCCACTCCTAAAATGCGTATTGGTTTTATTAATGCCCATAGGCAAGTGATCGTGAATGATGTCAGAAATACGTTTGCTGATGTGATGGGAGATTTGAAGGATTACTGTAGTACTTTAACCAATGATGATTTGTTTTATTGTATGCTATCATTACTTCATTGTCCTAAAGATGCTATTCTGGACATAATGGATGTTTCTTCGGATGCAATAAAGACGAGGAAAAATCGTATCAAGAATAAGATTGATATCGATTTGTTTAACCGTATATTTGGTTATTAGTTCAATTCTCGCAAGCTCAACCTTTCAAAGACAAGAAAAGTGGTACATGTTTCAAAATGCCTTGTTAACTTCTCTATTAAACCTTATTTTTTTTGATATTAAGCGATTTACTGCTAATATTGTTTTGTAACATTCCCTTCTGTTACCACTGTTACCCTCATGCTGTTACCAGTGTTACCTTCTATTTGTAGTTTTTTTCTTATATAATCAGGTTATTTGCAGCATCAAATCACTAATAATTTAATTACTGATGAAAACTGAAAAAATACTATTGTGCTTATTGGTATTATTTGCCATAAATATGCCGGCGATGTCTAAAGGTAGAATGGAGACAATAAAGTTGCACAAACATTTATCTACAACGGGAAATGTGAATAAACGTTCTGTCGATTTTATAGGAGTTTCTGCCTATTTAAATGATGAGTTATTATTAATCCAGTCTGGGTATAATTACGTAAATATAGAAGTTTCTATAATTGATCTTGCAACAAATGAAGTGGTATGTTTTGAATCATCTTCTTTCTCTGAAGATATTGTATTGAATATTGCAGGGTTAGAGATGAATAATAGATACCGTTTAGAAATAATCATTGAAGATATTGTGTTATACGGAGATTTTAGTATTTAATTTAGAGCTTGGGGTGTTGCTTAACCTTTGTGGGAATATGAAAAAACATTTATTATACGCTTTTTTAGGCGTACTGACATGCTATTCATGTAGTAATAGCTATGATTTGTTAGAGAATGATACTGAACTTGCCAAAGTAGTCGAAAGTTATGAGTTGTCCACTAGGGCTATAGAAGATGAAATAGATACAATGAAGATTGAAACTGAGGCAGATGAATCTTCTATTCGGGCTGTAATGGATGAGTATGTAGAAGGCTTGATGAACAGACAAGCAGTGGCTAAAGAAAAAGTGATGCGTACTGTATATGCTGCTACTACGGATGTCGTTGGAATATTTAAAGTTGGCTCATGTGGAACTTATAAAGAGTTAGAGCTTTTGATTGATGCCGAAGATACAAGACAGCAATCTTTTATAACGGGTAACGTAGGAGATACTTATATTAACAATAGTGGTAATCCTATTTTTAAATTTTGCCTAACCGAAGCAAGCCAGTATTATCCGGGTGGAGTATTCCTTGTCAACCATATAAATTATACGCAGTTTGGAGGTACATTAGATGTGCTGGTTCGTTTTCATGATTGTGATGATAAGCATACTGATAATAGAATATTGTCTAGTACTGATCCCAACTTTCAAACTAAAGAAGATATATCGAAAGGATATACTTTTATTACTGATAATGCAGCATTAGCCTGGGCCTTTCCTCCCCGGCCACTTTCAATGTGGGCACCAATACCTGGGATTGGCCCGAAGAAACCTATGAAATATGGGTTATTGGCGGGATCGGTAGCAGCAAGAAAAGGACGTATTCATGTTGATGATGAAGATTCTAGTAATAAAAACTGGCTCAAGAAATATATAGGATATAATTTTAAAGCTGATCTATCGACCGATGAGTTTTTTTATGGTATAACACCTGGAAAAAATACGGATTATTATGTCGTATTGACAACTGATGCGGAATTTAGAGCTAACAATCCCTATTATCCTACTAATTATATTCCTAACTGATAATACTTCTTGTTCATGAAGAATTTCTTATATATATTCTTTCTACTATTATGTTCTTGTTCCGGGAGGGACAAGAACATTGTAGCAGAAATCAACGGTCATGAAATTTATGCTTCTGAATTATCTAAATTGACTACTCAGGAAACTTTCGACTTGTTAAATATGGCTTATGAAATAAAGTTGAAGGCCTTAGACGAATTAATCAGGCATAAGTTGATTGAGCAAGAAGCATCGTTGGCTGGAAAAGACTTTGATACTTACCTTGACGATTATGTAGAAAGAACAGTTAATATGAAAAGGGACAGCTTGCTTAGAATTTATGGAGCGGTAGAAAAGCGCTTCCTCTATTCTAAAGAAAAATTGAAAGATGTTTCAGCGGAGAGTTTCGAGGGGAATTTATCAGTTAAAAATGACTTGCGGGCAGCCGTTATCCGGCACTTGTCCGATTCTTTGTATAATAAAGCACAGATTAAGAGATATCTGTATCCTCCTAAACAACCCCGGTGTGTTGTGGATGATTTGGATGTACACTATAGAGGTAACCTCAAAGCACAGACAACTTTTATTGTAGCTTCCGATTTTGATTGTAAGCGTTGTGTTGATTTTGAGAAAACCTTAAAACGAATTTATGATAAGTATAAGGATAGGGTGAAGTTCGGTTTCATTAATTTTGCGGACGAACCGACACTCGCATCATTGGCATGTGAAGCTGCTGCCCGGTTTGATAAATTCTGGGAATTTCACGATGCTCTTTTCGAGCATGAGGCATTAGTTGACTCTACCTTTATATTTGAAGTTGCAAGTAAACAGGGATTGCCTTTAGAGGATTATAAACAAGAACTGCAATCGGCCCGGAATTATGATAAAATAAACCATCTTATTACTAAATTGATGGAACGCGGATTATTTGCGACGCCTACCATTATTATAAACAATAGATTAGTATATATCACTAATTCTTATGAAGAACTGGTTGAATTGTTAGAGCAGGAATTGTAAAATCGGTGAGGTACTCTTCCCTTAGCCTTTACTAAGATATTAAGCATTATGAAAAAATATTATTCTATATTATGCTTGGGTATTCTGTTCTTAATCGCTTGCGAAGAGGAATTTGAAATGGATTTTCCTAGTCATGTATCAGATGGTATTGTCTTTAAAGGGCTAATCACGAACGAAAATCCTCCTTATTTCTTTCGGTTAACTAAACCTGCACCTATGTCTGCAGGTGATAATATATATGAAGGTATAGACAATGCTACATTGGTTGTGACAGATATAACTGCAAATATTAAAGATACCCTCAAAGTAACTAAACCCTATCTTGATGGTGCGGTATATTATAATTACTATGATTATCATAAAAAGAAAAATACGCGTGTGGATATTAACATCCGGCATGGTGAACTTTGTAATGGCATGTATGTGACTACTAAGATTTATGGCATAGAGGGGCATTCTTATCAACTGGATATCTATCACGAGGATAAACATTATCAGTCGGATATACAAAAGATGGAGCCTGCACTTATTATCACTGATTTGAAGTTAAAGAAGTTTGATTTGGGTACCGGAAAAGCAGATAGTTGGGCTCCTTGTATTAGCTTTGTCAATCCCCCTGAAGTAGATAACTATTATATGTTTCAGACCGCTTATGCTACATATCGGTTTTTTACATTCGTGTTACCGCAACAGGTCTTGAATTGTGATGAAAATTGGAAGTATTCTATGCTGAGTGATAAATTTCTTGAGGAGAATGTGGTTGATTTTCTGATTGATGACGGAGAAAATGCTTTGGGGTATCCCAATGGTCGTGATTACCCCAAGGGTGATTCGGTATATGTCTGGGCACATACTATTTCGAAGAGTTGTTATGATATTTTTGAGCAGATGAAAACGCAGTTTCGTTCGGATGGTGGTGCTTATACTCCAGTGCCCACTAATATAAAAAGCAATATTAGTGGTGGTGTATATGGTTGTTTTCGTGTCAGTGCTGTCAGTGAGAAAGGTATGCATACGGGAAATAATCATTAATATAAGAGGCGTTTATGAGAAGATTGGTTATATACATGGTTTTGTGTCTTTTTGCTGCCACTGCTTCTTTTGCTCAGAAGTTTCTAGTTAGAGGGCGTGTAACTGACGCCAAGACAGGGGAAATTCTTCAGGATGCAAATATTCTGGAAAGGAAGTATGGGACAGGTGTGGCAACAAATGCCTATGGCTTTTATTCTATATTACTTCCCAAAGGAGAATGTATACTTCAATGTTCTATGTTAGGGTATATTACCAGGAGAGATACTTTGAATTTGAAGGGGAATGAAGTGTTAAATCTTTCTTTGACTCCGGGAGACTATCACTTGAAGGGCATTGAAGTGGTGGGTGCTCGAAGACATAGCGGGCAGTTTACATTGAATGCAAAAGAAATACAGGCGATTCCGGTAGCGGGCGGAGAACCGGACTTGATAAAGTCGCTGCAATTTTTGCCCGGAGTGCAGAGCGGCAATGAAGGGAGCAATAATATTTCAGTACGCGGTAGTGGTCAGTGGGGCAACCTGGTATTGCTGGATGAAGCGGTAATTTATAATCCAAATCATGCTTTGTCTTTTTTCTCTGTATTCAATAATGATGCTATCTCGAAAGTTAACTTCTATAAATCTTATTTTCCGCTGAAATATGGCGGTCGTTCATCTTCTGTTATTGATGTGCGTATGCGTGATGGAAATAGCAAAGAGCGACAGCGGACGGCCAGTATTGGGTTGATTGCTTCTAAAGTGTTGCTAGAAGGACCTTTGGAGAAAGGATCTTATTTGGTGTCAGGTAGGTTTGGTTATCCGGGGCCTGTGGTAAGTTTATTGGCTGGAGATCTGACATCAAAGCCACAGATGCTGTTTTATGATTTAAATGGCAAATTGAACCTAAACCTGAATGAGCGTAACAAGCTTTTCTTTTCTCTCTATACCGGAGGAGACCATACACTATTCAACAAATTGGTAAAGGGGTATGGAATGGATTGGGGAAATGCTACTGCGACTGTACGCTGGAATCATATTCTTAACGATCGGACGAATGTGAATACAAGCGTCATTTTCAGCAATTATTATTATAGCTACAAGTCGTTGTCTGATGGACTGAGGTATGTCTGGAAATCTAATATGCAGTCTTATCAGTTAAAGTCGGATTGGGAAACTTATCTGAATAGCCTGTTGACTTTAAAGTGGGGAGTAAGTGCGCATTATTTCACTACGATGCCGGGCTCCATAGGAAAATCTGGAAAAGATTCGAATGTAATTCCATCACGTATGCCTCAAAAAGGATTGTGGGATATGGCACTATACGCTGAGACAGATTTCTGGTTGCTACCGGAATTAAGGCTGAATGTCGGACTTCGTATGTCATTGTTACATGCTCCGGCTTCTTCCTACTATAATGCAAAGACCTATGTGATTCCCGAGCCTCGTGCCGAACTTTCTTATATGCTTCATTCTTCTCATCGCTTCTCTCTTTCTTATACGCAAGCGGCACAGGGTATACACATGCTCACGACCTCTTCGGTAGGTATTCCTTCGGATTTATGGATGCCTGCTAATGCGTTGCTGAAACCTTCTGTAATGAGGCAGGTAGCAGTGGGGTATGAATACAATTTTCCCCAAAAGAACTATACTTTATCTATTGAAGGCTATGCAAGGCGGACTAACCATGTCGTAGATTACAAAGAGAATGCAGATGTTTTTCAGAATGACCAGATTGAAAATGAAGTAGAAACCGGCTTTGTGAAAGGTTGTGGAGTAGAATTTTCTTTCTCGAAAAATCATGGCCCGCTGACCGGGTGGCTAAGTTATACGTTATCCAAGGCCAGGAACCATATAGGAGGTAGTGTATATAAGCCGGTTTATGATCGACCACATAACTTGAAACTTTTTCTTAGTTGGGAAGTTAGTAAACATTGGCTGTTGTCGTCTACTTTTTCTTATGCTTCGGGGATGAATCTTACTGCTCCGGTAGGGAAATATTCTTCGGAGAATATGGTAGTTTACATTTATACGGATAGAAACGGATATCGTGCTCCGGCTTTTCATGAACTCGATTTTTCAGCCACATGGCGTATCAAGCGGAATCGTAGTTTGACGCTTTCATTGATTAATGTTTATAACCGGAAGAATGTTTTTTCCATTTATGCAGGGCGATATAAATTCTCGGCTGATTATGCCCGCATCTATAAGTTATATTTATATGGCATTGTTCCTTCCTTGACCTATGCATTTACTTTCTGAAAGAAGAAGAAACAGGTAAAGAAGTATGGGCTCTGAACGACAGAAGGATAGTATGGTTTAGTTACGCATTGGCTATTATCCGTTTAAATCCGCAAGCGGCAGTATAAGGCACAAAGTCTTAAATCTTCTTTTTTTCATTTAATATTTTGTAGTCGAACATTTTATTTCTATCTTTGCAACCGAAACGGATGAAAGGTGGAGGGGCGAATGAGCTCCTCTTTTTTGTTCTTAATGGTTAATCTATGATAGAAAAGAAAACAATTTGTCAGATTGTAGAAGAGTGGCTGGAGGATAAAGACTACTTCTTAGTGGAAGTGAACATCAGCCCGGATGACAAAATCGTGGTGGAAATAGACCACAAAGAAGGTGTTTGGATTGAGGATTGTGTGGAGTTGAGCCGTTACATCGAGTCCCGCCTGAATCGTGAAGATGAAGATTATGAGTTGGAAGTCGGTTCCGCCGGAATCGGACAGCCTTTCAAGGTGCTCCAGCAATATGTCAATCACATCGGCAGTGAAGTGGAAGTGCTGACAAAAGACGGCCGCAAACTCAGCGGCGTGCTGAAGGAAGCTGACGAGCAGCACTTTGTGGTGACCATTCAGAAGAAAGTGAAAGAAGAAGGAGCCAAGCGTCCCCGCATGGTGGACGAGGACGTGCCTTTTACCTACGAAGAAATAAAATATACTAAATACTTAATCAGTTTTAAATAAGACTATGGCCAAGAAAGAAGAAACTATCAGCTTGATAGATACCTTTTCGGAATTTAAAGAACTGAAGAATATCGACCGCACCACCATGGTGAGCGTGCTCGAAGAGTCGTTCCGCAGTGTGATTGCAAAGATGTTTGGCACCGATGAGAATTACGACGTGATCGTGAACCCGGATAAGGGCGACTTTGAGATATGGCGTAACCGCGAAGTGGTAGCAGACGAGGACTTGGAGAATCCCAACTTGCAGATTCCCCTGAGCGAAGCCCGCAAGATAGACGCTTCGTATGAGGTGGGAGAGGAAGTGACGGATGAGGTGAATTTCGCCAAGTTCGGCCGCCGTGCCATCCTGAACCTGCGCCAGACGTTGGCCTCGAAGATTTTGGAACTGGAAAAAGACAGTATCTATAATAAATATATTGATAAGGTAGGGACTATCATCAATGCGGAAGTTTACCAGATATGGAAGAAGGAAATGCTGCTGCTGGATGATGAAGGCAATGAACTGTTGCTGCCCAAAACCGAACAGATTCCGAGCGACTTCTACCGCAAGGGAGAAACAGCCCGCGCCGTAGTGGCCCGTGTGGAGAACAAGAATAACAACCCGAAGATTATTCTGAGCCGTACGTCGCCTGTGTTCCTGCAACGCCTGTTCGAGATGGAGGTTCCCGAAATTAATGACGGATTGATTACCATTAAGAAAATCGCCCGCATCCCGGGTGAGCGCGCCAAGATTGCCGTAGAGTCGTACGACGACCGCATCGACCCGGTAGGCGCCTGTGTCGGCGTGAAAGGTAGCCGCATCCATGGTATCGTCCGTGAGCTTCGCAACGAAAATATCGACGTCATCAACTATACGTCCAATATTCAGTTGTTTATACAGCGTGCCCTCAGCCCCGCTAAAATATCTTCTATCCGTTTGAACGAGGAAGAGCATAAGGCGGAAGTGTTCCTGAAACCGGAAGAGGTGTCGCTGGCTATTGGTAAAGGCGGTTTGAACATCAAGCTGGCCAGTATGTTGACAGAGTACACCATCGACGTATTCCGCGAACTGGATGAAGCTGTCGAGGATGAAGATATCTACTTGGATGAGTTCCGCGACGAGATAGACGGATGGGTCATCGATGCCATTAAAGCAATCGGTATCGATACTGCCAAAGCCGTGCTGAACGCTCCGCGCGAGTTGTTGATTGAAAAGACAGACCTGGAAGAGGAGACGGTGGACGATGTATTACGTATTTTGAAATCGGAGTTTGAAGAAGAAAACGAATAAGGCTGCAACGGCTTTGGTTTGCACTAACTTCTTTCTCCATTATTCATTAAATTTTAAGTATGACGATAAGGTTAAATAAAGTAACAAGAGATTTAAATGTAGGAATCACGACGGTAGTTGAGTTCTTGCAAAAGAAGGGATTTGTCATCGAAGCAAATCCCAATACGAAAATTACCGATGAGCAATATAATTTGCTCGTGAAAGAGTTTAGTACAGATAAGGATTTGAAATTGAAAACGGAACGTTTCATCCAGGAACGCCAGAGTAGTAAGGACCGCAACAAGGCATCGGTAGCTATCGACGGTTACGAGAAGAAAGAAGCCCAGCCGAAGCCGAAGACCGAAGAGGTGCTGAAGACGGTGATTCCCGAGGACGTGCGTCCCAAGTTTAAACCTGTCGGGAAGATAGATTTGGATAAATTGAATCGCAAACATACTGTGGAGAAAGAGAAAGAAATTGAACCTGAAAAAACGGTAGTGGAAGAGAAGAAGGCGGAAGAACCGGCACCCGTACAGGAAGTGCAGACGGCTCCCGTGGAGACACCGAAACCCGAACCGGCTCCTGCACAGCCGGAACCGATAGTGGCAAAGGAAACTCCGAAACCGGAGCCTGCGCCCCAACCCGCTCCGCAACCGGAAGTAAAAGTAAAGGAAGAACCGGCGCCCGTCGTTGCCGAACCCGCTCCTGCCAAACCTGCTCCGCAGCCGGTGGCAGAGGCTCCCGTTGCAAAAGAAGCTATGGAGGAGAAGAAAGAAGAAACAAAGGGGGACGAAATATTCAAGATACATCAGCCTGAGTTTGTTTCCAAAATCAACGTCATCGGACAGATTGACCTTGCCGCGCTGAACCAGTCTACACGTCCGCGTAAGAAATCGAAAGAAGAAAAACGCAAGGAACGCGAAGAAAAAGAAAAGCAGCGTCAGGATCAGAAGAAGCTGATGAAGGAAGCTATCATCAAGGAGATTCGCCGTGGGGATGAAAAGCCCAAAGATGGCAAAGAAGGCGATGCCAACAATAATAAGAAGAAGCGCGTTCGCATCAATAAGGAGAAGGTGGATATCAATAATGCATCCAACTTCCAGCGTGGCGGCAACGACCGTCCGAAAGGCCAAGGAGGCGGAAACAACCAACAAGGCTCTAAGAATAAGAATAAAGACCGCTTCAAGAAACCTGTCATCAAGCAGGAAGTCAGCGAAGAAGATGTGGCAAAGCAGGTAAAGGAAACCCTGGCTCGCCTCACTTCCAAAGGAAAGAACAAGACAGCCAAGTACCGTAAGGAGAAACGCGATATGGTGTCCAACCGTATGCAGGAACTGGAAAACCAGGAAATGGCGGACAGCAAGGTGCTGAAGCTGACGGAATTTGTAACGGCCAACGAGTTGGCAAGCATGATGGATGTTTCGGTAACGCAGGTTATCGCCACATGTATGAGCGTGGGCATCATGGTTTCCATCAACCAGCGTCTGGATGCCGAAACTATTAACTTGGTGGCGGAAGAATTCGGTTTCAAGACAGAATATGTCAGCGCCGAAGTTGCCCAGGCCATCGTCGAGGAAGAGGATGCCGAAGAAGATTTGGAACCTCGCGCTCCGATTGTGACGGTGATGGGTCACGTAGACCACGGTAAGACATCGTTGCTGGACTACATCCGTAAGGCGAATGTGATTGCCGGTGAGGCCGGTGGTATCACGCAGCACATCGGTGCATATCACGTGACGTTGGAAGACGGGCGTAAGATAACGTTCCTCGATACTCCGGGTCATGAGGCGTTTACCGCCATGCGTGCCCGTGGTGCCAAGGTGACAGATATCGCCATTATCATCGTAGCCGCCGACGACAACGTGATGCCGCAGACAAAGGAAGCGATTAACCATGCCACTGCGGCAGGTGTGCCCATTGTGTTTGCTATTAACAAGATAGATAAGCCGACGGCTAATCCCGATAAAATCAAGGAAGAACTGGCTAACATGAACTTTCTCGTGGAAGAATGGGGAGGTAAATACCAGTCGCAAGACATCTCCGCCAAGAAAGGCGTCGGTGTGAGCGACCTGATGGAGAAAGTATTGCTGGAGGCGGAAATGCTGGATTTGAAAGCCAATCCCAACCGGCGCGCCACAGGTTCCATCATCGAGTCTTCGTTGGATAAAGGACGCGGCTACGTGGCTACGGTATTGGTTTCCAACGGAACATTGAAGATGGGAGATATCGTGCTGGCAGGTACCAGCTACGGTAAGGTGAAAGCCATGTTCAATGAGCGTAACCAGCGCATGACGGAGGCAGGTCCTTCGGAACCAGCTTTAATCCTGGGATTGAACGGAGCGCCCGCTGCGGGTGACACGTTCCACGTGATTGAAACCGAGCAGGAAGCTCGCGAAATAGCCAATAAGCGCGAACAGTTGCAACGCGAACAGGGTCTGCGTACTCAGAAGATGTTGACTCTGGACGAAGTAGGCCGTCGTCTGGCACTGGGCGATTTCCACGAGTTGAACATCATCGTGAAAGGCGACGTGGACGGTTCTGTGGAGGCATTGAGCGACTCTTTAATCAAGCTCTCTACCGAACAGGTACAGGTAAGCGTTATCCACAAGGGCGTGGGACAGATTTCCGAATCGGATGTCTCGCTGGCCGCTGCTTCGGATGCGATTATCGTCGGATTCCAGGTGCGTCCTTCGGGTGCTGCCGCCAAGCTGGCTGAACAGGAAGGTGTGGATATCCGCAAGTACTCCGTCATCTACGATGCGATAGAAGAAGTGAAAGCTGCGATGGAAGGTATGTTGGCGCCGACAATGAAAGAACAGGTGACGGCAACCATCGAAGTGCGCGAAGTCTTCAATATCAGCAAAGTGGGTCTGGTGGCCGGTGCTGTGGTGAAGACCGGAAAGGTGAAACGCAGCGACAAGGCGCGGTTGATTCGCGACGGTATCGTTATCTTCACCGGAAGCATCAATGCCCTGAAGCGTTTCAAGGATGACGTCAAGGAAGTGGGTACCAATTTCGAATGCGGTATCAGCCTGACGAACTGCAACGACATCAAGGTAGGCGATATCATCGAGTCTTACGAAGAAGTAGAAGTAAAACAAACGCTATAATGTGCCAATGGATTAATGTGCTAATATGCCAATGTGCTGATGTGCTAATGTAAGAATGTCCTGATAATAATGTGCTAATATGCGAATTGGCTTGCGGAATCTTTTCCAATACGGTCAATATAGCATATTGGCACATTACCACATTAACCCATTAGTTCATTTACACATTATAATATTAACGCATTAGCCCATTTGTACATTAATACATTCTCTAATTAGCACATTAGCATATTAGCACATTTGCACATTAACACCATGGCAATCATCGACATCATCATATTGGTTGTGGCCGGCCTCGGGGCGGTACTTGGCTTTATGAAAGGATTCTTAAAGCAGTTGGCCTCGTTGTTGGGATTGATTGTTGGTTTGCTGGCGGCGAAGACGTTGTATGCGTCCGTTGCCGAAAAAGTGTTTTCCAGGGTCACCGATTCCATGACGTTGGCGCAGATAATGGCGTTCATCGCTATCTGGATTGCCATTCCCCTGGCATTTATCTGGATAGCTTCCTTGCTGACCAAGGCGATGGAAGCCATTTCGTTGGGATGGTTGAACCGTTGGCTGGGGGCGGGGCTGGGAGCGATAAAATATTTGCTGCTGGTGAGCCTGCTGGTCAGTGTGCTCGAATTCATCGATTCCGACAATACGCTGATAGAGGAAACAAAAAAGAAGGAGTCCGTGTTATATTATCCCATGGAATCATTTGCGGGGATATTCTTCCCCGTCGCGAAGCATGTTACAGAACAATATATATTGAATGAATAATGCAACAAGAAGAACCCAATAAATATGTAAAAGAATTCACCCGGGAGAAGTACAAGTACGGCTTCACCACCGATGTGCATACCGATGTCATCGAACGTGGTCTGAATGAAGATGTCGTGCGGCTTATCTCCGAGAAGAAAGGCGAGCCCGAATGGCTCCTCGAATTCCGCCTGAAAGCGTATCGCCACTGGCTGACGCTGGAGATGCCGACATGGGCGCATCTCCGTATTCCCGAAATAGATTATCAGGCCATCTCCTATTATGCCGACCCCACCAAGAAGAAAGAAGGCCCGAAAAGCATGGATGAAGTAGACCCTGAACTGATAAAGACCTTCAACAAGCTGGGCATTCCGCTGGAAGAACAGATGGCGTTGAGTGGCATGGCAGTAGATGCGGTGATGGACTCCGTGTCTGTCAAGACCACGTTCAAAGAGACGTTGATGGAAAAAGGCATTATCTTCTGCTCGTTCAGCGAGGCAGTGCGCGAACATCCCGATTTGGTGCAGCGCTACCTTGGTTCGGTAGTTCCCTACCGGGATAACTTCTTTGCCGCGCTCAATTCCGCCGTCTTCTCCGACGGTTCGTTCGTGTATATTCCGAAAGGGGTGCGCTGCCCGATGGAACTCTCCACTTATTTCCGTATCAACGCCCGCAATACGGGTCAGTTCGAGCGGACACTGATTGTGGCGGACGACGATTCCTACGTTTCTTACCTCGAAGGATGCACGGCGCCGATGCGCGATGAGAACCAGTTGCACGCCGCTATCGTAGAGATTGTGGTGCACGACCGGGCCGAAGTGAAATACAGCACCGTGCAGAACTGGTATCCGGGCGATGCCGAGGGTAAGGGTGGTGTTTATAACTTCGTGACGAAACGCGGTCATTGCAGGGGTGTGAACAGCAAACTCTCCTGGACACAGGTGGAGACCGGTTCCGCCATCACCTGGAAATATCCGTCCTGCATCCTTTCGGGTGACAATTCGACGGCAGAGTTCTACAGCGTGGCTGTGACCAATAATTATCAGCAGGCCGATACGGGTACCAAGATGATACACTTGGGAAAGAACACCCGCAGCACCATTGTCAGCAAAGGCATTTCTGCCGGGCATAGTGAAAACTCGTACCGTGGACTGGTACGCGTGGCGCAGAAGGCGGACAATGCTCGTAATTATAGCCAGTGCGACTCGTTGCTGCTGGGCGATAAGTGCGGCGCACACACCTTCCCCTATATGGACATTCACAATGAAACGGCGGTAGTAGAGCATGAGGCGACCACCAGCAAAATCAGCGAAGACCAGATATTCTATTGCAATCAGCGTGGTATCTCCACCGAAGATGCTATCGGCCTGATTGTAAACGGATATGCCAAGGAGGTGCTCAACAAGCTTCCGATGGAGTTTGCCGTCGAGGCCCAGAAACTGCTGACCATCTCCTTGGAGGGAAGCGTTGGATAAGGTACTATTTGACGATTTACTATTTACTATTTGGCTGCGCAATGGGGATGGCAGATAGGTGAAGAATAGTACTTATAACCATTACAACAAGCAGTATCGAATAGTAAATAGTAAATTGTCAAATAGTAAATAATAGCAAATCGTCAAATAGTAAATAGTTAAATCGTAAATAAAAAGATGTTAGAAATAAAAGACCTCCACGCCAGTATCAATGGCAAAGAAATATTGAAGGGTATCGACCTGACCGTCCGTGACGGCGAAGTTCACGCTTTGATGGGACAGAACGGCGCCGGAAAGAGTACGCTGAGCAATATCCTTGTGGGTCACCCCGCTTACGAAGTGACACGCGGTACAGTTACTTTCAACGGGAAAGACCTGCTATCGATGAGTCCCGAAGACCGGGCGCACGAAGGTATCTTCCTTTCGTTCCAGACTCCGGTGGAGATTCCGGGCGTATCGATGGTGAACTTCATGCGCGCCGCTGTAAACGAACAGCGGAAGTATCGTCACCTGCCGGCATTGTCTGCCAGTGAGTTCCTGAAACTGATGCGCGAGAAACGTGCCATCGTGGAACTGGATAACAAGCTTGCCAACCGCAGCGTGAACGAAGGCTTTAGTGGCGGAGAGAAGAAACGCAATGAAATCTTCCAGATGGCGATGCTGGAACCGACTTTCGCCATCCTGGATGAAACCGACTCCGGGCTCGACGTCGATGCGTTGCGCATCGTGGCCGACGGCTTTAACAAGTTGAAGACTCCCGAAACCAGCGCCCTGGTTATCACCCACTATCAGCGATTGCTCGATTACCTCCGTCCCGACATCGTGCACGTATTGCTCGGAGGGCGCATCGTGAAGACCGGCGGCCCTGAACTGGCTCAGGAGATTGAGAAGCGGGGATTCGACTGGATAAAGAAAGAGAGTGAAGTGAATAATTAAAATTAGGAGGTATGTCAAAACGCACTATTTAAAGATTGAACACAGAGGCACAGAGGTTTTATTTCGAGTCTTTTAAAAAACTCTGTGTCTCTGTGACTCTGTATTTGATTTACGTTTGACACACTCTCCTGAAAACGAAGATATAATGAAACCGGAACAACAATATATAGACCTGTTCTCCAAGACCGAGGCAATGATTTGCCGTCATAGCGCCGAGGTGCTGAACACCCCGCGTGCCGACGCCTTTGCCGACTTTGAGCGAATCGGTTTTCCCACCCGTAAACAGGAGAAGTATAAATACACGGATATCAGCAAGTTCTTCGAACCGGACTACGGACTGAACCTGAACCGTCTGGCTATTCCCGTCAACCCGTACGAAGTATTCAAGTGTGACGTGCCCAACATGAGCACCGCCCTTTACTTTGTGGTGAACGACGCCTTCTACAACCAGACCCAGCCCAAATCCCACCTCCCCGAAGGTGTCATCTTCGGCAGCCTGAAAGAGGTGGCGCAACAAAACCCCGAATTGGTGAAGAAGTACTACGGCCGGTTGGCGAATACTTCGGAAGACGGCATCACAGCCTTTAACACCGCCTTTGCGCAAGATGGAGTGTTGCTCTACGTCCCCAAGAATGTAGTGGTGGAGAAACCCATCCAGTTGGTAAATATCCTGCGCGGCGACGTCAACTTCCTGGTGAACCGCCGGGTGCTGGTTATCCTTGAAGAAGGAGCGCAGGCACGTCTGCTCGCCTGCGACCATGCGATGGATTCCGTCAACTTCCTTGCAACGCAGGTGATTGAAGTCTTCGTCGGCGAAAATGCCTCTTTCGACTTCTACGAATTGGAACAGACTCATACCAGTACCGTACGCATCAGCAACCTCTACGTCCGGCAGGAAGCCAACAGCAATGTCTTGCTGAACGGAATGACCCTGCACAACGGCACCACCCGCAACTGCACCAAAGTACAGCTTGCCGGTGAAGGCGCTGAACTGAACCTGTGCGGCATGGCCATCGCCGACAAGAACCAGCATGTAGACAATAACACCGTCATCGACCATGCCGTCCCCAACTGTACCAGCAACGAACTCTTCAAATACGTACTCGACGACCAGTCCGTAGGCGCTTTTGCCGGATTGGTGCTGGTGCGTCCCGATGCGCAGCACACCCTGTCGCAGCAGACCAACCGTAACCTTTGCGCCACCCGTGAAGCGCGGATGTACACCCAGCCACAACTGGAAATCTATGCCGACGACGTGAAGTGCAGCCATGGCGCTACGGTAGGGCAGTTGGATGAAAACGCCTTGTTCTATATGCGCCAGCGCGGCATCCCGGCACGCGAAGCACGCCTGCTGTTGATGTTCGCTTTCGTCAACGAGGTGATCGATACCATCCGGCTTGATGCCCTGAAAGACCGTTTGCATCTGTTGGTAGAGAAACGTTTCCGTGGCGAATTGAACAAATGCCAGGGTTGCGCCATTTGTAAGTAAAAGAAAGAATGTAATGGATATACAAAAGATAAGAGCCGATTTCCCGATACTGACCCGTGAAGTGTACGGCAAGCCATTGGTCTATTTCGATAATGCAGCGACGACGCAGAAACCCCGTTGTGTGGTGGATGCCATAACGGACGAATATTACTCGGTCAATGCCAATGTGCACCGTGGAGTGCACTTCCTGTCGCAACGTGCGACGGAACTACACGAAGCCTCGCGCGAAACGGTACGGAAGTTCATTCATGCCCGTAGCACCAACGAGATTGTCTTCACCCGCGGAACTACGGAAAGCATCAACCTGCTTGCCTCCAGTTTCGGCGAAGAATTTATGCAGGAGGGCGATGAAGTCATCCTTTCCGTAATGGAGCATCACAGCAACATCGTCCCCTGGCAATTGCTGGCGGCTAAGAGAGGAATCGCGATTAAGGTAATCCCGATGAACGACAAGGGCGAACTGCTGCTGGACGAATACCGCAAACTGTTTTCCGAACGGACAAAGATTGTCAGCATCGCACATGTATCCAATGTCTTGGGTACCATCAATCCCGTCAAAGAGATGATTGCCATCGCTCACGAATACGGTGTTCCGGTATTGGTGGACGGGGCGCAGTCCATTCCGCACATGCCGGTGGACGTGGAAGACTTGGATGCCGACTTCTTCGTGTTCTCCGGTCATAAGGTCTACGGCCCTACGGGAGTGGGCGTGCTCTACGGCAAAGAAGAATGGCTGGACAGAATGCCCCCCTATCAGGGCGGCGGCGAGATGATTCAGCACGTATCTTTTGAAAAGACCACTTTCAATGAATTACCGTTCAAGTTTGAAGCCGGTACGCCGGACTACATCGGAACCACCGGGCTTGCCAAAGCATTGGATTACGTTTCGCTCATCGGCATGGAAGAAATCGCCGCTCACGAGCACGAACTGACCTGCTATGCCATGCAGCGCCTGAAGGAGATTCCCGGTATGCGCATCTTCGGCGAGGCGGAAGAGAAGGGGAGTGTTGTCTCATTCCTCCTGGGCGATATCCATCACTTCGATATGGGTACGTTGCTCGACCGCTTGGGCATCGCTGTCCGCACAGGACATCATTGCGCCCAGCCTTTGATGGAGCGTCTCGGAATAGAAGGCACGGTGCGCGCTTCTTTCGGACTTTACAATACGAAGGAGGAAGTGGATGCATTGGTAGCCGGTATCGAGCGGGTAAGTAAGATGTTTTAAGTCGGAAAGAGGAGACGGATAAGCTGAAAATCTTCCCCCGATTGAAAGATAGTTTGCGTCTGTTGCAACTTTCAGCCCCTCTTTTGCGTCAGATAACATATAAACAATTTAAAACGAAAGATTATGTTAGTCACTACAACTTCTATTATCGAGGGTGCTCAAATCACCCGTTATTATGGCATTGTTTCCGGTGAAACGATTATCGGTGCCAATGTATTCCGCGACTTCTTTGCCAGCATCCGCGACGTAGTGGGCGGGCGAAGCGGTTCGTACGAAGAAGTGCTTCGCGAAGCAAAAGACACCGCGCTGCGCGAAATGCAGGAACAGGCACTCCGGTTGGGAGCAAATGCCGTGATAGGAGTCGACCTCGACTACGAGACAGTAGGCGGCAGCGGCAGTATGCTGATGGTAACTGCTTGCGGCACGGCAGTGACGATAGAATAAACGGCTTCTTTGTTTGATGAAGTTTAGGCACGGATTTCACGGAATTACGCGGATTCATTTACAGTTTAAAGCTTAAAAGAAATCCGCGTAATTCCGTGAAATCCGCGCCTAAAAAAGCGCTTCCTCTAAGCTCAAAGGGCTGTCAAAAGGAAAAACCAATCTCCTTTTGACAGTCCTTTCCTTTTTTTTTCAGCTTATCCCTTGCTTATTTCAAGACGATTCAATACTTTTAGCCTTTCGTTCAACCTTTTAATATTGATATGCTATGGACCAAATGCTTTTCTGGCTCGTTCCGGCCGCTTCCATCGTGGCACTTTGCTTTGCCTGGTATTTTCATCGCCAGATGATGAAGGAGAGTGAGGGTACTCCTCAAATGATAAAAATCGCCGCCGCCGTGCGCAGGGGCGCTATGTCCTACCTCCGCCAACAATACAAAATTGTGGGCTGGGTGTTCTTAGGGCTGGTCATCCTCTTTTCCATCATGGCCTATGGCTTCGGGGTACAGAACTCCTGGGTCCCGGTAGCTTTCCTCACCGGCGGATTCTTCTCCGGACTCTCCGGATTCCTGGGCATGAAGACCGCCACCTATGCCTCGGCACGTACGGCGAATGCTGCCCGTAACTCGCTGAACGCCGGCCTGCGCATCGCCTTCCGCAGCGGTGCGGTGATGGGACTGGTGGTAGTCGGTTTGGGATTGCTGGACATCTCTTTCTGGTACCTCTTGCTCAACGCCGTCATCCCCGTAGACCTGATGACGCCCACCCATAAACTCTGTATCATCACCACTACCATGCTGACATTCGGTATGGGAGCTTCCACGCAAGCCCTGTTTGCCCGTGTAGGCGGCGGTATCTACACGAAAGCCGCCGACGTAGGCGCCGACCTCGTAGGTAAAGTGGAAGCCGGCATCCCGGAAGACGACCCGAGAAATCCTGCCACCATCGCCGATAATGTAGGCGATAACGTAGGTGACGTGGCTGGAATGGGCGCCGACCTGTACGAAAGTTATTGCGGCTCCATCCTGGCAACCGCTGCCTTAGGCGCTGCAGCGTTTATCCATACGGGAGACACGGTGATGCAGTTTAAGGCAGTGATTGCTCCGATGCTGATTGCGGCAGTAGGCATCATCCTCTCCATCATCGGTATCTTCTCCGTCCGCACCCGCGAGAATGCGAAGATGAAAGACCTGCTCAATTCGCTGGCTTTCGGTACTAATCTGAGTTCCGTGCTGATAGTCGTTGCCACGTTCTTTATCCTCTGGCTGCTGGGACTGGACAACTGGATGTGGATATCCTGCTCCGTGGTAGTCGGATTGGTAGTGGGTATTATCATCGGCCGTTCCACCGAATATTATACGTCGCAGTCTTACCGACCCACGCAGAAGCTGAGCGAAAGCGGAAAGACCGGTCCTGCCACTGTCATTATCTCCGGTATCGGCTTGGGAATGCTCTCCACCGCTATTCCGGTCATTGCCGTGGTGATAGGCATTATCGCCTCCTACCTGTTTGCTTCCGGTTTCGACTTCTCTAACGTGGGGCTGGGCCTTTACGGCATCGGCATCGCCGCCGTGGGTATGCTCTCTACGTTAGGCATCACACTTGCCACCGATGCTTACGGACCTATTGCCGACAATGCGGGCGGTAACGCCGAAATGTCCGGACTGGGCGAAGCCGTGCGGAAACGCACCGACGCGCTCGACTCCCTGGGTAACACCACCGCCGCCACGGGTAAAGGCTTTGCCATCGGTTCCGCCGCACTGACGGGACTTGCCTTGCTTGCCTCTTACATCGAAGAAATCCGTATCGGACTGACGCGCATCGGCATGACCGAAATCTTCTCCGGTGGTGAAACCATCTCCGTGCAAGACGCCACCTTCTTCGATTTCATGCATCATTACGACGTCACGCTGATGAATCCCAAAGTACTCTCCGGCATGTTCCTGGGCAGCATGATGGCTTTCCTGTTCTGCGGACTGACCATGAATGCCGTAGGCCGTGCCGCCGCTCACATGGTGGATGAGGTACGCCGCCAGTTCCGTGAAATCAAAGGTATCCTGACGGGCGAAGCCGAACCCGATTACGAACGTTGCGTCGCCATCTCCACGAAAGGGGCGCAGCGCGAAATGGTCGTGCCTTCGCTGATAGCCATCATCGCTCCCATTGTGACAGGGCTTGTGTTCGGAGTTCCCGGTGTGCTGGGCTTGCTTATTGGCGGGCTGAGCAGCGGCTTCGTGCTTGCCATTTTCATGGCCAATGCCGGTGGTGCCTGGGACAATGCCAAGAAGTATGTGGAAGAAGGCAACTTCGGTGGCAAGGGCAGTGAGGTCCATAAGGCTACCGTGGTGGGCGATACCGTAGGCGACCCGTTTAAAGATACTTCCGGTCCGAGCCTGAATATCCTTATCAAACTGATGAGTATGGTGGCTATCGTCATGGCGGGACTGACCGTTGCGTGGAGTCTTTTCTAAACAGACTTAGTGCTGGTAATGAATCACTTGCAGTATCCTGTATTTTCCCCGTAGGGACACGCCCGTTTCCCCGGTGGGGAACGGGTGTTTCCTCAGTGGGGAACGACAGTGTCCCCGGTGGGGAACAAGCGTATCCCCTGCGGATACGGGAGTATCCCTCCGCGAAACGGGAGTTCACCCCGCGTGAAAGCGAATGTCTCTTCTTGTCGTATCGGATTCGATGCCTGCTGAAGTATTCTTTCTCTCGTAGTCCCGCGCCTTAATCGAACAACTCTTTCAGTACTTCAATCGACTTTAAGACCGGGAAGTCCGGCAGATGCAGCCGGTAATACTCATTCATAATCATCAGGCAGCGGTTGCGTTCCGTCCGGTTCATGTTGAAAAGATGCATCGTTTCGTAGTTCATCCGCATCAGCTTTGTCAGGTTCGCCGCTTCTGCAGGACCGATGTAGTGCGAATGGAGCTGCGGGCGCAGTGAAGTGAAGCACGCGTTCTGCAAGTCGAAATAATCGCCTTCGGTATAATCTTCCAGATTGGGGTACAGGCCGAGAAAGCGTGACAGGCGCATCAGGAACACTAAATGAAAATTGGCAAACCCCGTGGTGCATTCGTCCAGCCAGAGGATGGAATGCCGCAGGTAGGCGAACAAAGGCTTGTTTTCCACCTCTTCGCGGGCGGCGCGATACAGGAATTCGGAGAGGAAAAGTGCGATGGCTGCCTTGTAGGGGTCATAGGGAATGGTAGTAAAAGGGTGGAACGACTTCGCCTCTTTTATCCGGTAGATGCTTGTATTCGGCCGGAAATCCGCCTCCAGCTCCACCAGCGCCAACGGCTGGAACAGCACCGGCTTCACCGTCGCCTTGCGCGAACGGGGCACTGACACCATGAAGGAAGCCCTGCCCGCCACTTCCGTATAAATGTCCACAATGATGGATGTATCCTTATATTTCAGGGTATGCAAAACAATCCCCAGCGTCTTCTGCAACATAATCTTATTCTTTTTCCGGTTTCATTCTAATAACAAAGCTACAAAAAAAGCCCGGATTCACCGAATATATGGGGGAAGAATAAAAAAATAGAGGTGCGGGAGTAAAAAAATGGAAGTGTGTATCTTGTTGATAATCAATGGTAAATGTCCCGATTGGGTAGGCGGGCATAAGAAATCGCTATATTTTTTCTTTAGAATATTTTGCCAATTCAAAAAGAGTTTCTACCTTTGCATCCGCAAACGAAAGGAATCTCGGTTGCAAGAGCGGAAACGCTCAACAAAGGATGGCCCGTTCGTCTATCGGTTAGGACGCAAGATTTTCATTCTTGAAAGGGGGGTTCGATTCCCCCACGGGCTACAAGTTAAAAGAATAAAGAACTAAAAAAATAGATTAGTCGAGATGGCAAATCATAAATCATCACTGAAAAGAATCAGACAAGAAGAGACAAGAAGACTTCACAACAGATATTATGGTAAGACCATGAGAAACGCTGTTCGTAAGCTTCGCGCTACTACAGATAAGGCTGCTGCAGTCGAAATGTATCCCGGCGTTACAAAGATGTTGGATAAATTGGCTAAGACCAATGTAATCCACAAAAATAAAGCTAACAACTTGAAGTCTAAGTTGGCACTTTATATCAACAAGCTCGGATAAGCTGATAAGTATATAAAAGAATATCGGAGGCTGGACTTTTTAGTCCGGCCTTTTCCGTTTACAGGCCATTCGTGTCCGCTTTCCGCACTACCCCTCGGCGGTGTGCAAAAAAGCTGTAAACGCCTCAAAATTATCGGCCTGCACTGTCCCGTATCTCGGGAAATTTCACTATATTTGCTCTGTTATTACAAAAGGAAAATTAGATTATGACCGAAGAACAGATTCACTCCAATAACGGGAGCTATTCTGCCGAAAACATCCAGGTTCTGGAAGGTTTGGAAGCGGTAAGAAAGCGTCCCGCAATGTATATTGGCGACATTAGTATCAAAGGACTTCACCATTTGGTATACGAAGTTGTAGACAACTCTATCGACGAAGCGCTCGCCGGTTATTGCGACCACATCGAAGTTACCATCAACGAAGATAACTCCATCACCGTACAGGACAACGGACGCGGTATTCCGGTGGATTACCACGAAAAAGAAAAGAAATCGGCACTGGAAGTCGTAATGACGGTGCTCCATGCCGGTGGTAAGTTCGATAAGGGCTCCTACAAGGTTTCTGGCGGTTTGCACGGTGTCGGTGTGTCTTGTGTCAACGCATTGTCCAAACACATGACGACCCAGGTGTTCCGCAATGGGAAAATCTATCAGCAGGAATACGAGTGCGGTCATCCGCTGTACTCCGTCAAGGAAGTGGGCACTACCGACATTACTGGTACGCGTCAGCAATTCTGGCCCGATGATACCATCTTTACGGAGACGGTATACCACTATGATATCCTTGCTACCCGTATGCGCGAATTGGCTTATCTGAATGCCGGCATCCGCATTTCGCTGACCGACCGTCGCGAAAAGGATGAGGAAGGCAACTTCAAGCAGGAGGTTTTCTATTCGGAAGAAGGTTTGAAAGAGTTTGTTCGCTATGTCGACTCTTCGCGCGAGCACCTGATGCAGGACGTGATTTATATCAACACGGAGAAGCAGGGAACGCCGGTGGAAGTGGCTATCATGTATAATACATCCTACAACGAGAACGTTCACTCTTACGTAAACAATATCAATACCATCGAGGGCGGTACGCACCTTGCCGGTTTCCGTCGTGCGCTGACCCGTACGCTGAAGAAGTATGCCGAAGACAACAAGATGCTGGAAAAGGCGAAAGTGGAAATCTCCGGTGACGACTTCCGCGAAGGTCTGACGGCGGTAATCTCCATCAAGGTGGCCGAACCGCAGTTTGAAGGACAGACGAAGACGAAGCTCGGCAACAACGAGGTGATGGGCGCCGTGGACCAGGCTGTGGGCGAAGCGCTGACCTATTATCTGGAAGAACATCCGAAGGAAGCCAAAATGATTGTGGATAAGGTGATTCTTGCCGCACAGGCTCGTATCGCTGCCCGCAAGGCGCGTGAGTCGGTACAGCGTAAGTCACCGATGTCCGGTGGCGGTATGCCGGGTAAACTGGCGGACTGCTCCAGCAAAGACCCGGATGAATGCGAATTGTTCCTGGTCGAGGGTGACTCGGCAGGCGGTTCCGCCAAGCAGGGACGTAACCGTTCGTTCCAAGCCATTCTTCCACTTCGCGGTAAGATTCTGAATGTGGAGAAAGCGATGTGGCACAAGGCGTTCGAGAGTGATGAAGTGAATAACATCATCCAGGCGCTGGGTATCCGCTTCGGTGTGGATGGCGAAGACAGCAAAGAGGCTAATATCGATAAGTTGCGTTACAAGAAGGTTATCATCATGACCGATGCCGACGTCGATGGTTCTCACATCGACACGCTGATTATGACGCTTTTCTTCCGTTATTTCCCCCAGGTTATCCAGCAAGGCTATCTGTACATCGCTACTCCGCCGCTTTACCTCTGTACGAAGGGTAAGGTGAAAGAATATTGCTGGACCGACCAACAGCGCCAGAAGTTTATCGATACGTACGGTGGCGGTTCGGAAAGCGCTATCCATACCCAGCGTTACAAAGGTTTGGGTGAGATGAACCCGGAACAGTTGTGGGAGACTACGATGAATCCGGAGAACCGTATGCTGAAGCAAGTTCACTTGGAGAATGCCGCGGAAGCCGATTTTGTCTTCTCCATGCTGATGGGCGAGGACGTAGGACCGCGTCGCGATTTCATCGAGAAGAACGCGACGTATGCGAATATCGATGCATAAAAAGATAATTGATAATTAGTAAATACTCAATCACTTACTTATGTAATTTAAGTTTTTAATTAACCAACCTCACATCTTACAACGAAGAAGCTCCGGCGAACAGGAAAATCCTGCTAACCGGAGCTTTTTCATTTCTCAACATAGAGTCACAGAGACACAGAGCTTTTTAAAGTGTTTAAAATAAGATCTCTGTGCCTCTGTGTCTCTGTGTTCAATCTTTAAATAATGCGTTTTGCCCCCCCCTGGGGTAGGATTACAACAACCCTTGCCGCTCCATTTCCCCGGCTGCCAACTCCAGTTCGGCATACCAGTCCTCGCCGAACCGGCGTATCAAGGGGGCTTTCAGGAACTTGTATACAGGCAGGTTTTCTTTCTTTCCCAGCAGGACGGCTGCCTTGCAAACATCCCAACGGTTGTAGTTGACCGCTTTGTACGGGCCGTAATCTCCCACGCGTATCGGATAGAGATGGCAGGAGACGGGCTTGTAGAAATCAGTCTTACCCTCACGATACGCCTTTTCGATGGCGCAATAGCAACAACCGTTCTCGTCATAGCAAGTAAAGACACAATCTTTGTTGTGCACGATGGAAGTGACTAAATCGCCTTCGCAGTCGGTGTATACCACGCCTTGCTTATCGATTACGTCGCGTGCTTCGGGTGCGAGTTCATCCCACACAACGGGCAACACTTCTTCCAGTTTCTCTATTTCGTCCAGCTCTACCGGAGCGCCGGCATCGCCTTCGATGCAACAAGCGCCTTTGCAGGCGGATAAATCACATAAGAACTTCTCACGCAGTACGTCCAGACTGACAACTACGTCACCTATTTGTAGCATATTTCTTTCTTATATTAAAGGGTATGTTATTATAATCATTTGTTTTCCGTCTTCCTGATACGGCTGATAACTGCCTTTGAATGTTTCCAGATAAAGGCGGTTGATGCTGTGCAGGATTTCATATTCTTCGTGGTTTTCATCGTAAAGAAGCGGACTGTTCTTTACGATTATCTTAAAGCATTCGTCGTCTTCGCGTATCAGCGTAAAGTCGATGTTGAAAGCCTCTTCGCTTTCTTTCGGTGGCATCAGAACGGAGGAGAGTAACTTCATGAACCGGGATGAATCGATTGCAACGGTCAATGACTCCAATTCGGTACGGAAATCAATTCGTGTCGTATTCCCTTCGTGCATTTCCACCATCGACTTGGCGTCACGGCATAGCTGCACCACGTCGTTCTCCTGTATATTGAACTTCATCATGCCTGATTCCAGGCGCGAAAGGTCGAGGATATTGAATATCAAGTCAATCAATTTACCTGCATTGCGCTTGATGATAACCGAATATTCTTGCTGTTCCTCGGCAGTCAGCTCTTTGCTTTGACACAATTTGTCTGAAAGGGTCACTACCAGGTTCAGCGGCTCGCGGATTTCATTCGTGATATTATGCAGGAATACTTCTTTCATCTTATCGGCAGCATCGACCAGCGCATACGATTCGCGCATTTCTTTTTCCGACTTTGCTAATTCGCGGCGGATGCGGGACAGGTGCAAGATGCCCCAACTCAGTAGCAGAATAAACAGCAATCCACCGCTAACGGCTACCTGCCAGCTTCGCTTTACGGCTATTTCCTTTTCCAGCAATGCCTTTTTAATCCGGTAATTTGCCTGAACGGTCTCCGCATTCATGCGTAAGGCCGCTTTGTTGATGGAATCCTGTTTCAGCACTACCGCTCTGAAAGTCTCCGCAGCTTCGCTGTACCGGCCTGCATCCCTATAGGCTTCTCCTAAGATTCTGCGGATATCGGCCTCGTACATCGGTTGCGTGCCTTTGAAGAAAGATAAGGTAAGCTCGAATTGCGGGAAACACTTATCCCAGTCTTTCATCAGGTAGTAATAACCTGCCCACGCAAAGTGGTAGGCAATGTGGACCGAGGAGAAACTGTCAGCGGTGTAATACTTTGCGGCTTCATCCAGATGCTTCTTCAGCTTCCGGGCATCGGACGCTGCCAAGTGGATTTTGCAATACATCAGTTCGATTTCCAATATCTTCTTCCGATAGGTAGTCTTTCTGGTAGGTTGCAGCTTGACAATATTGTCGATAATCTTTCTTTGCTTCTCCAATTCGCCTAATGTTTCTTTATACATCTCCATCAGGTAATAGGTATTTGCCAGGTAACTGTGGACTAATAGCTTGTCCTCCGGGGTGAGCTTTGGGACTTCCAACGCTTTCTGATACATTTCGGCGGCCTTATCATAGTTCCGGGCAAACACGTACGATTTCCCTTCCGTGATATACGACATGAATACGCCGCGAGGTAGTTTCAGCCGGACAGCCTCCCGGTACATCTTTTGGGATTCGAGAATCGCATATTCCGTATTGCCTTCCGTACCTTTCAATTGCAGGAAATAATGCTGTGCAACGAAGTAATTCTCGTAAATCTCGTAGCGGTAGCAGGCTTCTTTCAGCAAATTCAGCGTCTTTTCCATATTCTTACTATCCATTCGGAATGTATGATAGCGGAAATACTCATAACGCAACTTCACTTCACGCTCTGCATCTTGCATGTCGATGGCGGAAACCAATGCCGAGTCGAGCAACTGGTACGACCAATCCCTGTCGATATGATCAATGAATGCGTTTCTCAGAAACTCTGTCCGGAGGGTGTCGGCAGGCATGGACCGGTAGATGCGGAAGAGACTGTCGCGCAGAAGACTGTCGTTTACCGGTTGGGCTGTGGCATACAGCGCAAGCCAAACCGTACAGAGGAAGAATAACCAACGCCTTTTCATCGCATCACCTCCTGACTTATCGGATGAGTAAACACGAACCGCGCCCCCTCGGTGTACTTGGAATCGATCCAGATTTCACCTCCCAGGCGCTTGATAATCAGTTTGCAGATGGACAGCCCCAGTCCTGTGCCCTGCACGCCCTCATTCAGTTTCTCGAAGCGACCGAAAATCGCTTCTTGCTTTTCGAGCGGAATGCCGCATCCGGTATCGCTCACCGAGAACTCGGCATAGCCCTTTTCATTCAGTCGTAACGCCAGGACGATGCTTCCTTCTTGCGTAAACTTGGTGGCATTGACCAAGAGGTTTATCAACATTTGCTGCAAACGGCTGAGGTCTGTCTCCACTTCCAGTGAGGATAACGGGGTCTCGAAACGAATATCGGCTGAGGTTTGCTTGATATTCTCCAGCATCTTCACCACATTCCGGCAGAGTGCCACCACTTCATGGGTGCTGATGTTGAACTTCAGGTTTGCCACATCCAGGCATGAGATATCTACGACGTCATTAATCAGTTTGAGCAGCAGTTCCGAATTCAGTTGGATGACATCATTGCATTGGGCGCGGGTGTTCTCGTCTATCCCCGGCGTCACGATTACCTCGGAGAAGCCGGCCAGTGCATTCAGGGGAGTCTTGATTTCATGGCTCATGTTGGACAGGAACAGGCTCTTGTTGCGGGTGGACTTCTCTGCTAGGATTTTTGCTTTCTGGAGTTCGTTCTTGGATCGGGTTAACTTCCTGCCTACCATTCGCAAGTAGAAATAACCGCTCAACAGGAAAACCGCCAGGGAGATGATGATGAAGAAGATAAGCTGCAACAACCGCCGTTGCTGTACATAGTTCTGCAATTCGAGTTCATCCACTGTATATATCTTCCGCATGTCTTCTACCTGCTCTCCGGTATACTGGCGGAATAGGGAATCGCTTATTGTTATCATTTCGCTATAAAGACGGGCAGCATCTTCGTACTGTCCCGCTTCCATCTTCTGCCGGGCATTTTCCCAATAGGCACTATCCACTATGGCCTCTCCTGCATAAAGAGACGATAGCAGCCCCCACAGAGTGAGCAAGCAAAATAATATAAAACGTTTCATTCCAATGTTTGTAAACTATTAGCAAAGATAGTCTTTTATAGTTAACGATGAACATTCTAACGATAAAAAGAGACGCTTCAAGGGAGAAAAAGCCCTTAAAGCGTCTCTTTTTATAGAATTGGGAGAGGGTGGAACCGCTCTCTTTTACTTAATCAAATCTTTTCCCGTCATTTCAGCCGGCTGCTTCATTCCCAGGATGTGCAGGATGGAGGGAGCAACGTCTGCCAACACACCGTTTTCTACTTTGGCATCCTTGTTGGAAGTAACGTAGACAAACGGAACCGGATTCAGCGAGTGAGCCGTATTCGGAGTGCCGTCTTCGTTCAGAGCATGGTCGGCATTGCCGTGGTCGGCGATGATGATTACTTCGTAATCGTTCTCTTTGGCTGCTTCTACCGTATCTTTCACGCATTCGTCGATGGCTTTCACTGCCTTCTCGATGGCTTCGTAGATACCTGTGTGGCCCACCATGTCACCGTTGGCATAGTTCACAACGATGAAATCGAACTTCTGGGTGTGGATGGCTTCCACCAGTTTGTCTTTTACCTCGTAAGCGCTCATTTCCGGTTTCAGGTCGTATGTGGCAACTTTCGGAGAGGGGACAAGGATACGTTCTTCCGCGTCGTACGGAGTTTCGCGTCCGCCGTTGAAGAAGAAGGTTACGTGTGCATATTTTTCTGTTTCGGCAATGTGAAGCTGAGTCTTGCCGTTGGCAGCCAGGTACTCGCCCAATGTATTCTGTACGTTTTCCTTGTCGAAAAGGATGTGGACGCCAGTGAAGGATGCGTCATACGGAGTCATGCAGTAGTATTGCAGGCCCGGAATGGTGTGCATTCCCTGTTCGGGCATATCTTGCTGTGTCAGTACGATTGTCAGCTCTTTTGCGCGGTCGTTACGATAGTTGAAGAAAATAACGACGTCGCCTTCCTTGATGGTTCCGTCCACGTTGCCGTTTACAATCGGCTTGATGAATTCGTCTGTCACACCTTCATCGTATGATTCTTGCATGGCTTGAACCATGTCGGTAGCGACTTTGCCTTCGCCGTTCACCAGCAAATCGTAGGCAACCTTTACGCGCTCCCAACGTTTGTCACGGTCCATGGCGTAGAAACGGCCTACGATGGAGGCAACTTTACCAGCTGAGTTTTCGCAATGTGCGGTCAGTTGCTCGATAAAGCCCTTACCGCTCTTCGGGTCGGTGTCGCGGCCGTCCATGAAGCAGTGGATGAAAGTATTCTCGATGCCATATTCCTTGGAAATGTCGCAGAGCTTGAACAAGTGGTCGAAAGAACTATGCACGCCACCGTTGGAAGTCAATCCCATGAAGTGGATGTTCTTGCCGTTTTCTTTTGCATACGAGAAAGCGGAAACAATCTCCGGATTCTTCAGGATGCTGTTGTCGGCACAAGCCCGGTTGATTTTTACCAAGTCCTGATAGACGATACGTCCCGCACCGATATTGAGGTGACCTACTTCGGAGTTACCCATCTGTCCGTCGGGCAAGCCTACATTTTCACCGCTTGCCTGCAATTCGGAGTGCGGATAGTTGGCCAACAGAGAATCCCAATAGGGAGTAGGTGTATTGAAAATCACATCATCTTTCTTGTGGTCGCCCATTCCCCAACCATCAAGAATCATTAAAAGGGCTTTCTTACTCATAATATAATAGTTTTGAATTCTACAATCTTCATCTGCGGAAAAACGTTCTTGACCGGGACGTTTGGTGCCGTTGCTAAACAGAGCAGGCTGTTTTCGCGGTGCAAAGGTACAAAAAACGGCGGTTAAAGTGTGCGGTTCCAGCCGATTTATGTATTTTTGCCCCGCTTAAAAAACAAAAAAGAAGAATTATGGACGATTCAAACCCACGAACGTGCAATAGTGTTATTAATTAAAGCGAGCGGAGACGTTGGTCGCAATGCCTCTGCCCGGACTAAAGAAAGGAGGCAATGCGATGAGAAAGTATCTCTTTAGCGAAAACGGTTTTGTAGAAAGGCCCGTGTGGGAGCCGAACTGCTGGGTGAATGTAGAATGCCCGGACGACAATGATTTCCAATTTCTGACTCAAGAACTGAAAGTTCCCGAATCATTCCTTGAAGATATAGCCGATACGGACGAGCGCCCGCGTACGGAGACGGAAGGCAATTGGCTGCTGACGATTTTGCGTATTCCGATGCAGAACGATCGGCACGGCACACGGATTATCACCGTCCCTATTGGCATTATAACCAATGACAACATAATCGTTTCCGTCTGTTATCACCATACGGAGTTGTTGTCGGACTTCATCCAATATACCCGACGGAAGGGGATTATGGTGAATAATAAGCTGGATCTGATACTGCGCATTATCTATTCCTCCGCCGTATGGTTCCTGAAATACCTGAAGCAAATTAACAATGACGTGGCCGCCGCGGAGAAGGAACTGGAGAAAAGCATCCGGAATGAAGATTTGCTACACTTGATGGAGTTGCAGAAGACCCTTGTCTACTTTAATACCTCCATCCGTGGAAACGAAGTGATGATAGGGCGGTTAAAGAAAATCTTTCAGGATACGGACTACCTGGACCTGGAGCTATTGGAAGATGTCGTCATCGAGTTGAAACAGGCGTATAATACAGTGAATATTTACAGCGATATCCTCACAGGAACGATGGATGCCTTCGCTTCCATTATATCGAACAACGTGAATGCCATGATGAAACGTATGACCAGCCTGTCCATTACGCTGATGATTCCCACGTTGATAGCCAGCTTCTACGGCATGAACGTGGATATTCATCTGGAAAGATTTCCCCATGCTTTTGCATTGATCGTCATGTTATCCGCTGCGTTGTCGGCTGTCACATTCGTGTGGTTCAGGAAGATTAAGTGGTTCTGAAGAGTAAGCAAAAAGTAAATTGAACACAAAGACACAGAGGTACAGAGTTTTTTTAGTATTCAGAATAAACTCTCTGTGCCTTTGTGTCTTTGTGTTCAATCTTTAAATAATTAGTATTTCAGGACTTTCGCCGCTACCTTCTTATATCTGGGCATCGTCATACCGATGGATGCCCCGATATAGGTGGGGTCGCAAACGGTGTACTTTTGTCCGCCGACCATTACATAATCACCGCTGACATTTCCGTTGAAACGGACAGCGGTTGCTATGTGCTCGGGGTAATCCAGAAGTACGACATCCAGTCCCAGCAACTTTCTCACTAAGTAGGAGAACAGCATGGAGCGGTCTTCGCAGTCGGAATAAGGATAATAGAAAAGTTCTTCCACAAAGAAAGGTTTTTCGTAGCCGAACTGTTCGTCATCCGTCTTGTATTGGAAAGCGGTTTGCACGAAATTAATCAGAATATTTGCTGCTTCGGCCTCATTCTTTCCCTGTATCAAGGGGGCTAATGAGGAAAGTATTCTCTTTTCCATATCCCGGTTAACGGAGGCTTTGAAGTAAACGCTGTAATCACACTGAGGATAGTCTTTGTAGAAATCCATCAGGGTTTTCGGTACGTTTACCGTGACATTGGCGGCACTTCCTTTTGCCTGATGCGTGGAACTTACCGTAGCGCCCGGGAAATTCGGAGCTTCCTTTAAGCGCATTCCCACACTGCTTTTGGCTTTGGGAGAATCCTTTTGGCACATATAGAACTGGCATCGGTCGTTCTTATCGCTAAGGTTGTAATATTGTTGTCCCTCCAAGACGATGTAAGGATGTGCATAGATGGTACAGTCGGTGGCAACAAACAGCAACAGTTTGTTCTCTGTCGCTTTCCGTGCCATTCGCGCTTTATATCCCAATTCATTCAGCAAGAACTGTTGCATGATAATGCTTTCGTCTTTCGTACCGCAAAACGAATCGGAAATCTGTTTGACAAGGGTGAATACGCCCCAGTCGTTCAGCATCAAGTCTTTCTTTATCTGCTTGCAGTCATTCAAAAGGGATTGGTAATCGGAACCACATAATACCTCGTAGGCATCAGCGATGGCATTTTCGTTATATCCGCCCAATCTGCATTTACGGTTCAATGCGTTGTTGACGTAGAATGGCTGACCGGCATAAGTAATCTTGCTACGCCCGTCTCCATTTGAGTATAAGGGGGAAGTGGTAGAGGGGGCGGTTATCGGAGGCTCTCTTTCGATGACAGGAGGCACGACAGGAGCGGGTTCCACTTTGGGTTGTTCTTCAATCACCTCTACTATCGGCTTCTTGCCAGGTTTGGTTCCCGGTTTCTCGGCGGGCTTTGGCTTCTCTACTACCTTTTCTTCGATGATTATGACTTTCGGGTCTTTCTTCTTCTTGACAATTACTTCCGGTTTGTCGAAGGTGATTTGGTCTACTTCATGAAGCTGGACTACCGGTTTCTGTTTCCCTTCCAAAGAAGACATATCCAGAATTTCTTCGATAGTCAGGCATATCGGTTTTTCTTTCGGAGTAGTTTTTTCATCATATACGACCGGCTTTACAGGTTCCGGCTTCACCCGCTTCACCACCGGCTTCTCGGCTTGAAACTCTTTCCAGGGCTCGCGCATGAAGTTGATGAAGTCTTTATTGGCATCATCTATAAATTTGTCGAAGTTCCTCATCTCTTCCTTCATAAAGTTGGAAAAGTCTTCCTTATTTTCCTGAGCTGTTCCTATCAGGGAAAAGAAAAGCCCTGCAACAAAAAATCCTACTTTCTTCATGGTCGTATGTGTTTTTAATAAACTGAAAGAGGTTGTCCCGGAGCATTCGCAACAGAAACAACCTCCTCCCAATATCATCGGATTAATCCATCGGTTCTACCGGTTCGCCAATGAATTCTTCCACTTCCTGAGACAAAGTGCCTAAGGCTGCCTGTTTCTTTGCTTCACGGGCTGCATCTTCGCGTGCCTTTTTAGCTTTGGCTTCATCGATGGACATGTATACGTTGAATTCCTTACTGCCGTCCTTGTTCTCCTTTACCAGTACCAGATGCTGCTTCACAAGTCCTGAAATCTTTGTATTAACGCCGGCTTCATAGGCGGCACCAAACTTATCGATTTCTTCTTCCGGAGTAGAAGTTGCTTCGGAAGACATGATTGACTTCAACTTACCTATCACTTGAGCCTTTGCCCGTGATGCATAGCTGGTTATACCGTTCATGATGGCGTTCTCCCGGCCTATCTTCACGTTCTTTCCGATAGCGATGCCTACCAGCTCGATGCGGTTTTCCGGATCTTCTTCCAGGTAAGTACGGTACTTGGCAAAAGCATAATCCAGGGTGGAAGAGCTTGCCAGAGGCTTCCAGCCTTCCTTCTTAAGTTCTTTTACCCTCTTCTTGACATCTTTCTTCAACGCTTTGGATTGTGCATCGGCATTTGCCACACAACCGAACAATATAGCGCAGATCAGCGCTAAAAATGTAAAACCTCTTTTCATAATCTATCAATTTTGTAGTTTATAATAATCCTTTATTCCCAGTTGGTTACATAAGGCAAAGAAAGTTGTGAACGTTCTACTGCTCCGGTCAAAGGATTCACGAACGTAATGGAACCTTTTACGAAAGAGAATGCGGAACTTTTCACTTCTTTGGCTGTGAACTCGCCTTCGGCCAAAGCCTTAATCTGAACGATACCTTTTGTTTTATATACCCCGTCGATATCATCGAATATGATGGGGGTAGAAATATCCGGAACATGCAGTTCCAATGACTTGAGACCGAAAGGAGTGCCACCGCGGTTGTTCAAAGTCAGGCGGATATTGATGTTGTACAGTTTTCTGTCTACCACGGAATCGGCCGTTAAAATCAGCTTGCCTTCCGGAACCACCGAGAAAGACATGGAGCCGTTACCTCCCGCTTCATTGAGGAATGCCTTATGCTGCAAGCGTTTTCCATTGATGACAAAAGAGATGTTCAGGAAGTTATCTTCTTCGGGAAGGCAGTCTTCCGCATTGTAGGAAATGATAAACATCCCTTCCGAAGGGCGGGCACTGAGCTGACCGGCACAATTGGAGGTTACTTTCGGATTGACGGAAACTCTTACCGGGCTACCGTCCAGCAATACCTGACACTGGTATTTGCCATTCTCGATGAAAGTTCCGGTAACGGACAGTGCGTCATACAGTTGCTCGTAGCGGGCTATCAACCCCTTGACCTGGCTTAGGCGCACCTCATCAAAGAAGTATTCGGATAATGTATTCAGCTCGGTAATAGCCTGTTTAATTTCATCTACCGATTCGATTTCCTGCACCCTCTGCTCCAGCGCCTTATATTGAGCTACTTTCTCGGCATCCATCGCTTCGAACTCAGCCACTAACTTCTTCTGTTGCAGCCGGGAGAAGGGATACTTTACCGAGTAGTTATAATGCTCTTTTTTCGTAGCTTTGTCCTGCACCTTCTCCCAATAGATTTCTTCTACATTGGAAAGGGAGATACCTTTCAGGAAAGGAAGGTTGGCGGATTTGATTTTAGATACTTGCGAGAACGCATCTTTCGACTCAATTTCCCCGTTTATATTGACCTCGGAAAGCTCATTCCTCTTGGATACCGATACATTGCTGGCAACGGACTGAATGATTCGTTCCGTAATTTCCATCAAGGCTTTGCTTTGCCCTTCCGCCAGCGAGTTGGCGGTAACGGATACAATCAGATAATCCTCCACGGCTGTATTCAGCCATCCCGGCACCTTCTTAGCACTCTTTTCCACTACTTTGGTCTGGGCGCCTGCACTTATCGCCAGCAGCAGGGCACATGCTACCCACATAATTCGTTTCATAATTGTTCCGTTTTTATTGCCATTGTATGGGCAGATTACGGATATACACCCGTGTATCTGCAATCAATAATTCGATATAAGAGAAACCGGAGAATTTATCAAAGACCTTCGTCACATAGAATTCACGGCGCAAAGGCACGCGGGGAGGCATTTTCATCCAAGAGCCGTTCTGGATTTCAAAATTCTTGCATTCCGTGCTTGCATCGGTTACGGCAGATACGAAGCTCAGGTATTCTTCCGTATTCCGGTTGGTGTCTACGTTCGTCATTTCCGCTAAGATGGTAATGCGCTGTTGGGTAGTGTTGCCCACGCATTTCAAGACTTTGAATTGAAGCCTGTTGGTAGAAAGCGTGATTTCACAGTCGGCTTTCGGTGTTTCCTGAACTACCGGCTTTTCAATTACCTTTTCCACTATCACCGGTTTCTCGACAATCTTTTCCACTTCTACTATTTTTTCTACTTCCACCGGTTTCTCCACGACTTTCTCCACTACCTTTTGGATGATTATCGTGTCGGGTTCGTCCGGTACAAACTGCGCAAGCTCTTCTTGAAGCACGGAGGCTTGTTCATAGCAAGGTACGCTCTCTGAAATGGCAGAAAGATAGCTGACGGCTTCTTCGTACCTCTTCGAGTTGTACAGGCTTTGCGCTTTCTGAAGAATGGTTGCGCAGTTGGCTGCATAATAGTCCTGTATCTTTTGACGGGCGATGCGGATGAAGCGTGTAAATGCCGGATCAGTGGAGCGCAGGGCAGTTATCATGGCTTTGTAAGGGTCAGCACCTTCGGTCGCCTGACCGGAAACGGAAACCACAGCGCTGTGGTACATGCTGCCGTCTATTTTGTTTTTGGCAACCAGTGTCAACTCGCCTTTGACCAGTGTCGCGTTACGCATCAGTCCCGTAGTAGACTGCTTGTCCACAATTTGCATTTCGGGTTCGATGACGAATACATTATATTCGTTTGTCGCGCCTGCACTGTTGCGGGTAATAATCTGCTTCAACTTGGTTTGCAGCATTTCCTGTGAGGCGGCAGATAATTCACTTCCTTCCGGTAGGGGGAGGACAGAAAAATTAATAGTCTGCCCCCAAAACTGATTGGCATAAAGCACTGCTATCAGTAAAAATAGGAACTTCTTCATATCTATAATTTTAAAAAAACAGAAGCCCGGTCATGTATTTCTTGTGCGAAATACATACCGGACGTTCCACCTTCATATTTATTCCTTAGTGTTTTGAATCAAGAGCTGGATATACTGCCCTGAAGCAGCCTTTTCGCTGACCATGAAACCTTTTTCTTTCAGCAATCCGTTGACAAACCTTCTGAGTTTACCGGTTTCCGATTTGATGGAACGCGGTCTGCCCGTGTCGGGGTCGTAGACGGGGACGCGCATATAAACATTCAAGCCATTACCGCCCGAACGGACTTCGCCATTGCCTCTGAAAGCATTTTCAAGTACCCATTCGTCCAGTTCGTCGCTCAAAGTCATATCCTGAGTTCCCACTACGTCGCTCTCCATATCGAATTCACAATTTTCATCGACATTGAGTACGACGTTCACTTCACGGCCATTGTTTACCATATCCCGGAAAGCCTGTTTCAGTTGATTAAAGAAATTCTCGGAAATTCCTTCCAGAGCATATTCCGTCAATTCTTTTTTCGACGCGCGGAAACGGTCGCTAACGATGCTTGCATTGGCCAGTGAGAAACCGGTCTCCCGCTCCTTCGCTTCCATCAGTAAAGTAACACTGGAGGCTCCGGAAGGGAAATCTTCCTTGGTAACCTTCACCGTCACATAGATATCGGCCCTTGCACCGTCTACATAGCTTTGCAACCCAGTAGACTTCGAATTGATGGCAGACGCCGCATAGGCACGATTCTGTACTCGCTGAAATTCGGTCAGAAAGTCGATGGTCTTGAAATTACGAAGATTGAATTCCTCCTTTATCTTCGACATTGCCAACGGCACCGCCTCGTCGTTCAGGACAGCATCCTTTAACCGGTCGTTTTCTCCTTCACCGGGTTCCACAAACGGGACTACCATCACATTCGGCTGTCTCGCCTGATTGCCCTGTGCAAAAAGATAGAGGGGCAGAAACATGCTTAAAAAGAATATTAGTCTTTTCATAATCATTCTATATTAGTGAATCATAGTCCAAACGAGTCAAAGTTCATGTTCGCAATCTTGTTCTTCAAAACATAGTAATTGATCGTGATATCAAAAGGTTTCTTTTTCACCTTTTCTCCCTTTACCTTGTCTAATTTACCCATCGGCTTCACAGCGCTGATACAATCTTTATACTCTTTGTTCTCAAAGAAAGCAAGCAGTTTACCTTCACTCTTTGTTTCTGCTTCCGATTCCGTCATGGAAATTACGGCGGGATAGTCTTTGGAGAAACCGGAATACAGCAAAGCCCGTATTACGCGGACTTCAGCATCTTCCTGCGCCAAAGCATCATTCTTACCATAACCCAACGTACGAAGCACCAACAGCGTACTTCCGCCACGTCCTTTTACTTCCATCAGATTCACCGAACCGCCGTAGTTCACCGGTTTTACCTTTTGGGCAAACGCTCCGACGAAGAACAGCGAGCAGAACAAAGAAAAAATCAATACCTTTTTCATAAATTAATGTGATTTTAAAAGCAACAACCTACATTGCAGGAAGCTGTTTGCATCCAATGTAGGAATTAATTCTTTTATACGGTCTTTGCCTTCGGAGAATGAAACGGCAGAAGTGGTGGCGCGTAAATCCTGAACTTTAACCGTACCCACTACTTCACTTAAGCGTTCTCCTCCGTTATATCTTACTAATGAGACTTGGAACTGGTCTCCTTTCCTTATATTTAAATTTTGTCCACAAGTTACGATATACTCATCGCCTTCATAACTCAGTAGTCCGTATACCGGAATATTGTTCATGAAGAAGTCCGTCAATGGCTCGGTCAGTGTAGACAAAGCTTCCTGGCAGGCGGCATCGCGGTTAGGACGGATAGCAGTCTTCTTGATATCGCTGATAAATTCACGCGAGATGAGCGCAGCGGCAGTAGAGTCGCGGGCGTTGCTGATGCTTACTTTCAACCGGATGACACAGGAGTATCCTGCTCCGCCGGCTTTACGGGTAAATTGGCAACTGTTTATATCACACGAAAGCGCATAATCGTTTTGCTTGGCTGAGACATATTCTATCTTTTCCTCTTTGGACAGTTTCATAAACATCTTCGCCTCTGCATCTCTTGAAAGCGCTTCAATCGTATTTTCATCAGAAATCTCGAAACGACCGCTTGCTTTGGCTACTTCATCCAGTTTGGCACGGACATTCTGCTCATAAATCTCAATCAACTGCTGAGGCTTGTCATTTCCCTTGGCAGACTGTTCTTTGGCGATGTTCACCAATGTACCATCCGTAACTTTGACATCCACGAGGCGCAGTGTCATCGTGTTCTTACCCTTGCTCTGGGCAAAACAGCTCAGAGCAAGGGTAACCATTACAAACAATAAATATATCTTTCTCATCATGTCTAAATCTTTATAGATTATTCTTCTTTGACTTCTTGTCCTTCGTTTGCTTTTTTATATTTCAACTTCTCTGAGTTCTCTTTTATATTCCGTTGAATCAAAGGAATCACATTGACGGACATCTTGATGGCCTTGGTAGCCTGCTTCACTTTCTTACCGATTGTCAACGCTTTCAAGGGGTCGGATGTGAGAGATGCCAGGGCGGAAATACTTTCGGCAGTCAGCGAAACGCCACGGGCAGCAGCTTCCGTCAGGTTCAGGGTGGCGATACTGTATACTTTCAGAGCGTCATTCTTGGCGATAGGTTCGTTGGTCTGTTTGTTCTTGGCATTCCAGATAGTGTCACTTACACCCATTTCCTCGTCGAAATAAGGTTCGGGAACCATTTCGATGAAGCCGGTGTTCTCTTCTACTCGTTTCAACAACTCAAACAGTTCATTGGTGTGCACAAAAAAAGTATCGACTTCTGCTAATCCTACGTTTGCTTCAATCGGTTCCCATTCAGCCAAGAATTCATCGTACTTCACGCGCAAATCTGCAATCTTTGCATCTTTCTTCTCAGCTTTTTTTAGTTTGGCCTCTTTCTTGGCGTTCTCTTTGGCCTGCTTTGCTGCTTCTTTCTCTTGTCTTGCTTTTTCTTTTGCTGTCAACTCCTGTGCATAGACGGTAGTAGTACTAAAGACGAAAATGCCTAATAAAATAAATAAATACTTTTTCATAACCTGTAATTGTTAATGTGAAGCAGAGATAGTAGCTCTGTTTCGGGTTTGTAACTATGATGTAAATCTCTCTCAAATCCTAAGGCATACGTGCAATTGAACTTTTTAATTCATGCCTTTTCTTTCTTGTTTGATAAATTCTATACCCGCGATTCCGCGTCACATTAACTGGTCTAATATGAGTGTTTTTCTATGTTCACAAAGATAAGCACGCTTTAACATTGCTTATATCCACTATTTTTACTACATTTGCCCGATAAAAGGATGGTACTAACCATATTTTGGAGAGAGATGGAGACTGATATCAAAAAATTAGTGGGACAGCGGTTACAGATAATCCGTTTGGAGAATAACTTAACCCAGGAGCAGATGGGCGAGAAGCTGAGTTTGTCGACGAGTGCTTATTGTAAAATAGAGTACGGGGAGACTGACTTGACCCTTACCCGCCTGAGCAAGATTGCTGAAATACTGAATATTCCGGTCGTCGAGTTATTTGGCAAGATTATGGCCTATGCGGATGCTCCGTGCGGTGGTTGCGGCAATACTGCGGGGAAGAATAAGGAAGTTTACCCGATGGCGATTGACAATAACGAGACGCTCCGCGAACTTATCAAGGCGAATACGCGGATTATCGACTTGCTGTGCAAGCGAATCGATATGCTGGAACAGAAGTTAGGCTAACCGAAAGGCAACTCCAACTGTCCGTCACCCAGCAGGTTGAACGTCATCCGATGGTAGGGCGTCGTTCCGCATGTGGAGATGGCGGCGCGGTGTTTCGGGGTAGGGTAACCTTTGTTGTGGTTCCAGTCGTAAGAAGGGAACTCTTCGTGCAGCCGGTTCATGTAGTCGTCACGGTAAGTTTTGGCGAGGATGGAGGCGGCAGCGATGGAAAGATACTTGCCGTCACCTTTTATAATAGTGGTATGCGGCAGGTCGCGGTATTTCCTGAATCGGTTACCGTCGATAAGCAGATGTTGAGGACGTATCGTCAACTGGTCCACGGCGCGGTGCATGGCGAGGAAGGAGGCATTCAGAATATTGATTTCGTCGATTTCCGCCGGCGAAACGATGCCTACGGCCCAGGCAAGGGCTTCCTTCTCGATCACTTCGCGCAGGAGGTAGCGCTGTTTCTCCGTCAGTTGCTTGGAGTCGTTCAGCAATTCGTTCCTGAAATCTTTGGGCAGGATGACGGCGGCGGCATATACGGCGCCTGCCAAGCAACCGCGTCCGGCTTCGTCGCAACCGGCTTCTATCAGGTCTTTATTTAGGTAAGGCAGTAACAAGTGGATTCAGTATTACATATAAAATTAAACGAATGCGCCGTCCGGTCAGCCGTCCGACGGTTGCAAAGATACTGTTTTTTGAAATCAAAGCTTTATCTTTGCGCTCAAAATCAATGCTACTATGTTTATCATTATCGGACTAATGCTTACAGGGATGCTTCTGGGCTATCTCTTCCGGAGCCGGAACTTGAGGAAGATTCATCAACTTATCACCTTGCTTATCTGGGCATTGCTCTTTATCCTGGGTGTGGAGGTAGGAAGCAACGAGCAGATTATCAAGGGACTTCACACTATCGGCCTGGAGGCTGTCATCCTGACGCTGGGGGGAACGATGGGAAGCGTGCTTGCCGCCTGGGCTTTGTGGCGTGCTTTATATAAAAGGAAAGGAGGGCGGGGATGAAAGGCAGTTTGATTATCGTCGGCTTCTTCGTCTTGGGCACGGCTTGCGGGGTGTTCCATCTGATTCCTTTCGACGTGGAGAATTCGAAAATCAGTTTCTACGCCCTCTGCGCACTGATGTTCTGTGTGGGACTGAGTGTAGGCAACGAACCGCAGACGCTGAAGAACTTCCGCTCGCTCAATCCTCGACTGGTGTTCCTGCCTGTCATGACAATTCTCGGTACGCTTGCCGGTTCGGCCGCCGTCAGCCTGGTGCTGACGCAACGCTCGCTTACGGATTGCCTTGCCGTCGGTTCGGGCTTCGGATATTATTCTTTATCGAGTATCTTTATTACGGAATACCGGGGGGCGGAACTGGGGACGATTGCCCTGCTGGCTAATATCAGTCGTGAGATTCTGACGCTGCTGGCGGCTCCGCTGCTGGTGCGCTGGTTCGGGAATCTGGCTCCTATCTCCGCAGGAGGTGCGACGACGATGGATACTACGCTGCCCATCATTACCCGTACGGCAGGGCAACAGTTCGTGGTGGTCTCTATCTTTCACGGTTTTTTGGTGGACTTCAGTGTCCCGTTCCTGGTGACTTTCTTCTGTTCGATATAGGAGTAAGGATCTGTAAAGCAAACAAGGAAGGCTTTCGTTTTTCTGTATAGTGAATCAGCTTGTTCCCCACCGGGGACACTGTCGTTCCCCACCGAGGAAACACCCGTTCCCCACCGGGGAAACGGGCGTGTCCCTACGGGGGAATTACAGGAAACTGCAAGTGTTTCATTACCAGCACTAAGCCAAGTATAGTTTGTTTCAGCAGTCAAAACTCACAGTTTCAGCAGGTGAAACAAGTGGAAACTGCGGGCAGGCAGGATTCCTTGGTATTTACCTGTTGGGAAGGGGGTACAAGAAAGCCGTGCTCCGTTCACAGCTTCCGGATGGAAGAGCTGTTGCACGGAGCACGGCTGAATTTTACTCGGATAAGATTTGTAGCGCTTATGCCATCGCTGTGACGGGCACTGTTATCCCAGCAGTTCCTTCACCTTGGCAGAGATGGCACGTCCTTCGGCAAGTCCGGCAAGTTTCTTGCTGGCTACACCCATTACTTTTCCCATGTCCTTTCCGCTGGTGGCGCCCACTTCGGCGATGATTTCTTTCAGGGCGGCTTCCAGTTCTTCGGCGCTCATCTGTTTGGGCAGATAGGCTTCCATCACTTTTACTTGTGCCAATTCAGCATCGGCCAGGTCCTGACGGCCTTGCTGTACGTAGATTTCGGCGGCGTCTTTGCCCTGCTTCGTCAGTTTTTGGATGATTTTCAGGGCATCGGCATCGCTCAGCGTATCATTGGCACCGGGAGCGGTCTTTGCTTCAAGAAATACTTTCTTTACATTTCTCAAGGTTTCCAAAGCTACTTTGTCTTTGGCCTTCATTGCGTTTTTAATGTCTTCGCTGACTCTTTCGAATAAATCCATGTTGTTAGGTACTATTTTACTATTTACTGTTTTCTTGGCGTGGCGCTTTAGAAGGTGATGATGCCGTCGTTGCTGTGGTCGGCTTCACGCGCTTCTTCGGTGGCGAGCTGGCCCTCTTCTTCTGCCTTGGCCTTGATGTCGGCCAGGGCGCTCTTGTCGCGCGAGTAAGTGGGGGAGTTCTCCACCATGCTGATGATGCCGGCGTTATCCAGGTCTTCAGGGTTGAAGATGTAGATGTGGCGGCGTTTCAGGCGTTGGTATTTGTTGTTGGCGTCTTTGCCGTAATAAGTTTCGCGACGGCTGCGGCGCTGTTCTTCCACTTCTTCCAGCTCGGCAAGTTTCTTCTGCTCTTCGGCGGAACGCTGGGTGAGGCGGTCGTCCATCTCCTTCATGTGGATGTCCTGGATGCCGAAACCGGTGGCAAGCAGGGTAATCTTCACTGTCTTGTCCAGGTTGTCGTCGATGGCCATGCCGAACTTGGTTTCGAAGTCGCGGCTGAAGCGGTTCATAAATTCTTTCACCTCGTCCATTTCGCTCATCATCAGCTTGTGCTTCGAACTGTAGGAGATATTGAGCAGCACCTTCTTGGAGTTGAAGATGTCGTTGTTGTTCAGCAGCGGAGAGTGCTGCGCATTCTGTATAGCCATGCTGACGCGGTTGTCGCCTTCTCCGTAGCCGGTACTCATGATGGCCACGCCACCGTCTTTCAACACCGTCTTCACGTCGTTGAAGTCGAGGTTCACCTTTCCGTGCAGGGTGATGATTTCGGCGATGCTCTTGGCAGCTATCGAGAGGGTGTCGTCCGCCTTGTCGAAAGCGTCGTCTACGGATAGTTCGCTGTATATCTCGCTCAGTTTCTCATTGTTGATGACCAGCAGTGCATCGACGTGCTTGCTGATTTCCTCCACACCGTCCAGCGCCTGGTCTATCTTCTTGTCGCCTTCCCAGCGGAAGGGAATCGTGACGATGCCGATGGTCAGGATGTCCATCTCCTTGGCGGTCTTGGCGATGATGGGTGCGGCGCCCGTACCCGTACCGCCGCCCATTCCGGCGGTGATGAACACCATCTTGGTGCCGTCGTTCAGCATATTCTTGATATCCTCGATACTTTCTTCGGCAGCCTGGCGGGCGCGTGCGGGACGGTTGCCCGCTCCCAGTCCTTCCTTGCCCAGTTGCAGCTTCACCGGTACGGGGGAGTCCTTCAACGCCTGGTTATCTGTGTTGCACAGCACGAACGTTACATCGTGTATGCCTTCCCGGTACATGTGGTTCACGGCGTTGCCGCCGCCGCCGCCCACGCCGATAACCTTGATTATCTTCGGGGAATCGCTGGGGAAATCGAATTGTACTATATCTTCCATATCTTTACGTTTTTACTCATTATTAATTGTGCCGGAAGTTTACTTCATGTCGTCGTCCGAGAAAATCTCGTTAGAGAGTTTGTTGAACGTCTCCTTAAACCAATTGGGACCTTTCTTTTTCTCTTTCTCCTTCTTCTCCCGCTCTTTCCGTTCCTTCTCCTTGCGCTCGCGTTCTTCTTTCTCGCGTTGCGCTTTGGCGGCACGGGCGGCGGCTTCCTGCTCTTTCAGGCTTTCGTCGTTGCTGAACAGTCCTCCCGGTTGGGGCGAGGCGGCTGCTGCGGGTTGGGCGGATATCACCTCTTGCAGGCAGCAGTTTTCGTTGCCGGCTGCCAGTAGTCCCAGCAGGGTGTTTTGCGTACCGTCTTTCTTCAGCATGTCGCTGAGGCCGTGGACGGGTATCTGCACGAACTTCACCGTTTTAATCTTTTCCATCTTGCTCAGCTTGCGGAAGGCTTCTTCGAGGTTAATCAGGTTGGCTCCGCCGCCGGTAAAGATTACGCCGGAATAGAGCTTGTCTTCGTAGCCCGACAGTTGAAGCTGGTTCCATACGTTGGCAAGGATTTCTTCGGTGCGTGCCCCGATGATGTCGTTCAGCGTGGCAAGTTCGAGGGTGCGTCCGTCTTCCAGCGCACATACGGCGGGCGCTTCGTCATCTTCTTCCTCCTGATAGAGGGCGTTGCCGTATTTCAGTTTCAGTTTCTCGGCATCTTCTTCCTCCATTTGCAGGGAGGTGATGTCGCGCGTGATGCTGTTTCCGCCCAGTGGCAGTACGCTCAGGTAGCGGAGGATGTTGTTCTTGTAGACCGAAACGGTGGTAGTGTCCGCTCCGAGGTCCACCAATGCACAGCCCGACCGCATTTCGCTTTCGGTCAGCACGGCATCGGCAAGGGCTATCGGGGCGATGAGCAGGTCGGCTATCTCCACCTTGGCCAGTTCGAAACTGTGTTCCAGGTTCTTCTTGAGCGAGGCGCGTGCCACGATATTCAGGAAGTGTCCGGTGATGCGCTGTCCCGCTACACCGACAGGGTCGGCCAGCAGGTTGTCGTCTATCTTATATTCTTGCGGAGCCACATCCAGCACACTCATGTCTGCCAGAGGGACTTCGAGGTTTTCGTCGCAGATGGAGTCTACCAACTCTTGCGAAATGATGCCTTCTTCATCCAATGTACGGCTTACCGCATTCTTCACCGTACGCAATGACTGTCCGCCGATGCCTACATATACTTTGGCGATGGAGTTGTTGAGTTGCCCTTCCAGCTTGTTGATGATGGAAGTGAGCGCCTGTGCGGTCTTGTCGATGTTGTAGATGACGCCTTTGCGGATGAACGAAGCTGCGTCTTCACGTACATAAGCCAACACTTGGAGGCTTCCGTCACTGTTCTTCTTTCCGGCTATACCGGAGATTTTAGAAGAACTCAACTCGATTGCGGCGATAAAATCTGTTGTTGCCATAATTCCTTCATGTGCCAATCTGCCAATGGGCTGCTACGCTCATTGGCTGGCGCGTTTATTGTTAGTTGTTTATATTCTTGTTTATTACTGATGTCATATCTGCTTTCTGTGCCCCTGCCAATTTACTACATCCTTTCATCACTACATCTCTTCATTCCTTCATTAGCACATTAGCATATTAGCACATTCCCACATTAGCACATTACCTTTTCGTGCAAATTATCTGATTCCCGAACTCAACGTTGATACGGGAGTATTTGTTCCAGCCGACTTTATTTAATGCCTTTTCGTAGAACATCTTCACCCGTTTCAACTTACGCTCGAAATCGTCCAGCTTGCCCAGGTAGATAATGTGGTCTCCTACACGCGGTACCAGTTCGATGTTCTTGCCCGGCAATACGTGTATCTGTTCAATTTGGGCATTCCAAAACGAATTCCTTTGCAAAAATACACCAAACTTATATAAATCCCTCATTGCAAACGACTTTTCTACATTTCCGGTGACAACGGGGAGGTGTGCCACGCACTTTGCTTCGGGCGGCATCACGATACCTTTGTTGTCCAGATAGTAATTATTACCGTTGCTGCTCATGATTCTCAGGATGGGAATGCGTTGAAACACTTCGATGCAGAGTTTGCCGCTCGGCGTCTTGTAGCACTCCACCCGGTCGATGAGCGGATGTTTGGCAAGCACCTGTTCCAGTGTCTTGGTGCGGATACGGTCCAGGTCTTTGCCGATGGGGTTGATACCTTTTTTTTCGAGCATACTTGTCACTTCCTTTTTCGTGATGAAGCCGGCATACACACTGTCTTTGATAATCAGTTGCATGTCATGGCACACCTGTCCGACAGGTTTCCGGTTGAATGCGGTTAACGCCACTACCAGGTAGGCGGTGACGAGCAGCAGGACGATTGAAAGCAGAATCCGTTTTATCATATCCGTTTGGTTACTAAATCATTTAAGTCTCTCTACACTAATCTCTCCCGGTTTATGGTATCCGGCTTTCCAGCAGCCGGGTAATCTCGGGCATATCGTTGTCCAGGTCGCCGGCTCCCAGTACGATGACTACATCCAGGTCGGCTTTTCCGGCGAGCAGGTTCAGGATATCCTTCTTCGGGCAGATGCATTTTTCAATGCCCGGACGCAGGTTGTCGTAAATCAGTTGGCTGCTGACACCCGGGATGGGCTGTTCGCGAGCCGGATAAATCTCCGTCAGGATGACTTCATCCGCCAGCGAAAGGCTGTCCGCAAAGTCTTTGTAGAAGTCACGGGTCCGTGTATACAAGTGGGGCTGGAAGATAGCGGTAATCTTCCGGTCACGGTACAATTCACGGATGGACTTCATGCTTTGGGCGATTTCGGCAGGGTGGTGGGCATAATCGCTGAGCAGAACAATACGGTCGGTCTTCAGTTTGAAGTCGAAGCGGCGTTCCACTCCGCGGAAAGTTGCCATTCCCTCTTTGATTTCCTCATCGGTCACTCCGTTGAGGTGAGCAAGCGCCATTGCCGCAATACCGTTCTCGATATTGATGCTGACGGGCACGCCCAGCAGGATATCGTTGATACGGGTGTCCGGTGCGATGAAGTCGATACGGATTTCTCCGTTGCCGATGCGGATGTTCTCGGCGTGGAAATCTCCTTCGTTGCGCGAGTAGATGTATATCTTTACGTCCGGCGCTACATCGGGTTTCATCTCCAGGCCTTGGTGCAGAATCAGTGCGCCGCCCGGACGGATGAGCGTGGTGTAGTGACGGAAACTTTCGAGGTAAGCCTCTTTGGTACCGTAGATATCCAGGTGGTCGGGGTCGGTAGCGGTGATGACGCTCATCCACGGAGACAGGCGGTGGAAAGAACGGTCGAACTCGTCGGCCTCGATTACGGTATAAGGGCTGGACTGAGACAGTAACAGGTTGGTCCGGTAATTCTGGGAGATTCCGCCGAGAAAGGCTGTGCAGCCCACATGCGACTGGTGGAACAGGTGGGCGGCCATAGTGCTCGTGGTAGTCTTTCCATGGGTTCCGGCTACGCACAATCCCTGGCTGCTGCGGGTGATGAGGCCTAATACCTCGGAGCGTTTGTGGATTTCGAATCCGTGCTCGCGGAAGTACACTAATTCGGCATGTTCTTGCGCAACGGCGGGGGTGTAGACTATCAGCGTGGTTTCCTTTTCTTTGCAGCACGCCGGAATCCGGTTCACATCTTCCTCATAATGGATTTGAGCGCCTTCGGCGATTAAGTTTCCGGTCAGTTCGCTCGGGGTACGGTCGTATCCTGCCACAAATTTGCCTTTCGAGAGGAAATAACGTATCAGGGCGCTCATGCCGATGCCGCCGGCGCCGATGAAATATACGGATTGAATGGTTTCTAAGTTCATGTTGTTTCTGTTTTATGGGTGGCACAGTTTCAGCACTTCTCCGGCTATCACGGTGGCGGAGTCGGGCAGTGCCAATAAGGCGATATGTTCGCTTAATGATTTCAGCCGGGCGTCATCTTTCACGGTTTCCAGTGCGGTTGGAAGCAACTTCTCGGCGGCTTCTGCATCCTTCACGTAGAGGGCCGCGTCTTTGTGTACAAGTGCCAGGGCATTCTTGGTCTGATGGTCTTCCGCTACATTGGGCGAAGGTACCAGTATGACGGGTTTATGCAACAGGCAGAACTCGGATATGGAACCCGCTCCCGAACGGGAGATAACAAGGTCGGCGGCGGCGTATGCGTTCGCCATGTTTTTGATAAAGTCCGTTACATACAGGTTGGGGATGGCGTTGATATTCGGAAGTCGCACCGCTTCTCCCGTGGCGGTCGTGATGGCTTCCCGAACCTGTTCGATATAAATCTTTCCTGTCTGCCAGATGAACTGGATATCGGGGTTCTTCCGGATGATTTCCAGTCCGTCGGTCAGTGTACGATTGAGGGTACGCGCTCCCAGACTTCCTCCCAGGATGAGAATGGTCTTGTGTTCCGGATTCAGACCGAAGTAGCGTACGGCTTCTTCCCGTGTCACCGAAGCATCCAGCAGATTTTGGCGCACCGGGTTGCCCGTCATGATAATCTTGTCTGCCGGGAAGAACTTTTCCATTCCTTCATAGGCCACGCATATCTTGCGTGCTTTCTTGGCAAGCAGCTTGTTGGTGACGCCTGCGTAAGAGTTTTGTTCCTGTATCAGGGTGGGCACGCCCATCATGCCAGCCGTCTTCAAAGTAGGGCCGCTGGCGTAACCACCTACGCCTACCGCTACGTCCGGACGGAATTGACGGATAATTTTGCGCGCTTTCCATTGGCTGCGCGCCAGCTTTACCAGTACGGCAAAGTTTTTCCACAGACGCTTGCGGTCGAAACCGGCTACGGGCAGGCCGATGATTTTATAGCCGGCATCGGGCACACGCTGCATCTCCATCCTTCCTTCCGCTCCGACAAACAGGATTTCGGCTTCGGGACATAATTCCTTCAGAGCGTTGGCAATGGACACGGCGGGGAAAATGTGTCCGCCCGTGCCGCCGCCGCTGATGATGATTCGCGGCTTGTTGTTTTTCGTTTCCATATTTCATGAGCCCTTGCGGGCGTTTTTATTTCGTTTATTCAAATTCGGTATCGCTGTTCAGTATCTTCGCCGTTGGCTCGGCGGCTGTCTGTGCATCGCTGTTGGCTATGACTTCCTCGGGAGCTCCGGTTTCTATCTGCATCGTGATTTGTGCATCGTGTTCCCGCTGCTCGTCCAACTTGGCGGTGTAGCGGCTCACGCTTAGAATCATTCCGATGTAGGCGCAGTTTATCAAGGTGGAGGTACCTCCCTTGCTGATAAGTGGCAAGGGCTGACCGGTGACCGGCGCCAATCCCACCGCCACCATCATGTTGAATATCGCTTGCGACACCAGCAGCAGGGCGATGCCTATAATAAGGAATGCCGGGAAAGTCCGGTCGCACTTCTTCGCGATGCGCCCCACACGTATCAACAGGCAGATGTAAAGGAATACCACGATGATGCCTCCTACCAATCCTAATTCCTCGACGATGATGGCAAAGATGAAGTCGGAGAAAGCCTGACTCAGGAAATCGCGTTGTACAGAGTTTCCCGGTCCTTTGCCCACTACGTGGCTTGTGGCTACGGCGATGCGGGCATGGGCTATCTGTGCGTCTTTGTCTATGTCGAACTTGGCGGCGGGCACTTCTTCATCGCTGGAGAATCTTTCGATTCGGGCACGCCATGTGTCGAAGCGGTGCAAGAAAGGCAAATCGCTGTTCTTCGTAAGCACCAGAAAGCTGACCGCCACAATGGCGACGCCTGCCAGACCGCCTGCCAGTATCAGGAGTTTCTTCGTCGCGACGCGTCCGATGTACATCATCAGGAAGACAACCCCGAACAGCAGTGCTGCCGTGGATAAATTCTCCGGAGCGATGAGCAGGCAGATGATACCGGTGATAATCATAATCCGTTTGAATGCTTTCGGACTGGCGCCGTTCTCATCCTGTCCTTTGGAAAGGATAAATGCGGTGACGATGATTACCGCCATCTTCGCCACTTCCGAAGGCTGGAACTGTATACCCATGAAGGTCATCCAGCGGGCTGCCCCGTTGATACGCTCCATCATCATGACGAGTGCCAGCATAACTATCGAGAACGGTAGCAAAAATACCGGAAACACCTGAAACCATTTATAAGGGATATTGTGCATAAGCCACACGATGAGGGCGCCTATAACTAACATCACGCTGTGCATTCTAATTGGTTCCCAGTGGTCGCCACTCTTGTACGTAAGCGTACTGGCTGCACTGAACACCTCTATAATGGAGATGAGGCAAAGGACTAAGAATATGATCCAGATAACTTTGTCCCCTTTGAATATGCTCTTTAATAAATCCAATGCTTCGCAAATTAAGAATGAATAATTAATGAATTAAAGGGCCCTTACACAGGCTTTGAACTGGTCGCCGCGATCTTCATAGCTGTTGAAGAGGTCGAAGCTGGCACAGCAAGGACTCAACAGCACGGTTTCCCCTTTCTTTGCTAAGCGGAAAGCTGCATCTACGGCATCCTTCATTCCTGTTTGTACGTCTGCCACGGGCAATCCGAAGCGGTCGAAGAAGTCGTGCAACTTCTCGTTGTGCAGTCCTAAGTAGACTAAAGCCGAGCATTTCTCGCGCACCAGGTCTTCTATTTCGGTATAGTCGTTGCCTTTATCTTTTCCTCCGAGGATGAGGACGGTTTTTGTCGTCATGCTTTGCAGGGCATACCAACAGGAATTCACGTTCGTCGCTTTGGAATCGTTGATGAATTGCACGCCACGTACGGTCGCCACTTTCTCCAGACGATGTTCTACGCCTTTGAAGTCGGACAACGCCTTGCGGATATATTCCTTTTTAATTCCGGCCAGGTTGGCGGATATCCCGGCAGCTAAAGAGTTGTACAAGTTGTGCGTTCCGCGCAGTGCCAGTTCCTCCTGTTCCATGTTGAAGGCAATCGGTTCGTTGATTTCCACTTCTCCGTCCACCACATAGGCGATGGCGCCGTCCTCTTTCACTGCCGAGAACGGGTAGGGATGGGCTTTCAGTCCATGTTTGGCAAGTTCCTGACGTATGATGGGGTCGTCGTTCCAATAGATGAAGGCGTCTTCCGGGGTCTGGTTCTGCGTGATGCGGAATTTGGCATCCACGTATTTCTGCATACAGTGGTCGTACCGGTCCAGATGGTCGGGAGTGATGTTCATCAATACGGCGATATTGGCACGGAATTTATACATGTTATCCAACTGGAACGAACTCAGTTCGATGACATAATAATCGTGCTTCTCGGTCGCTACCTGCAAGGCGAGGCTGTTACCGATGTTGCCCGCCAACCCTACGTTCAGCCCTGCGCTCTTGAAGATGTGATAAATGAGCGAGGTCGTGGTGGTCTTGCCGTTGGATCCGGTGATACAAATCATTTTGGCGTCAGTGTAACGTCCGGCAAACTCGATTTCCGAGATGACGGGCGTACCTTTTTCTTTCAGTTTCAGAATAAGCGGAGCGTCATTGGGGATACCCGGACTTTTTACCACTTCATCGGCATTGAGTATCAATTCTTCTGTGTGCTGTCCCTCTTCCCAAGCGATGCCGTACTTGTCCAGCAGTTGCTTGTATTTGTCTTTAATGGCGGACATGTCGGAAACGAACGTGTCGAATCCTTTCACTTTGGCGAGTACGGCAGCACCTGCGCCGCTTTCACCTGCTCCTAATACTACCTGTCTCTTATACACATCTGACGCTGCCGACGAAGCTAGAAGTGTAGA
>ENA-OYYE01000119-OYYE01000119.1-human-gut-metagenome-genome-assembly--contig:-NODE-119-length-52718-cov-8.877846_pt1 | contig 52718 bp, 48 predicted proteins | sample MGYA00243244_ERZ653437 | MGnify/ENA primary metagenome ERZ653437 (study PRJEB26926, sample SAMN06165130) | human gut metagenome | biome: ENVO:00009003; feature: ENVO:2100002; material: ENVO:00002003...
AGATAGGCTCCGGTCTCGTGGGCTCGGAGATGTGTATAAGAGACAGTCTATATAGTATATACTATTTTTGGAGCAACAGTATTTATTTATTAATTACTGTTGTAGCGATTATATTATGTTTCTTTTTAAGTAGTGTCTTTCTTAATGAAATTACTGAAGCCATTAACTGCTATACGGCTTATATCAATTTAATAGAGGTTGAGGACAAAGAATACTTTCATAACTCCTTAAAAAAAATCGGCAATGAATATATAAAAGAACCCCATCCATTTGCCAATGATCTAGATATTTTCGGTGAAAATTCACTTTTCGCACATTTAAATAGAACTTCCACTATAATGGGAAAAAACACTTTATCTGATTGGTTATTAAATCCTCAATTAGATACTAATGATATTCTAGAAAGACAAAGTGCATTTAAAGAATTACTCACACATAAAACTTTTATTAAAAATTTCCGAATAAATGGAATACAACTTTTAAACGATAAAGATGAAAATATTTCTGATTTAGAAGATTGGATAAGGAATGAAACTAATCCCTCTCTAAATATTAAATTAAAATGGTTACTAATTACAATCATTTCAATAAATACCTCAGTTCTTATTTTGACGATATTGAATATTATCCCCTTTCAATTTCTTGTAAGTTCTATTTGCATTTTCGGAATAATAAGTTTAAAACTGGAAAGGAAATTTGACTTTATCCATGAGAAAATTTCGAAAGGCCTTCTTTCAATGAATCATTATGCAAAATTATTGGAAACAATATGTAAAGAAGGATTTAAGTCCAATTTGTTAAATAAATGGCAGTATAGCATATTAAATACTCGAATTAATGCAATACAAATGTTGCAAAAAGGCAATAAAATTGGAAATATGTTGGATCAAAGAAAAAACCTAATGTTGCATTTTCTCTTTGAAGGGATGTTTGGATGGCAAATTATTCAACTATTCAGAATAGAGAAATGGAAAAACAAAAACAAAAATGAATTATTTAAATGCTTTGAGATTATAGGATTATTTGATGCTGCTATTTCAATTTGCCTATATATTGACAAGCATCCATCATATTGTTTTCCGGTTATATCAAACAAAAAAGGCTTTTTTTACGCAAAGGATCTTGGTAATCCATTGATTTATAATCATGAATGCGTTACAAATGATTTTTCAGTTGAACGTCCAGGTATGTTTTTAATTATAACAGGGGCAAATATGGCAGGAAAAAGTACGTATCTTAGAACAATAGGTATTAATTTGATTATGGCTGGAATAGGTGCTCCTGTTTATGCTAGCTCATTTATTTTCTCCCCATGTCAAGTTATGGCTAATCTTAAGACTTCTGATTCTTTATCGAAGCAAGAATCGTATTTTTTTGCTGAACTTAAAAAATTGAGGCAAATAGTTAACGAATTAGATAGTGGCAAACAATTATTTATTTTGCTAGATGAAATACTTAAAGGCACAAATTCAAATGATAAATTAGAAGGCTCTAAGTCTTTTATAAAAAAAATGATAGAACATAAATCTAATGGGATTTTAGCGACTCATGATACAAAACTGGGTGATATGGAATTACAATATCCTAATTTTGTAATAAACTATCATTTTTCTTCTTGTATAAATAATGGGAACTTACTTTTTGATTATAAGCTTAAACCAGGTATTGTTTCTGAATTTAATGCTACCTTCTTAATGCAGCAAATGGGAATAATATAAAATTCATAATTAGCTTACATAAAGTTCTGCATTTTAAGATAACATGTGTTCGATATAATTCAAAACATAGTAAATTGCCCGTCTTTGACAAAACACAAGTCAATGGCGGGCTTCTTTTAAAAGAAACAGTATGCTGCTATGGCAAATAGAGAATTGGCAATGAAGCTATTGAAGGAGCGTTGTCTGGAGTGTTCTATTGTAATAGTCAAGATTTGTTCTGACAAAATTCCACCTATAGGCCCGTAAAAATGTCCGATGTACCCTGCAAAGTTATACATATTCCTTGGAGTAACGCTTGAAACATCCGAATCTCCCGGGTAGAACTGGATTAGGATGAACATGATTTCCACGTTACTCATCCGGTTCGGCTTGTTTCCGGTGCTTATGATTCTTGTCTTCACCATGTATTTTTCCTGCGTTTTGGCAATTTCTTGCAAAAATCATCCACCATACAATAAAATCTTCGTAATTTTGTCCTCTAAGAACATAGTGGTAATAGCTTAAATGTTAACTTGACACTATAAATTTAATGCTTTTTCGCTATGTTGTCAATTTTCAAACGAATAATTTTAAGCCTTATTCGAGCTCACGTTAAATATAACATCATTAACATGTGAATAAATGGATAAATTTAACTCATATATATCCAACATCCCCTTTGATTTTTTCAAGGGTCTATGTCTAAAATATGGTAGTGTACATACCTATAAGAAAGGGGAATATATCTCAAAATACGGGAATATATTCCCTTATTGGGGATATATTGAATCAGGCATTGTAAAATACACCTGCTATAATGTAAGAGAAAAAAAAGAATACAATACAGGGTTCTCCTTTACAGGTGAATTTATGGCAGATTATCCCGCCTGCCTTTATAATATCAAGTCTGAGATTTCCATACAAGCATTAGTTGGTTGTAGAATATATATATGCCACTCTGAGATACTGAAAAAAGAATTTGAAAAAAGTATAGAAAACCAATATATTGCACGAATCGCAGCGGAGCAAATGTATTTCCAGACTTATTCAAGATATACCGATTTTTACCGGCTTACTCCCGAGGAACGATACAGGCAGCTTATCAAAAGAAGTCCGAATTTACTTCAGCTCATTCCTGTAAAAGAGGTTTCGTCTTACTTGAAAATAACGCCAACACACATGAGTAGAATAAGAAAATCTATAAGTCTTGAAAAGCAAACATCAACATTTGTTGATAAATAGACATATTTTCTGCGATTTCATATGGAATATGACTCCTAAATAGAAAACGCATTTTACTTTTGCAATAAAATGCAAATGTAAAAAAGTAAAGATTTATATGAAAAAAATTAAATTACTAATTCTGTCAACTCTGGCTTCAACATCAATTAATACATATGCCCAATGCATTGAAGGAGGTATCAAAGATACTTCAAATAATCCGGTAATATATGCTAATGTTATTCTGTTGAATGCTTCAGATTCTACCTTTTTTAAAGGTAGTGTTTCGGATGACCAAGGAATGTTCCGCATTGATGGGGTGCAGAAAGGCAACTATATCCTGAAGCTGTCATATCTGGGTTATAAGGAATACACCCAACGGTTTTCCGTATTAGGCGATGATATGAATATAGGTTTTATCACATTGAATGAAGATACGAAAGTCCTTTCGGAAGTAACTGTTACAGCCAATCGAATACGTGTATATAGCAAAGGAGGAAACATCGTTACTGACATAGCCAACTCTTCATTGAAAAATGTCGGGAATGCCAAAGAAGTGATGAAGCACATACCCGGAATAATAGCAACCGGGGACAAATATGAAGTATTCGGGAAAGGAAGTCCGGTCATTTACATAAACAATAAGAAAATGCGGAATGACAATGAGCTCCTGATGTTGAAGTCAACAGACATTTTAAACGTAGAAGTAATTTCTAATCCTGGTGCGGGATACGATGCAGACACCAGAGCCGTAGTGAAGATAACCACCCGGAAGAAACGCCGCAATGGATTTATGGCGCAAATGGATGCAGAGGCTGTGCAGTCCAATCATTTCTATCACAACGAGGGTGTTTCACTCAGCTATCAATGGAACAAGCTGAATATATTCGGTTCATATCGTTTCGATCGTACAAAAGAAGACATCAAATATGATGTTACTCAAACCAATTATGAAAAAAATGCAGAATATGATGAAGTTTCATCATCCAAATATACTGACAGCAGTTATGACCATTCCTATTCTGCCGGAATAAATTATGACTTTAGCGAGAAGCATAGTATAGGAATACAATATACTGGATATAGCAGCAATCTGAAAACTCGATCCAACTTCGAGAATGATTGGATAAAGATGTATGAGAACAATGAACTTTTTGCTGATAACGGTAATGCTCTTTTGGGGAAGGATGATTCAAGATTCGACAATGTAAGCATATATTATTATTTGAAACCAACTGAGAAACTCTCAATACAAGTAGATGCAGACTATGCGCATGACAAACTTGACAGTCACGAACAGGTTGAAGAAACCTCATATTTGGAGAATAGAACCGAAACGACTAATACTTACAGCGAAAATAGTAGTCATGTGTATGCGGCAAAGGGTGTATTTGACTATCTCTTTAATGAAAACCATAGTCTGAAATGGGGGATTGATTATAGTATGGTAAAGATTAGTGGCAATTCACGAAATCCTGAGGGAAAGATAGATGATGATGTATATGACAATAGAGAAAACAAATATGCCGCTTTTGTGCAGTATCAGATGAATATAGGAAAAGTACAGGGTGAAGCCGGTATTCGTTACGAGTTTGTCCAATCCAAGACAACTGACTTTGGCAAGATAATTGGAGAAAAGAATTATTCCGATATTCTACCATCACTCTCATTGTCATTTCCAATCAAGAAACTGGACTTTTCCCTGAATTTTACAAACAGATTGCAACGGCCCTCTTTTGAACAACTTAACAATAAAGTCAAGTACAATAACCAGTTCCATCAGGAAAAGGGAAATCCGAATCTGAAACCACAAAAAATATATGATGTTGATTTTAGCGTGAAGTATTCCGTTATCAGTCTCCGCCTAAATTACCAATATATTAAAGATTATATCTACACAACAGCTGAACAATCGGATGTAACAGATGGTTCTTCCGTATGGTTTACCACGAATGCACCAAAATATCAACAAATGGGAGCTATGCTAGTCGCCTCACCGTCGTGGGGATGCTGGAGACCGACACTTACTGCCGGAGTTTACAAGCAGTTTTTGACATTAGACTATTTGAACGAACCTTTGGATTATAACAAGCCTTACGGACTGTTCTCGCTTCAGAATGAATTTTCTTTACCTAAGGATTTTACATTACGTCTTGATGTACAATGGAATACGAAAGGTAATCGTGGCATTTATTATATGAAAGGCTTTGGCTATAGTGAGCTATCCATACAAAAATCCTTCTTTTCTGACAATCTAAATCTTACACTTAGAGGTGAAGATTTATTTAACTGGAGTAAAACAAAAGATACTAAAATACTCAACTATATTGTATCGAACAGAGCGACAAATCCATATGGAAGAAGAATAGTTTTCTCAGTAAGTTGGAATTTTAACAATTTCAAGACTAAATATAAGGGAACAGGTGCAGGAAGCGATGAAATAAACCGATTGTAGTTATGATGTTATTAAATTTAATGTTTTTATCGCTATGTTCTTAATTTTCAAGCGAATAATTTTAATCCTTATATAGACGTTGATATGGAAGAATCATTCGAACTGAGAGCTTGGACCAAAGCAGACATTTCGGCATTGGCAAAATACCTGAATAACAAAAAGATTTGGGACAACTGTCGTGACGCCCTTCCTTATCCCTATACGGAAAAAGATGCGGAACAATTCATCAGTTTTGTTGAAGGGCAAAGCGAACAGAACAATTACTGCATTGAGATTAATCACGAAGCAGCAGGTAATATCAGTTTCATCAGAGGTACGGACGTAGAGCGATACAACGCCGAACTGGGCTATTGGCTTGCTGAACCATATTGGAACCAGGGCATCATGTCCGAAGCCATCAAACAGGCCGTAGAAGATTATCTAAGCCATTCCGATACGGTACGGATCCATGCCCATGTTTACGAAAACAACCCGGCATCGATGAAGGTTCTCGAAAAAGTCGGCTTCCATAAGTGCGGAATCTTCAGGAAAGCCTGCTTCAAGAATGAACAGTTTGTCGATTGCCACTGTTATGAATTACTTAAAAGATAAGTTATGAAAAAAGCACTTCTATATGTTTTGTGTTCTCTTATTTGCAACACTGCCATATCGCAAAACATAATGAATGTTGAACAACATTCATTTAAGTCAACAACTTATAAGGAAACACGTTCATTCAGGGTTGCTTTACCAGTTTCCGCTTATCCTAATGTAAAGTACAACATATTGTTTGTTTTGGACGCGGACTATACCTTTGATATAATAGCTTCGAATGCAATTTATTTACAGACCTTTGACTATATACCTCCAACAGCGGTTGTGGCGATCGACTATTCAACTCCCGGGAATCGGAATGATGTCGGATATGACCTATCCAACAATTGCCTCGATTCAAGCGGAAAACTATTTTACAATTATATTAATACAGATTTGGCGAGAGAAATAAATAAAATCCTTCCCACATCCGGTTTCTATACCTTAGTGGGCCATTCATACACGGCAAGTTATCTTAACTACTACATTGACGCAGGAAATGATTATATAAAGTCATATATTCTATTTTCGCCTGAAGATATGGGACAGCTCCCCCGTTTCGAGACTAACTACAAGACAAATGTCCCATGTATCCGTATAATCACAGCAATGGATGATACTGACGCAAGAAAGTCTTTTGGACAGAGTTTGTACGAGACCTTTCATGAAAAACATTATGACGTAAAGCTAAAAACCATCAAGGCAGATCATATGTCCATAATTCCTGCTGGTATAATGGAAGCTCTAACAGGGCTGTATGACAAATATTACAATATAGACAGCATATATAATATCATTGAACAAACGGATACCTCACTTTGGGAGATTTTTTCAACCATAAATGAGAGTAATAAAAATCTTTATAACCAGGAACTTCCCATTTCTGGTTCATACATCTCAGCCTTCTTGTGGACAGCTATTCAAAGGAATGAAAAAGAATCTATTGATAAATTACGCATATTTTATAAGAATGCCCTGATGAATGAAGAATCTGACCCTAATGCTTTGGGGGTTATGGGAGATTTAATGAATAAACTTGGACTATTGGAAGAGGCAGATTATTTCTTGGACCGATGTTTGGCCAGATACAAGAAGTTGAAACAGGAGCATGAAACTCTATATTGGAGAAAAGTGTACGCATTAAATGTTTTGCCAAAACTTGGACAATACAAAAAAGCATGGAAACTTCTGGAAGAAGGGAAAAAGATATACCCTGATGATAAAGCCATATTCTCCTATTATCAGGGAGTACTATCAATAGAAAATAATTATCTCATAAAACAAGGTATCGAGCAAATGAAATTTGCTATCAGTAATCCTGTTATTCTGAAAAATAATTTCGTTGAACCAGAAAAAGCTGGAGAACTACTGAAAAAAGGAATATCGATGCTGGAAGATGTAAAACATTAGAATTATGAAGCCCTTAGAAGAAGTGCCTGTTTTTATATCAATAGATTTTGATGAAAACATTAATCTTTATTTTTAATCAAATGCTCATTTTCTTTTGCATAATATGATACGCACAACATATAAATCTGAAATAGAAAAGTTCCAGAGAAAAGAAATACAAATGAAAAAGAAAAGCAATTTATGTCTATGGGGGAAATTGTTTTTTTTTATTTCAGGTGTCATTCTCGGTTATTTGTCATTTGAGAACTTTTGTTATTTGAATGTCGGGCTCACGGTATTTATGTTCGTTCTTTATATTGTATTGTCTATATTAGATAATAGCTATCAAGAAGAAATAGCATTGTTGAAACGCCTACAAACTGTATGTAATAATGAAATAGCTTATCTAGACAATGATTTCAGCTCATTCTATGCAGGAGATAAATATATAGATACCCAGCATGAATATTCTTATGACTTAGATCTATTTGGAAAAAACTCATTATTTAACCGTATTAACAGAACTGTCACTCAAAAGGGTACAGATATATTAGCTAATAAACTAACAAACCTTTGTCAAAACAAACAAGAAATAAATGATAATAAAACAGCCATAGTAGAACTATCTTCTTTGTTTAATTGGCGTACAAAATTTATGGCAAATCCTTATATTACAAATAATTTTGATTCTCTTTCTAATTTTATTGCCAACGGAAAAAACAATAATCACTTTGTAAAATCAAGTCTCCCATATGTTTTCATCGCTTTAACTGTAATATCATTCATACTTGGCCTATTTGGTATCATTACATGGTATTACTTTGCAACAATGTTTATACTTAACCTCTTTTACAGTATTTTATCTTTCAAGACACTAACGATAGCAAATTTGCATACCGAAAAAATACATAAAGAGTTTATCTCCTATCTTGATATTCTTAATGATATTCAAAGTGTTAATTTCAAGGCTCGTGTTTTAAGAAATATTCAAATAGAACTTTTTGATAAAGGAACAAGTAGTATCAAGGCTTTTCGAGAACTATCAAGAATCCTAAATCTTTTTGACCAAAGAGGAAATGCTATTATGTACTTTGTGTTAAATGGCACTATTCTATTCGATATTATTCTAATAAAAAAGATGATACTTTGGAGTAAAAAATATTATTCACACATAGAACAATGGCTTAATTGTATAGCAGAACTTGATGCTTTAGTAAGTTTGGGCAATTATGCTTTCAACACTCCAACCAATGTATCTGCTGAAATTTTACCAAATAATACAACAGAAGTTATTCAAGCAACCGATATTTATCATCCATTTTTAGCTCATGAAAAAGCTATTCCCAATAGTTTTACACTTAATAAAGGGAATATAGCCATTATAACAGGAGCTAATATGGCAGGAAAAAGTACATTTCTTAGAACAATAGGCATTAACTATATATTGGCATGTAATGGTGTACCGGTATGTGCTAAATCATTCAAATTCTCAATTGTAAGTTTATTCTCCAGCATGCGCACAACCGACGATTTATCGAAAGACATCTCCTATTTCAATGCAGAGCTTAACAGATTAAAACATTTAATTCAACATATAAAATCACACTGTTTTACTTTAATTATATTGGATGAAATATTAAAGGGAACAAATTCAAAAGACAAGCTAAAAGGGTCTATCATCTTTCTCGAAGAAATTTCTAAATACAATATTGCAGCACTGATTGCTACACATGATTTAGAACTGGCAAAACTGGAAGAAGAAAACGATAAAGTTTATTCTAACTATTGTTTTGAAATAGAACTTTCTAATGAAATTAAATATTCTTATAGAATGGAGAAAGGGATAGCTCAGAATCTCAATGCTTCGTATTTATTGTCTAATATGTTACAAAACATCTAATAATTATGCTTTATAGTTTTGATAAACTCCTGTCAGAAAAAACTTATTGTCAAAGAACATTCAGAAGATAGAATATGTACGTTCGACAAGCGGCAAACATGCAGAGAAAGCAGGCTTGATTAACATCATAACCAAGCCAAAGGATTTCGGAGGCAATGTATATGTATCCGCCAAACAAGGATTTTCTATAAAAATGGAGACTATACTGCATTTACTGATTTCACAAAAAACAAATGGAGTTTCTCTCTGACAGCTTCAGGTGACAGGTCGCGTTACTCCAGTTATACTGAGGGTAATGAACATTTCACATTTCTAGACTGGAACGAGTTGTCACGCAATAGACAGGAGCAACCAAGTAACGAAGTTATACAAAATACATATTATACCGGTTTTATCGAAAGTCAGACAGGAAAAAACAAAAATTCCTCTGGAAGAAATCTGTCCCCCTCTTTTTACGCAAATTATTCTGTCGAACTTCCCCATAATCAAAGTCTGGGAATAACTGGAGCAGCCTCATTGGGCAAGAATAAGTATTCAAGCCCGTATAATGAAGAGAATAAGGTCATTTCATCCATGGTGGATGAAGACATTATGGTATATCTGCAGACGCCATATATGCCAAATCATTCAAGAATAATGAGATTTGCTGTAACACTATCTCATGACCAATATACAGTCAATGAAGGTACTTTCTATGGCAATATGTTGACAGCGACACTGACTTTTGGAGCATTCAACATCACTTTGCGATTCAGTGCTACAGCTATTGAAGAATACAATATGGTGCGTGGGGATTATTATGACTTGTCAAAAAACATTCTTAGAGCGAGACTCTCCGTGACTTATCTTCTGAAAGGCTGGAGATTCAAATTCAATTACCGTACCCCATACAAGGCAATCAATATCCGGGGGCCTTATTTTGTAACAAACAAGCCGGTGTATGAATTGCAGGTAGGCTGGCCCCATAAATCATGGGATATTGAAGCTTTGGTAAGAAATCCTTTCAGCAAATATTACAAAGAACATATAACCATGGATTACGGATGCTACAATCAGGATAGCTGGACATTCGGTGAACCAAACGGGTGTAATATAGCATTAAAACTCACCTATAGTTTCAGTTATGGCAAAAAGACAAAACGGGGTGACATTACTGTTGATAAATCCACTAAAGATGCTATCTTGAAAGAGGATTGACAATGGGATTTTTTATGTGAACATCTTCGAAATGGCAAATATTAAGTAAATAAAAAAGGGAGAACCTGACGGAATACGCTGAAAGATTCTCCTTTCTCTTTTATTCCTCAAAAAGCAGCATGTATTCCACCTTTCTTCTTTTCTCAATGCTCGGAATTACCCTGCCTTTGTAGCACCGGAAGGAAATGTATTCCTCATAGATGTCCCGGTCGCCGGCCTCCAGCTTTTGTATGAGTTTGCTTTTGGGTATGGACTTGCTGCCTAAAAGCCGGTACGGGCCAACCTGGTAGGCAAGGCACGAAAGCAGCGTCGAATCACGCCCGAACCGGCGGAACAGGCGGCACAGCTTCATCAGGTCCGCCCGCAGGATGGAGTCGCCCTGCGCCCGGGTGATGCCGTTGGTAAACCGCTCTCCGGGGAGCACACGGTGTCCCCAGCCCACATAGGGCCAGTGCTTTTTCTCCCCATGCCAGCCTTCATGGTATTTCGTGCATAGGATGGCCCTCTCCAGCGGAGGAAGCCGGTACAGGGACAGGGCGGCGGACGATGTTCCTCCTCCGTGCTTTCCCTGCCCGTACAGGGCCGCCGCTGCGCACAGGAGCAGCAGGACGGCCGTTGTCATTCTTGCATGTCTCATTTCGCCCCCCGTTTGTTCAACACGTCCTTTATCATCTCCTTTACGTCCTGGCCTACCTGCACGAAGTTCTTGTACAGGATGCGCTCCCGTTCCTCCCTCGACGGGAAGGTGTAGAACTTAGGCAGCGGCACATACCCGGCTTCCTCATTCTTTATCTCCCTCATGTCGAAGTCGGTCTTGCAGAAGAATTTCGTGGTCTTGAACTCTTCCGCTTCCTGGATGTTCATCGAGCCGCCCGCGCCAGTCTTGGTCTTGGTGAAGTCCCTCGCCGTCTGGCCGCAGATCCAGCCGGTCGCCATGTCGGAGATTTTCGAGGCGGGCACCAGGCTGTCCATGTTCTCGTTCAGGTTGATGCTGGTCTTGTCCCTGTCGATGGTCACGCCTTTCTTTATCTGCACCACCTTGCCGAAGATGTCGTTGCTCAGCCATTCCAGGGTCTCTTTCGAGCGGGCGGAGCCGCTCACCACGTTGCCTACGGTGGTGATGATTTTCTCCATGCCGACCTTGCCGTAGTCGGCTTCCAGCTGCGGCAGCTCCTGGAAGCCCAGCGCCACGCTCACCTTGTTGCTTCGCGCCGTTCCTATCAGGCGGTCTATCTTGTGGAAGTACAGGGTCGGCAGCTCGTCCACGATGATGCTCACGGGGATGTTCTTGCCCTGCCCGGTGTTCACACGGGTCACAAGGCGGTTCAGGATAAGGGCGTTCAGGGCGCCGATGATGCTTTCCATCTCCGGGTCGTTGGCTATGAGCAGGTAGCTCGGATTCTTCGGGTCGCTGACCTTCAGGTCGAAGTCGTCCCCGTCCTTGTGGAATATCCAGTAAGATTCCTTGGTCGCCAGACGCGAGGTATAGACACGCAGCGTGCCTATCATACCTTCCAGCTGCTCCATCGCCTTGTTCTTGAACGCGGTCTGGAACGGGCCGAGCAGCGGAGCCACCTCGTTGTCGGTCTCCAATACCTCGAAGATGGTCTGGTAGCTCTCGTTCAGGAACGACAGGATATGGGGCATGTCCGAGTATTTGCCCAGCCAGTAGGCGGGCTCCACGATGTCCCCGCCCTTGCGGTCACGCACCACGCCCGTCGGCTTCCAGAACTTCGTTTCCGGGTCCTGACGCTTTTCGGCGTACAGCCGGTTGCCGTCCTTGTCGTAGGGCTCTTTCTCGTAGTTCACGAAGAAGTAGATGCAGGCGGCGAGGAAGTTCACCGCCGAGGTCTGGAAGAACTGGTCGCTGCCGCCGCCTCCCTCTTTCTTGCCCTTTTGCAGCGATTCCAGCAGGGTCTCCGCCGTCTCGCTGGCCGCCGCGAGGTTGTTGATGTACTTCGACTGGATGGGGTTCACCCTCCGGCTGTACTCCACATTGACAAAATTGATGATGTTGAACTTGCACCCCTGCGGCAGCTTTCCCAGCTTCTGGTTCTTCCTGTAATGGTAATACAGCTTGGTGGCCAGAGCGGGGAATTTGTAGTCGTAAACGACCAGGGCGAAGCCCTTTGCGGAGTGCTGGCGGATGAACGGCTCGATGATGGAGAAGGTCTTTCCGCTTCCCGGAGTGCCGACCACCCACGTTCCCCTGAAAGGGTTGCTGATGTTCACCCAGCCCTTGCGGAACTTGCCCTTGTAATAGTAGCGCATGGGGATGTTCACGCTGTATTTATTTTCCACCAGTTCCGTACATTGCTCGAAACTCTCGTTCTCCAGGTTGAAGCGGTCTTTCAGCAGACCTTCCTTCAGGAATTTCGAGATGTTGTCAAGGGCGACATGCACGAGTATCACGCCGGCGAGGGAGGCGGCCATGTAGAGGATGATGTGCACGGGCAGCGTGTACAGCTGCATTCCCATCGGACGGTTGAACAGCCATACGGAGAGGACAAGCAGCGCAAGGCCCGCCGTCAGGGGCAGGATGACCTGCCGCCTGGCGTTGAACTCCAGATGTTTCTTGTTCCTCGTGCCCAGGCAGGTGATGCAGATCAGCAGGATGGTCGCCAGCTTGCTGTACACAAGGTTCCCGTCGCTGTATATCGACCAACGCTTGATGCGTCCGTGAATGTCGGCGAGGATGCCGCCCCAGTCCCCGAAAAAGGCGGGGTCAAAGGCGTACTCGAAAAACTCCAGCAGCACCGACACATAGACCACCGCGCGGAATATCCTGTAAAATCCCTGTAACTCCTTGCTTTCTTCCATAAGCCTGTCTGTCTTTTAGTCCGTTTTTCTGCGATACCAGCGGTTGTCTATCCGGATGACGTCCATGCCGAGACTTGCGCCGTTCTCGCCCAGTTTGCTCTTGATCCGCTCCACGGTCGCCGGGCCGACACCCCAGATCTCCATGAGGTACTCTTCGTCATGAGGCACCAGGTCGCCCACATACCTTAACCCGTATGCGGTAAGGTGGTTCTGCGCCGACGGCTGGATGCCCAGGCTGAACAGCGGCTGCGAGAGGTAAGGCACCTCTTCCGCCGGCAGGTTCTCCACGGCGGCTTCCAGCCCTTCCCTGATTCTTCTCAGGGTGTCGATGCGCTGCTCCAGCCCGACGACGGCCTGTCCGTTTTTTTCGATGGCGTCCCGCAGGCCGTCAGCTTTCTCCACGAGGGCGGCGTTGCTCCGCATCAGTTCGTCATGGGTCCTCTCCAGGGACAGGTTCTCTCGCTCAAGCTCGTCCCGTCTGTATTCCAGCGAATCGACGGTATCCTGCAGTTGCCCCGCACGGTATTGCAGGGCGGAGCATCTTTCGTTGTCGTCGGACAACGTGCCTAACAGGTTTTCGAGTTTGCTGACCTGAAGCTCAAGGCTGTCGTTGGTTGAAAGGAGCGTGTCCGCAAGTTCGTTCATTCGCTGCCGGCGTGATTTGCGACGCACGCATCTGTACAGGATGACCAGCGCCGATACCATCAGCACCAGTCCGATAAGCATGGTAATATCCAATGTTTCCATAATGTCATTTGTTTAATGTGATGATGGGGCGCACCCGGTGCGCCTGTGTTTTCGGTGTCTCCTGCATGGCTCCGCTGCCCAGCGAGTAGAGCCATGCCTTGGCGGTCTGCTGTCCTTCCACTTCTGTCGAGGTCCAGTACCAGCAGTCTTCGGTATCCGGATTCGGCAGAGGATCGCCGCCGCATAGCTCGATGACGGGATTCACGACCTCCCGCGCCGCATACAGCAGGCGCATCTCCGCCACCGAGGGGATGAACGCGCTCTGTCCGTAAGGCCATCGGTCAATGACCGCTTCCGCCATCGGCGCAGCCGTTTCCCGTGTGTCGTACAGGGCGAAGGTGTTCATGTTCCCGTCGTAGGCCTCCGTGTCGGCGGAGGTTCCCTGTTCCACGCCGAGGCTGTCCGCAAAAGCCGTGGGAACGATGTCCCACAGATAGACGGCGTAGCCGTTCCCTTCCGTCTCTCCGTGCCGCCCGGTGTCGAATACGACGGCCACGGCCTGCCTGCCGGATGCCTTGTACTGTTCATAGGTCCGGGCCTCGCCGTCGTCGCAGAGGACATGCCCGGGACGTACCGTCTTGTCCGGGGTCTCGATGTGCGCGTCGCAGGCGGCCAGTGCCATGCCTGCCGCCACCGCAATGATTAGATGTATCTTGTCTGTTCTCATCTGTCCGTATTTTTTATTCTCCCTCATTTTTTACTGTCTATCTTGTCGGCAGCTTCACGCCGAGGACGACACCCGCCCGCAGCAGGTCGGCCCCCTTTATCATGATGTCGCCCTTCGCCTGCCAGAAGAACACCCAGCCCGACCGCAGCACATAGTTGTGCTCGTAGCCGAGGTGGATGCCGCCGAGGAATTTTCTCGTGTCGCTGCCGGCCGATGCCCCGATGCGCAGGTTGCCGTAGTGGTTCCTGCCGCGCACCACGCAGGGCTTGTAGGCCGCGCCGAAGCCGTAGGTGCGGTAGTTCCGCCAGAACGAGTCCGGGCAGACATGCCCGCATGTCTCACAGTCTTTCCATTGCAGGTAGCCGTTGGCGAAGAACTCCCAGGCGTTGTGGTAGTTCATCTCGTGCTCGTAGGCAAGGGTCAGGTCCATGCCGTTCCGGTACAGCAGTCCGGCCCCGAGCGAGAGCCGCCCGGTGTTCCGCTGTGCCTGTGCGCCTACAGCCATGCAGAGGCATGTTATCGCAAGGATTATCGTCTTTTTCATGCTCATTCCTCCTCCAAAAGTGAATTGTCAAACGAATCGGCGGCAAGCACGTCCTCGTAGTCGATGTGCAGGCTGATGTTGCGCCCGCTGATCTGCTTCTCGGTCATCTCGACGGTCAGCACCTTGTCGTTGGGGAAGGTCATCTTCCGCACGACAATCACGTTGCGGTAGCCCCGCTTGAACGATTGGGCCGGTTCCAGCACCATCGCCGGTTGCAGTTCGACGACCTGCGAGTTGGTCGCTTTCGACACTTTCTTGTCGGCGAGCTTCACCCGTATCTCGTCGATGTCGAAACGGATGTTGGTGCGGTTCTCGATGGAGAAGTCAATGAAGAAGTAGTCGCCGGCCGCATAGATGTTGTTCAGCCGCATGGTCATGCGGTGCGCCTTGCTCGCCACGTTCCGTATCTTGGCCGGAGAGTTCCAGATGCGTCTGGCCAGTCCGGTCATCTCCGCCGTGGACATGGAGACGGCGGGGTTGTGGTAGCCCTCCCGCTCCGCAGGCAGTATCTCCTTGTCGGTCACGGCCTCTTTCATCCGGGTGGTGTAGAGCAGCGCGTACTGCGTGCGGTAGCGTTCCGTCACGATGGTCACGATGGCGAGCACCTCGCCGTCCTCATGCCCGGCCTCCTTGGGCTTCAGGCGGATGATGTTGTCAAGCGGCTGGTCGCCAGCCACCTTGTCTGTGGAGATGTCCACCAGGCGCACCGGTTCCGATGCCGTGATGACGGTCGTCACTTGCTCGTTCACGGTGAGCAGCTCCATTTCCTCGTAGGTTTTCTGGGCTTTCGCCTCGTATGCGGCGCACAGTCCGGCCGCAAGGAGGAACAGGCCCGTCAGATGTCTGTTCATGTCTTTGCCTTTTTATTGGTTTTTCTCGTTGTTCATTCTTTCCCTCTGTTCGATTTCTTCCCGTATCCGCCGCTCCGTGATGTCGTAATACTCCCTGTCTATCTCGAAGCCGACATACTGCCGACCCGTCCGCAGGGCGGCGATGGCGGTCGTCCCGGAGCCGATGCAGTTGTCCAGCACGAGGTCGCCCTCGTCCGTGTAGGTCCGTATCAGGTACTCTATCAGGGCAACGGGCTTCTGCGTGGGATGGTAGAAGGCTCCCGTGCGGTGTTCCTTGGGCACGGACACCACCGAGGTCGGGTATTTGTCGTCGGCGATGCGCACCGGCGTGAGCTCCATGCCGCCGTAGCACCGGTTGGTGAAGCCTTCCGTCTTGCGGCGGCCGTGGTTCCGCTTCTCCGGCGGGCACGGCGTCATCTGGGGGTGGTACACCGGCAGTTTACGGTAGAACACCAGGATGTCCTCGTGCTGGCGCAGGGGCATCCGGTTGGCGTTCAGGTGGCCGCTCACCCTGTCCTTGTGCCAGACGAGGTTGTACCGCCAGAGCTTCGGCTGCGACAGCACCAGCTCCGCCGTGAACATCCCCTGCGCGAACAGGATGATGGGGCTGTCCGGCTTGGTGATTCTCAGGTACTGTTCCCACAAGGGGGCGAGCGGGATTTTCTGGTCCCACCGGGCCGCGCTGTTCTGGCGGTTCAGCACGCCGTAGGGCAAATCCGCTATCACGGCATCGACGCTGCGGTCGGCCATCCGCTTCATCCCCTCCAGGCAGTCCATGTTGTAGATGTGGTTCGTCTCTATCATTTTGTTTCTTTTTCTATGGGTTCCGCACTTGCCCAGGTACAGTGTCCTGTCCGGGTTATCTTTATCTCGCATTTCCAAAGCGTGTCCGTTTCCGCCTGCTTGAAATTCACGTTGCCGTACCTCGGCCCGTAAAGGCCTGTCTCCTTTTGAAAGGCGAACAGGGCGATCTTCCGGCCGTCTTCCGTCTCAAAGTTGCAGATCAGGGCGTTGCGCTTCCTTTTGTTCCACCACACGGTGCTGACGAGCCTCCCGATGAAGACCTCCGGCTTGTCCGGCTGCACATAGTCATCGTAATAAAAGCCGTCCGTCCCTTTGTGGAGTTTCGATAGGTCTCTTTCCATGATGCTATATAATGGCTGTCATTGTTTCCGGTTTCCGTTCACCAAATACACGAAGGTGCCGTATTTCAGCTTCACCTTGTTTTTCCTGATGGCCTTGCTGATGGCGTTGCTCGTCTTCTGGTAGGCGTTCTGCACGGCCTGCATACCCCATTGGGCGAGGCTGTTGCCGTAGCCGCCGGTGTTCATGCTCAGGTTGCCCGACATCGCGCTGCTGGCCACGTCCTTGCCCGTCTCGCGGAAGCTGCTCTCCGGCACATACAACCCTTCCAGGCCGTCGGTGTCGTACAGCGAGAGGCTGACCTTGACCAGCTCGTCATCCACAAGGATGCTGCTGATGCTGCCTTTCACACGCCCGGACGAGAAGCCGCTGACCGTGGCGTACAGGTAGGTGCCTTTCCGGACGGTGCTTCCGTCTATCTCCACATCGTCCAGCAGGCGCAGACGCACACGCGAGCCGTCCACGGCCTTGATGTCCTCGTCGATGATGGCCTGGATGAGCCTGGGCTCCCGGCCGCTCCGGTCGAGCGTGTGGAAGTAGTCCGAGGATGCCTTGGCTTTCTTCACTACCTCGCTGGCCCTGTCGTCCTCGCCGGGGGCTTTCACGGCCCGGCTGTCCTCGTCTATGATGCCCTCTGCCTGCGGTTCCGCCGGTGGCGGCGCGGCTTGGGCCGTGTCCGTTTCCGCAGGCGGGGTCACTTCCTGCCGCCCGCGCAGCCTTGCTTCGGCAAGGGCTTTCTCCAGTTCCGCGAGGGCTTCTTCCTCCCGTGTCTTGGCGTCGGCTGCTTCCTCCGCCATACTCTTTTCCTGTTCGAGCTCTCCGAGCAGGGCGATGTCGTCTTCGGTGTATTTCGATTCATATTCTTCCTTGTTTTCGTCGGGTTCGTCCCTTTCAATGTTGTCCACGGCCGTATAGTCCTGTATCCGGCCCCATGATTTCGTCATGTTCTCGTATTTGCTGCCTATGCCCTCGTCCCTGATGGTGGCCTCCGGCAGTTCCGGGTTCAGGAACTCGGTGGTCTGCAGCGCGGTGTCCTGCACCTCGGCCTTTCCGGTGCGGAACAGGTCGAAGACGAAGTACGACGTGCCGAGCAGCGGCAGGTAGAGGATGGCCGGAAGCATGTACTTCGGCTGCCTGAAATTGATTTTCTCCAGTATGCTCATCGTCATTGTTCTTTAGGTGGTTGTACATACGGTCCGGACGGCCGGTGCCTTTCCCGCAGGATGCTGTCCTGCATCTCGGTGGCTGTCCGCTTCGCGGGCTGGCGGTGGTACACGGCGGTCAGCCGGTAGATGTTCCATGCCAGACCTGTGGCGAGGAAGGCAAAGACGATGACCAGAAAGAGGGTGCGGTGCACGTTGGCGAAGCCCTGCACCTTGGCGGCGGCCTTGTCTATCCGCGTCGCCTTGGCGAACCTCCGCCCGGCATCCACCTCCCGTTCGTAGCGTTCCTTGTATTGCGGGTCATGCTTGTCCGGCATCTTCTCGCCGAGCAGCATGCGTCTGAATCCTTTGATGTTCATGGTCGTGCCTCCTTTAATAGCTGTTCTTTGTCTTCTGCTCGATGTCCCTGTTCAGCAGCGTGCGCCAGTTCACGATGAGCAGCCCGTGGGGGTTGTTCTCCGTGCGCGGCACACGCTTGAGCTGTCCGGCAGTGACCAGCTCGCGCATCAGGATGTTGCTCCGGCGCTCGATGCGCTGCCGTCCGTAGTAGGTGAACTCCATTTTCTCACGGTCGAAGCGGATGCTGTCGCAGAAGATGCTGAACACCGCACTCGTGCCCATGATATTCGAGTAGAAACCTTTTTCCTTCAGCGTATTGTACTGCGCAAGTCCGGTCTCGTCCACTAAGTACATGGCCTTCTCCATCGTGTAGCGGATGTATTTGTCGTCCGGCGCCAGCGTGAAGAAGTAATGGTGGAACATTTCGACATGGCTCTTGGCTTCCACGTCGAGCGTTTCCTCCATCGTGGTCTGGCGGACCAGTATCGGCACGTTGCCGTCCAGCACATAGACCTTCCTGTGCGCGTCCGCGACCATCGTCCGGGCCGTCCAGATGCTCGACACGCTGATGATGATGCACCCCGCGAGGAAGGCGGTGCACACGATGCCCGTCAGCCTGATCTTGTTCTCCAGATTCTTTATGACCATTGCCCGTCCCCTTTTTCCGTGTCCGACTTGCGTACATATTCCTCATGCAGCATGGGGATGATGCAGTCCTGCAGTTCGTCCAGCAGCGGGTCGAAGTGCTCGGAGAAGACATGGGTGTAATGCCCCTGCATGAACACCTGCACGAACACCCACCAGATGCCGCGTCTGCGCTTGTGAGGGTTCCTGCATAGCCTTGCCAGATGCAGGCGGTAGGCGAGGTATTCCACAAGGGGCGAGATGTAACGGTCGTCCCATTCGAAACCCTCGTCGAGCTCCTCATACCTCCGGTCAAGCGTGTGGTTCTCCGGCACTTCCGTAATCTCTTCCTGCATCCGTCTCTCGGCATACCGGCGGAAACGCTCGTCCGCCAGCCATTTCTCGATTCTTTTCTTGGTTTTCATATCCTTTTGTTTTATGATTGATGATTGTTTTTTATGTGTCAGTCTTTCCTTATCGTGTCATGGTTCCGATGGCGCCAGTGGCCGTCATCTTCGCCTGTTGTGCCACGCCCTCGCCGAAGTTTCGAGTCGAGAAGGCGGTGTCGCCTTCCGGTATCATCCATGCCGCAAGGTCGGGAACGAGGTTCAGGCATTTCAGGGCCACGATGCTCGCCGCCATCAGGTAGCCGGCGGAGAAGAACGAGTTCTGCAGGTAGGCGGCCATCGTCTGCTCGCTCGCCGTTATCGCCGTCAGGTTCTCCACCTGGATGCACAGCACGATGTCGAACAGGAGCAGCACATAGAAGCCCACGAAGTAGAGCATCGCCCCGTAGAAATGTACCGTCAGATACCTCGTGAGCCACTTCGCCCATGCGCCTTCCCATTTGGGAAGCAGCGAGAAGGCCCACTGTATCGGCCCGAATATCGTCAGCATCCCCAGCAGGATCTGCTGGCAGTATATCGTTGCCCATTAGCCAATGTATTGAAACGAAGGGAAAATAAAAACAAATAAAATCTATATAAATATTGATTATCAATGTATTATTAAGTAATGATGATTTCTGTTGTATTCCTTAAAAATCTCTATTATTCGACATTTTTGTTACCTAAAACGATACTTATATCCGGATTATTTGTTATCTTTGTATATGGATATAAATCGCTGATATACAATGGGAAGAAAAAAGAAATCATTAATAGAGAAATCTCCGTTCAAGTTACGTCACCGCAAACTGGCGGACGGACGTTTATCCCTGTTTCTTGACCGTAGCGTAGACGGCGGGCATGAGTACGAGTTTCTGCAACTCTACCTCATGCCGGAAACATCCGCCAAAGCAAAGCGGCAAAACGCGCAGACACTCCGCAAGGCGGAAGATATCCAGCGAGAACGGACAGAAGCCCTGCTCAATGCGAAGGTGGAAACAGTACCGGAAAGCAAATCTTCCGATATGCTGCTGTCCGACTGGATGGCCATTGTCCGCAAGAACCACGAACACCGGGGAGCACGCGACCTGAACGGAATTGACAACGCCCGCAAGAACCTGCTGAAATTCCGTGCAGATGTCAGGCTCCGTGATGTGGACAGACAGTTCTACCTTGATTATATCGACTGGCTTCGCTCTTCCTGCAAGACCGCATGGGGAAAACAGGTTACTCCCAAGACGGCCCATTCCTATTATACCACTTTGCGTACCGCTTTGAACGAGGCTGTGCGTGAAAGACTGATTGAATCAAATCCTTGGTACAAACTGGAGATGACCGAGAAAATCAAAGTTCCCGAAAGCAAACGGGATTTTCTGACCATCGAGGAGATAAAGAAAATGATAGCCACGCCATTCTTTAACGAGCAGGTACGGCAGGCATACCTGTTTTCCTGTTTTTGTGGACTTCGTATCAGTGACATACGGAAATTGCGCTGGCGTGACATCTCCACATCAGGCGGGCAATGGCTCGTGTCTGTAGTTATGACAAAGACCACGAATCCCGTTTATATCCCCCTTTCGCCCCAAGCGGTAAAATGGTTGCCGGAACGTAATGGCTGCACACCGGATGGCCTTGTCTTTGGAGGGTTGCCCAATACAAGCAACCTTTGTGTCAGTCTCAAGAACTGGGCTGATAAGGCAGGCGTAAAGAAGAACGTGACATTTCACACGGCACGTCATTCATGCGCGGTGCTGCTGCTGACGCTCGGAGCGGACATCTATACCGTTTCCAAAATCCTCGGCCACCGTTCCGTGCGTGCCACACAGGTTTATGCGAAAATAGTAGACAAGAAAAAGGACGATGCAATCGCCTTGGTTGACGACGCATTCTAAATACATTATTATATATGGCAACAACAAGGAAATCAACCAGACTCAAGGAACCGGTAAAGGTGCGCACGAAGAAGCTCGCCGACGGTTCGGAATCCTATTATCTCGACATCTATGTTGACGGAAAACGCAGTTACGAGTTCTTGAAACTATACCTGTTGCCCGAAATCAATCCTATGGTCAAGGAGCAGAACCGTGCCACAAAAGCGGCGGTAGAAGCCATCAAATCAAAACGCATCATCGAACTGACCCACTCGAAGGCCGGACTGAAAAAGACATCCGTCCGTTCCAAAATGCTGCTGGACGACTGGATGGAAACCTATCTTGCCGAACAGGAACGAAAAGGCGCGAGAGGACTGAAACTGTTACGGACAGTCTGCCGGTTGCTTCCCCTTTACAAGAAAAAGGTGAGGATGAGAGAGATTGACAAGGACTGGTGTCTGGGTTTCATCGACTGGATTCAGCACACCTACAAGACCCGGTGGGACAAGCCGCTTTCACCCAAAAGCGCAGCGGACTACGTGGGCTATTTTTCCACGGCACTCAACGCCGCCGTCCGTGCCGAAGTTATCCCGGAGAACCCGATAATGACACTTGCAGCCACAGAACGTATCAAGGTGCCGGAATCCAAACGGGAATACCTGACCATTGACGAGATTAAAATTCTGATCGACACGGAATGCCCCCGTGAAGACGTGAAACGTGCCTACCTTTTCGCCTGTTACTGCGGTTTGAGGTTGAGCGATGTCTATGCCTTACGATGGAAAGATATTGTTCAGGACGGGGAACAATACCGGATGTCAACCGTGATGCAAAAAACTACCACACCGATTTACTTGCCTCTTTCCCGCCATGCCGTCCGTTGGCTGCCTGAAAGGAACGGTGCGGAAGACGGGCTGCATGTCTTTGCCGGACTCCCGGCAGAACCCAATATCAACAAGGTACTGGCCAAATGGATGGCAACGGCAGGAATCAATAAAAAAATCACCTATCACACGAGCCGCCACACGTTCGCCACGATGATGCTTACCCTCGGAGCGGACCTTTATACCACGAGCAAACTGCTCGGCCACGCCAACGTAAAGACCACGCAGATATACGCGAAAATCGTTGACAGCAAGAAAGTTGAAGCGGTGAATCTGGTTGATAACGTATTTGGCTGACATCCTGCGTTGTACTCCATTACCACCGGTTCCAATCCTATTTGAATAATTGCCGAATTTTGACCTTCCCTGTCAGATTTCAATCCGAAGAGGTCAAAACTCGGCATATCTGTTTATCAGATACATAAACCTGAACTAATCTTCTTGATTGAGATAGATAATTTCAGATTTATGGACGCAGCTCATAAACCTCACAAAACCTTATATCTGAATTTACAGCGTAATATTTTGTAGATAATTTCAAATAAGTGGTTCTAAAATTTGCTTGGGCAATTCCAAATGCGTAATTTTGCATCAAAACATGAAAGTATGGATAAACTTATTGGCCGCGACAAAGAACACGCGGAACTGGAAAGATGCCTGAACTCGGACAGATCGGAGCTGGTCATAGTCTACGGCAGGCGGCGTATCGGAAAGACATTCCTGATTGAAGAATTTTTCGACCGGAAGTTTGATTTCAAATATGTCGGTGCGCATGGAATGACCACCCGCAGACAGTTGAACAACTTCCTGAATGTGCTCAACAGTTATTCGGAAAAAAAGTTCTCCCATTTAAGCAACTGGGATGAAGCCTTTTATGCCCTTGAAGAATACCTGTCGTCCCTGCCCGCTGACCGTAAACGGATTGTGTTCATAGATGAAATGCCTTGGATGGATTCGGGAAAATCCATATTCGTGTCGGCCCTTGAAAACTTCTGGAACGGCTGGGCCATGTCACAGCGGAACATCATGCTTATCGCCACGGGGTCCGCGACCTCATGGATGAAAGACAAGATTGTCGCCAACAAGGGAGGCCTCCATGCCAGAGTGACGTGTAACCTGCATCTGTCCCCGTTTACCCTGAATGAGACGGAGCGGTATCTCGCAACCAGAGGCATCGAATGGGACCGTTACCAGCTTACCCAGACATACATGGTGCTTGGCGGTGTTCCGTTTTATTACAGCCTTCTTGACCCCACGTTGAGCCTTTCCCAGAATATAGACCGGCTGTTTTTCAATGAAGGCGCACTTTTGAAACTGGAGTTCGAGGAGCTATACAACGCCCTTTTCGACAATGCCGACCTGTACACGTCAATCGTGCAACTACTCAGCGAACACGAATCGGGAATGACAAGCAAGGACATATTCCAGTCACTATCATCGAAGAGCAGCAACATAACCAAGGCGATAAAAAACCTTGAAAGGTCCGATATGATAGAGAAATGGCTTCAGTACGGCAACAAACGTCGCGGAGCCGTTTACAGGCTTACGGATTTCTTTTCGCTGTTCTATTTCAAGTTCCTTGCCGACAACCTCTCACACGATGATGAATGGTGGAGCAATCATCTTGATTCCGGAAATGTATTCGACTGGATGGGCAGCAGTTTCGAGCTTGTCTGCATGAGACATCATAAACAGATCAAGTCGGCTTTGGGAATAAGGGGCATGGCTACATCCTTGTCCACATGGCAGGTCAAGCCCAACAAGGAGGAAGGAATGCCCGGCGGACAAATAGACATGATAATAGAGCGGGCTGACCGGATCATACACCTGTGCGAGATGAAATTCTGCATGGACACATACCGTATCAAGCCCGAATACGAACGCCGGTTGCGTGACCGTTCCGGTTTGTTCAGGGAACTTACCAAGACCAACAAGACATTGGTTCATACCTTTATCACGACGTATGGCGTGGCCAATGGCAAGAACAGAAGCATCGTCCACAGCGAGGTGACGATGGACGACCTTTTCAATTCCTGACGACTATGATGATACGGCAAATAACACAACGGTTGCACGAAGTGAACACACTTCTTGCCACTTACGGACAAGGTGTTTTGTCTTTTGAACAGGTCTTGCCTCCGTCCCTGTTCTATCAGGATTTCAACGACACGAACCTTCTTGTCAAGGAGGCTGCCTGTCTGGTAAAGGAAAACCCCGGACAACTTCTGGACTTTTCCTCTTCCCTTCTTTCGGAAACGAACAAATACCTTTCACTCGACAGGACGCCGTTGCAGGTGGCGGACTTTGAAACCCTTTTCAGGGAACACCTCAAACCGCTTGAACTCCGGTACGAGGAAGCGAAAGCAAGCGCCACAAAATTATGGAGCGAATATTCGGCGATGAGCAGCCGGCTGGATTTCCTGCCTCTGGATTCGGAAGAATACAGGTCGCTCGATGCGGAATGCGGTGCGGCAAAGGCAAAGTATGACGTGGCCCACGCGCACGCGAATCTATTATATAAAGAATGGGTGCAGGAGCGTGACCGGAATTTCTGTGTCTGGTGTTTCAAACCGATGTTCCTCGACGTGCTGGTGGAGCGTCTGCAGGGTATCGCCGGAAGCATCATCTCCGACATCGGACGCATGAAGGAGGGGAAACCATGAACCGTGCAAGCCTGCTGCAAGAGACCGCCGCATGGATGGACACCGTTGACCTCGCCCTGTGCCTGTTCATCTACGAGGTGTGCAACGACTACCAGTTCGAGTACCTGTCGGGCAGCGACTTCGTGAACTTCCTGAACCTGAAACCCACCGGACGGGCGGTCATCGTGCGCCCGAAAGAGAACCTGCGCATCTGTTACATGGTGTTTTCCATCGCCCGTACCATCAGGCCGCGCGAGCGCGGGAAACTCTGGTCGGAAGAGTTCCTGAAACGCTGCGGCATATCCAAATCCTACTACGACAAGCACCGCAGCGACGTTTGCAACAAAGGTGCTACAAAAGAGAACCAAGATTTCCGCAAATCCATCGACAGGGCCGTTGAAAACGCAAGACGGCTGAAAGGCACCCCATAACCGCCCGCCGTTTCCCCATTCAGCCCGGTATCTCCCCATTATAGCCATGCGCTATACCGTTCATACACAACGGTATGGCGCATTTTCTTTTTATACACTTTCCCCATTCGTCCCCCATTGGCCCACCTTGGGGCAAACTTAACTTTGCATCGGAAACAGAAGAAAGGAAAAGTCTGAAAAACAGCAGATTTCGATTCTACAAAAGTACAAGTAACAATAAAAATGAACGTATATGGAAAGTGAACGCAATTTAATGACCACCACGGAAGCAGCCCGCTACCTCGGACTGAAGCCCAGCTATCTCTACAAGATGATGATGCGCCGCGCAATCCCTTATTACAAACCGGGCGGCAAGCTGTGCTTCTTCGCCAAGGAAGACCTCGACGCATGGCTGAAACGGGTACGGGTGAAGTCGCAGGCCGAGATCGACAGCGAGGCATCCCGCTATCTGGTGGCACGTGAGAAAGACAAATGATTCATCAACCTTTTTTAGAACAATGCAGTCATGGACAATTCAAAGAACATGGAACCGGGTATCAGGAATATCGCGGTTCAGGATTCCCCGAACAAGGAACAGAGAAAGAAAGAGAGCAGACCCGCAATCAGCGCGAAGGCGCAGACCATTCTGGACTTCCTTCGCGGCTGTACCCCCTACGAGGCAGATTCCATACGGGTAATGGTCGGCTACGGAACGGGCAATGGCGATACCGCAACGATTGAGGCGACAGACATGCTGACCGTCAACCGCTTTCTCAACCACGGGCTTACCAAGGAAAACGGGACAGATGGCGAGGCCGTGATGAAACACCGTCAGGAACGTGCGCAAAAACTGATGGAAGCCGTCAAGGATTTTGTCGACATCGGCCAGCTCTGCCGCGTCAGCGTCGCACTGATGAAAATCTCTTCCGACTTCAAGGCGGTGGAGGACGCACGGGGGCACCTGCAATCCCAACCCGCCGCCAACGTGAACCGGAACTGACGTCAAACCGGAACGGGGTATCGGACGGACAAGGAAACTCCCGCACGCACTATCTCATTGAAACTGTTGTAGGTTTTCCGATACTCCATTCCCTTATTTTTTATTAAATTATGCAAGAAAACAAGAGGAACAAGGAAACATCCCTTTTCAAGAAGCCGCAGGGATTCCGTACAATCCGCATCCGTCTTACTGCGGAGGCAATCGAATGGCTCGGAAGGACAACGAAAGATGACGACGGCAATAGAATCGGCAACCACACTCTTTTTTATGACCTGCTCTCACGGATGCGACTGTCACCCGGCAGGGGCGATTCATTCCGCAGGCCGCAGGAATTGCAGCCCGGACAGTTCCAGTTCTCGGAAACCAGACTCGCGGAGGAATGGAACGTAGGGAGAAAAAGAACCCGCAATCTCCTTGCAACGATGGAAAGGCTGGGCATGATAGCGGTGGACGCTTCCAAAACCGCTTCCGTCGCTTCCATGACCTGTATCGAGGAATGGACGGACTTTCAGAACCGCCGCGTCATAAACCTTTGCAATCCCGCCCTGAATGGCATTTGAACGGCCTTTGAATGGCATTTTATCCGGCAGCGGAGGCACGCCGCAGGAGAACTGAAAACGTCTTTCAGTTTCGAGATATGCCAAGGTATCACCTCCCTTCGGTCAGTCATCCCTTGGCGCTCTCGCGGCTCACTGGCAGTTCGCCGGTGGCGGCGCTCGCAGGCTCGCACCGCTTAACCCTTATAAAACAACATTTATGACAGAAGACAACAAGCAAGACACATCATTTCCGTCCGGCGGCAGCCGCACCGAATACATCGGCGCCAAAGTCACCGCGGAACAGAAACAGTACATCCGCCGCCTCGCCGCCGAGTGCGGCATGACCGTCAGCAGCTACGTGCTGGCAAGGGCTTTCAATTACAGACCGAAAGCGAGGCTGACGGCAAGGCAGGAGGCAGTCATGGAGACCCTTATAGGATGCCGCAGCGACCTCGTGAACTACACGTCCGCGCTCCGTGGCATGAACCCCGAAAAGCGCAGACAGATGTTTAACAGTTACCCTTTCATGCTCGAATGGCTCAAGGAACTCGGCAGGCTGGCCGAGCGTGTCACGGACGTGCTCGACAAGGTACGGTTTTCCAACCGCTTGCCCGACGGGACAAGGAACGGTGAAGACGGGGAGGACGAGCCATGATAGGGAAAGCGAAATCCATCTCCCACGGGATAAATGACATCAGATACATCACGGGAGAATCGAGGAACAAGAAACATCCCGAACGCATCTTCCACGTGGGGGACAATCTTCTGCCGCCCGGTCTGGATGCCACGGGTATATGGGATTCCATGCGGCTGACGCTGGAGAAGTCCAAACGGGTCAAAAATTCCGTCATCCGCATCGAGGTCAGCCCCGCGCCGGAACACACCAAAGACTTTACCATTGACGACTGGCAAAGGTTGTGGGACGACTTCACGGATGAGTTCGACAACATCGAACTGCTTGACAAGAACGGCAAGACCTATTCTCCGAAAACCGACCTCAAAGGCAGCAAGGGCACGGTGTGGCTGCATCTGGAATCCAAGAGCGGCATTCCCCACCTTCACGGCGCGTTCTGCCGTATCGACGAAAGGGGGAATATCAACAACGACCATGACATACACCTGCGGGCACAGCGGGCAGCCGAGCGTGTGGCCCTGAAACGGGGCTGGACGACTGCCGCCGAAGTACGTGAGACGAACATCGGGCAGGTGAACCGGGACTGCATGGAAACCCTGCAATCCATGGAAAGCTGGTCATGGGACGAGTACGTGGCCAGACTTAGGAGCAAGGGATATGAGTTTTGGGAGCTGCGCGACAACAAGAAGATATTGCGCGGTTACGTGCTGAAGAAAGGCAACGCCAGATACAAGGCTTCCGAACTCGGCAGGGGGCGCAACCTCATGGCGACCAAGCTCGAAAGCACGTGGAAAAAGCTGCACGCGGCTCCCAAGACAAGGACTGTTTCGACACAGCCCGCCGCAGGGAAATCTATACCGACTACATCTCGGACGATTCCGGTTCACGCACAAGGAACGGCACCGGTTCCGCAATACACCGGCTATCGTCCCGGTACCAGCCCGTACCATATCGACATCGACGGGGAAAGCCGCCGGTTCTTCATTCCCGATGAAGCGTTGGACGTATTCAATGACGAGTTCGACTACCGGGAGACAGCCAACAGCCGTGACCTCACGGACATGGCAGCGGCACTTTTCGTCGGGATGCTCGATACTCCGGCGGTTCCTTCGGGAGGTGGTGGCGGCAGTTCCAACGACCTGCCTTGGGGAAGACGCGAGGACGAGGACGAACGGGAATGGGCACGCCGGTGCGCCCGTGAAGCGGCAAGGGTGATCGGAAAGAAACCGAGGACAGGACGAAAAAGATAACAGCCTATGAATAAAAAATTCGATTTCTCGGAAATAGACGAGGCCCTTCCGGCTGCCGAAAAGATGCAGGAGCAAGAGCATATAATCAACGCGCTGGAAAACAATTATGAAGCTGTACGCATTCTTAGTGCTAATGTGGAAAAGCTTGAAAACAGACTTTCGGAAGCCCTGCCCAAAATGGACGGGGCTGTTTCTTCCCTGCGTGGGGCGAGCACGGTCACAGTCGGCGAGGAAGCGAGAAAGACGCTTGAGCAGGAAGGGGAGAAAATCTGCCGGAAGATGGCCGACAGGATGGAACGGGAGTGCGCAAGGCTGGCCGGACGCCTCTCGGCGAATGACCGTGTGCTTATCTCCGCAACCGCTTTCTGGTGTATGGTAGAGGCAATCATCTCCCTCGCGGCGGCTTTTGTCTGTACCTGCATGGCAAACAGCCAGTTCATACACAGTCTAATGCTGTGGAAAATACTTGGCTATACGGCAGGTTTTCTTGTACTCTGTATCGTGCTGACCATTTTTATATGCCGCAAGTTAAGACAATGAAACATTATCAATTAAATAAATATAAGTATGACAACAGTAAAAGTGAAATTCCGCCCGTCGACAGTCGAAGGCCGTCCGGGCACTATCGTTTATTTTGTAACTCACCGCCGTGTCGTCAGGCAAATCACAACCGGTTATAAGGTGTTCCCCCATGAATGGGATGATAAACGGTCAAGACCGGTTGCGACACCGGAGGGCGAACGGACAGCCGTTATTCAGGCTGTTGCACAAAGGATACGCCGGGATATGAACCGGCTGGACAAGATTATAAACGGATTAAACAGCGGCAAGCGTGCATTTGCTACCGACGAGATAGTGAGACTGTTTCATGAAACGGAACGGGAAGCGTCCTTTTTCGAGTTTATGGCGGAGGTCATTCTTCAACTGGAACGATTGGGAAAGGAACGGACTGCGGAAAATTACACGACAGCCCTTAATAGCTTCAAACGCTTTCGGAACGGGAACGACATCATGCTGAATGAAATTGATTCAGACCTGATGACGGAATACGAAGCCTATTTGAAATCCCACGACGTAGCCATGAACACCGTTTCCTTTTATAACCGGATTCTCCGTGCCGTGTACAACCGTGCGGTGGAAAAGGAAATGACCGTGCAACGGTATCCTTTCAAGCATGTCTATACAGGAATAGACAAAACGGTCAAGCGTGCTCTTCCCTTGAAAATCATCAGACGGATTAAGGAACTGGACCTGTCGCTCAAGTCCTCATTGGATTTTGCAAGGGACATGTTTCTGTTCTCATTTTACACACGCGGAATGTCGTTCATCGACATGGCATATCTCAAGAAGAAGGATTTGCAGAACGGCATCCTTTCCTATCGCAGACGAAAGACGGGGCAGCAATTATTCATCAAGTGGGAAAAATCCATGCAGGAGATTATCGACAAATACCCGGCAAATGAAAACGGCTATTTGCTGCCAATCATCAAGACAGACCGGAACGAACGGTTGCAGTACAGAAATGCGCTCCGTCTGGTCAACAACAAGCTCAAGGAAATATCCGTATCAATCGGCCTACAAGCCAAACTCACGATGTACGTCAGCCGCCATTCATGGGCCAGTATCGCTAAAAGTCAGAACATTCCCCTGTCGGTCATCAGTGCGGGTATGGGGCATGATTCGGAAAATACCACGCAAATATATCTTGCCTCTTTGGACAATTCAACGATAGACAAAGCGAATGATCTGATATTGAAAAAATTAAGGTAGAATGTCAGGCAAAAAATGTTACCTCTTACCAAGAGAGGGATTAGACGATGCAAAAGTATAAAAAAGAATGTATAGCAAAGAATTTTTTCTATAAAAAATGTTACTTCTATGTTCAAAAACACATAAATGTTTAGCAAATTTCAATTTCACCCCAACGAAATATACTGATTGTTAGTGCATTATTCTTTTTATCCCTCTCTTGGTAAGAGGGGGATAAAAAAGGGAATTGAAATGCGGACAAAAAGTTTTATAGTATTGGTATTCACTCTGTTCGGGAGCGTTCATCTTTTCGGACAGGAAAGCCGGAAGGAAATCTGTGTGGATTTCCGTGTCGGCAAGAGCACGCTGGACACAGCCTATGTAAATAACGCCGAGCGTCTGGCGGAAATCGTATCGTTTTTGGGAAGTGTTAAAAATGATGGGGCACTCGATCTGGTCGAGGTGTCCTTCTGTGGTTCTGCTTCACCGGAAGGGTCTGCCGGAATCAATCGAAGGCTGGCGGAAGAACGCCGTGCGGCAGTGGAGAACTATGTGCGCAGATGTATTTCGCTTCCGGACAGTATCGTCACCCGTTGCGATGCCACCATCGCTTGGGAACGTCTGGCCTGTCTGGCGGAACAGTCGGACATGCCTCACAAGGAGGAAGCCGTGGAGGTGCTGCGCAATGTCCCCGAATACACGTACAATGACAAAGGGGTTCTGATTGACAGCAAGAAAAAACATTTGATGGAACTGCAGTACGGGCGCACTTGGTTCTATATGCTGGAACATTTCTTCCCGCAGGTTCGCAACGCCAGCGTCGTATTCGTGACGGTACGGCAAAAGCCGGTAATAAAAAGCGATACGGTCGAATTACAGACGGTTCCCGCCATTGATACGGCTGCCGTTATTCAGGAAACGGACACGCTCGTACCGCAGGCTATCGTACCGGAGCAGGAAGAACGGAAACCTTTCTACATGGCCGTCAAGACAAACATGCTTTATGACGTCTTGGCCGTGCCCAACATCGGCGTCGAGTTCTATCTCGGCAAGGGATGGACGCTCGGCGGAAACTGGATGTACGGCTGGTGGGACAAGGGCAGCAAGCACCGCTATTGGCGTGTGTACGGCGGCGACATCGCCGTGCGCAAGTGGCTGGGAAAACGTGCTGCCGGGAAGCCGCTCACCGGGCATCATCTGGGCGTTTACGGGCAGGTGTTCACATACGACTTCGAGTGGGGAGGCACCGGCTACATGGGAGGCGAACCCGGAGGGACACTTTGGGACAAGGGCAACTATGCCGTGGGCGTGGAATACGGCTACTCCCTGCCGGTGGCACGCAGGCTGAACATAGATTTCACTATCGGCGTGGGCTACTGGGGCGGCAAATATTATACCTACAGCCCTCTCGATGGGCATGACGTGTGGGAATCCACCAAGAACCGCCACTGGTTCGGGCCGACCAAGGCGGAAATATCTTTGGTCTGGCTGCTCGGACGGGGCAACAGCAATAACAGGAAAGGAGGTATGAAATGATGAGATACACGATAAGATACGTTTCCCTGTTGGCAGGAATGCTGACGGTGTTTTCTTCCTGCGAACACAAGGACTTATGTTTCGACCATGAGGCACACGCCCCGAAGTCAGACGTGCACGTGAAGGCAGTGTACGAAAAGGAATGGGAACATACTTGCGAGGGAGGTCCCGACTGGGAGCAATACCCCGCATGGGAGAGCAGGTTCGGTATGGAGTACCATGAGCTATGCCCCGACGCTCCCGACGGGTTGCGCGTGCAGGTATATAACGAGGACGGCACCAACAACATCCTGAACGTGGCACCCGAAGGCGACATCGTGCGGATGCGTCCGGGAGAACACTCCCTGCTGCTCTACAACAACGACACGGAATACATCGTCTTTGACGACATGAACTCGTTCGCATCGGCAAAGGCCACGACCCGTACACGTACCCGTGCGTCGTATGCGGGCAATCCGTACATGGAAAATACCGTCGAAAACACGGTGAATGCTCCCGATATGCTTTATGGCAACTACATGGAGAACTACACGGCCGAACGCAAGATTGAGGCCGACGAACTGCCCGTGACCATGCACCCGTTGGTTTTTACCTATCTGGTGCGTTACGAGTTCAGCCACGGGTTGGAATACGTGGCGTTGGCACGCGGCGCATTGGCAGGCATGGCCGGTGCGGTATGGCTGAACAGCGGACGCACCTCGGAAGAGGCAGCTACCATATTATATGATTGTAGCGTGGAAGATTTCGGAACACAGGCCTGCGTCCAGTCGTTCGGCATACCGGACTACCCGAACGAACACTACACGACACGTACCGAACGCCGTTACGGGCTGAATCTTGAAGTGCGCCTGAAGAACGGGAAAGTCAAGTCGTTCGATTTCGACGTGACCGATCAGGTCGCCGTACAGCCGCAGGGAGGGGTTATTGTGGTGAGCGGTATCGAGATTTCCGACGAGGAAGGTACGGAAGGCGGTTCCGGATTCGATGTGACGGTAAAAGATTGGGGTGAGTACGAAGACATCGAACTCCCTCTCTAAAAGATTGAATGTATTTATTAATTTATTTGTTTCACTAAAAAAATTTAGCGACATGAAAAAAAATCTTTTTTTTGTGGGAATTGCTGCCGCCGCAATGTTGGCAAGTTGCAGCAATGATGAGACTATGGATATAGCCCGTAACAGTCAGGCTATCCAGTTTAGCAGTTTCGTAAACAAAACGACACGAGCCACTGACATCGACAACTCCAATTTCAAAGCCTTTCAGGTATGGGGCTTGATGGAAAAGGACGGTCAGACTGGTAAGCCGTTTGAAGGTACTGAGGTTACAAGTTCCGACGGTAGTGAGTGGAGTTACACGACACCCGTTTATTGGGAAGATGGCTACAAATATAGTTTCGTAGCCGTAGCCCCCAAAGCGACCGGTGATAACTGGACATTCACTGCCCCGACTACTGTTGGTCAGTGGGGAAGCATTGCTTTTAATAACGGCGATGGTACTACCGACCTGATTTACGATATTGACGATACGTATGCCTCTTCTCCTGTAGTCATGAACAAACAATGTCCTGCTGCAATTAATTTCACACTCAACCACATGTTGTCCCGTGTGAAATTTGCTTTCCAAAATGGAATGGATGATGGTTCTGTCATCAATGTTACCGGTGTAAAAATCACGAATGCCAATGTAAAGGCGACTGCTGCTTTGGACGAAAATGTAACATGGACTTTGGCTGCTGATAATACCCCGGCTTCACTGAATTTTGGCAACGTGGTATTGGACGGCGAGGCAACCGGTTTTGCAGCTGCTGAGACAAAAGAAACCGACCACAAGTACATGATTCCGGTCATGGGCGAAGAACAGACCTATACCGTGCAATTCAAAGTTATACGTACTCATCACGGTGTGACAGACGAGTATGACCATGAAGTATCCATTCCTTCTGTAGACTGGGCAGCCGGAAACAGTTATGCCTTTGTTGCGAAACTCGAAGCTAAAAACATTGACCCGGATACCCAACTCTGTGAGATTAAGTTCTCAGCAACGGTTGATAAATGGGAAGATTTCAACACCCCTGCAACAGAACTTCCGGTTGAACCTGTTGAATAATCATCCGGATTTGTCCGTTAGGGAATATACCGGAAAGCCGAAAAGATGTTTTACGGGGTGGCACGACAGTCACCCACGTAAAATATCTTTAGGGTATAAGGGGTTGAATGTTCCCCTTATACTCACGAATAGCCGCCGCAAAGAACTTTCACGGCATAATTGAAAAATCAAAAGATATGAAAGCATATAAAAATCGGTACTTGATAACAGGCAGGATGACGGTACTGCTCACCAGTCTCTTGTTATTTTCGTGTAACAACGATGACTTTCTCGATAATGACAGCGATAGTAACATCGGGAAATATAGCGACCACATTTGTTTCGACATATCCGGGACGGAAAGCCCTTTGACAAGAGGAATTGTCGGCACAGGTAAGGTAAAGGAAGAACACACCACCGGACGTTTCGTGTTGCGGAGTGCGAATACGCCGGACACACTTTGTGTCCGTGCTACGGTTTCCGATGGTATCGACTGCTCCTCTTTCTCCGGAGAAACACCGGTGACACGCTCGGCTCCCGTCAACTCGCTCGAAGAATACGGCACTTTCCATGTACAGGCCCATTGCAAGGAAGACGGCACACTGGTCAACACGTTCTACATGGATGACAACGTAACTTACCGGAACAATAATTGGAGCACAGACAACGTGTATTACTGGCCGGGAGCGACACGCACCCTGCAATTTTTCGCTTGGGCACCAATTGACGCCGAATTAGCTATTCCCGAAGCACCGGGTAACACGACGCTGACATACACTGTTCCTGCAGCTGTGAGTGAACAAAAAGACCTTGTGGTGGCGAAAACGGACGAAATCGAAGGAAATAAGAACGAAGTGATACCGCTTGCTTTCGAGCATATTTGCACAGCCGTTCGTTTTGTGACCGGCAGTCAAATGCAGCCCGGAACGATTAAAAGCGTAGCCCTGAAAGGAGTTCGATATAAAGGTTCCTACGACTTGGAAAACGGAAAATGGACGTTGAATGATGATGCTAATGACTTTACACAATCATTGGATAAAAAGATGAGCGGAAACGAGACAGACGGAACGGAAGTCTCCGCAGGAGAAGGCACGTTCATGATGCTACCGCAAACCTTGCCGACAGGTGCGAAGGTGGAAGTGGTGTTCGCCGATGGAGTAACAGGTGAAAATCGCACTCTCGAAGCCCCCGTTGCAGGAATGGAATGGCCTCAAGGGAAAACGGTTACTTACAAATTGTCCATTTCGCCGGAATACGAGTTTAAGTTGGAAAATGAAAATCCTGTATTAGACGCACATTACGACATTCTTTTAACAAAACTGATCGTGTCCGATGTTCCGGCAGGTAAGACATGGACGGTTACTGCTCCAACCCTGAATGATGAAAAGGTCACTATTCAGAAACAAGACAACATGAACAGCTATGCCAAGCAAGGTTATTGGACGGCCAATTATGCACATGGAACAACAAGTGGTAAACTCGAAATTACCGGTAGCGCACGAGGCGAGACAGTTTATCAAGGTACGGGAAGCGGCGAATTTCCTATTGCAGTTTTTGTGCCGGAGAATATAGGAGATGCCTCACGTACAGTAGAGTTGTCTGTACGGCTTGACGATAGCGATGACATAGTACAGACATTGACCATTTCCCAGCTTGCTCCCGCTTGGTATGGCAATGGTATTGGTTGCGAACGGATAGAAGGAGAAAAGGTTCCTTGGGGATTTTCTTGGGACAGTGATTTCAAGTTAATCTATGATTTGACCAGTTGCGATAATGATTCTCGTGAAAGTATCAGACAATATGTAGAGTGGACTAAGGCATTAAAGGCATTGGGCGATTCATGGTTGTTGGGTTGGCTGATTCATGCGATTTTTGGTGATGATATTCCCGATTTGTCTTTCGTTGATATGGAGAAATCCGGTGATTTTATCGGCTTAGGGGGGAAAGCTGATAAGATAACGATCAACCTCGGTTCTCTCTCGACTTCCGGTGTTGCCGAGAGTATGACGGATGGGCAAAAAAATACGCGGGAAGTGTATAACTTCAACGGTATTCAGTTTGTGAATGAGATAATCAACCGGATACAAAATATCCCCGGTTATCAGGTTGCAACAGAAGGTAAGAGTGTGTTCCCTACGAATAATGCAAGTATAGCTTGTATGAAACTGAACAGTTGGGATATTATCGAAGCAAATAATGAATATATCCTTTCGTTGACGGGCGGCTCGGAAGTTATGGACCCGAAGTGGTATCTTCCCGCAACAGAAGAGGTAGCAGGAATAAATGATACGGAATATCCTTTGGAGGGTGAATATTGGACTTCTACGGCTGTAAAGGATGACAACCAGTACGCCTATAAACACAGCGATGGCTCAACCTCTTCCAAATTGCGTAGTAGGGAACTTTCTGTACGGGCTGTCCGTAAGAAACCCTGAAAGAGGATATAAAAATTGATTTTTATATACATAAGGTTTACAATGACAAACTCTCTTTTCTTAATTGAAGAGGGAGTTTGTCATGTTTATAATAATATCGAACTATAAAAATGCTCTTTAAGCATGTAACGCTAATCATGCCATTCCGTATTGAATAATTCGGAAAAATCCCGTAACTTCGCAAACGCAATGATGTGTAAGTAAATCCAAATGAGTAATCATTCCGCATCGAAAAACATGTGCGTTCTGTGCCAACTTTCAAATAAAACCACTATTTGATACTCATTTGTTACCTTTCTTTTGAATTTCCAATAAAACTCATCTAATAATTAGATAGTTAAAGAATGGAATTGGTTAGTCGCCCACCACCCGATGCGGAATACCACGAGGGCGATGAGCATGATGATTTTGTCGATGCCCACGACGATGCCGGAGGTCAGCGAGGTGAACCACAGCTTGGCCGCGTCCTTCTCCATGCCGGTCACTTCGTCCACGCCGGTCTGTTCCATCGTGGCTTCTATCAGGTTCGGGTCGGACGTGCCGGTATGGGCCACGTCAGCCTGTGCCTGCAGGCTGGTGTACATCGTGTCGCGCACGAAGATGAGTTCCTGCGCTTCCTCGAACTTGTCGCTGATCTGAGCGGCTTCCGCTTGGTAGAGGTCGTGGGTGTACGAGCCGATGCAGTTGGGGATGTAGGACAGGAAGTCCAGAAAGCACCAGTTGCTGCCGCTGCCTGCCATGCCCGTGTCTGCCGGAGGGTACCACCAGCACAGCACAAGCGACACGGCCAGCGGCCTGAACAGCTTCATCACGTCCAGCGGCTCGTGCTTGACCATCATCTTGTAGGTCATGCCCGCCGTCATGATGATGGCGAACAGGGCGGCGAGCGCCATGCACATCTGCAGTATCCACCAGAACGGCCCCTGCGCCCCCGTGAAGGTGGCGTCGGTCAGGAACTCGTTGGTCTGGAAGATGACGTCGTCTATTTCCTCTTCCAGTAGGTCTATGCCGAAATTCGACAGTATGTTTCCGTCTGCCATGCCGTTTCCTTTTTAGTTTCTATCTACTGTTTCTTCTCCTTCTCCGTCGTCTCCGCCGCTGCCGCCGTCCGTCTGCGACCCCCGCACGGCATACCGGGATTCGTTCCACCGCTCCATAGCGCCGCGCAGGATGCTTCCTTTGTCAACGGGCTGTGCCCCCTCCGCGTCCAGCAGGGCCGCAGTCAGGGCGGCGTTCTGCTTCCGGGCGAGAAAGAGGACAAGCGTCTCGTTCTGCCGGGCCACATCCTCGCTGATGCGCAGGTATTCCTTCTTACGCTGGGCGTTGGGCATGTAGGCGTCCCGGGTGGCGCTGACGGCGCAGCGGTACACCTGGTAATATTCCTCCCAGCGTTCCCGTTCGTCCGGCGTGCCGCCGCACTGGAGGATGCGGTCGATGTTGCGCCGGAAGCGTTCCATCTGCCCGTCCACCTTGTCGCCCTCGGCGAGCCAGGCCAGATCCACCTGCCTGTCGGCCACGTTCAATGCCTCGACAGCGGCCCGTTTGACCAGTGCCGAGTCGATGGCTTCCGCCTCGTCGGTCTGGTTGTAGAGGTTCACCCCGGCCAGCGTCCGGAACGACAGCTTGTTCTTCGCCGCCGCCGTCTTCTTGTACTTGTTGTGCAGCAGCGTGTAGTAGATTTCCGGGGTGAATGCCCCGGTGCCGGTCTCCATCACCGTAATCTGGTTCTGTTTCGGCGAGTCGTGGTTGTAGGTCGCATACTGGGCTTGTGCCGTATGGGCAGCCGTGACCGCTATCGCCATGAGTAAAATTGTCCGTTTCATGTTCATGTCCTTTCCCTTTTTTCGTTAATAATCCAGTCTTCCGGCACTGCGCCAGCGGCCGAAGGCCCCGTCGATGATTTCCCGGCGGCTGCGTGCCTGGTATATCTTCTCTTTCCAGTAGCCGATGCGCACCTGTATGTAGCGCCAGGTCTCCAGGTAGGCCCGGTTCAGGTGCCGCTCGATGTCGTCAAGCGAACCGTTGATGGCTTCCATCACCATCAGCAGGTCGGAGGTCGAGCAGGCCGCCGCTCCGGTGGCGTACAGCACGAGGTCGCCCAGCGACCTGTACAGTTGCTCCCCGTCACGGGCGATGGCCTCTATCGCCTTCTTGTTTATCGTGAGTATCAGCAGGTCTTCCGGCTCGGCCTTGCCGCGTTTCAGCACCTTGTCGTTGAACTCGGTCAGCATGTCCTTGTAGTCGCCGATGCGGTCGCTCACGGCCGTGTAGGTGTCCTTGGCGTTCAGCACCGTCCGCAGGGACTGGTACATCACGTCAATGACATCGAAGGCGCGGGTGTACCGGTCAAGGTCCACGTTCAGCTCCTTGTATTCCACGGTGGCGTCACGGCTGTACTCGTGCAGCAGCTTGTTGCTGTATTCCAGGGTGCTGCGGGCCAGCAGCAGGCTGCGCTGTTTCTTGTGGTCGTTGATGTAGGCTTCCACCGACACGATGTCGAAAGTCCACTGGGCCCTGGCGATACACGGCAGGAGGGCCAACAGCAGAAGCGTGAGGGTCAGTCTCTGTCTCATAGCCCGTCCTCCTTTCTTCCGTTCCCGCCGCGCAGGTTCCGCGCATTCTCCACCCACCGCTCGTGGCATTCTTCCACAAGGGTGAGCCTGCGCCCTTCGTCCGTGTCCGGTTCGGGCAGCACGTCCTTCAGCATGTCGATGATGCTGTACTTGTAGTGCATCATCTTCTCCAGCGACACAAGGTCGGCGTAGATTCTCGTGAGGCGGGTGTCCACCTCACGGGCGATTTCCAGTCGGTCGCTCGACCACAGCAGGTGGTACACGTCTCCGGTGGGCGTATCCTCCAGCGGCGGCGTGCCGGCGTATTCGGTGGTGATCTTGCAGGAGGGGTATTCCCTCGCTATCTCCGCGATGCGGTCGTTCACCAGTTTGGTTTTTTCGGCATCCGACAGGTTCGGGTCGAGCGTCAGCACGTCGGCCACATGGGTGTCGGTGTATTCCGTGGTCAGCTCCCACGAAATCTGCAGGATGGCGCGGTGTATCTTGATGCCGAGGAAGTATTTGGGCTTCCTCGCTATCGAGAGGGTCGCCTTGAAGGTGATGACGCCGTTGATGTCCGGCATGGTGGCCTTGCGCACGAAGGTGTAGCCGTTCCACGAGCCGCCGTCCTGCCATGTCAGGTTGTATGAGGTCTTGCAGTCCTGCATGATGGCCGGGATGCGGTAATAATCATCCGTAGCGACGGCGTTGTCCGCAGCAGCCTCGGACTTCGCATCTTCGTATTCAGACAGCTTTTTCTGCCAGTCAGAGAGTTCACCTTTGAGCTGATTTATCTGTGTCAGGTTGCTGTTGTACTGCTGGCGGTAAACGGCGGCGTCTTCCACGCTCGATTCGGAAATCTTCTTCAGCAGGGTCTCGTTCTCGTCTTCCAGGGCATTGATCTGCGACTGGAGGACGGAGACCCGGCTCTCGGCTTCCTGCACCATCCCGTCCAGTTCCGAGGTGTCCAGCTCGTTGTCCGTCACGGTGGTCTGCATGGCGCATTCCTTCGAATGCCCGTCCAGCGAACTGCCGCACTTGCGGCATTTGTACTGGGTGCTTCCTTGTCCGAGGGTGGCGCCGTCGGAACAGGTCACGCTGATGGTCACGCTCTCGCAGCCCTGCAGTTTGGCGGCGTCCGTCGCCTGGTAGTAGTTCCGGGCGTCGGAGGCAATGTAATAGGTATAGCCTTCCTCGTTCTCGTTGATTTCCGACAGGCGGGCGTTGAGCTGCGCCTTGAAGGTGTTCAGGTCCATCGTGTAGGAGTCGAACACTTCCTCATACACCACCTCTTCGCGGTTCCAGCTCTGGGTCACATGGATTTCGTAGGCGTATGCCTTCTTGGTCTGTTTCCCGCCACGGCTGATGACGTAGGCCCTCTGGCTGTAGCTGATGGAGTAAGTGTAGCCGTCGTTTTGGTTGTTCAGCTCCTGCACCCGGCTGCGCGACCATCCGGCATACCGCTCCGAGTTGGAGAGGGCCTGCTCGCGCTGCGAGGCGTTGGGATAGAACCCGGCGTCGCCGGTCTCGAAACGGGTCCACTCGCCGCCGTTCAGGATGCTGTTGTCGTCCGTGGGCGGATAATAGTCGCACAGCGGTACGCTGCCCTGTTCCCGGCGGGCGATGTACCACCGCTGGGTGTAGTAGTTCCCGGCGGCTTCGTCCATGTAGTCGGTGATCCACGAGGTCAGGTCGTAGTTGCTGAAGTCGAACAGCCCGGCCACATTCTCCGGACCGCCCACCATGTCGAGCAGGAGCCGCCCGGCATCCCGCTCCGCCGCTTCGTACAGGTGGCTGTAATGGTCGTACAGGTTGAATATCTCTTCCACCTTGCCGTTCATCAGGTCATGGAACGAGCTGGTCTGCAGCAGGGCGTCGCCGATATTCCCGATACCCGCCGTGGCGAGCCCCACACCCATGTTGTACAGGTTGTCGAGGTCGCTCTGCAGGTTCTCTTTCGTGAAGCTGTCCGGTATGCGGGCAAGGTCGTCCAGCATCCGCTGCCAGTCGGTGTTTCCCAGCTCGCTGAGCCGCAGCAGGGAGGCGAACTCTTCCTTGATTTCAAGGAAGGCCACATCGGAAAAGGTCAGCGTGCTGTTGGTCACGATGCTCTCAAACTGCATGCACAGGCTCTTGGTGTCGTCGCACACTTTCATCAGGTAGCTGCCCCAGTAGAGCGCCGTCTGCGGGGAACGGAGCATCATCTTCGCCACCACCCAGGTCTTCGGTATGATTTTCCGGGCGACCATGTTGTAGATGCGGCGGTAATAGTAGTTCTCCGTGCTGCTGCTCCATATACCCAGCTCGGACAGGGCCTTGTGCTCAAGGAACTTCGACGAGAAGATGCCGGCGGCGGCGACCTCCGCAGCCGTATAGTGCTTGAGGATGTCGTCCACCTGCTCCCGGTAATAGCTCTCGGCCACCGTCTCCGTGCCGAAGGCGGCGGCCATCGCCGCCACGGTGCGTGCGTCGTAGTTCACGCTGTAATACTGGGCGCGGACATGCTGCACGGCGGACAGCGACAGGAGTGTCAGTAGGAACAACAGTCGTCTCATGGTCATTTCATTGCTGGTTGTTTTTATCACTCTTTTTCAGATTCAACACATGCCCTGCGGCGTTCACCTTCTGGGCGAAAGGCAGGGATTTGCCGATGCCGCTGGCGTCCCAGTCGCGGCAGTACGCTTCGATGGCCTCCTGGTGGCTGCAACGGAGTTCTCTCTTGTACAGCTTCAACGCTTCTTTCTCCGCACGCTCGGTGGTGTAGGTCATGTAGCATTCGTGAGGCTCCTCCACGCCGTACACGCCGCTGGTCGAACCGCGACGGATGAAGACCTCGCGGAAGAAGCTGCGCCCTTCCTTGTTCTCCAGACGGTTGATGGTGAATATCTTCTTGCAGTCCACGTCGGTCAGGCCCAATATGGCCTTGATGCTGTCGAACCGCTCCTTGAACTTGCTCTGGTCGAGCAGCATCACCACATCGGAGTTGTTGATGATGGCTTCCTTCACGATCTCGCTGCCGATGATGTCCTGTATCTCCTGCGTCACCACGCCCACCGAGGCCCAGAACTTTCTTGCGGTCTTGTACATGAACTTGATGTACTCCGCCATCAGCGGGCTGGCGATGGCCTTCCACGCTTCCTCTATCACCAGCACCTTGCGGTTCTTCTTGATGCGCATCTTCTGCAGGAACACGTCCATGATGATGAGCGTCACGATGGGAAACAGCTTCTTGTTTTCCTTGATTGCGTCCACTTCGAAGACGATGAAGGTCTCCGAGAACAGGGTGGTGTCCACGTTCTCGTTCAGTATCTTGTCGTAGTTGCCGCCCTTGTAGAACGGCTGTATCATGTAGGTGTACTTGTCGTAGTCTATCTCCGTGATGTTGTTTTCCAGGCAGATGAGTTCCAGCCGCTCGCAGGAGTATTCATAGAAGGTGTTGAACGACAGCGAGGCCACCTTCAACACTTTCCGGCGTTCTTCCAGCATACGGATCTTGTCATCCACCTTCTGTTCCAGGGCCGGCAGGTCTTCCGCGCCCCAGGTGCCTTTCCGCTTCTCGGCGGCTGTCAGGGTCTTGCGCAGGGTCTCACGCTGCACGGGGTCGTAGCCGTCAAAACCGTGGAAGTAGGCGTCGTAGTAGTCCGTCACCATCTGCTCAACGATGCGGAACTCCAGTTCCGTAATCCTGGTGTCCGAACCTTTCCATATCAGCAGGATCAGATTTTTCAGGAAGTCTATCTTCTCGATGTTCAGCTCCGCCTGCGTGATGTTGAACGGGTTCATCGTGATGGGCTTTTCCTCCGTATAGCTGATGTACTTGCCGCCCAGGTATTCGCACAATCCCTCGTAGGAATTACCCGTATCGACCATCACCACGTCCGTGCCCTGCTCGTGGAGCTGGCGCACCACGCTGTTCATGTGGAATACATATGAGAGAGTATTTGTTGTTGATTATCAGCAATATAAGAAAATATCGGTACAAAAATAATCGCTGTAAGAAATAGGGTGAAAAAGCCGTTTTGGGGAGAAGCAAAGAGGAAAAGAAAAAGGTTGGTTTAAGATGAAGATTTAACATAAACTTAACAAACGGCAGGCATTTTTATACTTTGCCGATGGCCGTTCGGAATGAGGTCAAAACCCACAAAGGAATTGTCGTGGAATTGATTACAACTATTGATTTTCAATATCTTCTATACTTTAAGAGCCAACAAGGGTACAAATAGTGTATGAAATAAGTCTTAAAACTCTGATTTTCGCTCTACATAGAAGTTCATTTAACAGTAAATTCACTACCTTTGTATTTGGATTGTGGATTGGAGCAACTCTATATAGGATAGGACATTCGAAATAAAAAGTTGCATCCATGGTGCAATGTTTTTACTGTTCTTGCATTTTTATAATAGCAACAATAAAAAAAAGAAAAATGAAAACAAGATTATCAGTATTAATTATCAGCCTATTGGCAACCTTTTCCTTGCAAGCGCAAACCAACGACCGTTACATTGAAGTGACAGGTACATCGGAAATCGAAATCGTACCCGACAAAATCCATTATCTGATTGAAATCCGCGAATACTTCGAGGAGGAATTTGACGGAAAGTCTAAGCCCGAAGAATACCGTACCAAAGTACCTTTATCAGAGATAGAGCAAGGACTCCGTAAGAATCTTGCCGAAGCAGGTATTAAGCAGGATGCCATCCGTACACAGGAAATCGGTGACTATTGGCGGCAGCAAGGGCAGGACTTTTTGGTTTCCAAGAAATTCGACATTACCTTGACTGACTTCAATCAGATAAACGAAATAGTTGAACGTATCGACACAAAAGGCATACATACCATGCGCATAGGAGAACTGGAAAACAAAGACATGCTTACCTATCATCAAAAGGGGAAAATTGAAGCATTGAAAGCCGCCCAACGGAAAGCAACCTATTTGGTGGAGGCATTAGGTAAGAAATTAGGTGATGTGATACGTATTGTGGAAGAAGGGAACAGTAATATTTTTCCATTCGCGCAAAGCAATGTCCTGTCATCCGATGCAGCTTCTTTCGATAACTTCCGCACCATTAAGAAGAACTATTCTATGCTTGTACGTTTTGAAATCATAGATTAAATGATTTCGCCTTGTAAATAGAAGGTTTCTAACTCATTGAGTAAGATATATCATCTTTGCAATCCTTGTTGCTTCTGAATTTTCCAATCATACATACCCTCTGCCACATCGCCAACCTCTTTGAGTGTATGGCGATGTTTTATTTCATCAAATGGCTGTCGGCTCTCCGCATAGTCACAGAGCCATGCACCGACCATATTCTGCTGTTCGGTCGTTTCCCCGTACTCCTGCATCACGCTCTTGATGTCGGCGGCTTCGGAAGGGGCGAAGAATGACTTGTGCTGCTCCGTGCCGAAATGGGTAATCGCATCTATGGCTCGCCGGAAAACCTCGCTTGCCTTGTAGAGCATATCCGCAAACAAGCTTAGGATATGCCTGCTCGCTTTCAGCGTATTCTGCAACAGACGGATGGTCTTGTCTTTCTCCGCCGTGGCTTGGCTCACCGCTTGGCTGATGCGCTGCCGCTCGCCGTCTTTCTGCTCCTGAAGCTGCCGTACCGCCTTGTCCCTTTCAATGGCAAATGAACGGCTCTGCACCAAAGCCCTGTCACGTTCCGCTTCGGCTTTCTGTTTTTCTGCTACCAATGCCTTTGTCCGTTCCTCCGCCTTTTCCTTTACGGCTTCGGCAAAGGCTTTCTTCATGCGTTCGTTCTCGGCTTTGAGTTTGGCGTTTTCCTTTCCAACCGCAGCGGATTTGCCGACCCCCACAAGACTGCCGACGCTATCCAGTATGCTGTCCACTTTCGACTTTCGCTCGTCTTTGAGCTGCTGCTCCCTTTCGGCAATCTCGCTGTCGAGGGAACGGCGGTACTGCTCTTTCGCCTTGTTCTCGTTCTCTACAAACATGAGTTCCGCTTCGACTTCTTCCTTGGCGGCGACGGCGGCTTGCCTTGCGGCTTTCGCCTGTTCCGCTTCCTGCTTCTGCTTGGCGATGATGAAGTCCGTTCGCTCCAGATGCTCCTTGCCCGTTACCTCCTTTGAGGTGCCCCTTTCCATATCAAGACACTCAGCCAAAACCGTCTGCATCTCACTCATGGCTTTCTCGTCCAGCTTGCAGGACTTGCCCGTGTCGTGGTTCATCCAGTCCCATACGATGTGGGCGTGGAGGTTAGGCTTCCATGTGGCATTGTCGCCGGGTATTCCGTAATGCCCCTCGTCACGGTGGATGAACACCTGCAAGGCTGTGATTCCCCAACGCTGCTTGCACACCTCACAGAACTTCCGCAGCTGCTCCATCGTGGTGTCGTCCTTGATGACGACCACGCCCTCCTTGAGCGGAGTGCTGCCACGGACTATGGTCACCTTACCAGTCTTCTTGTTCACCCTTTCCCGGTCTTTGGTCTGCATCGCCCGTCCTGTCTTTTCCTTGACCATAGCGGCTATCAAATTATAACGCTCGGTGAGCGTGGCTTCACCGAAATCAGGTGATACCCATACCTCGTTTCCTGCCATGAGGTCGGTACGGATGTAGAACTTCTCCTTGGGGATATTGGCGAGGTATTCCGCTGTCCGCTTGTTATGCGCTTCGCTGCTGCCGATGTTGCACGGCTTGATGTTGATGGATGTCTTCTGTGCCATAGGCTTGTCTGTATTTTGAGTTTCACTTCGGGTTATTAGGGCAGAGCCTTAATCGGAGGGTGCAGGGAGAGGGTCACTTCCTGCTCCGGGTTCTTAGGGATGGAAGCCACTAAGCGGAGTTTCCAAAGAGGGGGTCACTCTTTGGTCGGGTTGCACAGGGCTGAAAGTCCTTGCCGGGTTCTTAGGGCAGCGTCCTAAGCCCCTCGGGAGAGCCCACAACTTCGGAGCGCAGCGGAGAAGTTATAGTGGGCTATATCTGGGCAAGCCCAGTCAGTTACGCCACGCCAATGGAGTACCGCTGAAATCCTGCGCTGTGCGCCCTTCAGTTTCTCCTGCCTATGTCGGGTCATCCACGCCGCCAATCGTGCCGTCATGCGCTTCTTTCAGGCTTTCTACGGGGTTATTGCCGTGCTGCCCGTTGTCCTTGTCTTTAACATGGGAATTGTCTGTTTCGTCTTCCGCATCCGCTCTGTCATCCGACCTGTCGGAAACCACAGGCGAACAAAGGGAAGAAGAAAGGGCGGCTGCTCTGCCTGCCATGCTGTCCGCTTCCTGCCTTGAGCATTGGCAACCGTCCGGCACGGTACACGGCTTATCCTCCAACGGCATATCATTAGAGTATGGTGTCCGCACTCCGTCTGCCTGTCCTTTGGAAACTGCCGCAGGCTTGACATAATGGGGATTGGTCAGCAGGACACCATCCACATACCAACCTGTCAGGAAATGCAGGGTGTGTACGGAAGTGCGGTTGTTGGTTCGGGTGGTCAGCATGCCGAGCCTGTTGAAGCAGTCGATGAGCTTTCCGATGGTCTTTCGGTTGCAGCCCATGTACTCCGCAAGTTCCACATCGGAAGCTGCCGCCTGTCCCACCTCCAACTCAATCTCAACTCCCTTGATACGGAAGGCGGTCTTTGTCCGCACGGCATGGGTCATCAGCCTGTGCAGGCATCTTTGCCTCTGGACGGAAAATCTGCCCTCCAAAATAAAATCCCATTGCTCGTCCGAAAGGATGGTGCAGTAGTGTATCTTCTGTTTGTCTTTATCCATAATCTATGATATTTATAGGTGTTACGATGGTCGGTTACCGGCCCATGCCTTGCTGCTGTTCGGGCATGTAATACTCCCTGTCCGCCGCTATGTGGTTCAGCACATTTTGCAAACGGTTCAGTTGGTCGTGGTCAAGCACACGGATAGCATTGATGGTTATCTTCTGCGTGGCAATCCTGCGGTGGGCGATGTTGCTCTCGCTCATAGTTCCGTCACCGTCCGCATGGACGGAACGGAGGTAGGCATTGACCGCTTCCGTCTGTTCCTTTGAGGGGTACGGTGCTGCCCACCTGTCCTGAATATAGCCGACCATTTTGCCGACCGCATCCGCCAAGAGCGGGTCATGCCGTGCGATGGCGGCTGTCAAATCTTCTGTCTTCATAAGGCTTCTTGTTTGTTGTCCGTCCGTAAAGAGCCCGGCTTGCGTTTCTTGCCGCTGCGCAACGCTTCGAGCCGTTTGTTGAAATCCTCCTCGCTGCCTGTCCCCGATGTTCCGCCCTGTTCAATCCACTGCATGATTTCATCCTCGAAGAAATAGAGCCTGTTGCCACGCTTTCGGTACGGTATGCGCTTTTCGGAAGTCATGGCATAGATGGTGGAAGCCGATTTGCCGAGCAGGTCGGCGACTTCTTCAAGGGAAAGCAGGCTGCGCTTGCCCGTGTCTTTTCCTGCCGCCTTGCCCAGTACCTCGTCCACCTTTCTGGCAAGCTGCTCCACCCGTTCTATCAGGGTGGAAACAGCCTGCGGCAGTTGTTCAAATGTGATGTTACCCATATTCAATCTTTTTACTTTGGTTGTCCTGTTCCGGTTATTTGAGTGTTATCTGTTCCGAAGCCTTGCGCTTCAGGTCGTTCACCACATCCGCATAGACCTGCGTTGTCGCCACGGTGCTATGTGTAAGCATTTTTGATATGGTGTAAAGGTCTGTCCCTGCGGCAAGTTGCAGGGTTGCGTAGGTATGCCGGGAAAGGTGGAACAGAATACAGGAAGCAAGCAGATGAAGGGATGAGAAAGGAAAACGTAATTGGTTGAATATGAGCAAAAGTTCCGTTTTTTGCTGAGATAATGGAAAGCAAAAATGGATAGGATATTGCAGGTGTTCAGTTACCAGAATGTTAGCTGCCCAGTTACCTGAACCGAATAGGTAACGGAATGAGTAATAAAGAAACAGTCACAGTGGCTATTATTCACTGTATGTCAGTATTTTGCATATCAAAGGACGCTTATAAAATAGGTAATTTTGCCATTAAAAAATAAGCGTATGAAAGTAGAAAAATTCAAGGTGTTGCTCTACCTGAAAAAGAGCGGTCTTGACAAATCCGGAAAGGCTCCGATAATGGGGAGAATAACGGTAAACAATACGATGGCGCAATTCAGTTGTAAGCTGTCATGTACTCCGGAGTTATGGAACCCAAGAGAAAGCCGACTAAATGGAAAAAGTAAAGAAGCCGTTGATATTAATGCAAAAATTGACCGGCTCTTACTTTCTGTCAATTCTGCATTTGATTCACTTGTAGAACGTAAGATTGATTTTGACGCGACTGCCGTAAAAGAGCTTTTTCAAGGAAGTGTAGAAACCCAGATTACTCTGTTGAAGCGGCTTGATATACATATAGAGGATATGCGCTCAAGAATCGGTATTGATGTTGCTAAAAGCTCCATGTCAACATACATTTACACCCGTCGGTATCTTGGCGAATTTATTCAAAAACGATTCAAGACAAGTGATGTTGCTTTTGGACAGTTAAATGAACACATCCCATGGGAGTTTCAGGATTATATACTGAAGGATAAAGGACTTGCGGTAGATACGGCTAGACATTATCTGGCAATCCTGAAGAAAATCTGCCGGATGGCATTCAAGGAAGGACATGCGGAGAAGCGTTATTTTGTGAATTTCAAACTACCCCAAGAGAACCGGAAACCACCACGGGCTTTGAGTCGTGAGGATTTTGAGAAGATCCGTGATGTCGTAATACCACCGGAAAGAATCACTCATAATATAGCCAAGGATTTGTTTCTCTTTGCCTGTTATACAGGAGTTCCGTATGCGGATGCAGTTTCAATCACTAGAGATAATATATACAAGGACGATAAAGGCGACTTATGGTTAAAGTATCTGAGAAAGAAGAATGAATATCTGGCCCGCGTCAAATTGTTGCCAGAGGCTATCTCTCTTATAGAAAAATATCGTTCGGATGACAGGAAAGAGCTTTTCCCGATGATACACCATCCCAATATGAGACGCCACATGAAAGGTTTACGGGATCTGGCTGGCATAAGCTGTGATTTGGTCTATCATATGGGAAGACATACCTTCGGAAGTCTGATAACCCTTGAGGCTGGTGTCCCAATTGAAACAATTAGCAAAATGCTGGGGCATACCAATCTGACAACAACCCAGCTTTATGCAAGGGTAACTCCTAAAAAACTTTTTGAGGATATGGACAAATTCATCGAAGCAACGAGTGATATGAAACTGGTATTATGAAATCAAAAAAGAAAGAATCATGAGAAGTACATATAAGCAACTGTATTATATAAACCGTGGTAAAGTCAAAGCTGACGGGACTACATCAATCATGTGTCGTATTACAATAGACGGAAAGGCTGTTGCATTATCGACCGGGTTATATTGCCAGCCGGAAGAGTGGAACAGCAAGAAAGGAGAAGTCAAAAACAACAGACTGAATGGAATGCTTTGTGAATATAAGAAACGCTTAGATGAAACTTATGCTGAACTGTTGAAAGTAAACGGTGTTATCAGTGCTGAACTGCTGAAAACAGCCATGACAGGAACTGCCGACATCCCGAAGTATATATTACAAGCAGGGGAAGTGGAACGAGAAAATCTGAAAATCCGTTCCATTCAAATAGATTCAACTTCCAGTTACAGGCAATCAAAAATGTATCATTACTATCTTGGCGAATACATCCGTTCTCTGGGCAAGGAGGACATGCTTTTTACAGATATAACCGAAGAGTTTGGCATCAATTATATTTTATATCTGAAAACAAATTACCCTCATAAGCCATCATACCGGAACCATTGTCTTTGTTGGCTGAAACGTTTGGTCTATCTAGCCGTAGATAACGGAATCTTGAGGTATAACCCTTTGGATGATATAAAATATGAAAAGAAGGCACCCGCAAAGCTCATGTATATAAGCAAGAACCAGCTTCAGGAGATAATGAGCCATCCAAAACAGGATCCACTACAGGAACTTGCAAGAAGAACCTTTATATTTTCATGTTTTTGCGGTTTGGCTTACGTTGATGTACGTAATCTCTATCCGCATCATATAGGTACAACTGCGGAAGGACGGAAATATATCAGAACATATCGCAAGAAAACAAGCGTTGAATCATTTATACCATTGCATCCGGTCGCGGAGCAGATAATTTCCTTGTATAATACGACAGATGACAGTAAGCCCATCTTCCCGTTACCAATACGTGATATGATCTGGTTTGAAATACATGAGTTGGGCTTTTCCCATCAGTTCAAACATAACCTGTCATATCATCAAAGTCGTCACACCTTTGGTACCCTGATGGTTTCAGCTGGGGTTCCTATGGAAAGCATATCAAAGATGATGGGCCATACAAATATCAGAACTACGCAAGGATATGCAAAAGTTACAGATGACAAGATTTCAGAGGATATGGATAGATTAATGGAGAAAAGAAACTTAATAAATGAAATAAAAACGTATACTTAACTTTTATTGGTGGAGTATACGGGTAAAATAATATTCGGCTATATAAAAGATTAGAAGCTGCCTTAAAAGTATTAACGAATCGTTATGTTAATAAGACTTATTCTTTTAGGACAGCTTCTAGTACTTTCTCAATTACTTTCTTGCACACATGTCAGCCATCAACCAATCACTGTCTGGTCTAGTAATCAATCGTGCATTATTATACGCCATTTCCATTGTGAATATAGTCCTTCCTTCGTAATTGTTTACCTCTTTCTCTTTATCATATTTATGGTTACATACAAGGGCTACGTCTATTGTTCCCTTATGTTCAAGAGCTAATGGAAGTAAAAGTTGCATTTTATGATCTTTGACATAATATACTGGAATAGCTGTTTTGTAGTTCCATGCTACACGACTTAGAGCTATATCTAGAGCATTACTGAAGCGTGTTGTAAGAAATTGTTTCCAATCATCATCTTCAAAAATCGCATCAGCTAGTTTTTTATAATAGGCTTCTCGTTGGGGTTTTGGCAATGCCGCTGGATCTTCAATAAATTGGAACCCATCTGTTGCCCCTTTCTTTATAAATCCAACAGGAAGTCGTTCTATATTTTCTTTTATAAAATGATTCCAGTCCAAAGTTGGTCTTTGGGCGGTGATATCATAGAATAATTCACGGGGATCATCAAAATATTGAGCACGTTTAGGTTTATATGGGAAATCTGTTATAATTTTTTGATAGTAACTATTTGCTGTCCCAAATCCTAAGAATACCCATGGTTGGGTGACTGCAGGATTCTTACCATTATTTTTCTGAAAAAAGGCATAAATCGGGTCATAAATGTTATCTACCAATCCTGTATTCCAAACAGCATTGTTCTCATTAGTAAGAATTTTTAAAATAGGCTTTCTGGCTTCTCTTTTGGATCTTTCTATCTCTTCTTCATCTTCGTATTGAAGTCGTTCAAAAGTGTATGAAAGATAATTCTTTAGAATGGGTTTTGCCAATTTGTCTTTTTCATCATAATACCAACGTTCGTCTAATGCCAAATTGACAGCCAAGTCATTAATAGCAGCATCCCACCCTAAAATATCGGGTTTATCTTTGGGCTTTGGGAAATAGGCGAAATTGCTAATAGATTCTCCTATGTATGATCCTTGTTTTAGGCTGAGAGTCTGAGATGACACCCTTGTGGCTATCGTGGAAGTAGGTGATTTTATCCCTAATTTCTTTAAATCACGTGCTTTTACAGGAGCTTCATGTTTTGATGGGTCTCCAATACGGAATTCGATACGCTTACGAAACAAGCATTCCACGGCCTGTCGTATACCAATGAAGCCCATTTTTAGGTATTCATCTTTTGCTACTTTGGAGCCAATCGCAGCAAAAGGAATCCATCCTTCATCATCAGAAACAACACTTGCGAAAGCCTCTTCTATCTTCTCTTTCAGTGCGTTTGTAATTTTCAAATAGTTAGGAGCGATGCGAAAGGCCTTAAATACCTCACCTGTACCCTGGGGCTGATAACAAGGCTCATACTTTGCTTTTGGATAATAACTTTCCAATAATTTTTCTACATCCAGAGGAACGTTGTTGCGTTTCTCAACAAGTTTGTTAAAACAAGTTCTGAACTCATCGTACCTTAAATAATTTCCCGGTAATGTCGGGGTTAGCGCATAAGCACCCTCAAGCAGAGCTCTAATTTCTGATTCTTCCATAAAAAATTATTTTTTATTTTGTTATGGCTATCATTGGTGATAGCTTTTTTATTATGCAAAAACAAATAGCGTGCCGTTTCATTAATTTGAATATTTTATTGATAATTTTTAATACTATATTTAGGGAACTGAAATCAGTCGCCCATTTCCTCGCCACCCATAGAAGTTAGTACAGACTCTATTGAAAGCGAAAAGGTCCGGCGGCTATGCCGTTTCGGGCAGAATCTTCCTCTTTCAGAGCGTATTCAGCCCGAA
>ENA-OYYE01000120-OYYE01000120.1-human-gut-metagenome-genome-assembly--contig:-NODE-120-length-52656-cov-8.820346_pt1 | contig 52656 bp, 43 predicted proteins | sample MGYA00243244_ERZ653437 | MGnify/ENA primary metagenome ERZ653437 (study PRJEB26926, sample SAMN06165130) | human gut metagenome | biome: ENVO:00009003; feature: ENVO:2100002; material: ENVO:00002003...
CGAGATAGGCTCCGGTCTCGTGGGCTCGGAGATGTGTATAAGAGACAGATACTATGGATATTATGAAAACATTCTATAAGAAATGGGCGGTTGCACCGGCATTTGTATTCTGTGCAGCGTTTTTGTTTTCCGCTTGTGAAGACTTTCTTGCCGAGACATCTTATGATTTTTATGATGAGCAGGACTTCTATAATGATGTGTCGCAACTGGAATTGGCTGTGAATGGAGCCTATGAAGTGCTGAGCCAGAAAATGACGTATGGGCATTTCATGTTGGTCAGCGACTGTGATACCGACTTAAGTCATATTAAAGGTTCCGGTACGGGACAGACAGCCCGCGACTTGGGACATTATAACATCTATACATCCCATACCTGGATAGAAGAAGCATGGGGATATTATTACGCCGGGATAGACCGGGTCAACCGTATATTAGCGAATAAAGACCGGGTAGAGTTGCCGAATCAGGAGGCTGAGGCGACGTATAAGCGCTTGATTGCCGAAGCAAAATTGCTGCGAGGTATCTGTTACTTCGACTTGGTTCGTATGTGGGGAGATGTGCCGTTGAAACTGACGGCTTCCGATAAGACGGAGAACTTTGCCATGACCCGCACAGACAGGGAAGAGGTCTATCAGCAAATCGTTGAAGATATGGCGGACGCCGCGAAAGATCTTCCCTGGCACGATGCTTCGAGTTCTTATGAAGGACGTCCTACCAAAGGAGCAGCGATGGGATTGTTGGCACGGGCCTATCTGTTCAGAGCAGGCTATTCCCTGCGTCAGACTGGCAAGATGGAACGACCGGATAACTATCTGGAATATTATGGCAAGGTAAAAGAAATTTGTGCCGAGCTTATTAATTCTCATCACCATTCCCTGAACGCCAGCTATGAGAAGGTATTCCGGAATGTTTGCGAGAACATCATGGAACCCAATGAAGTTATGTATGAAATTCAGTTCTACAATCCTTCCGGAGAAAATGACCATAGCAGCAAGATTGGCTCCTACAACTCACCGGAGATAGACCGTAATTCATCTTACGGGCTGGGTAACTCTTTTATAAAGACAACCCATTTTGCATACGATTGGTATGAAGAAGGCGACATCCGCAGAGAAACTGCCATTGCTACTTTTAAAATAGATGCGAATGACAAAGTCATCCCGATTCCACGCAGTAAGAGTTATACATGGGCACCCGGTAAATGGCGTAGAAATTGGATACCGGGTCCACCCAAGGACCTGGAGAATATGGATATTAATTTTATCCTTTTACGATACTCTGATATTTTATTAATGTATGCCGAGGCGGTCAATGAGGTAGAGGGACGATTGGATCCGCTCGCTATCGAGTGTCTCAACCAAATTCGCAGAAGAGCCTACGGAGTGAAGCCGGAGACAGCTGACCCGTCCATTGATTTTACTTCAGATGATTTCCCTACTCAGCAGAGCGTACGCGATTATCTGTTTGTCGAACGTGCCCGGGAATTATGTTTTGAAGGGTTCCGTCGCTTCGACCTAATCCGTTGGAACAAGCTTGCCGATGTGCTCAAAGACTTTGCAACCAAGTTTAACGCGGCGGTGGCAGACGGTACTTTAAGCAAGTATGTGTGGACTGCCGGTAATTATTTCCAAAAAGGTAAACACGAATTATATCCGATACCTTCTTACGAGATACGTGAGACGAAAGGAAGCCTGGTACAGAATCCGGAATATTAACGACCTATATCAATTTCGTGTTTTTCGAATCGACCTGAACCCCTCGAAGCCCCCTTTAAACACCGTATAAGGGGGCTTTTGCACGAAATTACGGTTCTATGAACAATATTGCTATAAGAGCCGGGGGAAAGTAAAAGCAATCAAAACAATATTTCCATCCTATGTCGGGAGTCCGCGGTACTTTTGCAGCCGAGATAAAACTTTATTAATGTTAACTTAGATTTAATAATTATGCACAGTTTAAAAGAATTGTTTTTAATCTTTTTCTTTGCTATTGTAAGTATGGCGACATACGCGCAGAGTCAGACTGTTACCGGTAAGGTTGTTGACAGCGAAGGATATGAGGTGATTGGTGGTAGTGTAACCATTAAAGGCGCTGCCGGAGTCGGGACAGTGACTGACATCGAAGGTAACTACTCCCTGAATGTGAGTGATGCTTCCAAAGATGTATTGGTGTTCTCGTATGTGGGGATGCAGACTCAGGAAGTGAAAGTCAACGGACAGAAAGTGATTAATGTTACGTTGCAAGTAGACTCCAAGATTCTGGACGAAGTGGTGGTTATCGGTTACGGTACGGCAAAACGTTCCGATTTGACCGGTTCCGTCGTGTCTGTCAAGAGCGAAGAACTGCTGAAAGTACCTACTTCGGATATCACGCAAGCCCTTGCCGGCCGGGTAGCCGGTGTGCAGGTGACACAGAGCGAAGGTGCTCCGGGCGCATCCATCTCTATCCGCGTGCGTGGAGGTATCTCCATTACTCAGAGCAACGAACCCCTTTACATTATCGACGGTTTCCCCAGCGAAGACGGCATGAGCAGCCTCGACCCTGCTGAAATAGAAACAATCGACATCCTGAAAGATGCTTCTTCCACCGCTATCTATGGTGCGCGCGGTGCCAACGGTGTAGTAGTGATCACTACCAAGAGCGGCGCCAAGAAAGGACAGAAGATGACGGTTTCGTTCGACAGTTATGTAGGCTTCAAGAAGATTGCCCGCAAACTGGACGTCCTTTCTCCGCAGGAGTTTGTACTGCTGGACTATGAGCGTTCCATCGGTGCTTCCACCGAGTGGGAAGAAAAAGACCTGGCTAAGTTTGAAGAGCGTTACGGCAAGTTCAGCGACATTGCTTCCAATTACGGCAACCGTGCAGGTATCAACTGGCAGGACGAAGCATTGGGACGCACAGCCCTTACGCAGAACTATCGCGTCGGTGTGGCGGGCGGCACTGATAAACTGAAATACAACGCTTCTTATTCTTATTTTAAAGACGAGGGCGCTATGGTGTACAGCGGCAACGACAAGCACAACATCTCCATGAGCCTGAGTCATGACGCTAACGACCGCTTGTCCATCAATGCACGTATCACGTTCGACCAACGGAAGGTGTACGGTATGGGAACCTCCGAAGGCGGCGACCGCTTCAACAAGATGCAGCACATTCTGCAATACCGTCCTACCATCGGTATTTCCGGAGACGACCGTTTGCTGGTCGACTTGGACGAAGACCCTGTTCTCTCCGATGATTCCGGAAACGTGATGCAGAATCCTGTTCTGTCCGCTTCCGAAGAAACAAACAACAAGGAGTACCGTACCTTCCAGGCCAATGGAGGTTTTAACTTCAAAATCATCAAGGGGCTGAACTTCCGCAACAGCACCGGTATGAACTATTATACCCGCCGCAATGAAATTTTCTATGGCGACAAGTCCATGACCGCCAAGCGTTCGAGCATCAACGGCAGCATCCAGAACACGGAAGGCGGCAGTTTCCAGATATCGAATGTCTTGAGCTATAACTTCAAGAAAAACAGCCATGACTTCACGGTAATGGCAGGTCAGGAATACGTGAACCGCTGGACCCGCTCTCTCAAGGCATCGGCCACTAATTTCCCCAACGATGAAATCGGACTGAGCGACCTCTCTTTGGGTACTCCCGGTACGCCGCAATCCAGCCAGAACTATGACGACAAGCTGCTCTCGTTCTTCGGTCGTGTCAATTATAACTTTGCCGATAAGTACATTCTGGTCGCTTCCATCCGTGCCGATGGTTCTTCCAAGTTCGGTAAAAACAATAAGTGGGGCTATTTCCCTGCCGTATCGGCCGCATGGCGTATAGGTGAAGAAGAATTCATCAAGAACCTGAATATCTTCTCCGACCTGAAGTTCCGCATCGGTTACGGTATGGCGGGTAACAACCGTATCGGCAGTTACAACAGCCTGGCGATTCTTTCTTCCGTAACCGCTCCCAACGGTGACACCCAGGTGCCGGGTTATGCTTTCAGCCAGATACCTAACCCCAACTTGAAATGGGAAGCCAACAAGACTTTCAATGTGGGAGTGGACTTGGGCTTCTTCAATCAACGTTTGACCATTTCTCCCGAATTCTATGTAAACCGAAGCAGCAACCTGTTGCTCAACGCCAAATTGCCTTACTCCTCCGGACACAAAAGCATGGTGGTGAATGCAGGCGGTACTCAGAATGTGGGTGTGGACCTGACCATCAATTCGGTAAACATACAGAACAAGGACTTCTCCTGGAATACAAGCGTAACTTTCTCGCACAACAAGAATACGGTGAAAGAGCTGACCGGCGAGCAAGTACAGTTGTGGGAAGCCAGTTTCGGTTATAACCAGAATACCCATATCGTAGCCGTAGGCCAGTCTCTCGGACAGATGTACGGTTATGTCACCCAGGGACTGTATCAGGTCAGTGATTTCGACTATGACGAAGCCACGAAGACTTACCTGCTGAAGAAGGGCATCCCTTACAGCGGTTCGCGCGCCAGTGTGAAACCCGGTATGTGGAAGTTTGCCAACCTGGACGGTGACGGCAAGGTAGATGCCGACGGCACTCCGCTCATCACCGAAGAAGATAAGACGGTCATCGGTAATGCCAATCCCAAATTCTACGGAGGTATCAACAACACGTTCAACTACAAGAATTTCGATTTGAGCGTATTCTTCACTTACAGTTACGGCAACGACGTCTTCAATGCCACCAAGCTGACCAATACCAAGACAGCGCTGACCAACAAGAACGTCTTGGCCGACTGTAGCAGTGACAAACGCTGGATGACCATTAACGCGCAAGGACAAATCGTCACCGATCCTTCCGAACTCGCCGCACTGAATGCCGGAAAGACGATTGCCGCATACTACGATATGGAGGTGGGCGACACCTACATCCACTCCTGGGCTGTGGAAGACGGTTCCTACCTGAAGCTGAGTAACATTACTTTGGGATATACCTTCCCCCGCAAATGGCTGGTGAAAGCCGGTATAAGTTCCCTGCGCCTGTACGCCACCGCGAACAATCTCTGGACATGGACCAAATACAGCGGCTTCGACCCTGAAGTATCTACGATGGGCAACGGCCTGACGCCGGGTGTGGACTTCGGCGCCTATCCCCGCAGCCACTCTTATGTATTCGGTATCAACTTGACATTCTAAACTCCAACTTTAAAAGATATAACAATGAAAAAATACAGATTTATATATTTGCTGTGTGTACTGTCCGTCCTGGGCTTTACTTCCTGCGACGACTTATTGACCGAAAAACCGGACTCCTCTTATAAAGAAGAAGACTTCTTTACTTCCGAGGGAAATGCGCAGATGGCCATTTACGGTATCTACAATAGCCTGGCCACGCCCGACCACTACGGACAAGACGAGATGGCGATGCCCGCTTCCGATGATACCTATTATATTAATGGTACGGGTACCGACAATACCCGTCGCGACATCGCCCACTACATGGTGAAGAATACCAATACCTGGATACAGTCTTTGTGGGTGCTGAAGTATCAGGGAATAGACCGTGCCAGCTATGCCATACACGGCATCGAGAACATGGCCGGCTATAAGGAGAACAAAAAGCTGATTGCCATGGCTGCCGAAGCCCGCTTCCTGCGCGCTTTCCTTTCTTTCGACTTGGTGAAGTATTGGGGAGACGTGCCTTACAAGACCACTTATACTTCCGGTCGTGAGGATGCCTTCCAGGGACGCGTCAGCCGTGAAGTCATTTATGATGAAATCATCAACGACCTGACTTTTGCCAAGAACAACCTGGAGTGGGCCGACGGCTCTTCTTCTCCCGAAAGAGCTACGCAAGGCGCTGCCCGCGCATTGCTGATGCGTGTTTACCTGCAACGTGCCGGATACAGCCTGCAAATGGATGGCAAGGTGACCCGTCCGGACGATGCCAAGCGGAAAGAATACTTCGAAGCGGTAATTGAAGAATGGAAAGCCTTCCAGGCAAATCCGTATCACGACTTCCATAAAGACGGCTATGAATCGCTTTTCAAAGGCTTCTCCAAAGGAGTCCTGAATAATACGGAAAGCTTGTGGGAGATAGCCTTCTTCTCTCCCGACGGCAGCAAGGGTGGTTCCGGTGTATGGGGAACTTACAACGGTCCGGCGGTAGCTGCTCCCGGCATCAAGCCTACCGAAACCGGTGCTTTTATGGGACGTGCCAATGCTTTCTTCCGGGTAGTGCCCGAATGGAAAAACTTCTTTGAAGACCAGGATGAGCGTAGAGACGTAATGGTTTGCACCTACCAGTACAAGTGGGATGCCAAGGCGTATAATCATAAGCTGACCGAGAACAAGAACGGTAAAGACTGGTATCCGGGCAAATGGCGCCGGGAGTGGATGCCCATCGGCTACAAAGACCCCAACAACACCGACGTGAACTACTGTGTATTGCGTTATGCCGACGTCGTGCTGATGGCTGCCGAAGCTTACAATGAAACAAACAATACGCCCGAAGCCTGGAGACTGCTGAACACCGTTCGTGCCCGTGCCAATGCTACCCCGATTACTTCCGCCAACTATGCCAGCCTGCTGAAAGCGCCGAAAGTGCTCGACCTTCCCTTTATCTCCGATGCGGATGAAGCGGGCAAATTCCGTACCGCCCTGTATTGGGAACGTGCTTTTGAACTGGCTTTCGAGGGACAGCGTAAGTACGACCTGCTCCGTTGGGGCATCTTGAAAGAAGCGTTGGTGCTGATGGGCAACACGACCAGTGTCAACAAGGTTGCGAATCCGCCTTATCCTGCCTACAAGAACTTTGTGACAGGCAAGCACGAACTGTTCCCCATTCCGCTGTCGGAGCTGCAAAGCAATCCGTTGCTGGAAGGTAAGAATAACCCGCAGTATGATTAAACCAGGATTATTCCTTATAAAGAGAGAAGATGTGTCCGAAGTGAATTGACACACTTCTCTCTTTTATCCCCTGAAGACATGTATAATATAAACCGTTTTATATGAAGAAGATTTTATTGTTTTGTTGTGCAATTGCTACGTTGCAGAGTTTTCATAGTTGTACTTCCTCCCGGCCTGCAGAAGACTACGCCTGGCTGAAGAACGCGATAGACGTCTCGGCGGAGCAACTGAAAAAAACGGTGGCAGATGTAGGCGATTCGCTCTTGCTGCCCCGCTCCATCTGGACAGGATACGACATGGACTTCCTGTGCAGCCAGTTGCAGAGAGACCCTGCCACCTTTAAAGATTCTTTGCGTGTGAAACCCCTGAAAGACGCCGTAGGAACCCGCCGCTATTGTTCCTCCATTTATGACTGGACCAGCGGATTCTTTCCCGGTAACCTGTGGTACGCCTATCAACTGACCGGAGACGAAGACTTGAAGGAAGACGCCATCCGCTTCACCAATTACCTTTATCCAATTAAAGAGTATAAAGGTACGCATGACATCGGCTTTATGATGAATTGCAGCTATGGCAACGCCTACCGCATCTGCCCCGCCGACAGCGCCTTCCAGGCACTGGTACAGACGGCGGACAACCTTTGCGGCCGTTTCAATCCCGAGATAGGCTGCATCCGCTCATGGGATTTCGGCCGATGGAACTTTCCCGTCATCATAGACAATATGATGAACCTCGACCTGCTGTTCTACGTAAGCCACCTCACGCAGAACCCCTCGTATAAGAACATCGCCTTGAAACATGCGGAAACCACGCTGAAGAACCATTTCAGGGAAGATCACTCCTCTTACCACGTAGTGAGCTATCGTAACGACGGAACCGTGGAAGAAAAGTGCACCCATCAGGGCAAGAACGACGATTCATCCTGGGCGCGCGGCCAGGCATGGGGAGTATATGGCTATACCTCCTGCTATCGCGAGTCGAAGAATGAAATCTTCCTGCAACAGGCAAAGGACATCGCCCGCCTGATAATGACCCGCGTGAAGACCGGTGACGATATCCCCTTGTGGGACTACGACGCTCCCGATACTCCGCAGACACCCCGCGATGCTTCCGCCGCCTCCATCACCGCTTCCGCCCTGATAGAGCTCAGCACGCTGGTAGAAGACGGACAAATCTACCTGGACTATGCCGAAAAGCTGCTCAAGAGCCTTTCTTCGGATGCCTACCTTGCCAAGCCCGGTACCAATCAGGGATTTATCCTGATGCACTCCACCGGTTCGCTGCCCAACGGTTCCGAAATAGACACTCCGATAAACTATGCGGATTATTATTACCTCGAAGCCCTGCTTCGCTATATGCAGGTGAAAGGACTTGATTATAAGAAGATTTAATCTTAAATTTGTATACCATGAAAGCTATTAAGTATATTCTGGCGGTTCTGTCCCTGTCCGTAGCCATTCTTGCCGATGCGCAGCAGCTCCGTAAGGAAGCGTTCGACCTGCTGAATCTGGATTACCCCGGGCTGGAGAAGGTGAAGGCCGCCTGTTCGCGTCAAGACTGGAACGAAGCCGCCCGCACCTTGCTGGACTATTACCGGCACCGGTCGGGAGTCGTTCATCCGGACATCAATCCCGCCCGTCTTACCATCTCCGAAGAAGAACAGAAATGGGCGGATGATGCCCTGGAGCATACCTTTTTCGTGCACAAGGGCTACCAGCCCTCCTTCAACTACGGAAAAGACATCAACTGGCAGTACTGGCCCGTGCAGGACAACGAACTGCGCTGGCAACTCCACCGTCATAAGTGGTTTACCCCGATGGGAAAAGCCTATCGTCTTTCGGGCGATGAGAAGTATGCCCGCGAATGGGCATTGCAGTACATCGACTGGATTAAGAAGAACCCGTTGACCCAAGTGGAGAAAGAAGAATACGAACTCGTCAGCGCCGGCGAGGTGAAAGGCAATGCCGAGAACGTGCGGTTTGCCTGGCGTCCGCTGGAGGTGAGCAACCGCTTGCAGGACCAGACATCGCAGTTCCTGCTTTTCGTCCCCGCGCAAGCCTTCACCCCGGAATTCCTGATCGAATTCCTGGTGAACTACCACCGCCATGCGCTGCACATCCTTGCCAACTACTCCGACCAGGGCAATCACCTGCTGTTCGAAGCCCAGCGCATGGTGTATGCCGGAGCTTTCTTCCCCGAATTCAAGGAAGCCCCGGCATGGCGTGAAAGCGGCATCAGCATCCTGAACCGGGAGATAAAGAAACAGGTATACCCCGACGGCGGACAGTATGAACTGGATCCTCATTATCATCTGGCTGCCATCAACATCTTCTGCAAAGCCCTGCGTATGGCGGACGTCAACGGTTTCCGCGCGGAGTTTCCTGATGAATACATGGACACGGTGAAGAACATGATCGAGTTCTACTCCAATATCTGTTTCCCCGATTACAGCAATCCTTGTTTCAGTGATGCCAAGATGGGCGACCGCCCGGACGAAATCCGCAACTACCGTGAATGGCTCCGTCTTTTCCCGGATTGCGAATGGATTCGCTATTACGCCACCGAGGGACGCGAAGGTTCTCCGCTTCCTTATCTCTCTCACGGAGCTTTGACTTCCGGCTTCTTTACCTTCCGCACCGGATGGAAGCAGGACGCCACCGTCATGGTAGTGAAAGCCGGTCCGAAAGGAGAGTGGCATTGCCAGCCCGACAACGGCACTTTCGAACTCTGGTTCAACGGCCGTAACCTCTTTCCCGATAGCGGTTCGTACGTCTACGCCGGAGATTCGGAAGTGATGAAGCTGCGCAACTGGTTTCGCCAGACCCGCGTGCACAACACCCTGACCTTGGACGGCCGCAACCTGGAAACCACGCAATCCGTCACCCGCCTGTGGCAGCCGGAAGACGGGAATCTGCAAGTACTCGTCACCGAGAATCCCGGTTACGACGGACTGAAACACCGCCGCACCGTCTTCTTTGTAGACCGTACTTATTTCGTCCTCGTAGACGAAGCGGTGGGTGAAGCCCGGGGAACTGTCAACCTCAACTATCACTTGTGCGAAGGAACCGTCCGCGTGGACGAGAAGAACAACTCCCTGACTACCGCCTTCGACGGAGCGAGCAATGTGAAGCTTCAGTGCTTCCCCGAACAGAAGAACTCCCTGAAGCAAGAGCAGGGCTGGCGCTCCATTGCCTATCGCCAACGCGTGCCCCGCACCTCCGTATCGTTCGACGTAGAGAAGAAAAGCGCCGACCCCGTGCGCTACATCACCGTCATCTATCCCGTGAAAGATGCCTCCGCTTCCCCCGCCTTGAAAGCCCGTTTCCTGAAGAAAGGTTTCGACGGGAAAGGTGTAGGCGTAGAAGTGTCCGTCAATGGGAAGAAGCGTCAGTTAACGTCTCACTTTTAAATCCATCCGGCAATGAACAGACTACCTTATCTATTTCTGCCCCTGGCCGCCTTCGGAGTCTCTTCCTGCACCCCGAAGGCGGAGGTGAAGCGCCCCAACATCATCTTCATGATGACGGACGACCACACCACGCAAGCCATGTCCTGCTACGGCGGGCGGCTTATCCAGACCCCCAACATGGACCGCATTGCCGCCGAAGGCATCCGCATGGACAACTGCTATGCGGTAAATGCCCTCTCCGGCCCCTCGCGCGCCTGCATCCTGACGGGTAAGTTCAGCCATGTCAACGGCTTTACCGACAATGCCAGCACCTTCGACGGCAGTCAGCAGACTTTCCCCAAACTGTTGCGGGAGGCAGGCTACGAGACTTCCGTCATCGGCAAATGGCACCTGATAACCGAGCCGCAGGGCTTCGACTACTGGTGCATCCTGAGCGGACAGCACGAGCAGGGCGACTACTATAACCCCGACTTCATCGAAAACGGCAAGCCGCTGACAGTGCAGGGCTATGCCACCGACATCGTCACCGACAAGGCCATCGACTACCTGGAACATCGCGACAAGAGCAAACCATTCTGCATGATGTATCATCAGAAGGCGCCGCACCGCAACTGGATGCCTGCTCCCCGTCATCTGGGAATGTTCAACCAAACCACCTTCCCCGAACCCGCCACCCTTTTCGATACCTACGAGGGCAGGGGACGTGCTGCCCGTGAGCAGGATATGTCCATCGCGCATACGCTGACCGAAGACTGGGATTTGAAGCTCCTGACCCGTTCGGAGATGCTGAAAGACACCACCAACCGCCTCTACCAGGTCTACAAGCGTATGCCGGCCGAGGTGCAGGACAAGTGGGATTCCGTGTATGCGCAACGCATTTCGGAGTATCGCAGCGGACGCCTGAAAGGCAAGGAACTCATCAGTTGGAAGTATCAGCAGTATATGCGTGATTATCTGGCTACGATTGTTGCCGTGGACGAGAACATCGGCCGCCTGCTCAGCTACCTGGAGAAGACGGGTGAACTGGACAATACCATCATTATCTACACCTCCGACCAGGGCTTCTTCCTCGGCGAACACGGCTGGTTCGACAAGCGCTTCATGTACGAAGAATGCCAGCGGATGCCGTTAGTCATCCGTTACCCCGAAGTCATCCGGCCGGGAAGCGTGTCCGAGGCCATTGCCATGAACGTGGACTTCGCTCCCACTTTGCTCGACCTGGCAGGAGTGGATGTTCCCGCCGATATCCAGGGCCGTTCGCTGAAGCCCGTGCTTGCTGCCGGTGGCGATGTGCCGCAGGACTGGCGGAAGGCGGCTTATTATCATTACTACGAATATCCTGCCGAGCATTCGGTGAAGCGCCATTACGGCATCCGGACTTCCGACTTCAAGCTGATTCACTTCTACAACGATGTGGACGAATGGGAAATGTATGATTTAGCCAACGACCCTTACGAGCTGAACAACGTTTTCGGCAAACCCGAGTATGCCGCCAAGCAGGCCGAACTGATGTCGCTGCTGAAAGATACGCAAAAGCAATACGGGGATGAAGACCCCGAAGAGAAGGTAAAAGAATTGTTTAAGGGTGACCGCCGATTTATGAAGAACAGATGAGGCGGCGTCGAAAGTAAATAGAACATAGAGTCACAGAGACACAGAGTTTTTAAAGTGTTCAAAAAAAGTTCTCTGTGTCTCAGTGTCTCTGTGTTTAATCTTTAAATAATGAGTTTACGGCCTTTTCAAAAAGAAAACATTAAAAAATTATCGATACTATGGACAGAAGAAGTTTTTTGAAGAACACAGGTTGGTCTTTCATCGGCCTGGCTGCTTCGGGCAGTTTGTTGTCGGCCTGCCAGATGGGTACTAAAGCCGGAAAGAAGGTGATGCCTTCGGCAAGTAACCTGAAATATTATTGGGGAGATTTGCACAACCATTGCAACATCACCTACGGGCACGGCGACATGCGCTCGGCGTTCGAGGCGGCTAAAGAACAGTTGGATTTCGTATCCGTCACCCCTCATGCCATGTGGCCCGACATCCCCGGTGCCGACGACCCGCGGTTGAAATGGGTCATCGACTATCATACGGGAGCTTTCAAACGTTTGCGTCAGGGAGGATATGAAAAGTATGTGGCGATGACCAACGAATATAATAAGGAAGGCGAATTTCTGGCTTTCATCGGCTACGAGGCTCACAGCATGGAGCACGGCGACCACGTCGCCCTGAACTACGACCTCGACGCTCCGTTGGTGGAGTGTACCTCCATCGAAGACTGGAAGCAGAAGGCGCGCGGACACAAAGTATTCATTACGCCCCACCACATGGGCTACCAGACTGGTTACCGAGGATATAACTGGGACTTCTTTACGGAAGGCGACCAGACCCCGTTTGTCGAGATGTATTCACGGCACGGACTGGCCGAAAGCGACCAGGGAGATTACAACTACCTGCACGATATGGGTCCCCGCCAATGGGAGGGAACCATTCAGTGCGGACTGGAGCAGGGCAAGAAGTTCGGCATTATGGGGTCTACCGACCAGCACGCCGGCTATCCCGGCAGCTACGGGGACGGCCGCATCGGTGTCCTGGCGGAATCCTTGCAACGTGACAAGTTGTGGGAAGCCATGAAGAACCGTCACGTATGTTGTGCTACCGGCGATAAGATTGTCATCGACTTCCGCCTGAACGACGCCTTCCAGGGCGACGTGGTACGTGGCAACAGCCGCCGCATCTATCTGAACGTGGAAGGTGGAAGCTGCATCGACTACGTGGATATCATCAAGAACCGCAAGTGCATCGCCCGCCTCAGCGGTCCGTTGTTGCCTGAAATGCCGCAGGGCGACGAGGTGCGTTGCAAGGTAAAGATAGAGTTCGGCTGGAACCGTGAAGAAAAGTACGTGCACTGGCAAGGAAAACTCTCGCTTGACAAGGGAACTATCCACGAGGTGATACCCTGCTTCCGCGGCGCGGCATTCACATCGCCCCAACCGGGAGAGCCGGAGTTTGAGACCAAGGTCAACCGCATCCTCTCCGTCACGGAGAAGGAAACCGAACTGGACATGTACAGTTCCAAGAATCCCAATACCACCACTCCTGCCATGCAGGCGGTCATTCTGGATGTGACGATGCCCAAAGACGGCATGATAACGGCGGAGTTCAACGGCAAGAAGTTCGGACATACGCTCGGCGAACTGCTGGAAGGTTCGCGCTCGCACTTCATGATAGGCTGGCTCAGCGAGGCCATCTTGTTCAACCGTGCCATGCCCGAAAGCTGTTTCACGGTGGAGCATTACCTGGAAGACAGGGAACCGGAGAGGGATACGGACTATTACTACGTCCGGGTGCGACAGCGCGACCAGCAGTGGGCTTTCAGTTCACCGATATGGGTAGAAAGAGTGTAACGCGTTAATCTGTCGGAATATGGACTATGCGATAGGTATCGATTTGGGCGGTACTTCCATCAAGTATGCCTTGGTGGACCGGGAGGGGAAAACCTACTTTGAAGGAAAATTACCCTCCTTCGCTTCTGTTTCTGCCGGAAAGGTGATGGAACAATTGACAAAAGCCGCTATCTTTGTCAAGGCGGAAGCCGACAAGTGCGGCTGGACGGTGAAAGGCATCGGTCTGGGGACTCCGGGCATCGTGGACGAAACGAACCGGATGGTGCTGGGCGGCGCCGAGAACATAGCGGGGTGGGAGAACATCGACATCGCCTCTCCGCTGGAAGAACGGCTGCAACTGCCGGTGGCGTTGGGCAACGACGCCAACCTGATGGGGCTGGGTGAAACGATGTACGGCGCCGGCAGAGGATGTACGCATGTGGTGTTTCTTACGGTAGGCACCGGCATAGGCGGTGCTGTCATCATCGACGGCAAGCTGTTCAACGGGTTTGCCAACCGGGGCACGGAGTTGGGGCATGTGCCCCTGATAGCGAATGGTGAGCGCTGCGCCTGCGGTGCCGTCGGCTGTCTGGAGCACTATGCTTCGACGGCTGCGCTGGTACGGCGTTTTAGTTTGCTGGCACAGCAGCAAGGGCTGGCTTTCGACGAAGAAATAAACGGTGAGTTGATTGTCCGTCTCTACCGGGAAGGTTTTCCCCTGGCAGTGACGTGCATGGACGAGCATTTTTATTTTTTAGGACGCGGAATTGCAGGATTCATCAACATCTTCAGCCCCCAACGTGTTGTAGTAGGCGGCGGCGTTTCCGAGTCCGGTGCTTTCTATCCCGAACGGTTGCGGCAGGTGGTGCGCGAAAACGTCATTGCCGATTGTGCGCTCAATACCGAGATTGTCATCGCCGAGCTTGGAAATAAGGCGGGGCTGATAGGGGCGGCGACGCTGGGATTTGGGGGAGAGTAGAAGGTAGAGGAGAGATAAGAGTTGGAGGAGAGATAGGAGTTAGAGGAGTTAAAGGAGGGATGGGAGTTAGAGGAGTTAAAGGAGTTATCACTTCGTTAGGAGTTAAAGCTCGATACTCTTGCCTGTAAAGGTGAAATCATAAGAAGGACTATTGAGCTTTAACTCCTTTAACTCCTAACGAAGTGATAACTCCTCTAACTCCTGAAGAAAACGCTAACATTAAACTTACATATTATGATTAGGAACAAGAAGTGGGGTATGCTGGCACTGATAATGATGTTCTGGTTTACCATTTCGTTTATAACAAACATTTTGGGACCGTTGATTCCCGAAATCGTTCATAATTTCGAGCTGAAAGACTTGGCAATGGCGGGGTTCATCCCCACTTCCTTCTTTCTGGCCTATGCCATCATGTCCATACCCGCAGGTATCATGATAGACCGATATGGTGAGAAACCCGTGTTGTTTGTAGGCTTCCTGATGCCTTTCATCGGCACTATTCTTTTTGCCTGCTTTCCATTCTACGCCATGTTGCTGCTTTCCTCTTTCATTATCGGGCTGGGCATGGCGATGTTGCAGACGGTGCTCAACCCCCTGCAGCGTGCCGTGGGCGGAGAAGAAAACTACGCGTTTATAGCCGAGTTGGCACAGTTCATGTTCGGTATCGCCTCCTTCATCAGTCCGCTGGTCTACTCGTGGTTGGTGCGCGAGCTGGCACCGGGAACCTATCAGCCGGGGCGTAACTTCCTGCTCGACATCCTCGAACAGGTCACTCCCGCCGCCCTTCCGTGGGTGTCGCTCTACTGGGTCTTCACCTTCCTGCTGTTCATCATGCTTATTGTGGTGGCGGTGGTGCGCTTCCCCAGCATCGAACTGAGGGATGATGAACGGAGCGGTTCTTCGTCTTCCTATAAGATGCTGTTCAAGCAGAAATATGTCTGGCTTTTCTTTCTGGGCATCTTCTGCTATGTCAGCACGGAGCAGGGTGTATCCATCTTTATGAGTACCTTCCTCGAACAGTATCACGGCATCGATCCGAAGACCACCGGTGCGCAATGCGTCAGCTACTTTTGGGGCTCGATGACAGTGGGCTGCGTGGTCGGCATGTTGCTGCTGAAGCTGATAGACAGCAAGCGGCTGTTGCGTATTTCGGGTGTGCTGGCCATGGTGCTGCTTCTGCTGGGGCTTTTCGGTTCGGCAGGCATGGCGGTGTGGGCTTTTCCGGCGATAGGTTTCAGTATCTCGATGATGTACTCCATTGTGTTCTCGCTGGCGCTGAACACGGTGACGCATAATCACGGCTCTTTTGCCGGAATCCTTTGTTCGGCCATTGTGGGCGGTGCTTGCGGACCGTTGTTCATTAGTCTGCTGTCCGACGCCACTTCGCTGCGTATCGGCATGTTGCTGGTACTGATATTCCTGGGCTACATCACCTTCATAGGCTATTGGGCACGACCGCTGGTCAACAATAAGACGGTGAGCCTGAAAGAACTGTTTCGCTTCCGTAAGTGAAGCGCTCCGGGCGGGAACGGGGAGGAGAGGAAAATAATTTTCCCGTTCCTTTCCCTGATATTCCGTAAGAATATTTATATTTGCTATCTATAACCAGATAGCTTGTAAGTATATGGACGATAAATTTATAGTAAATATAGGCCGCCAGTTGGGAAGCGGCGGACGGGAAATCGGCGAGAAGCTGGCTGTCCGTTTAGGGATAGACTTCTACGACAAGGAGTTGATAAACCTTGCTTCGGAGGAGAGCGGCTTGTGCCGTGAGTTTTTTGAAAAAGCGGACGAAAAACCCTCCAAGGGCATTGTCGGCGGCTTGTTCGGTATGCGTTTTCCTTTCATCAGCGACGGGGCTATGCCCGCCACCAATTGCCTGAGCAACGATGCGCTGTTCAAGGTGCAGAGTGACGTAATCCGTAAACTGGCATCCGAGAAGTCCTGCCTGTTCGTAGGCCGTTGTGCCGACTACATCCTGCGCGAGAATCCCCGTTGTGTCAATATCTTCATCTCCGCTTCCGACGAAGACCGCATCGCCCGTGTCTGCCGCTTGCATTCCGTGTCCGAGAGCGTGGCGGAGGAAATGATACACAAAGCGGATAAAAAGCGTTCGGAGTATTACAATTATTATAGCTACAACACCTGGGGTGCTGCCTCCACCTATCATCTTTGCATCGACTCCTCCGCCTTGGGGATTGATGAAACGGTAGGGTTTCTGGAGGAGTTCGTGTGCAGGAAGCTGGGGATAATGAAAAATGTAAAATGAAAAATGAAAAGGGGGGCTTTGCTGTCAAGGTATTCCGGCGGGAGTACTGCCTTCACCAGCTTTTACCATAGGCAAAAGTTTTTTTCCCAGTAGGCAAAAAATATTTTCCCAATAGGCAAATAACTTCTTCATGACAGACGCAAGCCTCTGTCATGACGGACACTTGTGTCTGTTGTCTTGAACACAGGCCTCTGTCAGGCTGAACACATGTGTCTGTCAATCTGCACACTTAGGGTTGTCAACTATCACCCGGACGGTATGGGTGAAACCGGTGAAGGATGGAGGAACACGGAATGCCGGTGGGTCTTCACCCGCTATCGCCCATCTGCAAGGCGATGTGGGAGGCGGGTGAAAGGGTGAAGACCGGAAATGAAATTAGAATTCAACTTCTTCCCGAATATTTTGTTTGCTTCCATTGTTTTTATAACTTTATACCGTCAAAACGGGAGGAAGAAAGGTTCGTAAAGTAGGAAGCGTTTGACGTTTTATTATTATTTAATCAAAATATTGAGGTAAATTGTACCGATTTTGAAAAGTTTTCCTATATTTGCACTGTTATTCGTTGACACTTTGTTCGGATAACCTTAAGCCAACAAGGTAATAACCTTTTAAAAAGTAATATTATGAATATCGAACGTATCATGTCCTCTTTGGAGGCAAAGCATCCCGGCGAGTCTGAATATCTTCAAGCCGTAAAGGAAGTACTTCTTTCTATCGAAGATATATACAATCAACATCCCGAGTTCGAGAAAGCTAAGATTATAGAACGTCTGGTGGAACCGGACCGGATTTTCACCTTCCGCGTTACGTGGGTGGACGACAAAGGGGAAGTGCAGACCAACCTGGGATATCGTGTACAGTTCAACAACGCCATCGGCCCGTATAAAGGCGGTATCCGTTTCCATGCATCCGTAAACCTTTCCATCCTGAAGTTCCTGGGATTTGAACAGACTTTCAAGAATGCACTCACCACGCTTCCTATGGGCGGCGGCAAGGGTGGTTCCGACTTCTCTCCGCGCGGAAAGAGCGATGCTGAAATCATGCGTTTCTGCCAGGCTTTCATGCTGGAGTTGTGGCGTCACCTGGGTCCGGATATGGACGTGCCGGCAGGCGATATCGGCGTAGGCGGTCGCGAAGTAGGCTATATGTTCGGTATGTATAAGAAACTGACCCGCGAGTTTACGGGAACCTTCACCGGCAAGGGATTGGAATTCGGCGGTTCGCTGATACGTCCCGAAGCTACCGGCTTCGGCGGATTGTATTTCGTCAACCAGATGTTGCAGACCAAGGGTATCGACATCAAGGGGAAGACGGTTGCTATTTCCGGTTTCGGAAACGTGGCATGGGGTGCGGCAACCAAGGCTACCGAGCTGGGTGCCAAGGTGGTTACCATCTCCGGTCCCGACGGTTATATCTATGACCCCAACGGCATCAGTGGCGAAAAGATTGACTATATGCTGGAACTCCGCGCATCGGGCAACGACATCGTGGCTCCGTATGCCGACGAATTCCCCGGCTCCACGTTCGTGGCCGGCAAGCGTCCGTGGGAAGTGAAAGCGGATATCGCCCTGCCTTGCGCCACTCAGAACGAGCTGAACGGCGAAGATGCCCGTCACCTTATCGACAATAAGGTAACGTGTGTGGGCGAAATCTCCAATATGGGATGTACCCCTGAAGCTATCGACCTCTTCATCGAGAATAAGATAATGTATGCGCCGGGCAAGGCTGTGAATGCCGGCGGTGTGGCTACCAGCGGACTGGAAATGTCGCAGAACGCCATGCACCTGAGCTGGAGCGCAGCCGAAGTGGATGAGAAACTTCATGCCATTATGCACGGCATCCATGGGCAGTGCGTGAAGTACGGTACGGAACCTGACGGTTATATCAACTACGTGAAAGGTGCCAATATTGCCGGCTTCATGAAAGTGGCTCATGCTATGATGGGACAGGGAATTATTTAAATAATACTTTGTTTAGTTGTATTTGTATTTGTGGTTTGTACTGCCTGCGCCTGTGAAGGTATCGGGCAGTACGTTTTTTTGAGGGGTGGTGAGTAAACTTTACTCGTCGTTTTTTCCTACCTTTGCACTCCGAAAATCATAAATAACAAAGAGATGTTACAACCTGAATTAAAATTGAGACGCGATAAGATACGTGTTCTGATGGCTCAGCAACAGATTGATGCCGCTCTGATTACTTGCAATGTTAACTTGATTTATACTTACGGACGTGTGGTCAGCGGTTATCTGTACTTACCTCTGACGGCTCCGGCGCGCCTGTTTGTGAAACGCCCCAACAATATCGAAGGAGAACATATCCATTCCATCCGCAAGCCGGAACAACTTCCCGACCTGCTGAAGGAGTGCGGCTTGCCCATGCCTGCCAAGCTGATGCTGGAAGGCGAGGAACTGCCTTTCACGGAGTATAACCGCCTTGCCGCGTGTTTCCCCGAGACGGAAGTGGTGCCCTGCGGTACGGCGCTTATCCGCCGGGCGCGTAGTGTGAAGACGGATATCGAGATAGAGATGCTGCGCCGCTCGGGACTGGCACATGCCAAAGCCTACGAGCAGATTCCCGCGGTATATCGCCCCGGCATGACGGACCGTGAGCTGTCCATCGAAATCGAGCGCCTGATGCGTTTGGAAGGATGCCTGGGAATTTTCCGGGTGTTCGGGCAGAGCATGGAGATTTTTATGGGAAGCCTTCTGGCGGGTGATAACGCCGGCGCTCCTTCTCCTTATGATTTTGCTTTGGGAGGGGAAGGGCTGGACCCGTCTCTGCCGGGTGGAGCGAACGGTACGCCTTTGCAAGCCGGACAAAGCTTCATGGTGGATATGGGAGGCAACTTCTACGGATATATGGGCGATATGAGCCGGGTATTCTCTATCGGGAAATTGCCCGAGAAGGCGTATGCCGCTCATCAGACTTGCCTGGAGATACAGGAAGCGGTGGCTGCAATGGCCAAGCCGGGCGCTGTTTGCGAGACTTTGTACGAGAAGGCTATCGACATCGTGACGAAAGCTGGGTTTGCCGACTGCTTTATGGGTACGGAACAGAAGGCGAAGTTTATCGGGCACGGCATCGGACTGGAGATTAACGAGATGCCTGTGCTGGCTCCGCGCATGAAGCAGGAGCTGGAGCCGGGGATGGTGTTTGCCCTCGAACCGAAGATTGTGCTGCCGGGTATAGGCCCTGTGGGGATAGAGAATTCATGGGCAGTCACTGCCGAAGGCGTCGAGAAACTTACTTTGTGCGGCGAGGAGATTGTGGAACTCTGATGAAAAAGTAGAAGAGAGGACAGGCTGAAAACGGATTGAACACAGAGACACGAAGGCACAGAGGATTTATCCGGGAATACGGAGAAAACTCTGTGCCTTTTGTGTCTTTGTGTTTTTACTTTAATTCAGGGCGCTTCCTTACTCAAAGCTTTATTTCACCCTTCTGTTCAGTTGGTTGTTTGCCTTGGCGGGTTTCGATTTTCCGATACGTTTGCCGGAAGGCTTGGGCTTTTGGCTTCTTTTAGGACGCGCATTGTCCGCTTTATAACCCTTCATAATATTCGCAGAGATAATAGCGTGCGATGAAGTCCCAGTATTTTTGCAGGATTTCTTTTCCTCGGGGGAAAGGCAGTTGCACATCGGGCAGGAGTCCTTTCTCCATACCGTATTTCAGCAGGTCGATGGGGCAGGCGGCGAGGCGGCAGAATAACCTGTAACCTTCGGCTGCGGCTCGCCGGGCGTCATACATCGGATTGTGGGCTTCGCAGAAATAGGCCGCTACGCTGTGGGCGACCAATATCCCTTTGGCATTGGCATAAACCACAAACTCCTTTTTGTGCTTCAATTCCGGAAGGAGGGCGGAGGGAGAGTTCTGCCATTTCAGTACGTCGACAAAGAATTGGCACAGATCCTTGTAAGTGGCGAAATAGAGTAACGGTTTCCCGCCGCTATGTGCAAGGAAGCGCTCCACGTCCGGTTTCAGCTCCATCCCCGGAGTGATTTCGGGAAGGGGAGTGAAGGGCATTTCGAATACGTCAGCTCCTATTACCCACATGAGCGTGGAGGGTTCCGGACAGATGGGCGCTTCTTCGAAAAGCTTGTCCATCATTTCGTATGCCTGCCGGGCTAATTCCAGCAGTCCTTCATCGTAGGGGTCTTGCAGCGTATAGCTGTCGTCTTCTTCCAGGAAGGCGTAATGAGAACGCTGCGTCCACAGCATGAAAGCGATGTCTTCCGGATTAATCTCATCGGGGACATAGCTGTCGGTCAGCTCATAAAACGGCAGGTAGGTCTTGTAGAGCGAGTAATAGCCGTCGGCAAAGACTTTCCAACCGCCTGTTTGGGCAATAGCGTCCTGAAAGTACATCGCGAGCGCTATGGAAACTTCCATCTGTTCTTCCGGATAGGCATCACGGTACATGGCCGATGTCCGTACAACGGGATATATCTCGTTGGCAAACTTAAGATACCACTGATCGGAAGGCTGGACGCGCGTACGTTCGTTGGCGCCCAACCATTGGTTCATTTTTATGTCCATAGATTTCATAGGGCAATGGGTTTTATTATTAAAAAAATAGTGTTGTCAGAGTCTTTTTAATGCCAGTTTAATCACTTCTTCCACCCGGGCGCTGGGTTCTTCTCTCAGGATGGCGGATACCACTTTCTGCGAGGCGGCCTGTGCAAAACCGAGCATGGTGAGGGCGGCAACCGCTTCTTCGTGTATCTGCGCTTGGGCGGAAGAAAGCAGTGTTCCCGATACGCCCGCCGTAGCGGTCGCTGCGCTGCTGGCCTTAATCTTGTCTTTTAAGTCGACGATAATCCGTTGGGCGGTTTTCAGCCCGATGCCTTTTACGGTCTTCAGCAAGTTGGCATTTTCCGTGCTGATGACGTTGATCAGTTCCGAGGGCGAGAGGGCCGAAAGAATCATCCGTGCCGTATTGCCGCCGATGCCCGAAACGGAAATCAGCAGCAGGAACAGTTCGCGTTCTTGTTTGTCGGCAAAGCCGTAAAGCACATAGGCATCTTCGCGGATGGCTTCGTATATATATAGTTTACACTCCTTCTTCCCTTGGATGGCGGCGTAAGTGTTTAGGGAAATATTGGCGGCATAGCCTAAACCGTTGCAATCGATAATGGCGGTTGCCGGACTCAGCTCGGCAATTTCGCCTTTGATGTATTCTATCATGGGGAGTTTATGGGGTTTTAAGTTTTTGAGTTATTTAGTTACTAAGTTTTTAAGTTTATGGGTTGTTGAGTTTTTAAGTTCGTAAGTTATTGATTTTCTATGTTTATAAGTTTTAAGCCGGGGCGGAAACTTAAAAACACAGCCACTCAAAAACTTAAGCATATCGCAAGTCTGCGAAACTTAAATTACTTATCGATTGCGAATGTAAGAATATTTATTGACTTTTACTCTTTAAAAAAAGAAAAAACTCTGTGAAACTTAGTCGCAACTGCAAAAGATATAAATTAAATTGCCTACTTTTGTGCCGATAAAGTAGAAAATTGATAACTAAAAACCGATAAAGGAATGAAAAAAGTAAGAGCAGCCATCGTTGGTTATGGCAATATCGGACATTATGTAGTGGAAGCCCTGCAAGCGGCTCCGGATTTTGAAATAGCCGGTGTGGTGCGCCGTGCCGGTGCGGAAAACCGCCCTGCGGAACTCAGTGAGTATGCAGTGGTGAAAGATATCCGGGAGTTGGAATCAGTGGATGTCGCCATCCTTTGCACTCCCACCCGCAGCGTAGAAAAATATGCGAAAGAGATACTTGCATTGGGTATAAATACTGTGGATAGCTTTGATATCCATACGGGCATTACGGCTTTGCGTCGTAGTCTGGATGCCGATGCCAAGGCAAATAACGCGGTGTCGATTATTTCAGCCGGCTGGGACCCGGGTAGTGATTCCGTGGTGCGTACCCTGCTGGAAGCTATCGCTCCGAAAGGAATTACCTATACCAATTTCGGCCCGGGCATGAGCATGGGGCATACCGTGGCGGTGAAAGCCGTGGAAGGCGTAAAGGCCGCCCTTTCCATGACGATTCCTACGGGTACGGGCATCCATCGCCGCATGGTGTACATCGAACTGAAAGATGGATATGATTTTGATAAGGTGGCTGCCGCCATCAAGGCCGACCCTTATTTTGTGAACGACGAGACGCATGTGAAGCAGGTATCCAGCGTAGATGCATTGCTCGATATGGGGCATGGCGTCAACCTGACGCGCAAGGGTGTATCCGGGAAAACGCAGAATCAGCTTTTCGAATTCAATATGCGTATTAATAACCCCGCCCTGACGGCACAAGTGTTGGTATGCGTGGCTCGGGCGTCGATGCGTCAGCAACCGGGTTGTTACACGATGGTGGAGATACCGGTAATCGATTTGCTTCCGGGCGACCGCGAAGAGTGGATCGGGCATCTGGTATAAAGCCGGAAGGGACGAGTCCTAAAAGTAAATTAAACACAGAGCTTTTAAAGTGCTCAAAATAAGAGCTCTGTGCCTCAGTGTCTCTGTGTTCAGTCTTTAAATAGTGCGCTCCTACTGAATAATTTAGGCACGGATGACGCGGAGAATCACGGAAAAGAAATCCGTGAAAATCTGCGTCATCCGTGCCTGAACTTTATCTATAAGTAAGCAGCGCTTTTTCTTTCCTTCACTGCTTATCAGAAGATGAACCTCAGCACATCATTGAAGTTGGCCCAAATCAGCAGGCCGAACAACAGAACCATACCCACCATCGTGGCACGCTCCATGAACTGGTCGCTGGGTTTGCGGCGCGTCACGATTTCATAGATTAAGAACAACACGTGCCCGCCGTCCAGAGCCGGGATAGGCAGGATGTTCATGAAAGCGAGGATGATGGATAGGAAAGCGGTCATGTACCAGAACTGATGCCAGTTCCAGGTGGCGGGGAAGATGCTGCCGATGGTCCCGAAACCGCCCAGTTGCTTGGCACCTTCTTTTGAGAAGATGTATTTCATCTGGCTGACGTACCCTTTCAGCGTATTCACCCCTAACGTCACTCCGGCGGGGAAGGACTCGAAGAAACCGTATTCTTTTCTCACGGTGGGGAGCAGTTGGGACAGGCTGGTCGCGTAAACGCCCAATCTATATAAAGAATCGGTGGCGAGCGAAAGCGTATCTGCCACTCCGTTGCGGACGTAAGTCAGGGTGATGTCATGCGGCGCATGAGTCTTTATGCGGTTCAGCCTGTCTTCCTCGAAGTCTGAATAAGAGACAGCCCTGCCATCCAGGTGCGTAATGCTGTCGCCTGCTTGCAATCCGGCAAGAGCGGCGGGCGCACCGGCGGGTATGCTGTCTATCACAAACGGGAAGCGGAAATCGGCGAAGCGGGCGCTGTCCGCCAGCAGACGGTCCATCATATCCTCGGGAATGTATACCGAAACCATTTCTCCATCGCGCTGGACGGTGACCTGGCGGGCATCCACAATGCTTGTCAGCATATCGCCTCCATAGCGCTCGAACGGCACGCCGTCGGCAGAAATCAGGATATCACCGTCGCGGAAGCCGATAGCTTTGGCAGTCTCGTTGAACTCCATACCCAGCGGGGCTTGCTGCAAGGGAATGTATTCGTCGCCCCATTTGAAAAGTATCATGGAGTAGATAAACAATGCCAGCAGGAAGTTGAACACCACACCGCCCACCATAATCAACAGACGCTGCCAGGCGGGTTTCGCCCGGAATTCCCAAGGCTTTACGGGTTGCTTCATCTGTTCCGTATCCATCGATTCGTCAATCATGCCGGCTATTTTCACGTAGCCGCCCAACGGCAACCATCCGATGCCGTATTCCGTTTCGCTGTTTTTAGGCTTGAATTTAAAAAGGGTAAACCAAGGGTCGAAGAATAAGCAGAACTTCTCTACACGGGTCTTGAATAAACGGGCGAAGAGGAAGTGCCCCCCTTCATGTACGATAACGAGCAACGAAAGGCTCATGATGAGTTGCAGGGCACGAATCAAAAATGTTTCCATCTAATTATTTACTATTTTACTATTTACAATTTACTAATTAAGACGTAGCGTCTTGTTGATTTATCACTGATTATTTTATCATTTCTTTGGCAATGCGTCTCGCTTCCGCATCCGTGGCGACGTAATCCTCGTAAGTGGGCTTTTGGATAAAAGATACGCGCGACATGGTCTTCTCGATGACGTCGCTCATGCCCAGGAAGGAGATTTCATCCCGCAGGAAGGCGGCGACCACCACTTCGTTGGCAGCATTGACGATGCAAGGCATATTTCCTGTCCGGTGCAGCGCTTCGTAGGCGAGTGCCAGGTTGCGGAACCGCTTCGTGTCCGGTTGCTCGAACGTCAGCTCCGTGCATTGCGTGAAGTCCAGCCGGGGGAAAGAGGCTTTCAGCCGGTCGGGATAGGAGAACGCGTACTGGATGGGCAGGCGCATGTCCGGCATTCCCAGTTGCGCTTTCACCGCGCCGTCTTCAAACTGAACCATCGAATGGATGACCGATTGCGGATGTACGACCACCTCTATCTGGTCGGGGCGCACGCCGAACAACCATTTAGCTTCAATCACCTCGAAGCCCTTGTTCATCATGGAAGCGGAATCGATGGTAATTTTAGCGCCCATGTCCCAGTTGGGATGCTTCAGCGCCTGTGCCTTGGTGACGGTTGCCAACTGCTCGCGGGTGTACGTGCGAAACGGGCCGCCGGAGGCTGTCAGTATTACCTTTTCTATCGGGTTACCCACTTCTCCGGCTAAACACTGGAATACAGCCGAATGTTCGGAATCGACAGGCAGGATAGGAGTGCCGCAGATGCGCGCCAGTTCGTTGATAAGTTCGCCTGCCACCACCAGGGTTTCCTTGTTGGCAAGCGCTATCGTCTTGCGGGCGCGGATGGCGTTCATGGTCGGCTTCAGTCCGGCATATCCCACCATCGCCGTCAGTACCATGTCGATGGGAGTCTCCGCTACGATTTGGCACAAGGCATCTTCGCCGGCATACACCTTGATGGGCAGGTCGGCAAGGGCATCTTTCAGTTGCCCGTATTTGGTTTCGTTGGCTATTACCACTGCTTCCGGCTTGAACTTGCGAGCCTGGGCGATTAGGTCGTCTACCCGGTTGTTGGCGGTCAGCACATACGCTTCGTATTGGTCGGGGTGTTCCTCGATGACTTGTAGCGCCTGTGTTCCGATGGAACCGGTAGAGCCGAGTATGGCAATTTGTTTCTTCATTTTATCTGTTTACAATGATATCGTTAGGTTATCGATCATGCTTCTTCTCTCTGCTTCCCGCTAAAACACGACATACAGTTCGGGATTGACTGCCCTGCCTTTATGCCATAGCTCGAAGTGCAGGTGCGGGCCGGTGGTCTGCTGTCCGCTGTTCCCCACCAGGGCGATGGCTTCGCCGCCTTTCACCGTATCTCCCTGCCGTTTCAGTAAAGAGCCGCAGTGCTTGTAGACGGAAACGAAGTTCTGGTTGTGCTGCACTTCTATCAGATAGCCGGTTTCGGCGGTGTAGGTGCTCAGTATCACCGTACCGTCGAGGGTGGCGAGGATGCTTTCTCCCGGGTTGGCGGCGATGTCCGTGCCGTAGTGTTTCTTCTCGGCGTCGAAGGGGGATGAAATCATACCGCGGGTGGGGCGGTAGAATATCAGTCCGTCCGCATCGGGACGTGCCGTGATATTGGTCAGGTTGTACTTTTCCGCTTCTTCGTATTGTTTGCGGAAGTCCGCTTCCCGCTGCGTGCGCTCCATGAGGGAGTCTTCGCGCAGGTTGGTCAGCGAGTCCATCGATTGCACCGTATCGGTCTTTATCTTGCCCGAGAAGATGTCCTGGATGTTCAGGATGTACAGGTTCTGCCTGTCCACCAGTTGTTGCAGGGAGTCCACCCGCAAGGCGTTCTCCACCACCTGAGCACGGACTTCACTGTTCATGTATCCCGGCAGGTAGTTGCGCAGCGGAGTAAAAGCGATGATGATGGCGGCAAACAGAAACAGGACGGTGAGCACGGACAGCAGGACGGATATCCCGTTCAGCTTGGACACACGAAGTCCTACCACTTCTTCAAGGGTATTCTCGTTGATGATGGTCAACTTGTATTTGAACTTGATGTTGTTCCAGAAAGCCTTGCTTCGTCTCTTGCTCTTTTTTACCACTTTATCCGTATCTAAGTTTGTTTTACACTTCTTCCGCTTTGTCCAGGTCCAGCATTCCGTCGGGCAGGTTTACCCGGACGACTTTGTTCTGGAAGTCGTAGCTCTTGATAAAATCTCCCTGGGTGGGTATCAGCAGCTCGGTCCCGTCGTGGTCTACCACGAACAGCGAATTGATGGTCGTTTCGTCCACCTCTATAATCTCGCCCAAGTCGCCGTGCTGTGCGTCCTCGATATGATAGCCTGTCAGGAATCCCCAGCTTTCATTGTCCTGCCCGTCCGGTTCCGCCTGCTCCGCGAGTTCTTTCGGGAAGTAGACTTCGACGTTGGTAAACAGGCGGGCACGTTCCGCCGTGTCGATGCCTTCCAGCTTGATGAGGACGGTCGTATCGGATATGAAACGGTACTCTTCAAAGAAGAAAGGAACCAGTATGCCATCCAGCAGGCAGAGGATGTAATCAGACTCCACGCGGTCGAAGATATCGTCCGTAAAGGTAAACGACAGCTCTCCGTGAATGCCGTGCGGCTTGTTGATTACACCTATCTTATATACATCCTCTTTTCGTATCATACGCTATATTCTTGTTATTCGCGCTCCGAGAGCGTTCAGTCTTTTTTCAATGTCCTGGTAGCCGCGGTCTATCTGCTCGATGTTGTGGATGCGGCTGATGCCGTCGGCACTCATGGCGGCTATCAGCAGGGCGATGCCGGCACGTATATCGGGCGAGGTCATGTTTCCGCCGCGCAACTTGAAGCCGTGGTTATGCCCGATGACCACGGCGCGGTGAGGGTCACACAGGATAATCTGCGCACCCATGTCTATCAGTTTGTCCACAAAGAACAGGCGGCTTTCGAACATCTTCTGATGAATCAGCACGCTGCCTTTGGCCTGGGTGGCTACGACCAGCAGCACACTCAGCAAGTCCGGCGTCAGTCCCGGCCAGGGAGCGTCCGAAAGGGTCATGATGGAACCGTCGATAAAGGATTCTATCTGATACGTCTCCTGCGCCGGCACGTAGATGTCGTCGCCCCGTTGCTCCATCTTGATGCCCAGACGCCGGAAACTGTGGGGAATGATGCCCAGGTTTTCGTGCGAGACGTTCTTGATGGTCAGTTCGCTTCGGGTCATGGCGGCCATGCCGATGAAGCTGCCCACTTCAATCATGTCGGGCAGGATGGTATGCTCCGTGCCGTGCAATTCTTCCACTCCTTCGATAGTGAGCAGATTGGACGAGATGCCTGTTATCTTCGCTCCCATCCGGTTCAGCATCCGGCATAGTTGCTGCACGTAAGGTTCGCAGGCGGCGTTGTACAAGGTCGTTTTGCCTTTGGCAAGCACGGCTGCCATGACGATGTTGGCTGTGCCTGTCACCGAAGCCTCGTCCAGCAGCATGTAGGTGCCTTCCAGTTGTCCGGCGGTTATTTCGTAGATTTCGCGCTTCTCGTTGTAGGCGAACTCGGCGCCCAGGTTCTGTATGCCGATGAAGTGCGTGTCGAGACGTCGACGCCCGATTTTGTCTCCTCCCGGTTTGGATATCAACGCCTTGCCGAAGCGTGCCACCATCGGTCCCACCAGCATGACCGATCCGCGCAGGCTGGAGCAGGTCTTCAGGAACGCGTCACTTTCCAGGTAGGCGAAGTCGATGTTCGCCGCCTGGAAACTGTACGTATCGACGCCTTGCCGGGACACGCTGACGCCCATATCGCGCAACAACTGTATCAGGTTGTTCACGTCCAGAATGTCCGGTACGTTGTGCACCGTCACCTCTTCCGCCGTCAGGAGCGTGGCGCAGATAATCTGCAATACTTCATTCTTCGCTCCCTGGGGATAGATGTCGCCGGAAAGGCTGTGTCCGCCTTCGATTACGAATGAGGCCATGAGCTTCGGGGTTTATCTGCTGGGGTTAGTATTTACGTTTGTTGTTCCGGTTGTTCTGGTTCCGGTTGTTCTGGTTGTTCATCATCCGCGGGCGGTAGTTCATTTCGATGCGTTCCGCCATCAGGCGCAGGATGCTGTCGGTCAGGTGCAGTTGGCCGTTGGACAGTTCTTCCAGGTCGTCGGCAATCTTGCGGTCGTCTACGGTGTCCTTGTTCCATGCCATATAGTCCTTCTTCATGTGGTTGCATATCATCGCCACGAGGTTCTGCTTCTCATCGCCTTCGGGAAATTCGCACGCCTTTCTTATCAGCACTTCCAGCGTGCGGCCGTAGTGGCGGTAGTGGATTTTGGTGCTGGGATAGGGGACGTTCTCGGGCTTGGTTATCAGGTTGTCCTTGCGGATGATTTCGTACGGATAGTCGATGTCCAACTTGAAGTCCGCCATGATGGCAAGGTGGTCCCACAGCTTATGCTTGAAGTCGGGAACATCGCGCAGGTGCGGGAACATATTCCCCATGATATTGATGATGGTGTTGGCGCAACGCTGACGCTGCGCACGGTCTTCGATGGTAAGCGCATGGTCTACCATGTTCTGGATGCTGCGGCCGTATTCCGGCAGGGGCATCCGCTTTTGTTGAGTATTATATTGCATAACTTTATTGATTACTTACAGTACTTTTTTCGGCATACTTGCCACGAATTCTTTCAGGTAGAAAGGCTCGAAGTAAGCCACGTCTACAAAGTCTTTTTCCGCCATCGCTTTCTCGGCAAGCGGGAACATCATGCTTGCCAGCGGACGGATATCGTCGATGAAGCGGGCGTTGGGATGCGTAATCCGGGCTTTGCATTTGGCGGCGCCGTCGCCAAAGAAGTAGACGGGTTGCTTGTCCAGAAACTCCCGGTAGGTGTCCTCGTCCACAATGTCGGCGGCAATGTCGCGCACCGTCTTCAGCGCACGGTCGTAAATGGCGGCGTACACCTCCATGCGGCGGGCGTCTATCATCGGACATAATAACGCGTCTTCGGGCAGTTCTTCTCCGTAGAGCAATACCGGAACGCATTGCACCTTCAGGGTCGGAATGCCGATAAGAGGCAGGTTGCGGCCGTAGCAGATTCCTTTCGCCATGGATACGCCGATGCGCAGTCCGGTGTACGAGCCGGGACCGCAACTTACGGCCACCGCATCCAGCGGTATGGCGTGGCTGTCGGCAAACGACAGCGCTTCGTCCACGAATACTCCCAGGGAAACAGCGTGTGAAGGCCCCTTCAGGTCTTCTTTCTTGAAAACGTTCTGCCCGTCTTCGCTCACGGCTACCGAGCAGGCTGAAGTGGACGTTTCAATATGCAAGATACATGACATAACTACGATTCTAAATTTTATTGTGGCAAATTTACGTGATTATTTTCAGTAATTAAAATAATCGTGTAATTTTGCGCAAAACTATAACATTATGATACAATCTATGACGGGCTACGGCAAGGCTACAGTCGAACTGCCCGATAAGAAAATCAATGTAGAGATTAAGTCCCTCAACAGTAAAGCAATGGATTTATCCACCCGCATCGCTCCCCTTTATCGCGAGAAGGAGATGGATATCCGTAACGAAATATCCAAAATCCTGGAACGCGGGAAAGTGGATTTCAGTCTGTGGATTGAAAAGAAAGACGCCGACCAGATGGCGACTCCCATCAACCAGGAGATGGTGGAGGCCTATTACAAGCAGATTCGGACGATATCAGACAACCTCGGCATCCCCGTGCCGGACGCTACGGACTGGTTCTCGACCATCCTGCGTCTGCCGGATGTGATGACGAAGAACGAAACGCAGGAACTGAGCGATGAGGAATGGGCGCTTGTGCACACCGTGGTCAGCGAAGCTATCGGTCACCTGGTGGACTTCCGCAAGCAGGAAGGCGCGGCGCTTGAAAAGAAGTTCCGCGAGAAGATAGCGAATATCGCCCAACTGCTGGAAAAGGTCACTCCGTTTGAGAAAGAACGGGTAGCCAAGATAAAAGACCGCATCACCGACGCCCTGGAAAAGACGCTGAGCGTGGACTACGATAAGAATCGCCTGGAGCAGGAACTCATCTACTACATCGAAAAGCTGGACATCAACGAAGAGAAGCAACGCCTCTCCAATCACCTGAAATACTTCATCAGCACGATAGAAAGCGGAAACGGACAGGGCAAGAAGTTGGGATTCATCGCCCAGGAGATAGGGCGCGAAATCAACACGCTCGGCAGCAAGTCCAACCATGCTGAGATGCAGAAAATCGTGGTGCAGATGAAGGACGAGCTGGAACAGATTAAGGAACAGGTGTTAAACGTCATGTAAACAATCACGCAGATGGGTAAACTAATCATCTTTTCAGCTCCTTCCGGTTCGGGCAAATCGACCATCATCAATTATTTGCTGACGCAGAACCTGAATCTCGCTTTTTCCATATCGGCCACGAGCCGTCCGCCGCGCGGTACGGAGCGCGACGGTGTGGAGTACTTCTTTCTGACTCCCGAGGAATTCCGCCGGCGCATTGCCAACGATGAATTTCTGGAATACGAAGAAGTCTATCAGGACCGCTTCTACGGTACTCTGAAAACCCAGGTGGAGAACCAACTGGCTGCCGGACAGAATGTGGTGTTCGACGTCGATGTGGTGGGCGGATGCAACATCAAGAAGTTCTACGGCGAGCGCGCTTTGTCGGTTTTCATCCAGCCTCCTTCGGTAGAAGAATTGCGCCGACGTCTGACAGGTCGTGGCACGGATGCGCCCGAAGTAATCGAAAGCCGCATTGCAAAGGCGGAATACGAATTGGGCTTCGCGTCAAGGTTCGATAAGATTATAGTCAACGATGATTTGGAAACGGCGAAAGCGGAAGCCTTGCAAATGCTCACTCTTTTTCTGAATTCCTAAGTGAAACTGTATCAAACGAGAGATGGAAATCGGTATCTTCAGCGGTTCGTTCAATCCGGTACATATCGGACATTTGGCCCTCGCCAATTACCTTTGTGAATACGAGGGCCTCGATGAAGTGTGGTTTCTGGTCACTCCGCACAATCCGCTGAAGGAAGAAGCTGGCCTGATGGAAGACGAATACCGTTTGGAGTTGGTTCGTCTTGCCATTGCCGGCTATCCCCGCTTCCGTGCCTCTGATTTTGAATTCCGGTTGCCGCGTCCCTCCTATACCGTGCATACCTTGGACAAGTTGAAAGAAGCCTATCCCCAACACATCTTCCACCTGATTATCGGTTCGGACAACTGGGCGGTCTTTCATCGTTGGCGCGAATCGGAACGCATCCTCGCCGAAAATCACATCCTCATCTATCCCCGTCCCGGCTATCCGGTAGAGGCCGCTTCCCTTCCGCCAACCGTCAAGTTAGCGTCTTCCCCCACTTTCGAAATCAGTTCCACTTTTATCCGCCAGGCAATGAAAGAAGGTAAGGATATACGTTACTTCTTGCATCCGGCGGTCTACCAATCGCTGAAAGAATACTTCTGAAATAAAAGCTTTGATACTTACTTTCTGCGTACAAAGACTTCCTTTGTACCGCATAAGGTTGCATATCTCTGCCTCCACGTTGGCAGAGTACTGCCACCGCCTTGGCAGAATGTTGCCACCGCCTTGGCAGAGTATTGCCAACGCGTTGGCAGTAGCATAGGATTTACTATTCGTTTTGTCGCTTCCAGGTGTTCCTGTGAATCCTATCTTCTATCCGAATTTCCTTCTGTTTGCAGATGTGAGCGTTTTCATCTGGGTAACCGATGGCGAGGAAGCAGGTGAACTCGTAGTCCTCGGGTGCCCCTACGAGTTGCTTTACGTGTTCCGGCTCGTTGCCGATGGGGATACGGAATGCGCACGCCAGTCCTTCCGCCGTTGCCGCCAGCAGAATATTCTCCACCGCAGCCCATGCCGAGGCGAAATAGTTCAGTGAACTTTGGTCGGCCGGCTTGCACAGAGGGTAATCCTTTTGCCGGAAGAACGGCAGGACGAGGCAGTTGCTTTGCATCAGCATCCGCTGCTGTTTGGGCAATGCATCGACGAACATGGCATATCCGTCTTTATCCATTACACCAGCGGCGGCTTCAAGCATAGTCTGCTGGATGTTTTGGGTGTTTTCCGCTACCGGTGAGATGATGCGCGAGATGTTTTCTTGCCCTCTTACCACAATGAATTCCAATTGACGCAGATGGTCGTTTGTCGGGGCCTTAAATGCAGCCGACAGAATCTTTTCCAGCACTTCGTCTGAAACTTCCTTGTCCGAAAAGTCGCGGATGGTTCTTCTTTTCTCTAATACTTCGTAAAAATCCATAACAATACATTTTTAAGTTATATTTCTTGTTGTCGTTTGCAAAGTTACACGGCTTTGTTGTTGCTTATTTGTGCTATTGTCCTGGATATTTGTCGTATATTTGCAATTGCATAAAATTGAGTTTTACTTGTATGGAAGATACCGCCATTCCTTATGAACTGCCCGAAGTGGAGAATCACTCGTTTTTCTTTATCGACCAACGAGTTGAAACAAGTATCGAAGCAAAATTGCATCGGCATAATGCGTGGGAATTGTATTACGTTGTTCATGGCTACGGTAGCAGGATGGCGGGCGATACGTTGCAGCCCTTTGCGGCAGGCGACGTGGCGCTGATACCTCCCTCCATGCTTCACCGCTGGGAGTATGCGTCGGACTCGGCGGACAGGGACGGATGTGTCCGTTACTTGATGGTGGCTTTCAGTCATTCGCTGGTGGAACGGTGTATGGAGGTATTCCCAGAATTGCGGAATCGGTTGGGTGGCATTGTGTTTCCCACCGATGCGTTGAAATTCGGACCGGAAAGCTCCCGTGTTATTCGCAAAATATTATCTGAAATGAATGGGATGGATGATTTGGGGCGTTTGAGTGAGATGTTTCGCTTGTTACCCGTCGTTTTTACCTCGTCAGACCATACATTTGCCGGCAAGCCGATGCGCATCGAGCGGGACGTAAGGCGTATGCAGCAGATTTGTGCATACGTGATGGCGCACTATGTTCATGCCATTTCGTTGGATGACATTGCCGCGGAAGTAGGTATGAACCGTTCGGCGTTCTGTTCTTATTTTAAGCGGTGTAAGGGAATGACTTTTTCACAGTTCGTCACCCAATATCGCTTAAATACCGCCTGCGAGCTTCTGAAACATTCGCAGAAACAGGTCTCGGAAATATGCTATATGGTCGGTTTCAATGATTTGCCTCATTTTGTGCGGGTGTTCACTACTGCCGTGGGCATGTCGCCGTCTAAGTATCGAAAGCAATTTAAATAGTTGATACATCTTGGCTTATCATTCCATTATTTATCCTTATCTTTACTCCATAACGCAAAAAGAATAATAATTAGAATGATTATGGAGAATAAAATAAATATCCTGTGGGTGACCGACAACAAAGATACTGTTTTCAATATGTTGTCTATGTATGCTATCAACTCATTCAAGCGAGGCTGGTGGGAACATGTGAATGTAATTCTTTGGGGAGCATCGGTGAAATTGGTGGCAAATGATACGCAAGTGCAGACAGAGGTTCTGGAGATGATACATTCGGATGTAACTGTGGAAGCTTGTCAGGACTGTTGTGAAAGATTCGGTGCAGTGGAAATCATAAAGAAATTGGGTGTCAGCGTGAAATATATGGGATTGCCATTGACCAATTACATTAAAGAGGGGGAACACGTCTTGTCGATTTGAATCGGGCGAGGGATAAAGGAATGCAGCGGAAAAGAAAACAGGCGGAGAGTCTTGCAACTTGCCGCCTGTCTTTCTTCTTATACTATGGCTTTTAGTTTTACAGAATACCTTGCGCCATCATGGCTTTCGCTACCTTCATGAATCCGGCAACGTTGGCACCCTTTACGTAGTTTACGTAGCCATCGGCTTCCTTGCCGTATTGTACGCAGGCTTCGTGAATGTTCTTCATGATGCTCTTCAGTTTCTCATCTACCTCTTCCGAGCTCCAGCTCAGTTTAATGGAGTTCTGAGTCATTTCAAGGCCGGATACGGATACACCACCTGCATTGGCAGCCTTGCCCGGAGCATACAGAATCTTGGCGTCCTGGAATACGCGGATGGCTTCCGGAGTAGAAGGCATGTTGGCACCTTCGGACACTGCCATGACACCGTTGGCAATCAGTTTGCGGGCATCGTCGCCATTGATTTCGTTCTGAGTGGCGGAGGGCAGGGCGATGTCTGCTTTTTCACCCCAGGGACGGGCACCTTCCACATACTTGACACCCGGATATTGCTCGGCATATTCACGGATACGTCCGCGGTAGAGGTTCTTCAGTTCCATGATGTAATCCAGCTTTTCTCGGTCGATGCCTTCGGGGTCGTATACATAACCGTCGGAATCGGACATGGTCAGAACTTTACCACCCATTTCCAGTACCTTTTCGGCTGTATACTGAGCTACGTTACCCGAACCGGAAATCAGGCAGGTCTTGCCTTTGAGGTCAGTGCCTTTGGTCTTCAGCATTTCCATCAGGAAGTAGATGTTACCGTAACCCGTAGCTTCGGGACGAATCAGTGAACCGCCGAACTCGCGGCCTTTACCCGTAAATGTTCCGGTGAACTCGTGAGCCAGTTTCTTATACATACCGAACATGAAGCCCACTTCACGACCGCCTACACCGATATCTCCGGCAGGTACGTCGGTCTCGGGACCGATGTGGCGCCACAACTCCAGCATGAAAGCCTGAACGAAACGCATCACTTCGGCATTGGATTTGCCACGCGGAGAGAAGTCCGAACCGCCTTTACCACCACCCATGGGCAGTGTAGTCAGGGAGTTTTTGAAAGTTTGCTCGAAAGCGAGGAACTTCAGGATGGACAGGTTTACGGAAGCATGGAAACGAACACCGCCTTTGTACGGGCCGATGGCGTTGTTGTGCTGTACACGGTAACCCATGTTGGTCTGAACGTTACCCTTATCGTCCACCCACGTAACGCGGAACTGGTAAACACGGTCGGGGATGCAAAGGCGCTCTATCAGATTGGCTTTGTCAAACTCCGGGTGTTTGTTGTATTCTTCTTCAATGGTAGAGAGTACTTCTTCTACTGCTTGATGATACTCCGGTTCGTTGGGGAACCGTCTTTTCAAATCTTCTAATACCTTAGCTGCATTCATAATCTATTTCTATTATTGGTTATTATTCTTTTAATGTGCTAATATGCTAATGTGCAAATGTGCTAATTGCTGCGCTATGTGGGGCTGCTGTTTCTGCTTTCGTGCCGAATGGTCATTAGCACATTAGCACATTAGCACATTGGCACATTGGCACATTGGCATATTAGCATATTAGCACATTGCTAATTGCGGTTGCAAAAGTAAACATAAAAATGATACTAACAAACAATTTATAAATAAAATGCGGGATAAAGCAACATTTTTGTTGTCTTATCCCGCAAAAAGGAATAAAAAGATATTATTTATCCTCTTTTAAGCGATTTTATCACCGGTATGAACACTAATGCCGCCGAAATGATAAGCGTTATGAGGATGGGCCCGTCAATTCGTTCAACAGATGTCAGCACGATGTAGCAAAGTGCTGCCCATAGCAATGTAATGCAAACTATTTGAAATCGGGATAACGGCCTTCTCATTTACCTGCTTTCTTTTTGTCGACAATGGCGTCGATGACGGCCACAGCGGTGATGTTTACTATATCGCGTACGGAACTTTCGAAGTCGGTGAAGTGGATGGGCTTGTTCAGTCCCATCTGTATCGGGCCAATCAGTTCGGCATCCATATCCATTGCCTGCAACAGCTTGTATGCTGAATTGGCGGAACTCAGGTTGGGGAATATGAGCGTATTCACGTCTTTTCCTTTCAGGCGGGTAAACGGATATTTGGTGTCGCGCAATGAGCGGTTCATGGCGAAGTTCACCTGCATTTCACCGTCGATGGCAAGTTCCGGATAGTGCTGCTGCATATAATCCACTGCTTCGTGCACATTGACGGGACTGCCTTCCTTGTCGGCACCGAAGTTGGAGTAGCTCAGCATCGCCATTACCGGCGTGTGGTTGAAGAAGCGCACGGTGTATTCCGACAGCTTGGCGATGTCGATAAGCGTTTCGGCGTTCGGGTGGCGGTTGATGAGCGTATCGGCGAGGAAGTAAGTACCTTTCTTTGAATTCAGGATGTGCATCGTGCCGAAGTGCTTGTATTCGGGGCGGATGCCGATGACTTCTTTCGCTACCTTAATGGTATTGCTGTATTTCGTATACAGTCCGGTGATGAATGCGTCGGCTTCGCCCGTTTCCACCATCATCATGCCGAAGTAGTTGCGCTCGAACATCTTGTCGTTAGCCTCTTCGTAGGTCACGCCTTCGCGGGCACGCTTCTCCGAAAGGATACGCGCGTAGCGTTCGCGGCGTTCCGATTCGTCGGGATGGCGCAGGTTGACGATTTCGATGCCTTCTAGGCTGAGGTCGAGTTCCTTTGCCAGTTTCTCGATGGCTTCGTCGTTACCCAGGATGATGGGGTGACAGATGCCTTCGGCTTTTGCCTCTACGGCAGCTTTCAGCATATTGGGGTGAATGCCTTCGGCAAATACTACACGTTGCGGGTGGCGACGGGCAGTGTCGTAAAGTTGGCGGGTCAGTTTGCTTTCGTAGCCCATCAGTTCGCGCAGGTGTAGTTTGTAGGCGTCCCAGTCTTCGATAGGCTTACGGGCTACACCGCTCTCGATGGCGGCACGGGCCACGGCGCAAGACACTTCCGTGATGAGGCGCGGGTCTACCGGTTTGGGGATGAAATATTCGGGGCCGAAGGTGAAGTTGTTCACATGGTAGGCTTCGTTCACTACATCGGGCACGGGCTGCTTGGCAAGGTTGGCGATGGCGTGTACGGCGGCAATCTTCATGGCCTCGTTGATGGCTTTGGCCTGAGTGTCGAGCGCACCGCGGAAGATGTAGGGGAAACCGATTACATTATTAATCTGGTTCGGATAGTCCGAACGTCCCGTTGCCATTAGTACGTCGGGGCGGGCTGCCATGGCGTCTTCGTAAGATATTTCGGGAGTAGGGTTCGCCAATGCGAATACAATAGGCATCGGAGCCATGCTACGCACCATGTCCTGGGTCAGCACGTTGCCTTTGGACAGGCCGAGGAAGACGTCGGCTCCCCGGATGGCTTCGGCCAGCGTGTGAATGTCGGTGCGGTCGGTGGCGAAGAATCTCTTCTGCTCGTTCAGGTCGGTGCGGGCTTTGCTGATGACTCCTTTGCTGTCCAGCATCACGATATTTTCCAGACGAGCGCCCAGCGAGACGTACAGTTTGGTGCATGATACGGCGGATGCGCCGGCGCCGTTCACCACAATCTTCACGTCTTCAATCTTTTTGCCAGCTACTTGCAGGGCGTTTACCAGTCCGGCGCTGGAGATAATGGCGGTACCGTGCTGGTCGTCGTGCATCACCGGGATGTCCAGTTCTTCTTTCAGCCGGCGTTCTATTTCAAAACATTCGGGAGCTTTGATGTCTTCCAGGTTGATGCCGCCGAAGGTAGGGGCGATGGCCTTGACGGCTTCGATAAACTTTTCGGGGTCTTTTTCGTCGACTTCAATGTCGAAGACGTCGATGCCTGCATAGATTTTGAACAGCAGACCTTTTCCTTCCATTACGGGTTTGCCGCTCAGTGCGCCGATATCGCCCAGTCCGAGCACGGCGGTACCGTTGGAGATGACTGCTACCAGATTGCCTTTCGCCGTGTATTTATATGCATCCTGCGGGTTCTTCTCGATTTCGAGACAAGGCTCGGCAACGCCCGGTGAGTAGGCGAGCGAAAGGTCGGTTTGTGTACTGTAAGGCTTGGTGGGCACTACTTCAATCTTGCCCGGTTTGCCTTGCGAATGATAGAGCAAGGCAGCTTCTTTGGTTATTTTAGCCATGGTAGAATAGTTAAATGAATTATAATTTGGATGCAAATGTAGGTATAAAACTTCTAAATTGTAGCTTGTTGTCGATAAATTCTGTTGTTTTTATCAGCAATTTGGCTAAAAAAGGGTGCTTTCCTTCCGTTATCTAATATATATGAGCCCTTAACGTTTATAACCAATTTTATAGCCCAACTTCGGAACTGATATGTTTTCCTTGAAAAAACTTTCATTTTATTTTGTATATTAGAAATAATCCCTACCTTTGCATCGTCAAAAACAAATAGTAAGATGATTGCAAATTTTACATATATTCTACTGTGTGGTATTATTATTCTACTGGCAAAATTTAGTGGAAGTGAGTGCTGTGCGTAAATATATGTAAGATACAACGATATGATAAAGCCTTTCTCACTTCCCAGTGTGAAAGGCTTTTTTGATGGAAATAAAACAAGAAATAACAATAAACAAGAAAGCTATGAGTGACAAGTTATTTATTTTCGACACTACGCTCCGGGACGGCGAACAAGTTCCTGGATGCCAGTTGAATACGGTAGAGAAGATACAGGTAGCCAAGCAGTTGGAAGCCTTGGGAGTGGATGTGATTGAAGCGGGATTCCCGATTTCCAGTCCGGGAGACTTCAATTCGGTCATTGAAATCTCGAAGGCCGTGACATGGCCCACTATCTGCGCCCTGACGCGTGCCGTACAGAAAGACATCGATGTGGCTGCCGAAGCATTGCAGTACGCCAAGCGTAAACGCATCCATACCGGTATCGGTACTTCTGATTCGCACATCAAATATAAATTCAACTCCAACCGTGAGGAGATTATCGAACGCGCGGTAGCTGCCGTGAAGTACGCCCGCAGGTTTGTGGAAGATGTGGAGTTCTATGCCGAGGATGCCGGACGCACCGATAACGAGTACCTGGCGCGGGTGGTGGAAGCGGTGATTAAGGCCGGTGCCACCGTGGTGAATATACCCGATACCACCGGATATTGCCTGCCCGGCGAATACGGTGATAAGATTAAGTATCTGATGGAGCATGTGGACGGTGTTCATAATGCCATTCTCTCGACCCATTGCCATAATGACTTGGGCATGGCTACGGCAAACACGATGGCAGGCGTGCTGAATGGCGCCCGCCAAGTGGAAGTGACCATCAACGGCATCGGCGAACGCGCCGGAAACACCTCGCTTGAGGAAGTGGCGATGATTATCAAATGCCACAAGGATATCGATATCGAAACTAATATCAATACGCAGAAAATCTATCCCACCAGCCGCATGGTATCGAGCCTGATGAACATGCCGGTGCAGCCTAACAAGGCGATTGTGGGACGCAACGCCTTTGCCCATTCCTCGGGCATCCATCAGGACGGCGTGCTGAAGAACGTGCAGACGTATGAAATCATCGACCCGCACGATGTGGGCATCGACGACAACTCCATCGTACTGACCGCCCGCAGCGGACGTGCCGCCTTGAAGAACCGTCTCCAAGTGCTGGGCGTAAATCTGGAACAGGAAAAACTGGATAAGGTGTATGAAGACTTCCTGAAACTTGCCGATAAGAAGAAAGACATCAACGATGACGATGTATTGGTATTGGCGGGAGCCGACCGCTCGCAGAATCATCGCATCAAACTGGAATACCTGCAAGTGACCAGCGGTGTGGGAGTGCGTTCGGTAGCAAGTCTCGGACTGAACATTTCCGGCGAGAAGTTTGAAGCTGCAGCCAGCGGAAACGGTCCGGTAGATGCCGCCATCAAGGCTTTGAAGAAGATTATCGACCGGCACATGACACTGAAGGAGTTTACGATTCAGGCCATCAGCAAAGGAAGCGATGATATGGGTAAGGTGCACATGCAGGTGGAATACGATAATCGTATCTATTATGGTTTCGGCGCCAACACTGATATCATTGCCGCGTCGGTAGAAGCCTACATCGACTGCATCAATAAATTTAAATTGTAAACAATCAAATCGGAGATAAAATAAGATGAATACATTATTTGATAAAATCTGGGATGCCCATGTCGTACAGAAGGTAGACGACGGCCCCACACAGCTTTATATAGACCGCCTTTATTGCCACGAAGTGACCAGTCCGCAGGCATTTGCGGGACTGCGTGCACGGGGCATCGGTTGTTTCCGTCCGGAGAAGATATTCTGTATGCCCGACCATAACACCCCGACACACGACCAGGACAAACCGATCGAAGACGTTATCTCGAAGACCCAGGTAGATACGTTGGCGAAGAACGCAGCCGATTTCGGACTGACGCATTTCGGGATGATGAACAAGAAGAACGGTATCATCCATGTGGTAGGCCCGGAACGCGGGCTGACTCTGCCGGGAATGACGATTGTTTGCGGAGACTCGCATACCTCCACTCACGGCGCGATGGGAGCAGTGGCTTTCGGCATCGGCACCAGCGAGGTGGAGATGGTGATGGCGTCACAGTGCATCTTGCAGACGCGCCCCAAGACGATGCGCATTACCGTGGACGGCAAGTTGGGGAAAGGCGTTACGGCAAAAGACCTTGCCCTCTACATGATGTCTAAAATGACCACTAGCGGTGCTACGGGATATTTCGTGGAATATGCCGGCGAAGCGGTTCGTAGTCTGACGATGGAAGGACGTCTGACGTTGTGCAACCTTAGTATCGAAATGGGCGCGCGCGGCGGTATGGTTGCTCCCGACGAGATTACGTTTGAATATATCCGCGGACGAGAATATGCACCGAAAGGCGAAGCATGGGACAAGGCGCTGGCTTATTGGAAAACTCTGAAAAGTGATGAGGACGCGGTGTTCGACAAAGAAGTGCGTTTCGATGCCGCCGATATCGAACCGATGATTACCTATGGCACAAACCCGGGTATGGGTATGGGTATCACACAATCCATTCCGACGACGGAAGGGATGGGCGAAGCAGCGAAAGCTTCTTTTATGAAGTCTATGGATTATATGGGCTTCAAGCCGGGCGAGTCTTTGCTGGGCAAGAAAATCGATTATGTCTTCCTGGGTGCCTGCACCAACGGACGCATTGAAGACTTTCGCGCCTTCGCTTCCATCGTGAAAGGACGGAAGAAGGCCGAAGGAGTAGTGGCATGGTTGGTTCCGGGCTCGTGGATGGTAGATGAGCAAATTCGTGAAGAAGGTCTGGATAAGATTCTGGAGGAGGCGGGTTTCGCCATTCGCCAGCCGGGATGCTCTGCTTGCCTGGCAATGAATGACGATAAAGTACCTGCCGGAAAGTATGCGGTTTCTACCAGCAACCGTAACTTTGAAGGACGACAGGGACCGGGTGCACGGACATTGCTTGCCAGCCCGTTGGTGGCTGCGGCTGCGGCGGTGACGGGGAAGATAACGGATCCGCGGGAGTTAATGTGCTAATATGCTAATGTGCTAATATGCTAATGTGCTAATATGCTAATGTGCTAATGCGCTGAAGTGTGAATGCACTGAAGTGTGAATGCGATAATGTGCTAATATGCTAATGCGCTGAAGGGCAAATATGCTAATATATTAATGTGTAAAGGCGATGCGGCACGATAGTGAAGTTTATAATCGATAGAAACAATAGAAAATAATGAAACAGAAATTCAATATCATAACCAGTACCTGTGTACCTCTCCCGTTGGAGAATGTGGATACAGACCAGATAATTCCTGCACGATTCCTGAAAGCCACTACGAAAGAGGGCTTCGGTGAAAACTTGTTCCGCGACTGGCGGTATGACAAGCAGGGCAATAAAATCGATTCTTTTGTCCTGAACGACCCTACTTATGGTGGCCAAATCCTCGTGGCAGGCAAGAACTTCGGTTCCGGCAGCAGCCGTGAACATGCAGCGTGGGCGATTGCCGATTATGGTTTCCGCGTAGTAGTCAGCAGCTTTTTTGCCGATATACACAAGAATAACGAGCTGAATAATTTCGTCCTTCCGGTAGTGGTCAGCGAACCGTTCCTCAAGGAATTGTTCGACTCCATCTTTGCCAATCCCGCAATGGAGGTGGAAGTAGACCTGCCGCAGCAGACCATCACCAACAAGGCAACGGGCAAGAGCGAACACTTCGAAATTAACGCTTACAAGAAGCATTGCCTGATGAACGGATTGGACGACATCGACTTCCTGGTAGAAAATAAAGATAAAATAGAAGCTTGGGAAAAGAAAAATGAAGCAAAATCATCCGAAGATTGAAATCATGGACACTACACTCCGCGACGGTGAGCAAACCAGCGGAGTGTCTTTCGTGCCCCATGAGAAGCTGATGATTGCCCGTTTATTGCTGGAAGAATTGAAAGTAGACCGGGTGGAGGTGGCTTCCGCACGGGTGTCCGATGGAGAGTTTGATGCGGTGAAGATGATTTGCGACTGGGCTGCCCGCCGCAATCTGTTGCCACACGTAGAAGTGCTGGGCTTCGTAGACGGGCATACATCGGTGGACTGGATACATGCCACCGGATGCCGTGTCATCAACCTGCTGTGTAAGGGCTCGTTGAAGCATTGTACCTGCCAACTGAAGAAGTCGGTCGAAGAACATATCGAAGATATCCTGGCAGTGGTGGACTATGCCAACGAGCAGGATATGGAAGTGAATGTCTACCTGGAAGACTGGAGCAACGGCATGAAAGATTCGCCGGAATACGTCTTCCAGTTGACGGATGCGCTGGCTCGTACTAATATAAAAAGGTATATGCTGCCCGATACGCTCGGCATCCTGAATCCGTTGCAGGTCATTGAATTCATGCGCAAGATGGTGAAGCGCTATCCGCAAGCGCATTTCGATTTTCATGCGCACAATGATTATGACCTTGCCGTGAGCAATGTGCTGGCAGCCGTGCTGAGCGGTTGCAAGGGATTGCATACCACCATCAACGGGCTGGGTGAACGCGCCGGTAACGCCCCCCTTGCCAGTGTGCAGGCCATTTTGAAAGACCATTTCAGTGCCGTCACCCATATCGACGAAAGCCGTTTGAACGACGTAAGCCGGGTGGTGGAGTCCTACTCGGGCATCGTGATTCCTGCCAATAAGCCGATTGTGGGCGAGAATGTGTTTACCCAGGTGGCGGGCGTTCATGCCGACGGTGACAATAAAAGCAACCTCTACTGCAACGACCTGCTGCCCGAGCGTTTCGGACGTAAGCGCGAATATGCGTTGGGCAAGAACAGCGGTAAAGCCAATATCCGTAAGAACCTGGAAGATTTGGGGCTGCAATTGGACGAAGACGCCATGCGCAAAGTGACCGAACGTATCATTGAGTTGGGCGACAAGAAGGAACTGGTCACCCAGGAAGACTTGCCGTATATCGTTTCGGACGTACTGAAGCACGGCGTCGTGGACGAGCGGGTAAGCCTTAAAAGCTACATCGTCAACCTGGCTTACGGACTGAAACCGATGGCGACGTTGAAAATAGAAATCAACGGAAAGGAGTATGAAGAAAGTTCCAGCGGCGACGGTCAGTATGACGCGTTTGTACGCGCTTTGCGCAAGATATATAAGGTGACGCTGGGTCGTAAGTTCCCGATGCTGACAAACTATGCGGTGACCATTCCTCCCGGTGGGCGTACCGATGCCTTTGTGCAGACTGTCATCACCTGGAGTTATGATGATAAAGTCTTCCGCACCCGGGGGCTGGATGCCGACCAGACGGAGGCAGCCATCAAGGCGACAGTGAAGATGCTGAATATCATAGAGAATGAGTACGAATCATAAATTATCAGCTTATATGACGTTCTTCAAGAAAATAAGCAGTACTTTTGAAAATCATCCGAACGTGTATTACGTATTGATGTTCTGTGCGCTTCTTGCCTTCAATTTTTTCCTTCGCTACCGGCGGGGAGACGATTGGATGGATGCGTTGACTATTTCCCTGACCAATTCAGCCATCCTGTCTGCTGGATTGATTCTTGGCGACCGCCAACGTCGCAAATCTTCTGCGGACAAAAAGAAAATAGACAAGTATTTAAACAATAAAGAAAACAATGAACTTTAAAATTGCAGTTTTGGCCGGTGACGGTATCGGCCCTGAAATCTCTGCCGTCGGCGTAGACGTCATGACGGCTGTTTGTGAGAAATTCGGACACAAAGTAAACTATGAGTATGCCATCTGCGGCGCGGATGCTATCGACAAAGTGGGCGACCCCTTCCCCGAAGCAACCTACGAGGCTTGCAAGAATGCGGATGCCGTACTTTTCTCTGCCGTAGGCGACCCGAAATTCGATAATAACCCTACCGCCAAGGTGCGTCCCGAACAAGGACTTCTGGCGATGCGCAAGAAGCTCGGCTTGTTTGCCAATATCCGTCCGGTACAGACTTTCAAGTGCCTGCTTCATAAATCGCCGCTTCGTGCCGAACTGGTCGACGGAGCCGATTTCCTTTGCATCCGCGAACTGACGGGCGGCATGTATTTCGGCGAAAAGTATCAGGACAACGACAAGGCGTATGACACCAATATGTACACCCGTCCCGAGATAGAACGCATCCTGAAAGTGGCTTTCGAATACGCCATGAAGCGCAACAAGCACCTCACTGTGGTGGACAAGGCCAACGTACTCGCCTCTTCCCGTCTGTGGAGACAGATTGCCCAGGAAATGGCGCCGAACTATCCGGAAGTAACCACCGACTATATGTTTGTAGATAATGCCGCCATGAAGATGATACAGGAACCGAAATTCTTCGATGTGATGGTCACGGAAAATACCTTTGGCGATATCCTGACCGACGAAGGCTCTTGCATCAGCGGCTCCATGGGCTTGCTGCCCTCGGCATCCACGGGCGAAAGCACTCCGGTATTCGAGCCTATCCACGGTTCCTGGCCTCAGGCAAAAGGACTGAATATCGCCAATCCGTTGGCACAAATCTTGTCCGTAGCCATGCTGTTCGAGTATTTCGACCTGAAAGAAGAAGGCGCGCTGATTCGCAAGGCGGTGGATGCTTCTCTCGACGCCAATGTGCGTACACCCGAAATCCAAGTGGAAGGTGGAGCCAAATACGGTACGAAAGAGGTAGGCGCCTGGATTGTGGACTATATCAAAGCTTGACAAGACCAAACGTTTGCTTAAACAATATTTTTGTATCTTTGTCGACTGTTGTTTGCATACTAAGTAATATGCAATAACAATCTGGTATTTTCTCATAAAGTAGTAGTATCTGTCATTCAGAGCGAAGCGAAGAATCTCTTCTCCTTGAATACATAAAGGAAATAGATTCGCTTCGCTCAAAATATCTTTTGATTTATACGCTAAGGTATAGTCTTCGCTTCGCTCTGAATGGCAGATACTACCATATTCATTATTAAATAAATAAGGATGGCAAAAATAGCAAAGAACCTGACAGAACTCGTGGGGCACACCCCGCTGATGGAGTTGGCGGGATATAGCCGCAAGTATAAGTTGCAAGGTAACATCATCGCCAAGCTGGAGTCTTTTAATCCCGCCGGTAGCGTGAAAGACCGGGTGGCGCTCGCCATGATTGAAGACGCCGAAGCGCGCGGAATCTTGAAGCCGGGCGCTACGATTATCGAACCTACCAGCGGCAATACCGGCGTGGGACTGGCTATGGCCGCCACCATCAAAGGGTATCAACTGATACTGACCATGCCCGAGACCATGAGCGTAGAACGCCGCAACCTGCTGAAAGCATTAGGTGCCCGCATTGTGCTGACCGATGGGCTGGAAGGCATGTCCGGCTCCATCTCCAAAGCGCAGGAACTGCGCGACGAAATCCCCGGCTCCGTTATCCTGCAACAGTTTGAGAACCCTGCCAACGCACGTGTGCACGAACTCACTACGGGAGAAGAAATCTGGACCGACACAGACGGACAGGTAGACGTCTTCATAGCGGGAGTGGGAACGGGCGGAACAGTGTGCGGTGTGGCAAGGGCGCTGAAGAAGCATAATCCCGGTGTGTATGTCGTAGCTGTGGAGCCGGCATCCTCCCCCGTGTTGCAAGGAGGAGAAGCGGCGCCCCATCGCATACAGGGCATCGGCGCTAATTTTATCCCTTCGTTGTACGATAGCTCGGTGGTGGACGAGGTAATCCCCGTACCCGACGATGAGGCCATTCGGGGCGGTCGTGAACTGGCTTCCGCCGAAGGATTGTTGGCGGGGATTTCTTCCGGTGCGGTGGTTTATGCGGCACGTATTTTGATGCAGCGGCCGCAGTTTGCGAACAAAAAGGTAGTTGTTTTGTTGCCTGATACGGGCGAACGGTATTTATCGACGGAGTTGTTCGCGTTCGATACGTATCCGCTGGATTGAACCATAACCGGACACGGAAGAAATACTTCCTTGTCTGATAAAAGAACGGATAGCTTATGATGAAGAAATTACTGTTTCTATTGTTACTGTCGGGTGGGGTAGCCGCTCCGGTGTTTTCGCAATCCTATCAGGAACTTTGCGACCGTGCCATCGCCTACACCGAGCAGGACAGCTTGGAGCAAGCCGAAGATTATATCCTTCGTGCTTTGAAGCTGGAACCTGCCAATCCGCACAATGCCCTGCTTTTCTCCAATCTGGGGACGATACAACGCCGGCAGCGTCGGTACGACCAGGCATTGGAATCTTACACTTTCGCCCTGAACATTGCGCCACGCACCGTTCCCATCCTGCTGAACCGCGCCGCCATCTATCTGGAACTGGGGCGCAACAACCTGGCGCAAGCCGATTATTCGCTGGCCCTGGACATGGAGAAAGATAATGAGGAAGCTTTGCTGATGCGTGCTTACATCTATATGCAACAGCGTGACTATAAAATGGCGAAAGCCGATTATGAGCGTCTGCTGCGTGTGAATCCTTCCAACTTTAACGGCCGTCTCGGCCTGGCTACCCTGGAGCAGAAAGACGGTAAACCGGAAGCAGCGCTTATCATCCTGAACAGCATGATAGCCGGGAAGGGTGAGAATTCGCAATGGTCCCCTTCACAGTATGCCCTGCTCTATGTGGCGCGTGCGGGAGTAGAAAAAGAAATGCAGCATACGGATCTCGCTTTGATGGATTTGGAGGAAGCCCTCCGGCTGGACCCTTCGCAAGTGGAGGCTTATCTGATGCGGGGTGAGATTTATCTTTCCCAAAAGAAGAAGGATTTGGCGAAACGCGATTTTGAGAAAGCCATCTCCCTGGGAGTGCCGCAAGCGGATTTACGCGACTTGCTGTCGCAATGCAAATAATTGAATATCATCGGGCACGGACTGCCGATTTACGTTTACATTGGGTAAAGGGCTTGTAAATCGGCAGATTCCGTGCCCGATTTCTTTTTCAACATACTGCTCTTTTAGAATGTAATGTGTTGTCCGGAGTCTTCACCGTTTCACCTATGCCTTCTTTCTTATTCATATACAGCTTCTTACGGGTGAATACCCAAAACTTATCCCTGCTGCTAAAGCATTCTGAATGGGGGTGTAGCCTTCACCTGCTTTCACCTCGGACAAATATTTTTTTCACTTTAGTCAAAATCTTTTTTCACCATAGTCAAAAATCTTTTCCACCTTGGATGCAAGTGTTCATCACCTCAGACGCAAGCGTCTGTCGGCTCGGACACAAGTGTCTGTCAGGCTGGCCACTTGTGTTTGTCAACTCTACCTTTTACGCACGAAAAGCCAACTTATCCACTTTTTAAGGTACGATGGATAGGTTGGCTTTTTTTAGTTGAAATGGATTTACTTCATCAATTTAAATGAAATATCATTTACACTATTTTCAGTCCATGTGTATTCATACTTTACAGAATCTGAATAAGCTTCTCCTGTCACCATTCCATTCAATGATTTTGTTAGATTTTTAGGAGCTTTTCCTAAAAGGCCTGCCCAGTAAAGGCAATCGACTTCATCAATGTCTACATCATAAATTCTGTAGTATAGTAGCATATTGTTACTATTTGCATCTGTATAGTAGTCAAAGTCAAATTCTTTTGTCCATTCTAAATCAGTGCCTTCGTCAATAAAACGCTTTGTTTGTATATGTGTAATATTATCATTTTCCCATGTTATGGTATATTCTCTATTTTCTCGACCGTCTTTCATGAACGTTAGATATCCTTCTGAATCGTATTGGCAGGTTTTTGTACTGGAAAAAGAGATTTCATCATTAAAATTAGTTTGATGAATTCTTGATGCAAATCCTTGTGAATTTACCCATACTTTTAAGATATAATCCTGCGGAGCGTTCTCGCTTGTTCTCTTGTAACGTACTACGACATTGGGAATATTATTTGCTTCGTTATCTTTTACAGAATAGTTATAGAAGAATGTTGCTTTTCCATCTCTATCCTTCAGATTAGTAAGGAAACCGCATGAATAGAAATATTTTGTATCATCCAGTGTTTTGATTCGTTTTCCCGTAAAGACTTTCTCTAATTGTGTAGGTGCTTGTGAACGTTGTATTATTCTAAATTGAGCTATAGCCTTTGTTCCATTTGATGGAAGTAGATTAACTATGCAACTTCGAACTGCGTTAGTCATATTAGCCGCTATATAAATAATGATATTTTCTTTGCGTTCTGCTCCACGGGTATTTACGGTGGCATTCACCCAATCTTTTGCGTCTTCTGGAATCACTATTTTATAATTGAAATTCACCATGTCCAATGGTATTGTTACATTTCCTCCATCCGTAGGTATGAAATAGACCAAAGATTCATCCAAACTGCTACTGATAGTCATTCTCCATTCATAAAAGTGGATTGTATGTAATGAAAAGAATCCGTTATTATCAGAAACCAACACATTGATAAAGCCATCTGCATAATTATCCGGTGCAGTGACCGTGATAACACCTCCATTTACCGTTTGATTTTCCAATTTTACCTTGTAGTTACCGTCAGAGGAAGCGGAAACAATGGTATGGTCTGTTGCTCCTACTAAAGTATATGGAATTCGGACAATACCTCCGGCAGATATGCCCTGTTCTTCCTCGTCCATATTAAAAGTAATCTGTATAGGTTTATAGCGTAAAAGCGTAAATGCTGTATTGTCTGCAAGTGTGAGGGTTATGGTATTGTCTTCTATTTTTACATCTTGAAATATGCACTCTGATTCTGTAGTTGTAGTGGATTTCCCCAATTTAGTCCAAGTGATTCCTTTGTCATAAGATACAAACCAATAATCATCCTCTATTTTTAGCTGTGGAGTGATACCATCTATTCCATTTGTACCATTTTCTCCATCGGTACCATCGGCACCATCTGAACCATCGTTACCGTCAACACCTGCTGCTTTTATCTTGCTTCCGTTAGAATCTAAAAGCCATTCACCATTGAGCGTCCAATAATAGATTCCATCAGAATCCTTTGAAACTCCAATGGCGGGTGTAATGCCATTCTTCCCATCCTTGCCATCTTCTCCATTAGTTCCATTTACACCATCTTTTCCATTACTCCCATCCTTACCATCTTTCCCGTGATAGATAGTGATAGGTTGATTTTTCTTAAATGTAATAGTATAACCAACTTCTTTACCATCCTTGGTAATAGGAGTTACGCTTGTCACATAATCGTTGTTCTCCAACGCTACCACAATGTTTTGCAGAGAAGAGATATTTGTATTCATTTGTTTGCAGAGTTCTTCCAGTTGCGTAACTCTATTCTCCAAATTATCTACTCTATCTATAATAATAGAATCATCATAATCATCCCCACAAGCCGTAAAATTCAAGCTAACAAGAAAGGCGATGATAGTTATTCCTAAAAATCTAAATGTTTTCATAATTCTTAATTTATTCCCATTTAAAAGTGTAAATTATAATATCAGTATCAGTACGTGTTTCCGTAACGTCTCTTTCATCGTCAGTAATAACACCGTCACCATTCTTATCCGAAAATGAGTGCTTAATAGTTGCCACGCTTGTATATGTTACAGTACAACTTTCCACATACCCTTCTTTATCTAATTCATAGTCAAATTTACTTGTATCTTCATAAATATATTCAGCCTTATAAGTTTCTTTGTAATATTCATCATAATACTCGCTTGTATCAGTATCCTTACTAAATATCTGTTCGGGCAGTTGATTAGTACGCATACCTATCAGTTCGGGATGTGCGAAGAAAATACAATCATCATCTAAAGGTTCCCATCCTTCATCTACCATATTAGGAAACCAACCTTGACAAGTCTTTCCGTTGTAGGTGTATTCATAAACATAAGATCTTTCACTATTATTCTTTTTATAGACATGTTTCACTATTTTCCCATTATCCCAAGTATAAGTATAGCTGTAATCATGGCCATATCTGGAATCTATTTCATCTACTTTAGTTAATTGGTTAGACGAATTATAAGTGAATGTTTTTGAAATCCCGTTGTTGTTTTGTTCTTTTCTTACTAGATTATCAGTAAGCGTATATGTTCTTGAATTATCTTCATAAGTTACTATAATGGTATTATTGCCCCAGGTAAAACTAATAATATCATCTGGATATTTATCTTCTTTATTAGTAATAGATGTCAACCTGCCTTTATTATCGTATGAGAATCGGTATATATCAATATACCCTTCATCATCCGTTTGTTTAATCTCCATTAGTTTTTTCTGATTGATAATAATCCCGTCCTCATTTTTAATAGGATTATCTTCTTCATCATCACTACTGCAAGAAGTGAAGTTCACACACATTACTACGGCTAATAAAGCCATTCCAATAAATCTAAATGTTTTCATTTCTAATGTTTTTTGTATGCTTCCCAATTCCCAGACAAAAGCGGATAAAAAAAATAAGGTGTGGGAACTATATTTGTTTTATCTCGCTAACAGGCTTCTCGCATTGCCTTTGGTACGGATAAAACAATAGCAACCCACACCAATATTGACAATATCTAAAAGCCTTATAAGTTCATATAAGGTAGGTATATATCAAATGGCGGGGTGCTATTGCTATCATCTTCGTACCGTTTCAAATTTTGCGAGAATTTGTTAGCGGAAGATAATCTCAATAACACCTTTCGTTAAATATGTCCTTTCAGTGCCTTAACGCATTAAGACTTCTGAAATTGTTGCAAAGTTAGCGAAAGGTTTTGAATCGTTAAAGATAAAACGGGGATAAATTGGATTTTCGGTTGACTTCTTGGTTGACTTCAACTGCATAGTTTTCGGACTGCCCGTGAATATTAATTGAAAGGACACCTAACTTAATAGATGTCCTTTCAATTAATAGTATATAAAAGTTGGTTTACTTCTTAGAGTAGTGGTATTTCATGGAGAATATATGCACTTCTATCTTATCATCATTTACAGAGTAGACAAAACGATGTTCTGAGGTGATTCTCATTGACCATTTACCTGTCAATTCATATTTTAGCGGTTCTGGCTTCCCAATCCCAGTATAAGGATGCTCTGTAATATCATTCAGTAAAACTGTAATCTTATTCAGAATTATCTTATTGCCACTCTGCATGAAGTATAGATATTCCTTCCGGGCTTGGTCAGATAATATTATTCTGTACATGATGCTCGCTTTAAGAAGTCTTCTATACTCTCTCCATCATTCTGTGTAATATAATTGCCGTTTTTTATATCTTCCTCACCTTGACGTATGGCTTCCATTGTAGCAGGTGACGACATTATGTATTCAGTCTCTTTCAATGAGTTGTATTCATCAAGGGAAATCATCACTACTCCTTTACCATTACCACGATTGATGATTTTCGGACTGACCCGGTTTAACTCTCAGTTTAACTCACATAGTTAAACCAGCGTTATCAAACCATCTATAAAGAAGAAATCCTGAATGCCAACTGCTTGACTTTCAGGATTCTCGTGAGAGCGGAAGACGGGACTCAAACCCGCGACCCTCAGCTTGGAAGGCTAATGCTCTATCAACTGAGCTACTT
>ENA-OYYE01000131-OYYE01000131.1-human-gut-metagenome-genome-assembly--contig:-NODE-131-length-50500-cov-9.068768_pt1 | contig 50500 bp, 41 predicted proteins | sample MGYA00243244_ERZ653437 | MGnify/ENA primary metagenome ERZ653437 (study PRJEB26926, sample SAMN06165130) | human gut metagenome | biome: ENVO:00009003; feature: ENVO:2100002; material: ENVO:00002003...
TGCGGTGCGAATATAACAACTAAAAAACATATTTATCATGAAAACAGTATTTAATATCGTTTTAGGCTTATGTGCACTGGTTTTAGTTTATATCTGCTATGCCAGTATTATGGGTCCTATAAACTTTGAGAAAGCCAAGAAGCACAGAGATGCAGCAGTTATTGCACGTCTGATCGACATTCGTAAAGCGCAGTTGGAATATCGCGGTTTGCACGACCAGCAATATACCAACAACTTCGATACGCTGATTGACTTCGTTAAGAACCAAAAGCTTCCTTTCATCTACAAGCAAGGTGAATTGTCGGATAAGCAATTGGAAGATGGTCTGACTGAAAAGAAAGCCATTAACATCATCAACAAGGCGAAGAAGACGGGCAACTATGCAGACGTGAAGAAATGGGGCTTGGAAAACTTCAAGCGCGACACCCTGTGGGTAGCTGTGCTGGATACAATCTTCCCCAGAGGCTTCAATCCTGATTCCATGAGATATGTACCTTTTGGAAACGGCGCTCAATTTGAAATGGCAATCCGTAACGATACAGCCAAGTCAGGCGCTCCTTTCTGTCTGCTCGAAGTGAAGACTCCGTACGACGTATACCTGAACGGTCTGGACAAGCAGGAAATCGCCAACCTGAAAGACGTACAAACCAAGTTGGGTAAGTACAGCGGTCTGATGATCGGTAGCTTGGAAACAGCTAATAACAACGCCGGTAACTGGGAATAATCCGCCGACCTCAGTATGATAGAAAACACTGATTTTAGTAAATCGGAACAATATACTTTATCCATCCGTCTTAGTACGGATGGATTTTCTTTTTCTGTATTCAACCCTCTGGTGGACAGCGAACCGCCGTACTATGACCGCGAAGTGGACGAATCGCTCTCTCTCACCGCCAACCTGAAACAGACTTTCCGTGAAGTGGAATGGCTGAACCGCCCTTTCCGCCGCGTCAATGTGCTTTCGGCGGACAAGCGCCACACGTTCATTCCGCTGGAATTCTTTGAGGACGAACAGGCGGAAACCGTCTTCTATCATAACCACCCGAAACAGGAAAACGAAATCGTACAATACAACATCCTGGCCAAGAACAACATCGTGGTGCTGTTCGGTATGGACAAAAGCGCCTGCTCTTTCCTGCGCGAACAATATCCCGACATCCGGTTCTTCTCACAGGCCAGCCCCCTTATCGAGTTTTTCGCTTCCAAGAGCCGCCTGGGAAACAGCCGTAAGATGTACGCCCACCTGCGCAAAGAAGCGGTGGACATCTACGCCTACGAACGCGGCCGCCTTTTGCTTGCCAACTCCTATGCCTGCAAAGAAACCAACGACCGCATTTACTACCTGCTATACTTGTGGAAGCAACTCGGCATGGACCAGGAGCGCGACGAGCTGCACCTCACCGGTGAGCTGGCAGACAAGGAAGTGCTCATGCCCGAACTGAGAAAATTCATCCGGCAGGTGTTCATCATGCACCCCGCCGCCAATCTTGACCTTCAAGCTATCAACCTATGCGAGTAATCAGCGGAATATATAAAAGAAGAAGATTCAACGTCCCTCCTTCCTTCAAGGCACGCCCCACGACGGACTTTGCCAAAGAGAATCTGTTCAACGTGCTTTCCAACTATATGGACTTCGAAGAAGGCATACGCGCCCTCGACCTCTTTGCCGGGACGGGCAGCATCAGTATCGAACTGGTGTCGAGGGGTTGCGACCAGGTGGTGAGCGTGGAGAAAGACCGCGACCATTACGCCTTTATATGCAAGATTATGCAGGAAGTGAAGACCGACAAATGCCTTCCTGTACGCGGCGATGCCTTCAAGTATATCAGCGGAGCGCGCGACCGGTTTGACTTCATCTTCGCCGACCCGCCTTACGAACTGACAGGACTCGAAACCCTGCCCGACCTGATTTTCCAGCACAACCTCCTGAAAGAGGACGGACTGTTTGTATTGGAGCACGGAAAGAAGAACAACTTCGAAGACCATCCCCACTTTGTGGAAAGAAGAATATACGGCAGCGTAAACTTCTCCTTTTTCCGCTAAAGCAGCGGCGCTATCAGCCGCACGATGCTCTCGGCGGCTTTGTGATACCAGGGTCGCTTTACCCAATTCTTCAGGAACACCTGCACGCAATCCCGCTGGTCTTGCAAGAAGATTTCACGCATCTCCAGCGCCGTCTCCGTATCATAGATAAACGCATTCACCTCGAAGTTGTGCTCGAAACTGCGGAAATCCACATTGGTGGAGCCGACGGTAGAGAGTTCATCGTCCGACACCATCAGCTTGGAATGCAGAAAACCCTTCTTATAAAAATAGACTTTCACGCCCGCACGCAATGCATCGGCCAAATAGGACCGCGTGCCTAAATGCGTCAGCCGGTTATCGGCACGCAGAGGCAGCATCAGACGGACATCCACCCCTGCCAACGCCGCCGTCTGCATGGCAATCAATACCGCATCGGTAGGCAGGAAATAGGGAGTCTGGATGTAGAAATACTTCCGGGAACAGGTGATGGCCATGACAAGCCCCTGCATAATCTCCTTCCAAGGACCGACCGGTTCGCTCGTGACGATTTGCGCCAGGGAGGTTCCGCAGTTTTCTATCTTCGGGAAATAACGGTTGGAAGTTATCAGCGTACGGTCCACGAAGTACCAGTCGAGCAAAAAGGTCGTCTGCAACCCATGCACCGCCTTGCCTTCGAGCAAGATGTGAGTATCGCGCCAGATGCCCCAGGAGAATCCCCGCATGTAGCGTTCCGCCAGGTTCATCCCTCCCAGGAAGCCTGTCTGCCCATCGATGACGACAATCTTCCGGTGGTTACGGTAATTCACCTTGCTGGTGAACTGCGGGAAACGCACTTTCAGGAAGCTGCGGACTTCGATACCCGCCTCGCGCATCTGCTCGAAAAAGCGGTTGGGAACGTGCCAGCACCCCACGTCATCGTAGATAATGCGCACCTCCACGCCTTGCCTTGCCTTATCAATCAGGACATCCCGCACCATGCGCCCGATGGCATCGTCCTCGAAGATATAAAACTCCATGTGGATGTGCTGCCGGGCTTTATTCAACTCGCGCAGCAGGGACTGAAGCATGGACGCTCCCCGGGTATAGACCTCCACCCGGTTGCCGTCGAAAGGAAATGACTGGTTGGTATTGCGGAACAGCGAAATAAGCCGGCTGTAATTCATGGACAGGGCGCAGGAATCCTGGGCAAGGTACTCCGCCATCGGCTTCTTCAGCAAGCGGTTGTAGCTTTTCTTACCGATGATGCGCTCCCGCCGCTGGCTGCGTCCGAAGAAGAAATAAAACACCAGCCCCACTATCGGGAGGAACATCAGCACCAATATCCACGCCAGGGTCTTCACCGGGTTCCGATTGTCCAGTATGATTACGGCAATCGTCCCGATGATGGCGCCAAAATAGATTATATCAAACGCTATGGTGGCAATCTGACCGGCTATGAGGTTCCAATCAAGCATACATCTGTTACTAAGGATATAACAAATGTAGAAAAAACGAAGGAACTTTCACCGCCTATTACATTGATTAACATTAGAACGGACGCCGCCCGCCGCCGAATCCGCCGCGAGGTCCGCCACCGAATCCGCCGGGTCTGCCCTGACCACTACGCGCACCCTTACCGCCGAAGACATTCAGGCGATAGATGAAATGCAACATGCAATAGCTGTTGATACCGTTGTACGAAGATACCGAACGGGCATCTGCCGTCAGCGAACGGCTGATATTGCTTTGTTGCTTCAGGATGTCGTACATTTCAAAACTGATGGTAGCTGCGCCTTTCAGCAGGGATTGCGACAATTGGGCGTTCCATATCAATTCGTTGCGGTTCATGCTGGTGTCCGTATATCCGCGACGGCTCTGGTTGGTGATATTCGTAGAAAGCGTCATCTTCCAGGGCATCGTGATATTGGTCAGCGCACCGTAAGAGAAGGTATAGGGCTCCTGATTGTTTTCGGGTCTCAGCTTGCTGCGCTCCACCGAGTAGTCAATGGAGCCGTTCACGCCGAACTCGAACCAGTCGTTACGGTAAGCTCCGTTCAGCCGTTCCCTCAGGGTCAGTCCGGTGGTCGTGTTCTTATCGTCACGCTTCGTCTCCTGATTATAGAGATATGCCACATTATTATTATAGTTGACGTTGGAGAACGAATTGATGGTAAACTTCTTGTTTTTCAGTGCCGTATTGAAGCCGAACATTCCGAAAGCGTTCCAGTTGCCGTTGATGTTTTTGGGAGTGGTGATTCGTCCGCCCGTCTGCTCGTTATACACCGTACTGTTGCTGATGCTGTTTTGCGTGGTCGAGAAACTGGCGTGCGTCATGATGCCCCGCTGCTTCTCGGCATTATAAGTATTATAGAACAGGCGCATGTTGTGAGTGAAGGAGGGCTTCAAGCCCGGATTACCTACCCGGATATTCAGCGGATTGGAATTATCCACAATAGGCAACAAATCCTCCATGCCGGGTTGTCCGCTGCGTCCGCGATAGATAAAACGCAACTGGCTGACTTTGGAGAAGCGGTAGCGGAAATCGATGTTCGGAGAAAAATTGAACACGTTGCGCGCCGTATCTATCATATAGTCTCCCCGCTTATACGACAACACCGAATGCTGCGGTTGGAAAGAAACGCCTGCACTCAACTGATACTTCTCGCGGAGGAAACGCAACGATACCGAAGCGTCATGATTGTAGTACCGGTACTCGGCATACTTGCCCAAGCTGTCCACCGGATGCTGCTCGTAACCCGAAGGCAGAGGTCCGCCGATTTCCCAGTCCGGAAAGTTCAGCAAGTCGAACGTTGTCTTGTCGCTCTCACTGTACTTGTATTGAAAGCGGTATCTGAATTGCAGGAACGTGGCGCGCGCTATCGGTTCGCTATACGTCAACTGAGCACTGTAATTATAGTTATGGGTGGGAGTCGTGATATACTGGTTGCGATAGAGCACCGAGTCCCCTCCCAGGGCGTTGAGTATCTGGTAATAGCGGGTTTCGGACTGCGTGTATTGGTCGTTGTCCTTATCGCCATAACCGAAGTTTCCCCAGAAAGTGATATTCCGTCCCCGGTTATTCAGTTTGCGGTTCACCTGCAACGTACCGTTTGCCGAAAGGCTCTTGCTCTTGCCCAGCGAAGCGGAGTTGGTGGCGTTTACGCGGATGTCCTTCAAAGGGTCGTCCGTCAGTTCGTCGAAGTTAAGGAAAGCGTTTGGATCGGCAACCAGGTTGTACGGGTCGGCGTTGAACGTCCCCGACTCCGAGCGCGACGAATTATCCGTAGTACCGTACGAGATATTCGGGCGGAAAATGATATTCGTCATCGAGTCCGGCTTCCACTCCAACCTGAAGTCCGCGTTGAAGTCCACGTTCCGGTTTCCGTTTATCGAATTGGAATTGGAATACGAGCTACCATTCTGCAAGAAGCGTTCGGAAGAATTGGTACTGATGATATCCGCATCCCGGTAATTATAACGGGCGCTTCCGCCCAGTTCCAGCTTCGGGCTTTGCGTGGCAAAGTTGACGCCGAGAGTCTTCGTAGCCGTCAGTCCGTTGTTCCTACGCCAACGCGGACCGCCTCCGCCTCCGGAGAATCCCTGATCGTTGACGTTATTGGCAGAACCGATGAGAGAGAATTGGGTATTGTCTACAAAACGGTTCAGCATCAAGCGCCCCAGGTAGCGGTCTTCCGTACCGTAGGCGGCATCCGCATTGCCGAACCATCCCTGGTTCATTCCTTTTTTCACGGTCAGGTCCAGCACGGTTTCTTCTTCACCGTCGTCTATGCCGGTGATGCGTGCCAGGTCGGACTTCTTGTCATATGTCTTCAGCTTGTCAATCATATCGACGGGCAGATTCTTCAGGCCGGTCTTCACGTCGCCGCCGAAGAATTCCTTGCCGTCTACCATAATCTTTTTCAGGTCTTTGCCGTTAATCTTCACGTTTCCGTCATCGTCGATTTCCGCTCCGGGCAGCTTCTTCACCAGCTCTTCCAGCATGGCGCCTTCGGGAGTGCGGTAGGCGGTGGAGTTATAGACCAGGGTGTCTTCCACCACTTGCACCTGCGGAGCCTCCGCCGTCACCACCGCTTCCGCCAGCATGATGGCGTCCGACTCCAGTGTCACCGTACCCACATTCTTCTCGGGCACGGCGGAAGTCAACTGCAAAGGGACTAACTTAGTCTTGAAACCGATATAGGAGATTTTCATCACATACTTCCCCGCCTTCACCTTGGGCAGCTTGAAGTATCCATTCTCCGACGAAGCCACTCCCACGGTATAAGTGCTGTCCGGCAGGGAGAGCAACTGAATGGTAGCTTGTGCGGCGGGTTCTTTCGAATCTTCGACCACGCGGCCGGATACGGTGATGTTCTTTGTTTGCGAAAATGCGGAGAAAGTGGCTGTCAGCAGCAACAACACTCCGGTAATAATCTTTTTCATGCCCTGTTTTTCTAAATAATGAACCATGTTTATTCGTAACTGTTTCATTTGACAAACTTTCGGGCAAAAGGTTTAATACTTGCGGAAGCGATTTGCTTTAATTATCGACCATTACGCTTAAATAATCCATCAATCGTCGCTTTTTTGATACCAAATTCCAGGCAGAGCACATTCAGTATCAGGAATATCAGGAAAGAAGAAGAATCCACGGAAAGGAAGTCTCCCTGAGCCACCCGGTAGAGCATTCCGCCAAAGATGTACAGCACGGTCAGGAAGATGGCGTTCCGGGTCGCCTTGCTGCGTATCTCTTCCGTTTTCTTGCCTTCGGTCTTCGTCAGGGCAAACAGAATCATCAGTGCGCCCAGCATCATCAGGAGCTTGGAACATTCCTTATAGAACAACAGATTGGCATCGGTCACTTTTCCCATCAGCGCCAGGATGAAAGGGAGAAACAGCGCCAGGGCGATGACAAAATATCCCAGCGGACGGCAGTATACGGGGAGTAAAGCTTTCATTTCTTTTATTATTAAGTTACAATTGATGGGGCAAAGATAATGTTTTATTGCCGAAACAGCTATCTTTGTATCGGAATAATTGAAGAGGTCGTCCCCTCTTTCGCAAATTGTAACCCGTAATTTGTAATTAGCAAAATGAGTAAACAAGTAGTAATCCTTTGCGAAGGCTTGGAAAACAGCCTGACGCTCGCCATCAACCAATGTCCCCACGATAAGCTCTTTATCCTCACCGACGAACATACCCACCGCCTGTGCCTGCCGCGCCTGCAGGGCATCGACGCCCTGCGCGACGCCGAGGAGATTGTCATCGGCGCCGAAGACGTGCATAAGAACCTGGAAACGCTCGCCTCCGTCTGGCAAGCCCTGAGCGAGCAGGGTGCCACCCGCCATTCGCTCCTCATCAACCTCGGGGGGGGCATGGTGACAGACCTCGGAGGCTTCGCCGCCTCCACCTTCAAGCGGGGAATCGCTTACATCAATATTCCCACCACGCTGCTCGCCATGGTCGACGCCTCCGTGGGCGGCAAGACGGGTATCAACTTCAACGGGCTGAAGAACGAAGTCGGAGTTTTCGCTCCCGCCGCCAGCGTACTGTTAGAGACGGAGTTTCTTCGCAGTCTCGATGCCCACAACTTCTTCTCCGGCTATGCCGAGATGCTGAAACACGGCCTTATCAGCACGCCGGAACACCTGGCGCAACTGCTCGCTTTCGATACCGAAAAGATAGATTATGACGCCCTCAAAGCGATGGTAGGCTACTCGGTACGGGTGAAAGAGGACATCGTAAGGCAAGATCCGCAGGAGCACGGCATCCGCAAGGCGCTGAACCTGGGACACACCGTGGGACATGCGTTCGAGAGTCTGGCGCTGGCCGAAGGCCGTCCCGTGCTGCATGGCTACGCCGTAGCGTGGGGATTGGTGTGCGAGTTATACCTTTCTTATATAAAGACCAACTTCCCGAAAGAGGAAATGGGCCGGGTCACCCGCTTCGTAAAAGAGAACTACGGCGGTTTTGTCTTCAACTGCACGCAGTACCACCAACTCTACGAACTGATGCTGCACGACAAGAAGAACACCGCCGGAGTCATCAACTTCACCCTGCTCCGGGGAGTGGGCGAAATCTGCCTCAACCAGACGGCGGACCAGGATACCATCTTCGAAGTATTCGATTTCTTCAGAGAGTGTATGGGGGCGTGATTATTCCTCCCCCGGCTCCGTTTCGGATAGCGATGGCATCTCATGTCACGTAAGGTGCCCCTTATGCAACAAAGATAGGCAGGATTGGGATGCGAAGCAAGGAAGATGCAATCTCAATCCCGGAAGGAATCAACATTTCGCACTTGTTGGAAGAAAAAAATAAAAGAAATATTTGCAGATTCAAAATAAAGCTGTACTTTTGCATCCGCAATTCGGGATGTAGCTCAGCCCGGTAGAGTACGCGTCTGGGGGGCGTGTGGTCGCAAGTTCGAATCTTGTCATCCCGACTGTTGAGCATCAAGGAGTTAAGTCAATGGCTTAACTCCTTTTTCTTTATAGCGATTAAAGTTTGATTAAAAAAGCGGGATACCCAACAAACACATTCTCAGTCTATTATTTCAAACCGCACCATCATCGAATAATTCTTCTTTATCGTACGGAAACCATCGAATGAAGCGGCATTAGAAGACATCACGTTGCTTTGGGCAAATGCATTTCTGCCCATATTACTTTCTTCTACGATGCGGATGACAGTACCTAATTTCTTGCCTAAGGCTTCCACTAAATAGGCAGCTTTCCGTTGTGCCGCTTTCAAGGCTTCTATTTTCCCTTTCTGATGATAGGTCAGCATATCTTTATTTTCCAGTTCTCCAATGTGCATCGTCTGGATTCCTCTGGTATCTATCCGCTTCACAATCTTATCTATCTGCTGAAAGTCCTGCAAGGTGATATCAAACCTTTTGGAGACCAGGAAGTCCTGTCCCTGCTTCCGCCAGTAATCGCCTACTTCCTGCGTGCGGACAGCGTCTTGCGGAACGCCGGCATCCGTCAGAGCCTGACGAAGTTTCCGTTCTATCTGCTCCAAGGGCACTTTCGTGCGGTATTCTTCCGACTTGGATTTACCGTCGAATTCTTCTTCGAAATACTCCCGGATTTCAATGATGTAATGGATTTTGTCCGGTACGATTTCTATTTCGGAAGTGCCCGTCACTTCAATATACCGTTCATCCGTTTGGGCGTGCAACGAACAGGTTGCCCACATAGCCGCAGCCAATAGTAATAATCTTGTTTTCATACGCAGTGATATTAGTTGATGTTACTTCGATGCTTTACCGCTCCCTCCCCCCACTCCTTTCTTTTCCACAGCAAATATACTGAATAACATCGATAGCGATTACACATTGATTACACTTTTCTGGCAACGCAGCTAATTATAACCACCCCGCGCTTTCTTTTTTCTTGAATTTATTTATTAATTTTGCCGCAAACCATCTTATTACACATTTATAACGCTATATGAAAAAGATTCTTGCCTACATGGCACTTAGTTTCACGGCTGTTGCCGCTTATGCCGCCACTCCATTATGGATGCGGGATATTCAGATTTCACCAGACAGGACTGAAATCGCGTTTTGCTACAAAGGAGATATTTACAAAGTTCCTGCCAAAGGCGGTACGGCTACGCAGCTCACCACACAGGAGTCTTACGAGTCGAACCCCGTATGGTCGCCCGACGGCAGGCAAATCGCCTTCGCCAGTGACCGGTATGGAAATTTCGACCTGTTCGTGATGCCCTCCGCCGGAGGCGCCGCACAACGGCTGACAACGAACTCGGCGGGAGAAATTCCGTCTGCCTTTACGCCGGACGGCAAATACATATTGTTTTCAGCCTCCATACAAGACCCGGCAAGCAGCGCCCTCTTTCCACGGAGTGTCTTGACGGAACTTTACAAAGTACCCGTCGCAGGCGGACGCACGGAACAAGTATTGGGCACTCCGGCAGAGGCGGTATGCTTCGACCCCTCCGGCAAGCGCTTCTTCTATCAGGACCAGAAAGGACTGGAAGATCCCTGGCGTAAGCATCACACCTCGTCCATCACCCGCGACGTATGGATGTATGACACCCAGACGGGAAAGCATACCAACCTGACCCAACACGCCGGCGAAGACCGCAACCCCGTATTGGCCGCGGACGGACAGACCTTGTACTTCCTGAGCGAACGCAACGGAGGCTCTTTCAACGTCTACTCGCTGAAACTTGCGCAACCAGAATCCGTTCAAGCCGTCACTTCTTTCAAGACCCACCCCGTGCGGTTCCTGTCTATGAGCGGCAACGGGACTTTGTGCTACGGATATGACGGTGAAATATATACCCAGGAAACAGGCTCGAAACCTCATAAGGTACAGATAGACATCGTCCGCGACGACCGCCAGCGCATGGCGAATCTGAACTATACCAGCGGCGCCACTTCCGCCACGGTTTCCCCGGACGGCAAGCAGGTGGCTTTCATCGTCCGCGGCGAAGTATTTGTCACCTCCACAGAATACAATACCACCAAACAAATCACTCACACCGCCGCCCGCGAGAACGGCATATCTTTCGCTCCCGACAACCGCACGTTGGCCTACGCCAGCGAGCGCGACGGACATTGGCAGCTCTACCTGGCACGGATAGCCCGCAAAGAAGACCCCAATTTCCCCAACGCCACCCTGATTCAGGAAGAAGTGTTGCTGCCCTCCGCCACCGCCGAGCGCACCTACCCCACCTTCTCGCCCGATGGAAAGGAACTCGCCTTCATTGAAGACCGCAACCGCCTGATGGTGGTGAACCTGGAGACAAAGAAGGTGCGGCAGATTACCGACGGCTCCACCTGGTACGGCACCAACGGCGGATTTGACTACGCCTGGTCGCCCGACGGCAAATGGTTCACGCTGGAATTTATCGGAAACCGGCACGACCCGTATTCGGACATTGGACTAGTCAGCGCACAGGGCAACAGCGAAATCATCAACCTGACCAACAGCGGCTACATGAGCGGCTCTCCCTTCTTCGTGCTGGACGGAAACGCCATACTTTTCACCACCGAACGCTACGGTATGCGCGCCCATGCCTCATGGGGCTCGCAGAACGACGCCATGCTGGTGTTCCTCAACCAGGATGCCTACGACAAGTTCTGCCTGAGCAAAGAAGACTACGAACTGCGCAAGGAGCTGGAAAAGGAACAGAAGAAAGACAAAGATAAGGACACTGCAAAGGAGAAAGGCAAGAAGAAGGACGCCCCAAAAGAGAAAAGCGACGATAAGGACGAACCGGTCAAGGAGATTGTGGTAGAACTGAAGAACATCGAAGACCGCATGGTACGCCTGACGCCGAACTCCTCGGACATGGGTAGCGCCATCGTCTCCAAAGACGGGGAAACGCTGTACTATTTCGCCGCTTTCGAAGGCGGATTCGACCTCTGGAAAATGGACTTGCGCAAGAAGGAAACCAAACTGCTGCACAAGATGGATGCCGGCTGGGCCTCGATGGAGCTGGACAAGGAAGGGAAAAACCTGTTCCTGCTGGGCGGTAAGTCGATGCAAAAGCTGAATGTGTCCTCCGATGACCTGAAACCCATTTCCTATCGCGCCCACGTCAAGATGGACCTGCCTGCCGAACGCGAATACATGTTCAACCATGTGTATAAGCAGCAGCAAAAGCGTTTCTACAACACCAACATGCACGGCGTGGACTGGGACGCCATGACCGCCGCCTACCGCAAGTTCCTGCCGCATATCGACAACAATTATGACTTTGCCGAAATGCTGAGCGAGTGGCTGGGCGAACTGAACGTGTCGCATACCGGCGGACGCTACTATCCTTCCGGACAAAACGAGCCTACCGCCAGCCTGGGTCTGCTCTTCGACTGGGACTACACGGACAAGGGAATGCGCATAGCCGAAGTCTTGGAGAAAGGGCCTTTCGACAATGCCACCACCAAGGTGAAGGCGGGAACCGTCATCGAAAAGATAGACGGGACGGACATCACCCCCGAAATGGATTATTACACCTTACTTAATAATAAGGCAAAGAAGAAAACACTCGTATCGCTCTACAATCCGCAGACCCGCGAACGTTGGGAGGAAGTGGTAATTCCCATCACCACCGGCGCCCACTCCGACCTGCTGTATGCCCGCTGGGTGAAGCAACGCGCCGCCGACGTAGACAAATGGTCGAACGGACGTTTAGGTTACGTGCATATCGAGTCGATGGGCGACGAGAGTTTCCGCTCCGTTTACTCGGACATCCTGGGCAAGTACAACAACCGCGAAGGCATCGTCATCGACACGCGCTTCAACGGCGGCGGACGGCTGCACGAGGATATAGAGATTCTGTTCAGCGGCAAGAAGTACTTCACGCAGGTGGTGCGCGGCCGGGAGGCTTGCGACATGCCGAGCCGCCGCTGGAACAAGCCGTCTATCATGCTGACTTGCGAGGCCAACTACTCCAACGCACACGGCACGCCGTGGGTATACCGCCACCGGAATATCGGCAAGCTGGTAGGGATGCCCGTACCGGGAACCATGACCAGTGTGTCGTGGGAAACCCTGCAAGACCCGTCGCTGGTCATCGGCATTCCCATCGTGGGCTATCGCCTGCCCGACGGCAGTTACCTGGAAAACACGCAACTGGAGCCGGACATCAAAGTAGCCAATTCGCCCGAAACGATTGTGAAGGGAGAAGATACGCAACTGAAGACGGCGGTAGAGGAGCTGCTGAAGGAACTGGGTAACTAAAAAGGTTCATCCGGAGAATGTTTTTAGGAGTTAGAGGAGTTAAAGGGAGTTAGAAGGAGTTAGAGCTCGATACTTCTGTTTGTGATTACAAGGACTATCGAGCTTTAACTCCTGAGCAAAGCGATAACTCCTCTAACTCCTTTTAACTCCTAAAAAACAGCTTATTCATCCATATCATTCAGATGTATCTCCAATGCCTTCACCGAGATATAAATCTCGTACACCGAAATGGCGAGGGAGAGAATCAGCAGCACCAGCGCCAGGCCGAAGATATAGACCGAGGCAAGATAGAGCTGAATATAGATAAAAAACATGCTGACGACACACAGCAGCAAACTCGCTATACCTGACACCTGCATGGCGCGTATCAGGTATAGTCGTTTACGGAGGTTGGCTATCTGGGCGGCGGTCACCGAAGAATGGTTCATCCGGTGCTGCTCCTTCAAGGTACGCACCAGGCTGGCATACGACAGGAAGCGGTTGGTGTAGGCCAGCATAATAAGCGATATGGCTGAAAACAACAGCGCGGGAGTGGTTAAATCTATTTCCATCATAACTGTTTCCTTTCTTAAACTTGAAACAAAGATAAAGAGAAAAACCGAAAAGCTCGGGAAAAAGCAGAGAAGCTGATTGGCAATAAGTTTTTTTAAACAGAGTTTTAATTTCTTCTTCTCGCGAAAAAGAAATAATTTTGTAGCGGCTTCAGCCATTGGAATGTTAATGGTGGCAGAGCCACTACGACGAAAGTTACTTGGAACATGCAACATACGATAGTCAGATTCATACTGTTATGCCTCCTTTGCTCCGTTTCGGTTTCCGGAAAGTGCGGGAAGACAGATTCACTCGCTTCCTCTATCCTCTTGCTGAAAGGAACCGAGCGCCTGGAAGCTTACGAAGCGGCTTGCCGGCAACTGATGGCACAGAATAAGCCGGAAGAAGAATTCCGCCTGCTGTGCGCCTACCGGACAGAAGCCGCCCGGCAACGGAACAGGCAGCACGAACTCCAGGCACGCACCTGGCGTCTGTACGCCTTCTACAACCACAACCAGCCCGACAGCCTCTATACTTATTTGCCGGACGACCTGCGTTTCATGAAAGAACACGAAGCGTGGATTCCTTATTATTCCTGCCGCAGCCTGAAAGTGGAGCGGCTGCAATATGACAACAAGCTGCAAAGCGCACTGCGCGAGGCGCAGGCGATGTACCGGGAAGCCATGGACCGCCAATCGGAAAACGGACAAGGGCTCGCCGCCTATCTCATAGCATCGTGTTATCAGAGCATGGGGCAGAACGAAGAAGCACTGGATTTCTTTGTCAAAGCCGAAAAGCATCTGGGAAACGAGAAGAATACGGGGCAGTTGCACAACCTGTACGGCATGATGGGTCAGGTGCTGGGAGCTTTGGGCAGGCATGACGAATTGCTGGAAATGACCGACCGGTGGAAAGCCCTGTGGGACGAGTATTGCCGGACGGAGAAGATGGAACCGGAGTCGCTCGCCGCATATTATCTGCCCTGCTGCCTGCTGCGCGCCGATGCCTATATCGGTCGGAAGGACTTGCCGCAAGCGCACGCACAACTGGAGCACGCCCGGAATTTAGCCGAAGGACTGTCCGACATCGCCCGGCTGCTGTTGCTGAAAGAGGAAGCACTTTACGAGGAGGCTTGCGGCAATTACCGCCAAGCATTGCAATACCTGGATGAGCGCTACCGCCTCCAAACAAAGATGAACAACCGGCTAAGCACGATAGAAACGCAGGAAAAGTGCGCCGCCCTTCTCTCCCGGCTGGGCGAGTATGAAGAAGCCACGCGCCTCTATCAGGAGTTGCTTCCCGCCAAAGACTCCCTGAACCGGAAAGAGTTGTCGGCCCAACTGGCGGACCTGTCCACCGTCTACGGAGTGGATATCATGAAAGCGGAGAAAAAGGAGTTGAAGCTATGGATGCTGATCGGGTTCGGCGGATGCGCCTTGCTTCTTTTATTGCTGGGATGCTATATCTATTTCAACCGCAGATTGCAGGAGAAGAACCGGGTACTGAGCCGCCATATCCTGGAAACGGAAGATATCTGGAAGAAGGAAACCACTGCCGAAGAACCGTTCCGTTATCCGGCAACCCAAGAGAAAATGGGAGAACAGCTTTTCCATCAGTTGGAAGAGATAATGAAAGAAAAGAAACTGTTTTGCTCGCCCGAACTGACCCGCAAAGGACTTGCCGACTTGCTGGGAACCAACGAATCCTATCTGGCAGAAGCCATTCGCAAGTGTAGCGACGGCAAGACGGTGAAGGAATATATCACCGCGCACCGCCTGCGTTACGCCTGCCATTTGCTTTCCACCCAGCGCACATTGCCGGTGGATGCCGCAGGTGAGATGGCAGGTTTCAATTCCCGCTCCACTTATTACCGTTTGTTTCGTGAGGCGTACGGGCTGACGCCTGCCGAGTTCAGAAAATTAGCTTTATAGAGAACACTTTGTTTCCCCCGTTGAAACTCTCAGTTTCGTCCTATTCCGTTCCTATAAAAAAGACGTCCCCCGAACCCACAGTTTTTCACCATCCTCCTCCCAATGCGTGATATAAATTTATCACGCCCTGGATTTTATCAAATTGGTCTTGCGCGGCTGTTTGTTGTGCTTCAAGCAAGTTTTGACGGGCGATGAGCACTTCCAGATAGTTGGTTGAAGTGTGGCGCATCAGTAATTCCGTTTTGCGTACGGCTTCTTGCAGTGCAGCTATCTGTTCGATGCCTATAAGGATTCGCTGACAGGCAACCTGCCATTGGATCAGCGCATCATTCACCTCTTTCCCGGCGTTCAATAATGACTGTTGGAAAAGCAGGGAGACTTCTTCCTGCCGGGCCTTGGCGACTTTCAGGTTAGCGATATTCCGTCCGTTATTGAATAAGGGTTGGGTCAATGCCCCCATGGCATTGAGAAGCCATTTGCCCGGGTTGAGCACCATACCACCGTTGTTATTCGTCCATCCTGCACTGCCGGAGAGGTTGATATTCGGATAAAAAGCTGCCCGGGCTGCGTTCGTTGCGTAAAAAGCCTCTGCCAAAGCATATTCTGCTTGCCGCACATCAGGCCGGTTGGCGAGCAATTGCACCGGAACACCGACTGCCAATGTATCGGAAAATAGTTGGCTGGCCATCGTGCTTCGTTCGATAGACATCGAAGGCATACCAAGCAATGCACAAATGCTGTTTTCGGTATTCCGAATCTCTTTTTCCAACGTCAGCATGGAGGCTTCGAGAGCCAGCCGGCTACCGCGTGCTTGCAGTACGGCTGCATCGTTGGACTGACCAGTCCGCTTCAGCGCTTCGAGGGTACGCTCGGTCTCCATCCAACTTTCATACGTTTGCCGGCTGATATGAAGTTGGTCGTCCAGCATCAAAAGCGTATAATAACTGTTGGCAATGGTGGCAACCAGTTGTGTTTGCACTGCCTGACGGTATGCCCGGCTCTGTTCCAATGCCGCCCGTGCACCCCGTTTGGCGTTCGTTACTTTGCCGAACAAATCGATTTCCCAATTTGCCGCTACAGCTAGATTATAACTCTTTGTGGTCGACCGGTCTAATCGACTGACGGACACCTCCGGATTCAACGATATCGCAGGCAAATAAGCCAAGCGGGCATTCATCAGCACTGCTTCCGCCTCTTCCACCCGGAGGAGGGCGATGCGGAAGTCCGTGTTCTGCTGCAACCCTTGTTCTATCAAGGTGCGGAGGTGCGTATCGGTAAAAAACTCCTGCCACGGAATAGTAGCTATGGTTGCCGTGTCTTGTGTCTCTACATTCGGAAACAGGTTCTCGGCGGGGAGTTCTGAGCGTTCGTATTTCCGGTAAACGCCGCAACTTGCCAATAAAACCAGTGTCAGACTCAATATAATCAATCGCTTCATAAGTCATATCCTTTCTTTAATTTATCGGTTCGGTTTGTACCGCTCCTTCAGTAGTATTATACGTTGATTTTTCGGAGAACACCTTTTCCTGAATATGCTGGAATACCATGAATAGCGGTGGTACAAGGAAAAGCAATGCCAACGTACCTATCAGCATACCGCCTACTGCTGTCGATGAAAGGGAGAAGTTTCCATAAGCACCCGCCCCGTTTGAAAACATCAACGGGATAAGCCCGAAAATCATGGTCAGCGCAGTCATCAGAATCGGACGGAAACGTATCCTGGCGGAAACCACGGCAGCCTCTTTGAGCGACGCTCCTCCCTTCCGGCATTGTGTGGCATATTCGGTCAGCAGGATGGCGGTTTTTGCCAGAAGCCCGATAAGCATGATAATACCGGTCTGCATATAGATATTATTCTCCAGCCCGAACGCTTGCGCAAAAATGAAACAGCCGAGCAGTCCGCACGGAACGGAAAGGATAATGGCCAACGGTACGAAAATACTTTCGTAGAGAGCACAGAGTATCAGATAAATCAATACAAGGCAGATAGCAAATATAATTGCCGAATTGCCGGTGGTTTTCTCCTCTTCACGCGACAGTCCCCCAAGTTCGTAGCTGTAATTCGCGGGAAGTATCTCGGCGGCAGTTTCCTTAATGGCTTTCAGTGCTTCTCCCGTACTGTAACCTTCGGCAGCCATACCGCTGATGGGCAGTGAATTGTAAAGGTTGAAACGTGACAAGTCCGAAGGACCGCTGGTCTTGGTAAGTTTTACAAACCGGCTCAAAGAGACCATCTTTCCGTTTGCCGTGCGTGCGAAAACATGGTTGAGCGACTCGGGCGTGATGCGCGAGTCGGGTGTGCCCTGCATCATCACACGGTATATCTTGGAGAAACGGTTGAAATCCGAGATGTATTCTCCTGAATAGTATGCGCCGAGAGTCTGGAGAACTTCCCCGGAAGTGATGCCGGCCTGTTCACATTTGGCTGCGTCGATGTCCACCCAGTATTGGGGATAATCAGTTTTGAAGGAGGAATACACCTGGCCTATTTCAGGGCGTTCCGACAAAGCGGCAATAAACGTATCGGCTATTTTCTTGAATTCATGCACGTCACCCGCCAACTTGTCCTGAAGGTAAAGCTCAAAACCGCTGCCCATGCCATAACCCGGAATCATCGGGGGCGTCATGGCAAACATTTCCATACCGGGAAATTCTGTGGCAAGTTCATAGATACTGTAAAGTACGCCGTAAGCCGATGCTTCCTCACTTTTTCTTTCATCCCACGGACGCAGGGAAACAAACACCATTCCCATCGAAGGGCCCGCACCGTCGAATGAATAGCCCGATACGTCGGCATGATATTGGATAGCGGGGATTTCCGACAATCTTTTACCGAATTTATCCAGCATTTTCTTGTTTTCTTCCATGGATGAACCGGGTTTTAGATTAATGCTGACGAGAACAGTTCCGGTATCCTCCTGAGGAACCAAACCCGTCTTTGTGCCGTGCATCAACAATACAAGCGACACAATAGAGACTGCAAGTATACTCCACACCGCCCAACGGTGTTTCACGAATCTGTTTACTCCTTTCAGATATCCGCCCGTAAGAGTATCGAACATCTTATTGAACCGGCGGCGGAACCGTGCCGCGAAATTATTCTTTTCCCGTCCGAACTCGTCTTTATAGGGCCTGAGCAACAGAGCGCACAAGGCAGGTGACAAGGTAAAGGCGTTGATGGCCGATATGCCGACGGCAATAGCCATGGTCAGACCGAACTGTTTGTAAAATTCTCCCGACGTACCTCCAATCATGGATACCGGAATAAATACGGCCATAAAAATCAAGGTGGAGGTTAATATAGCCGAAGCCACGTTACCCATCGCCTCGATGGCAGCCTTATAAGACGAGCGACAACCCTCATCGAATTTTGCCTGTACCGCCTCGACCACCACAATGGCATCATCCACCACCGTGCCGATAGCGAGCACCAGTGCAAACAGGGTCAGGAGGTTGATGGAGAATCCGATAGCCTGAAGCACGGCAAACGTTCCTATAATGGAAACGAAGATAGCAATCGTGGGAATAAATGTGGAGCGTAAATCCTGCAAAAAGAGGTACACCACAAAAACCACGAGCAGAATGGCAATGAAAAGTGTTTCCACTACTTCATGTATCGAAGCGTACAGAAAACGGTTGGTGTCGTTCAGGGTAACAAACTCCATTCCTGTCGGCAAGCTGGTGCTCAATTCCTCTAACACGCGGTCTATCTCATTGATGGTCTGAGAAGCATTTGACCCCGCTGTCTGGTAAATAATCGACATGGCGGCCGGATGTCCGTTTAACGTTACATTATAATTGTAGGCCTCATCCCCCAACTCAATATCGGCAACCTCTTTGAGCCGGAGCACTTCTCCGTTAGGCAGCGAGCGCACCACCAAGTTTCCAAACTCCTCCGGTCGGGAAAGGCGTCCGCGATATTTCATCGTATATTGATGGGCATTGTCATGATTCTCGCCGAACTGACCGGTAGCGGCCTCTATATTCTGATTGGCAAGAACGGCGGATATGTCCGATGGAACCAGTTTATATTGCGCCATCTTGTCGGGTTTCAGCCAGATACGCATACTGTAGTTCGAGCCCAGTTGCATTACGTTGCCCACGCCGCTTACCCGTTTGATACGCGGTTCGACATTAATTTTCAGATAATTGTTCAGAAATTGGCGGTCATATTTATCCTCCGGTGCATACAGGGCGAAAGTCTTCAATTCGGCATTCTGCTGTTTTTCAGTCGTCACGCCAATTTTCGTCACTTCCGCCGGAAGCAGTCCAAGCGCCTTCGATACACGGTTCTGTACGTTTACCGCCGCCATATCGGGGGCGGTCTTTTGCTTGAAATAAATGTTGATGGTGGCATCGCCGCTGTTCGATGCGGTGGAGGTGATGTAATTAAGTCCTTCCACACCGTTAATAGCCTCTTCCAATGGAACGATAACGGCTTTCTGCACGGTTTCCGCATTGGCACCGGGATATTGCGTGTAGACCTGAATGGTCGGGGGAGCAATTTCGGGATACTGTTCTATGGGCAATGAAGCCAGACCGATTGCCCCCAGCAACATGATGACAACCGAAATAACGGCCGATAAAACAGGGCGGTCTATAAAAAATTTCAGATTCATTTTTCCTCCTTTGTTTGGTTTGCAATCTTAATCTTCGTTCCGTCTTTAAGCTGTCCTATGCCGTCGCTCACGAGCACGTCTCCGGGATGAAGGCCGCCGGTTACGATGTAAGTCTTTCCGTCATGCAACCTTTCTACGGTGATGAAAGTAGCCACCGCGCGATTGTCCACCACCTTATATACTACAATCTTGTCCTGGAGTTCATAGGTGACGTTTTGTGGAATTACGATACAGTCGTCCACGGTGCAACGGATAATCACGTTGCCGATGCCGCCGCTCCAGAGCATTTTATCCGGATTGGGGAAAACGCTCCGTACCGAAACACTGCCCGTCTCCTTATTGATCAGACCGCTGAATGTGGCAATACGCCCTTTCTCGCCGTACATCGAACCGTCGTTAAGCTGAAGTTCTATCCATGGCATCTGCGCAATCGCTTTCTCCGGTGTTCCGTATTTTCTGAGAAGCTGACGGAGCTGGTTCTCCGTCATGGAAAAGTAGACATACATCTCGGCATTGTCCGAAACGGTAGTCAGCGGTTGCGGTAGGGATGCACTCACCAGCGCTCCGGCCTTATAGGGCAAGGTAGCGACTATTCCGTCCGACGGGCTTTTGACCTCTGTATAAGACAGGCTGTTACGGGCATTCACCGCTTCAGCCTTTGCCTGTTCAAGTCCGGCCTGAGCCGCTGACAGAGCATTATGCGCGGAAGATAATTCATATTCGGAAACTACATTTTCACGAAAAAGTTCCTGTTTGCTCTCATAGTCGAGTTGTGCCGTTGCCACTTGGGCTTCTGCGGCATGGACATTGGCTTCCGCCGTGCGCAGGGAGGCCCTGTAAGGCACTTGGTCAATGATGAAAAGCGTTTGTCCTTTTTTCACCTTTTCGCCTTCTTCCACGCATACCCGTTCTATCTTTCCTTCCACCTGCGGATAAATATCAATGTCCTGACGGCCTTGAATAGACCCGGTATAAGTTTCTACTATCTCGGCAGAAGAAGTGGCGACGGTTATGACAGGATAGTCCGGCTGTTCCCCGGCTTGCTCCCCGCTATTGCACGATATCAGCATGACCAGACAGAGGGAAACGCTTAAATAAATAATGGTTGTTCTCATCTTAGTTCTCATTTTGGACACAAAGATAGACCCACCGGGAGGCCCGAGGCAACCAAATTCTTACCGAACCCGCCAAAACGATTATCGAAACGACTTTTTCACTTCTCTAAAGAGAATGTCTATATATTCGTTCCAGTAACTTCTTTCCCAACAGGGGACGATAATGTCCCTGTTCATAATAATAATGGTAATCATTGGTATTTTCACCTTCCTGCTTGTACACATAACCGATGGCAGTAGGTCCGAAGTCCTGTCTGTGCAGGGCTTGCCAGTGGAAGCATAGGTACAGAAGAAAAGTACACAAGCTATAGACCAAGAAATTAATAAGGCAGACTTTTAGTTTTGGTTTCCACATATTTTCTCTGAAATTTAAGTGTTTGTTACAGGAAAAAGTACCCATTTTTACGTGTATTTTTTCCTAACTTTGAGAAAGCAAAGTAACCGTATTCCTTACACTCAGACAATCCGAAACTTCCCGAACCGCCTAAATCGGCATCTGAAACGACCAATCACATAACTCCAGCTATTTTTAAAAACAGGGATGGTACACGTGGGTATTTATCGTATGTACGCTTAATGATATAGCTTCCGTTTATCAATCATCTGTTTATCGACCTTTTTAAGTCCGGCATTATAAAAAAAATGGGTTTGTCGTGGTCGTTCAGATACATGCGCTGTCTGGTCTGAAAATTGGGACTCACTAAAGATAAGTCGGATCGCAGATAAGGTGTCTGGATAAAAGCTACATCCAGCATAGTATGAAAGACTGCATTTGTAGCAACCGGTTTAACCTTATTTTGTACCGCATAATCGACTTTTTCAGGGAAATCCCTTTGGTAACTTTCCGAAAACCACATAAACATGGGTATATACAACTGATAAAAGGTAGGATTCGGAGAAGAATGTAAAAACCGTTTTCGTTTATCATCTAACATATCTTCGCCATGATCGGGCGTATAAAACAGGGCAGAAATAGCTTCTTGCTTTCTCAACATTCCTATCAGCGTATATAAAAAATTGTCTGTATAGCGTATGCTATTATCGTAAGCATTGATAAGTTGCACCTTGTTTTCTACTTTTACATTGGTGACATTATCCGGCTCATATAAGGAAAAATTCTCCGGATAACGTTCTTTGTAATTAAAGTGGGAGCCGTAAGTATGCAGAACCACAAAAAGATTTCCGGAAATAGAGTCGACATAATGTTGTAGCAGGGGCAACATGGCTTCGTCGAAATTATTAACGGTAGTCATACCTCCGTCCGGGGAATAGCGTATATTTCGATGATGATCGGCTTCCTGAAAATAGAAATCCGTAAAAGAACAATTGGGAGTCTGGTTGGATAGGAATATGGTTGTAAATCCGGCTTCTTTAAAAGCAGTCAGAATACTTTTATGCGTGTAAATAACACTATAATCTTCGGCAGAAGCCGCAGACAAAATAAGGGGAACACTTTTGTGAGTGGTGTTGGATTGAGTAATGGCATCTTTGTAAACAACTAAACCGGAGGTTTGCGCTAAAAGAGGGTTCGTTTCCCGCGAATAACCGTAAAGGCTCCAGTTTTCTGCCCGGCTGGCTTCTCCGATAACGAGCACGTAGATTTCCCGCTTCGAGGGCTGGACATCTTTCTGGGCCTGGAACGTGAAATTCTCGGATAAGACAGGGTATTGCTGGGAATGACGCCATTTATTTATGGCAAATCCACAATTATAGACCACATTTACCGGATAAACATCTTCGTGTAGCGTGAAACGTCCTGTATTGTTATTATTGGAAGTAAACAGCAATAAACAAGACAAAAACACCAATAAAGCACCTGTGCCTATCCATCTCTTTCGGAAGGAAACCGGAAGATGTAACTTGAGTTTGCAGGCAATAACGGCAACAATGATAGTGGGAATATACAATACACAGACAAGAATAATGGCCGGCCAGATATTATCCAGCAATTCCCCGGCTTCACTGGCATTAGTCGTTGCCAGATTCAGAAACATGTCTACAGCTATCACTGCTTCTCCGAAAAGGTAAAAAAGTACCAACTGGAAAGCGTGGAGAAAAAGCAAAGGGAAAAGAACAAGTTGTATCAGACCCGTATCTTTTGACAGACTAAAAAATAAAAGATAAAGCCCCAGGGGAAAGAGAAGAAGAACTAATTTCCCTGTTATAGAAAAGGGTTCTGTAAAAACCAGACAAATACTGGGAATCAGATTTATGCCGATAAAAAACCAGAATAACAGCTTCGGGTTGTGAAAGAAACGATGGATGAATTGTCGGAACTTAAAAAGTATCATTTTTTAGAGTTTAAATAAGTTGTTCATACTATATCTTGTTATAAGAAAGAAAATGCTCAAAACGCTTCGTTGATATTGAAATAAAACGAACTTTGGCCTTTTCCGATTCCATAATCCAGACGGATATTTACCCGGTTCTTAAATTCCCAGCGGTAACCTAAACCATAACTGGGTAAAGTTTCTTTCCATCGGAATTTATTGAATTTCGAGAAGACATTCCCTGCACCGCCCCATACTACTACACCGTGGCGCTTATAGACCTTTTGCCGAAGTTCTATCTGGGCTTCAATTAAATTGTTATCCCGGTACTGTCCTTCATAATAGCCTCTCATCCGGTAAGGGCCTCCCAAAAGGGCCACCATACTCCAAGGAATATTGCCGGAATTGAATATTCCGTTCAAATCATAAGCCAGTACAGCGCCCTTCCAGAGCCGGTCGTAATGCCTGACTTGTAGGTCTGTTCTCTGAAAAGAATAGCAATTCCCCAGAAATTTCGGGAAAAAGGTCTGTTCAATCTTAGCATAAGTCCCCTTGTAAGGATTGGGAATAAAATCCCGCGAATCATAAGTAAGGATGAGCCCTCCTCCCAAACTGGATATCTTATTTCTTTCGCCTTCCAGAAAACGAATATCTTTAAAATCTTTTCCATTGACATGACGGTACATACCTGTAATTCCGATAAAAGTGTTTGGGGCTATTTTACGATAAAAGTCCAGCTTGATTTGCATTTCTTTCCTTTTATACGTAGTGTACCCGTCATGCCGACTTCCGTTCTTGTAACCGATGCCCCAGTATTGGCTGAGAAAAGAAAAAAAGTACATATTAACATCCAAACGGTAAAGGTCACGGGGGAAAATAGTATTCCCGTCAATACCCAACAAATAAAAGCCGGTAGTAGTAATATCTCCGTAAAGAGAAATATTGGAAGGAGAAAGAGTCGTATCTCTTCTGTCCAATCGGTATAAACCCGAAGCAACTATTCCCAACCCCAATTTCGTATCCTTGGAGAAATGCGGCCCTCCGATAATACTGAAATCAATTTTTTTATCGTTTCGGACTTCGTTCGATTGCTGGAAATATCTGTAAATCCGCTGAAACAGATTATTCTTGATAACACTGTCTGTAGGGATTTGAACCGCGGTATCCTGTCTGCAATCCGCTTCTGCTATAGATTTGTCTTTCGGGAAGTAGCCTAAAGAAAGATTCGTACTTCCATATAATTCTTCTTCAGAATGTTGAGCCGCTCTTCTGATTGGAGCATTCCGTTTAAAATACTTATTTTGGGCGAAAAGTGTACTGCCTGAGAGTAAAACAATGGTTGTTATCAAAACTCTTCTTATCATCTCTATAAATTAGTAAATTATAAAATCGAAAACGGGAACAAATGTATCGGTTGCCTTATCAAAACGAAAGCACTATTATACCCAACCGCCAGTATCGGCTGCTGAAACGCCTGAATGCGCCTTTGGATGTCTCGTCTTAGAAAGTTATAAAATTGGATGATGTCCTATTCTTAAAAGAATAAACCGGGTGATACGACCCCTCTTTCTGTCGTTTCAGATGTTTTTTTAGCGGTTTGAGGAATCTTTTATTTCCAAAGCCTTGTGTAATAAGTATCTTTGTATCCGTTTTATAACAGCAAAATAGCAAATGGATATACGCCACGCTCGTATGCGAAACCATCGTAGTCGTAATATGAAAAAAGAAAGTAAAACAAATATATTGAATTGGAAGAATTGCATATCCTTGTCGTTGATAGCTTACGGGCTATACATTCTATTATGGTTGATAGTCGGCGATGAGGATTTGACCGTTGAGAACGGAGGATCTTTTATGGTGGAGATACTCATTGACTTTGTTTTGTGCATTCTCTTCACATTCATGTCTTTACTCTATAGTCATCTGCTGTTCCGCTTCATCCCGTCGGGAGGGCGGTCTTACAAAAGGTTGGTCGTCTATACCTGCCTGTTGTTCCTGCTCAACAACCTGATGGCTTACGGGATGACCGAGACGTATAACCGGTTGTTGGAATCCTCCTTCGGTGAGGCGTTCTACATGAAGAACGTCTACATCTACGGCATGATAGCCACTTTCATCTCCTGCATCTATTCTTGTACCATCTATCTGGAATCCTACATACAGGCAAATGATGAAAAAAGCCGGTTGGAAACAGCTTTGATGAAAGAAAAGGAAATTGCGCTTCAATCACAGCTTCAGTCCCTTAAAGCGCAAATCGACCCCCATTTCATGTTCAACAATTTCAGTATATTATCTGAATTAATCGAAGAAAATCCGGCCTTGGCCGAATGCTTCCTCAGCAATCTGTCGAAAGTATACCGGTATATTATTCAAAATTTAGAACGTACTGTTATTCCCGTCTGCGAAGAGATACGATTCCTCGATTCCTATCTCTACCTGATTAAAATGCGCTATGGCGAAAGTGTCGTGGTACATATCGAAGACTCACTGAGAGACGAAGAAAAATTCATTCCCCCTGCTTGTCTGCAATTATTAGTGGAAAACGCCATCAAGCACAACGGGCACTCTCCTGACGCGCCTCTATCTATAGACATCCTGCGAAGTGAAAACCATATCGTTGTCCGCAACCTGTTATCGCCGTTGTTGTCATCCATAGAGTCCATCGGCCTCGGACAGAAAAATATCCGCGAACGGTATGCACTCCTAAGCCATCAAGAGGTTATCATCCAAAAGACCGACCGGGATTATTCGGTCAGTCTGCCAATACTCAATAATACTCACTGACATCATGAATATACTTATACTTGAAGACGAACAGCGCAATGCCGACAGACTGATACGTCTGTTGCAGAAAATCGACCCGACATTCATAATCTCAGGTCCGATGACAAGCGTCAAAGACACAATCGTATATCTGCAAACTCAACCGTCTCCCGATGTGATATTGTCGGACATTCGGTTATCCGACGGTTTAAGTTTTGATGCACTCAAAGAAGCTGCCTCACCCGTTCCGGTGATTTTTACAACAGCCTATGATGAATATGCCATTCGGGCTTTTAAATACAATAGCTTCGACTACTTGCTGAAACCGGTCGATAAGGATGAGCTGGCCCAAGCCATCCGTAAAGTGAAACAATATGCTTTGAATACTACGGAAGATAATCTTCACCAGCTCATCGAAGCCATGGAACGCAATAATTATAAATACCGAGAACGTTTTTTGCTTCCCTACCGTGACGGCTATAAAACCGTATCGGTGAATGAAATCAGTTATGTTTTTACCGAAAACAAAATTGTACGTCTGTTTCTGCGCGACGGCACTTCCGAAGCGGTTTCTGTCAGCATGGACGATTTAGAGAAACAACTCAACCCCGAACTCTTTTTCCGTGCGAACCGCCAGTACATCGTTCGTATGGAAAGCATCCAATATTTGGGCAATTACTTTGGAGGCAAACTCGTTCTACGGCTGAAAGGATATCCCGATGTGGAAATAATCATTAGCAAAGACAAAGCTCCGTTGCTGAAAGAATGGCTCGATCGGTGATTTAGAAGAAGATTATCAACAAGTTTTAAACTTAACGCTTGCGTTGCCTTCTACCGAATAATCTAATCAAAATTTTGATAAAGGGGGCATTGCTCCATCCCTATTTCGTTTCACCCGCTGAAATAAGTCATTCCTCCCCCATCTTCTTCCCTTCCCCTGCCCAAATATCACTTTTTTTGCATTATCTTTGTGCCCACGAAAAAGACTAATTCATCAACCTTATGTTTACTGACCTGCTTAATTCCTCTTATTTCGCCCTCTTTCTCATTGTCGCCTTAGGCTTCATGTTGGGAAGGATTCAAATCAAAGGACTCTCGCTCGATGTTTCCGCCGTTATCTTCATTGCCCTGCTATTCGGGCATTTCGGGGTAATTATCCCCAAAGAACTGGGTAACTTCGGCCTGGTACTGTTCATCTTCACCATCGGCATACAAGCCGGCCCAGGGTTCTTCGACTCCTTTCGCAGCAAAGGGAAAACACTCATTATCATCACTTTGCTGATTATCTGCTCGGCAGCCCTGACGGCTGTGGGGCTGAAATATGCCTTCGACATAGATACTCCCAGCGTGGTGGGACTGATGGCAGGCGCTCTGACCAGTACGCCGGGACTTGCCGTCGCCATCGACAGCACCCATTCGCCAATGGCTTCCATTGCCTACGGTATCGCCTATCCGTTCGGCGTTATCGGCGTCATCCTGTTTGTGAAACTGCTTCCCCGCATCATGCACATCGACCTGGACCGCGAAGCACGCCGCCTGGAGAAGGAACGGCGCGGACAGTTTCCCGAACTGAACACCTGCATCTTCCGGGTCAGCAACCCCATCGTGTTCGGCCGCAGCCTGATGCAAATCAATGCGCGCGCCATGACGGGGGCTGTTATCTCGCGCCTGAAGCATGAGGAGGAAATCTCCATTCCCACCGCCCATACCGTGCTGTACGAGGGCGACTATATACAGGCGGTAGGCAGTGACGACTCCTTGAACCAGCTTGCCAACCTGATTGGAGAAAGGGAAGAAGGCGAACTGCCGCTGGTAGACACGCAGGAGATTGAATCGCTGCTGCTGACCAAAAAGGATATGATAAACAAACAGTTGGGCGACCTCAACCTGATGAAGAACTTCGGCTGTACCGTGACCCGCGTGCGCCGAAGCGGTATCGACCTCTCTCCTTCGCCCGAACTGGCGCTGAAGTTCGGCGACAAACTGATGGTGGTGGGCGAAAAGGAAGGCATCCGCGGAGTGGCGCGCCTCATGGGAAACAATGCCAAGCAACTGTCCGACACCGACTTCTTCCCCATCGCAATGGGTATCGTGCTAGGCGTATTGTTCGGCAAGCTGAACATCACTTTCCCCGGAGGGTTGTCTTTCTCGCCGGGACTGACGGGCGGCATCCTGATGGTTGCCCTGTTTCTGAGCGCCATCGGCAAGACGGGGCCTATCCTGTGGTCCATGTCCGGCGCCGCCAACCAGTTGTTACGGCAACTCGGTCTTCTGCTGTTCCTGGCCGAAGTAGGTACGTCGGCAGGCAAGAACCTGGTGGCAACCTTTCAGGAGAGCGGATGGTTGCTGTTCGGTGTGGGCGCCGCCATCACCTTAGTGCCGATGCTGGCGGCTGTTATCGTCGGCCGGCTCGTCTTCAAAATCAGCATCCTCGACCTGTTGGGAACTCTGACCGGCGGTATGACAAGTACGCCCGGACTGGCTGCCGCCGACTCGATGACGGACAGCAATATTCCGAGCGTTGCCTACGCCACAGTTTATCCGATTGCAATGGTGTTCCTGATTCTTGTTATCCAGATTATAGCGACGGCGGTGTATTGAGGAAGGGGCGGAAAGCGGGAATAGGAATAATAAAACCATAGCTACAAATTCTAATCTCATTCTTTTGATGTTTCAAATAAAATTCTTTCCTTTGTAAAACAACCATAAAGAAAGGAGTATAGAAGAAGAAATGACAAAACCTTTTCAAGAATAGCTTTACCAGGTAAAGCTTCTTACAGAGCCTTTAGATTTAAACAAATTATTAACAAAGCGGAAAAGCGTTTCCATTAGATTTAATTATAATATTGAGCTTTTAGCTCTTATTCTCAAAATCCGAATACCGCCAATATTCAACACACGAGAATAAGTCGATTAAAAGTTCACGCTGTAAGGGCGTGAACTGTTCGTACTTATTTGTGTGTGCGGTCACTTGGCGGTAACCCGGATTTTAAATAAGTCGAATGGTTCCGCCTTTTTGATTTAAGTAACTACACTATCATGAAAACAAGATGCTACCTATTAAGCGCTATTGCGCTACTTCTTGCCGCCTGTTCTTCGAACGATGTGATCAAAGAAATTAAAGATCTTGAATTCCGAGAACAATTAATTAGTAGATTCGATGCAAACAATGACCATCAGCTCACAAAAGATGAAGTCCAGCTCATCACGAAAATTGTAGTACACTACGATGTAAAATCCGTAGAAGGGATCGAATATATGAAGAACTTAGAAGAATATAAGGAAAATGGCGGTGAAATAGTCTCACTGGATCTTTCAAAGAATTCAAAACTACAAAAAATAGATTGCATGAATATGGAAAAGCTAAGCCGTCTGAAAGTTCCCCAAAATATAGATACAATAATTATGACAAGAACCGCTTTGCGGGAACTCAAACTGGAGAAAGCGCCTTTCTTATCAACATTATCTTGCACTGAAGGCAAATTAGAAAAATTGGAAACCCAGACTTGTCCATGTGTCACGAGTCTGAACTGTGAAAAGAATTCATTAACAGAAATCGATCTTAGCAAATTTCCTGCACTTTATAAACTCTATTGCGGGGAAAATAATCTGACGACATTAGATCTGAGCAATAATCCTAATTTAGAATCTGTAAGGTGTAAAGGCAATCAAAACTTAAAAGAGATTATTTGCAAGAAAGGTCAACGGATTAAAGGTATCACCCATAACCCAGATTATGGGTGGTGCATAGATAAAGGAGTTAATGTAAAATATATAGATTAGAAGCCATGAAAACAAAACATTTTATTTCGTTTTTTCTGTTCCTGATACTGCTATGTTCATGCAGTGGAATGTCTGAAAGCAAAGCTTTGAGAATTGCGAATAAGACATCCGGTTTTAATGAAAGTTTATATCGTCTGATTATTATAGATGACCACTGGTGCTTATCCGATTCGTCATACGTAAATGAAGGGAACGGACACGTCACGCGTGTTAGTAATTGTGAATGGGATGTGCATAAGCCTGAATTCAGAAATTGCTATTCAACGGAATGGATGGATACTAATAGCGACCAAATTATTTTAGACGCAAGTATTATCGGTCTACAATATAGGCAAACACCACATCGTTGTGACGGCTGCATACAATGTTATGAGAAATACGCCCAAAAAGGATTGATAACTCTGAAGGTGATAGATGAAAATGAAGGTGGACAAACCCAAAGAGTATCCATATCACTTACAGAAATGGGCAAAAAGTACCTACTTGAAGTACAGGAGAAAGATAAGGAACATGTATTCTGGGGAAAATCACATATCGGAGTCAAGATGGGCAAAAAGGTATACACTTCTATAAAAGAAATAAACGAAGGCGAAACTAAAGCTCGATATCTTTTTGAATATTACATAGAATATACCCCTTGGGCCGAAGCATTAGGATATACTACCAACAAAAAGAAAATCTATCGAGAACGTGTTTCTTTTGAAAAACAAGAAGGTGACTGGAAGATATTACAGAAAGAAGGTATAGAACCAGGCAGTTATAAACGAACGTTCTAACCAATCAATAAAACACATAGAAACATTAAAAATGATTTTTGAGTACGTCTTAAGTCATTTTTAATGTTTCTACGTGTTTATATTGTGATTATTATCACCTATATTTGCAACATTAACTCAAAAATCGTTCTCATGGAAACAAGAGTAACCTCCAATCGTATCACAGAGCTGAAACCGAATGAAATCTTTGTATTCGGCAGTAATCTGGAAGGAGCCCACGGCGGTGGAGCCGCCTTACTGGCATGGCGCAAATGGGGCGCTATCTGGGGACAGGGCACCGGGCTGCAAGGTCAATCTTACGGCATCCCGACGATGCACGGCGGGCCGGCAGCCATCAAACCTTATGTAGACGAATTTATTCGTTTCGCCAAAGAACATCCCGACACGGATTTCCTCGTAACCGAGATTGGATGCGGCATTGCGGGATTCAAGCCCGCTGAAATCGCACCTCTGTTCGAAGCGGCGGTGGATGTGCCGAATATCTATTTGCCTCAGCGGTTCTGGGATGTGCTGGAGGCGAAGTGACAAAACAAATAAGTAAGTTTTTACTTAAGTTTCGCAAGGTGATGATTGTTTGATAAACGAGCGTTTTTTGCCTGGCTAGTTAGAGAATTATTTTTTCCTAATAGGGAAAAAATAAAAGCTGTTTCAAAATATGCTGCCGGCCTTGTTCCCTTGTCTACTGAAAAGTTGAGCTTGCGAAACTTAAAGCTTTTTATATATCGAAAGATAGTATAGGTTTATTATCCATAAGTACTACAACTATGCAATATATCATTTCCGCTCCTGCCGAACCCCTGCACACCGGCATTCAGTTGCCGGCTTCCAAGAGCATCAGTAATCGGGCGCTTATTCTTCACGCACTTGCCCGGGGGACGCAAGAGCTTCATAACCTGAGTGATTGCGACGATACCCGCGTCATGATAAACGCCCTGCAAGGCAATCCGGAACATATCGACATCTTGGCGGCGGGAACGGCCATGCGTTTCCTTACCGCCTACCTCAGCGTGACACCGGGCACACGCATCATCACTGGCACGCAACGGATGCAACAACGGCCTATCCGCATCCTGGTAGACGCCTTGCGCGAACTCGGCGCGGATATAGAATATGTGGGGAACGAAGGATTTCCCCCGCTGCGCATCACGGGAAGGGAACTGCAAGGGGACGAGATTTCACTTGCCGGCAATGTCAGTTCACAATATATATCGGCGCTGCTGATGATAGGCGCCGTACTGCCCAAGGGGTTGCACCTGCATCTGACGGGTGAAATTATTTCCCGTCCTTACATCAACCTGACGCTACAACTGATGCGCGACTTCGGTGCGCGTGCCGAATGGATTTCCGATAATAGCATTACGGTGCATCCGGGCGGCTACCGGGATGTTTCTTTTACGGTGGAAAGCGATTGGAGCGCGGCTTCTTACTGGTATCAGATGCTGGCGCTTTCAGGCAGTAATAAAGATAAAGAAGAAGAAGATAATGCACAGAAGTTACCTCCCGAAGTGGAACTGTTCGGCCTGTTTCCTCACAGTTATCAGGGGGATAGCCGGGGGGCGGAGATATTCTCCCGCTTAGGCGTCCGCACGGAATATACCGGAAACGGAGTGCGGCTGACGAAAACGGACGTAACCGTGGAGCGGTTAACCGAGGATATGGTCGATATCCCTGACCTTGCGCAGACTTTCGTAGTGACTTGCTGCCTGATGAATATTCCTTTCCGCTTCACGGGGCTACAAACGTTGAAGATAAAGGAGACGGACCGCATTACCGCGCTTATTACGGAACTGAAGAAATTAGGGTATGTGGTACGCTCCGAGCAAGACAGCATTCTGTTGTGGGACGGGGAGCGGTGCATGGGCGAAGATTCTCCGGTTATCTCTACGTATGAAGACCATCGGATGGCAATGGCATTCGCTCCCGCCAGTATGGTGTTGCCGGAGGTGCGGATTGATGAGCCGCAAGTGGTATCCAAGTCTTATCCGGCGTATTGGGAGGACTTGGCGAAGGCGGGGTTTTTAATGTGGTAATGTGGTAATGTGCCAATGTGCTAATGCGATAATGTGCTAATATGCTAATGCCCTGATGTGTTAATGCGATAATGTGCCAATGTGTTAATGCGATAATGTGCTAATATACTAATGTGCCAATGCGATAATAACCATACGGCATGATGGCGCAGCCTAAGGCTGAAAGCCTTTTATCTTATAGCCCAGGATAACATCCTGGGTAGAGGTTCATCTCCACCCCATGCGCCCTGTAAGGGCAAAATCGCGGTATTCATGCTTTTGCCCTTACAGGGCGCAGATGTAGGGGGAGGTACTTTGAGACCCAGGATGTTATCCTGGGCTTTAAGATAAAAGGCTTTCAGCCTTAGGCTGCGCTATCATACAACTTGGTATCACTTAGAAAAATGAAATCATTTAATAATGATAAGGTGAACCATCTGTCATTCTGAACGTAGTGAAGAATCTACTCGCTTAAATGCATAAAGAGAAGAGATTACTCGCTTCGCTCTGAATGACAAATAGTTCATTTTATCATTATCGACTTATTTCCTTTTCCTCAAACCATACCATCCCTAAATGGCGGATAGTTCATTTTATCATTATCGATTTGTTTCCTTTTCTTCAAATCATACCATCCCTGAATGACAGACAGTTCATTTTATCATTATCGACTTGTTTCCTTTTCCTCAAACCATACCATCCCTGAATGACAGACAGTTCATCTCGTCATTATCAATCTGAAAGCCTTCTTTTGAATAGAAAGATTTAGAAATCAACAAAACAATACGTATCTTTGTCCGTTCTATCAAAGGAACACGTTGTTTTTACAGTGAAAGGAAACATATGTGGATACTGATTATTAGCCTGATTGTTCTTGCCGGAATAGCCGCCATAGCCGGGTCTGTGCGCTACCGCCGGTTGCAGAAGAAGATTGACCGGGGCGAGTTGGAAGCCATGCCCGAAGTGAAAGAGGTAGACGCGGAATGCTGCGGCCAACACGAAGTTTGCGAGAAAGAAAGCCTGCTTGCCGCCGTAAGCAAGAAAATAGAATACTACGACGACGAGGAACTGGACAAGTATATCGGAGTCAATCCCGATGAATATACGCCCGAACAGGAAGAAGAGTTCCGCGACGTCTTCTATACCATGCAGGACACCGACGTGGCAGGATGGGTTCGCAGCCTGCAACTGCGGGGTATCGCCCTGCCGGACAACATCAAGGATGAAGTATTCCTAATCGTCGGTGAACGCCGGTTGAATTAGCCACCGGGCAGCAAGACCCTGAACAAGTACCGCCACGGGTACATAATAATGAACTTATGGAATTATTGCAATATACATTCTTTCAACACGCTCTTATCGGCAGCCTGCTGGCAAGCATCGTTTGCGGAATCATCGGTACGTATATCGTTACCCGCCGACTGGTCTTCATCAGCGGCGGACTGACGCACTCCTCTTTCGGAGGTATAGGGCTGGGGCTTTATCTGGGGATTTCCCCCATCTTGTCGGCAGCCGTGTTCGCCGTCCTGTCCGCTTTCGGCGTGGAGTGGCTCAGCAAACGAAAAGACATGCGCGAAGATTCCGCCATTGCGGTCTTCTGGACGCTGGGAATGGCGCTGGGCATCATCTTCACCTTCCTGTCACCGGGGTTTGCACCTGACCTGTCCGCCTACCTGTTCGGCAACATACTCACTATCACCCTGGGCGACATTGCCCTGCTGGGAGGACTTGCTATCCTGCTGATTCTATTCTTCGCGCTCTATCTGCATCCCATCATCTATGTGGCCTTCGACCGCGAGTTCGCCCGTTCGCAGGGCATTCCGGTGCAGGTTTTCGAATACATTCTGATGCTATTCATCGCACTGACGATTGTGGCGTGCCTGCGCATGGTGGGCATCGTGCTGGTGATTTCCCTACTCACCATTCCGCAAATGACGGCCAACCTCTATACCCACCGGTTCCACCGCATCATCTGGCTGTCCGTCGGCATCGGCTACCTCAGTTGCCTGGGAGGATTGCTGATTTCGTTTTACCTCAACGTCCCCTCGGGAGCCGCCATCATCTTCTTCTCCATCATTATTTACGCAATATGTAAAGGAGGAAAAAGTTTTTGGCTATCTTTGCAGAAAGATACGAATAAACCGATGTAATCTGCATCGAAGAACATTAAACAAGATATAATGGAAATCAAAATTCAGTCATTAGACCAGATTCATGAAGCCGCCCGCCGGTTTGTCGAAGCCATGGGCGACGATACCGTATTCGCCTTTTACGGGAAAATGGGAGCAGGCAAAACTACCTTTATCAAAGCTGTGTGCGAGGAACTGGGCGTGTCGGATGTCATCACCTCCCCCACTTTCGCCATCGTGAACGAATACCGCTCGGACGTTGCCGGTGAATTGATTTACCATTTCGACTTCTACCGCATCAAGAAGCTGGAAGAAGTCTACGACATGGGGTATGAGGACTACTTTTATAGCGGCGCCATCTGTTTCATCGAATGGCCGGAACTGATAGAGGAACTCTTGCCGGGAAATACCATAAAGGTGAGCATCGAAGAAGCGGAGAGCGGCGAACGCACCCTTACGCTGGAGAGATTTGAATAACACATCCGTCACCAAACAACACCTGTCTGATTCGTGAGCCAATACATTGTTCAAGGCATATTTGTCTTAGCGGGCGCCATCTCACTACTGGCCGCCGTGTTCGATTGGGAGTGGTTCTTCACCGCCCGCAACTCGCAGTTCATCGTGCAAAACGTCGGACGGCGGCAGGCGCGTTGGTTCTATGGTGTCTTGGGGACGCTGTTGATAGGGATGTCGGTATTCTTCTTCCTGAATACGCCGCAGTGACAAGCGGTAAATGAATATAAAGAAACTGTATTAAACATACTCCCGATATATTTTTAGGCACGGAATACACGGATTTTCACGGAGTTCTTTAAACTAACTTATCCGTGATTTTCCGTGTAATCCGTGCCTAAAAGAATCAGTAGACCCAAAAGACCAACGGTATCAGCCTTCCAACGATTCGGTATATTCCATTTCACCCTGAACGATGAACAGGATATCTTCGGGGTTGTATTCACCCATGCCGTCTTTGTGGCCTTCACGGACAATGAATTCCACAATCTTCTCCAAATCAATATCGATGTAACCTTCTTCGTCGGGCTTGGCATCAAGGACGCCGCTCTGGGAATAGTATTCATCGATTAAATCGAGAAAATAATAGAACTCGTCGTTGGAGAATTTATCCTTCAACTCCTGCGGCAAATAATTCTTGATGTACTCGATGGTCTTTTCGTCATCGATATCGTTCTGCAAAAAATCGTCTTCCAGTCCCATAACTTTTAATTTTAAAGGGGTTATAATAACGCTTCTATCTTCTGTACGAATACGGGTTTCGCGGCAGAACCTACTTGCTTATCCACCAACTCGCCATTCTTGAAGAACAGTACGGTGGGAATGTTGCGGATACCGAATTCTGCGGCAACATCGTTATTCTCATCCACATCGCACTTGCCGATGAGGACTTTACCTTCATATTCACCTGCCAACTCCTCGATGATGGGAGCTACCATCTTGCAAGGACCGCACCAGGGCGCCCAAAAGTCCATTACTACAGGTTTGCCTTCCGACAAAAGTTCCTTGTAATTGCTGTCTGTAATTTCTAAAGCCATTTCGTTTAATTATTTAATATTTAAGTTAGTATCTGTCATTCAGAAACACTATCAAGTTGTTTTTACGCGTCACAAAGATAACTAATTTATCCGAAACTCCAGTTCGGGACGCTCTTTTAAATAAGCAATCAGCTCACGCCCCACAGAAAGCTTCACCGGACGGGACACCAGATCGACACTCATCTTACTGTCCGGGTCGCTTACCTTGAAATATAATTCCGTCTGACCGGGAGAGTTCTTCGTCAGCTCCGCCAGTTCCATCACCAATGCCTTGTTCAACAAGGTGAGCGGAATCAGAATCGTTATTTTCTCAATCAGCTTCTCCTTCACATCCGGCAACAGCTCCATCGACGTGATTTTCAGTTCCAGTTCGTCCTGCCTCCACTGTTTGGGCTGGCAGCGCGCCTTGATGTAGAGGAAAGTACGTTCGCCCAGATAGCCTTGGTAAGTGACCCAGTCATTACCGAAGAAAGGAAGCTCCGCCGAACCGGAATAATCTTCTATCTTAGCGATGCCGTAAGGATTTCCGTTCTTGCTGATACCGCGGCGAACGGAGGTCACTATTCCTCCCATCGTTATTTCGCGTCCCACCAATGCCGCCTTATCTTCGAGTTCGGACATGTGCGTGTTGCACACATGCTCCAGCACCACCGCATATTCATCCAGCGGGTGGGCGGACAAATAGATTCCCACCAGGTCGCGCTCCCTGTTCAGTCGGTCGAGGTCGCTCCAGCGCTCCGCCGGAAGAATTTCAGGAGTGGCGATATCCACCACATTCTCCCCGCCGAACAGCGAGTTGGCAGCCGCCGCCTGGTCGGCCTGGTAGCGGTTACCATAGCGCACCAGCGTCTCGATAAAGACTTCATTCTTGGCATTGACGGCAAAGTACTGTTCGCGCTTCAACTCGGGGAAGCTGTCGAAACCACCGGCCAAGGCGAGGCATTCCAGGTTCTTCTTATTGCAGGCATTCAGGTTGACCCGTTGCACAAAGTCGAAGATGCCCTTGAAAGGCCCGTTCTTGGTACGTTCTTCCATGATTCCCAACACGGCGCCTTCGCCCACACCCTTCACGGCACCCAGACCGAAACGGATATTGCCCTCCCGGTTTACCGTAAACTTCAGGTTACTCTCATTCACATCCGGTCCCAGCACCTTAATGCCCATCGACTTGCATTCGTCCATCAGCTTGGTGATATCCGTGATGTTCGACAAGCTTCGGCTCATCACGGCGGCCATGTATTCCGCCGGATAGTTGGCTTTCAGGTAAGCAGTCTGGTAGGCCACCCACGAATAACAGGTGGCATGAGACTTGTTGAAGGCATACGAAGCGAACTTCTCCCAGTCCGCCCATATCTTTTCCAGCACTTTGGCGTCGTGCCCGTTCTTCTGTCCGCCCGAGATGAACTTCGGCTTCATGTGGTCCAGCTTGTCACGCAGCTTCTTACCCATCGCCTTACGCAAGGCGTCGGACTCGCCGCGGGTGAAGTCCGCCAACAGACGCGACAGAAGCATCACCTGCTCCTGATAGACGGTGATGCCGTAGGTATCTTTCAGGTATTTCTCCATGATGGGGATATCATATTCAATCGGCTTCCGTCCCCACTTACGGTCGATGAAGTCCGGAATATAGTCCATCGGGCCCGGACGATAGAGGGCGTTCATGGCAATCAGGTCTTCGAACGTACTCGGTTGCAATTCACGCAGGTACTTCTGCATTCCGGCGGACTCGAACTGGAAGGTACCGATAGTCCGTCCGTCGCAATACAGTTTATAGGTAGCCGGGTCGCTGATGGAAATGTTGTCGATATCCAGTTCCAGTCCCCGATGCAGGCGTATATTCTCCACGGCCTCCTTGATGATGGACAGGGTCTTCAATCCCAGGAAGTCCATCTTAATCAAGCCCGTGTCTTCGATTACCGAACCTTCGTACTGGGTGACAAGCATCTTCTCGCCTGTCTCCTTGTCATCCGCCGTACTGACGGGCACCCAGTCGGTGATGTCGTCCCGGCAAATGATAGTACCGCAGGCATGTACACCCGTCCCCCGCACATTGCCCTCCAGCATCTTGGCATACTTCATCGTATCGCGCACCAGCGGGTCGGAAGAAGCCTCGGCAGCCTGCAACTCGGGCACATAGGCAATGGCATTCGGCAGGTTCAGTTTCTTATCGGGTATCTTATCGGGCACCAGCTTGCACAGGCGGTCGGACTCGGACAGGGGCAGCTTCTGCACGCGCGCCACATCCTTGATAGCCATCTTCGTCGCCATCGTACCATACGTAATGATATGGGCGACCTTCTCCTGACCATACTTGTCCGTAACCCAACGCAGCACTTCGCCACGACCATCGTCGTCGAAGTCCACGTCAATATCCGGCAAAGAGATACGGTCGGGATTCAGGAAACGCTCGAACAGCAAGTCATACTGTATCGGGTCAATCTTCGTAATGCCCAGGCAATACGCCACCGCCGAACCGGCAGCCGAACCACGTCCCGGGCCTACTGAAACGCCCAACTGCTTGCGTGCCGCATTAATAAAGTCCTGCACAATCAGGAAGTACCCCGGGAAACCCATCGTCTTCATGATGTAAAGCTCAAACACCAGCCGCTCTTTCACTTCGTCCGACAACGGGTCGCCGTACAGCCGCTTCGCTCCGTCGAATGCCAGTTTGGCAAGGTAGTCCGCTTCCAGTTTGATACGGTACAACTTATCATAGCCGCCCAACCGCTTGATTTTAGCTTTCGCAGCATCCTCATCCAGCACCACATTCCCGTTCTCGTCCTGCGTGAACTCATCAAACAAATCCTTCTCCGTATATTTCTTCCGGTATTCCTCCTCCGTCCCGAAGTCCTCGGGGATGGCGAAAGTAGGCATAATCGGCGCATGGTCGATGGAATAATACTCCACCTTGTCCAGCACTTCCAATGTATTGGACAGGGCTTCGGGTATATCGGCGAAGAGCTCGTTCATCTCCGCCTTCGTCTTCATCCACTCCTGTTTGGTATAGAGCATACGGGTGGGGTCGTCCAGGTCCTTACCCGTACTCAGGCAGATAAGGCGGTCGTGCGCTTCCGCATTTTCTTCATCCACAAAGTGGACGTCGTTGGAGCAGATAATCTTTATATCATACTTGCGCGCCAGTTCCACCAGTTTGGCATTGGCTTTCTGCTGCAAGGGAAAAGTCTCGTGGTTGGCACGCGGCACGGTGGCCTTGTGGCGCTGCAATTCGATGTAGTAATCCTCGCCGAACAGGTTCTTGAACCAGCGCACCGCTTCTTCCGCTTCCTCCAGTTGGTCGTTGATAATCTTCTTCGGCACTTCGCCACCGATACAGGCGGAGCAGACAATCAGTCCTTCGTGATACTTCTCCAGCTCGCTGCGGTCGGTACGCGGACGCATATAATAGCCCCGTGTCCAGGCGTGCGACACCAGTTTTATCAGGTTGTGATACCCCAGTTCGTTCTTTGCCAGCACGATAAGATGGTAACCGCTCTGGTCCGCCTTGCCCTCCTTCTTATCCATCGTCCGGCGCGCCACGTACATTTCGCATCCGATGATGGGCTTGAACAACTTGCCTTCCGCCTCGGCAATCTTCGCCTTGCATTCGGCAATCTCCGCCTCTTTATCCTCACATTCGATTTCGCCGCTCTCTATACCGGCTATTTTCTTTTTCAGGTCCTTTATCTCACCTTTCGGACCACTGTTCTTCTTATTAACGTAGTTGGTGAATTCCTTTATACCGAACATGTTTCCATGGTCGGTCACGGCAATGCCCTTCATCCCGTCCTTCATCGCCTTGTCCACCAGCCGGCTCACACTGGCCTGACCGTCAAGGAGAGAGTACTGGGTATGGACATGTAAATGAACAAAATCCTGCATAAATGTATCCTTTCTATAAGTGAGCATAAAGGTACGATGTATGTGACATCTAACAAAAATATTACTCAAAAAGTTATCAACAACTACATTTCTATGTCCAAATCCTTGTTAGATTTTCAAAATAAGCCTATTTTTGCAGATAAATTGCATTCAATAGAATAAAACAAGTGACATGGGTCGACTAAAAAAACTGAAAAAGATACGTATACACCGTGAAGGGACACACACGCTGGCAGGCAGCCTGCTATTGATACTTGCCATAAACGCGGCACTGTATTTCGGGTTGGACTGCAAGGTTCTCTTCTATGTAGTATTGACGATCAGCATCATTGTATACAGCATATTGGTAAACTTCTTCCGCTGCCCCATCCGTTTCTTCGGCAAGGAAACCGAGAAGATAGTGGTCGCTCCCGCCGACGGCAAGGTAGTGGTTGTGGAGGAAGTGGAAGAAAACGAATATTTCCACGACCGCCGCATCATGGTTTCCATCTTCATGAGCCTGGTCAACGTGCACGCCAACTGGTATCCCGTGGACGGAACGGTGAAACTGGTAAAACACCAGAACGGCAAGTTCATGAAGGCGTGGCTGCCGAAAGCAAGCACCGACAACGAACGCTCCACCGTGGTGATTGAAACTCCGGAAGGAGAAGAAATCATGGCACGCCAGATTGCCGGAGCGATGGCACGGCGAATTGTCACCTATGCCGAACCGGGCGAGGAATGCTACATTGACGAGCACATGGGTTTCATCAAATTCGGCTCCCGTGTGGATGTATTCCTTCCGCTGGGAACGGAAGTATTAGTAAAACTGGGACAAATGACTACCGGTAACCAAACCGTGATAGCAAAACTTAAATAACAATGGCAAATCCCTTCACCCGACCCATTCCCAACACACTGACCTGCCTGAATTTATTCTCCGGGTGTATCGCCTGCGTCATGGCTTTCGAGGCGAGATACGATGCCGCACTTATCTTTATTATTGCCAGCGCCGTGTTCGACTTCTTCGACGGAATGATGGCGCGCCTGCTGGATGCGCACTCCACTATCGGAAAAGACCTGGACTCGCTGGCAGACGACATCAGCTTCGGTGTCGCCCCTTCGGTCATCGTGTTTTCGCTGTTCAAGGAGATGCATTACCCTGCCGGGATGGAAGGATTATCGGCCTGTTTCCCTTATCTGGCTTTCCTGCTGTCCGTATTCTCGGCACTGCGGTTAGCAAAGTTCAATAATGATACGCGGCAGACAAGTTCGTTCATTGGACTGCCCGTACCTGCAAATGCCTTGTTCTGGGCATCCTTAGCGGTGGGTGCGCACGATTTTCTCACTTCGGACGGATTCAATCCCCTATACCTGCTGCTACTGGTCTGCCTGTTCTCCTGGCTGCTCGTCTCCGAGATTCCGATGTTCTCGCTGAAGTTCAAGAGCCTGTCCTGGGCGGATAATAAAGTCAGTTTCCTATTCCTTATTATCTGCATCCCCCTGCTTATCTTATTTAAGATTAGCGGCTTCTCCGCAATCATCGTGTGGTATATATTGCTGTCGCTTCTTACAAGAAAAAGACAATAAACAATTCCTTGGCACGGTTGTTGTACTATTGTTCACTGATAACGAACACATAAAGACATTAGCCCATGTTTCACATATTAGGATTTCTATTTCTTATCATCATTGCCATCTTGCTTATCGGCCTCAGCATTATCGGCACCGTCATCCGGAGCATCTTCGGGTTCGGAGGCCGTCGCCCCCGTGGCAACTACAATCAGGGAGGCGGCAACTACCGTCCGCAAGACAATTCCTATGATGACAGACAGTCCGCTTCTTCCCGCAACCATGCCGGACCGGCAGAAAGCGACACTTCTTCCAGACGCAAGAAACTCTTCTCGGAAGACGAAGGGGAATACGTAGATTTCGAAGAAATCAAAGAATAAATCGTATAGCCGCTATCTACGCTTAGCGGCAAAGAACTCCTTCATCAACAAGGCGCATTCCTCCGCAAGCACCCCTTTCACCACCACTGTCTTAGGGTGCAACGCCTGCGGAGCATACCGCTGATACCCCCGTTTTTCATCCTCGGCGCCAAACACAAGCCGCCCCGTCTGCGCCCAGGCAATCGCCCCGGCACACATCACACACGGCTCCACCGTCACATACAGCGTACATTCATTCAGATACTTCCCGCCCAGCGTGGAGGCAGCCGCCGTAATGGCCTGCATCTCGGCATGTGCGGTCACATCCGTCAATGTTTCCGTCAGGTTATGCGCCCGGGCAATGATGCGTTCCTTGCACACCACCACCGCGCCTACCGGCACCTCGCCCCGCTCTCCCGCCTTCCGCGCTTCCAGCAGGGCTTGCTTCATATAATAATTGTCGTCCGCCATTTTGTAAAAAGGGTATTTAGTAACGTGTGAAAAATAAGTTGCCGGAGGGATGCCGCCTGCTTCGGAGCGGCTGATTCATTGAACACAGAGACACGGAGACACAGAGTTCTTATTCCGAACATGTTAAAACACTCTGTGTCTCCGTGCCTCTGTGTTCAATCTTTCCGCCATTTACTCTTGGTATTTCTCCGCCAATAACCATGCTATTCCTGTCACCGCCTCATATCATGCTCCCCGAACAGCGTCGGATAGTCTTCTTCCATATTCTTATGGATAAACATGAGGATAGTTTCCCTGAGCCAGCGCGATTTGTTCGTTATCTTGTATTTCTCCAGATAACGGTCCACAATCCGCTGTTCCTCCTCGCTCATCAAACAGACCATGCGCTGTTCGCGTTTGGGTTCTTCGGGAGTAGCTTTCGCACAGGTTTTATCTCTCTTTCTCATATTTCCTGCAAATTTAGTTTTACTTCGGTAAAAACAAAGCAGAAAAAACGTATTTTTGTACTGAAACAACTAAAAAAAAGAACGGACAGCACAATGGCAACACATAACGTACTTGGCAAAGCCGGTGAAGACGCCGCCATCGCCTTTCTGGAGCGCAACGGATACACCCTGCGCGACCGCAACTGGCGGAAGAACCATCTGGAGCTGGACATCGTAGCCCTGAAGGATGACGAACTGATATTCGTAGAGGTGAAGACTCGCAGCAGCACGGACTACATCGAGCCCCAGGATGCCGTCGATTGGCAGAAAGTGCGACGTCTTGTCATTGCCGCCGATGCTTACATCAAGCATTACGGTCTGGACCTGCCCGTGCGCTTCGACATCCTCACCGTCGTGGGCACGGATGGCAAGTTCGAGATAGAGCACATCGAGGAGGCCTTCTACCCGCCCGTGTTTTAAGGAGATGGCCCGAACAGGAATCATGCAAACCAACTATAAATAAAGCCTATGGATATAGAAACCGCCCGCGAGTATTGCCTCAGCAAGAAGGGAGTCACGGAGTGCCTACCGTTTGACGAATACTCCCTCGTAATGAAAGTGATGGGAAAGATGTTCGCACTCATCGACCTGGAGAGCGCGAACAAGCTATGCCTGAAATGCGACCCGGAATATGCCATCGAGCTACGCGAGCGCTATTCCGCCATCGAAGGCGCATACCACTTCCAGAAGAAGTACTGGAACCAAGTCTTCCTGGACCGTGATGCCGACGATAAGCTGATAAAACAACTGATAGACCATTCCCTAGAAGAGGTCATAAAGAAATTCACCAAAAAAATGCGTGCCGAATATGAAGCCCTTAACTGAAACATTCCCCTACCCGCTGATTGAGTTGGAGGAGACACCGTCCACCAGCCAACACCTCAGCACGTTGTGCTGCCACAACCCCGAATCCGTGGCAGAGTTTACCACTGTCTCCGCCGAGTTCCAGACCGCCGGTAAAGGCCAACGGGGCAACACTTGGGAGTCCGAAACGGGAAAGAACCTGCTGTTCAGCGTCGTGCTGTACCCCACTTTTCTGGAGGCGCGACGTCAGTTCATCCTCTCGCAAATCGTCTCGCTCGCCATCAAGGAGGAGTTGAGCCGGTGGTCGGACGAAGTGACCATCAAATGGCCGAACGACATCTACTGGAAAGACCGCAAGATATGCGGCATACTGATTGAAAACGACCTCTCAGGGCACAACATCAGCCGTTCCATCTGCGGTATCGGCATCAATGTCAACCAAGAGGTGTTTCGCAGCGAAGCCCCCAATCCCGTGTCGCTGCGCCAGATTACCGGCCGCGAGCACGACCGGCGGGAACTATTGACGCACATCCTGCAACGGATAGAAATCTACTACAACGGCCTCCGTGTGGAAGACCCCGCCGTCTATTCCTCCGAGATTGCCACCCGCTATGCCCGCTCCCTCTTCCGCCGCCGCGGCTATCATCCCTACGAAGACTGCAACGGCCGCTTCCTTGCCCGCCTGCTGCGCGTGGAACAGGACGGACGGTTTGTGCTGGAGGATGAGAACGGGAAGGAACGGGAGTATCTCTTTAAAGAAGTGCAATACATATTGTAGCAAGCGGACGTCCAATTCAATAAAAACCTCATCAGGGATAAGATTCTGCCTTATCCCTGCTTGGTATATACCTTTATTATGCTACCTTTGTGGCTCAATGTGTCATCAATGCTATTGATACCTGTCTTCATTGGCATTGATACATATCATCATCGGCATTGATAATAGGAATCATAAGGGTTGATATACTATTGATTCATAACACTAACCAGGCCAAGCCATAGGACGAACCGGGCTGAGCCATAACCAAAGGAGGAACAAAGATGGCATTCTACAAGAAAAAGAAACTGAACGGGAAGTGGTACCTGAGGTCGGTAACCGTGGGGAAACCCGTTACGACGGACGAAATAGCCGAGCGGCTGGCGCTCATCTCCACCGTCAGCCCGGGGGACACGTATGCCGTGCTCGTCGGTCTGGGGGAGATATTGGGAGAATATATGAGCCAGGGACGGTCGGTGCACCTGAAGGGCGTAGGGACATTCTTCTACTCCTGCCAATCGTCGAAGAACGGTGTGGATACGCCCGAAGAGGTGGGGCCGGAGCTAATCAGCAGCGTGAAGATACGCTTTATCCCCGAATACAGGCGGAAGTCCAACAACGAGGTGGTGGGACGGAAGCTGGTGAAGGGAAACACGGATTGGGTGGATATAGAGAAAATCAATGCGAAGTAAGTTGAACACAGAGACACTGAGGCACAGAGCATTTTTAAGTCTTGAAAGTAAATCCTCTGTGTCTCAGTGTCTCTGTGTTCAGTCTTTATTTTCTGTCCTTATCAGAGAAGGCACAGAGACCTTATTTTGAAGTATTTAAAAAACTCTGTGTCTCTGTGACTCTGTGTTTAATTCACTTTTGACACACTCTCTATCAATAATTTAGTTGATGATTTTAGTTAATCCATACTATCAATTTGTTTTTGGATTTTATCAAAAAATGCAAAAACTTCCTTGTCATAATTATGAGAGCCTAGTACACTTGTAATTTTTCCCTTGAATTGACTAAATGTACAAGGAAGCAACGAACTGTCACATTCTTTAAAATAAAATTCTGTGCCCAACAACAAACCATATGTATCTCTAACATTGCTATTTATTTTAAAGTAATCGAATACATACGGAATATCTGATAGAACCATCTGTAGAATATATTTAGGTAATATCTCTAATAATGAGCCATCAGCAGATGTGACAATTTTATTAAATAAGTAGAACTTAAAAGCTTTAGTTTTAACATCTGTTTCCTTAGCAATTAAATAATCTAATAATTCTATGGTGGAGTCATCATCACATAAATCCAACTTATTGTAATACAAGTTGATTATATTCTTTGGGAAATTTTGGGATTGCAAAAATAATTCTTTTTCACTATCCGAAAAATCTCCCCAATATTTATCAGCACTTACGCCTGTAAACATTGTTAAAAGCATTATTGTAAGTAGAGTCATAATTTACCATTTTAATATGTTAACCCGAGTTCGATATAATTTTATAGAATATATTTCTTTGATAATTAGGTAGATAGCGATAATATTCGTGAAATTATAGTGTCAATTATAACATTTACAACCTATTACGCTATGCTACCTAACTCCAAAATTACAGAAATATTCTTTGTTATTGATGAATTTTCGAAAATATTTAATGATAGAATTATACTCAAAAAAAGAGCTGTTATTGAGACCCTAAATGATGAACTAAAGAATATTTGCCAGATAGAACACACCAGGCATAGATCTTTTGCTAACTTCATTATCCATGCCTATCCGTGTTTTTCCGTGTAATCCGTGCCCCGAACCCCTCATCCTGCCAATCCGACGAGGCGTTCGGAGCGTGCAGCGTCTATTCCTCCGCTGCCGTGAGTATCACCTCCGCCCCCTTCAGCAGCGGCGAAGTGAAGCGCACACGCACCTGCCCCGCCTCGCCCGTGGTCTGGACGTATGCCAGCAGGCGGCCGTGATAGACGCGGTGGCGGTTGTCGGTATAGTCGCTCATATCGCGGTTGTCCGAGCCTTCCAGCCCCAAGAGGCGCGCAGGGCCTTCCACCCGACAGGTCACCTCGTTGTCGCCCAGCTTCACCACCACACCGTTCTCGTCCACCACCTCTACCGTGAGGTGCGCCGTGGCACGGTCTTTGGACAAAGTGGTGCGGTCGGCACTGACGCGAAGGGCGTATGGACGACCGGAAGTGCGGATGACATAGTCCGATAGCACCCTGCCGGAAGCATCGCACCCCTCGGCACGCAGTTCGCCCGCCCGGTAAGGGATGTCCCAATGGATAATGCCCGTCTTTCCGTCATACGGCTTCATCTCTCCCACCGGCTTGCCGTCCAACAGCAGACGCGCCTGCGGGGCATTGGTGTAGCAGACCACGCGCACCGTCTGCCCCTCGTCGTAGTTCCAGGTGTCCCACGCATCGGTGGAAAGCCAGGTACGTGCCGGATGTTTGGAATTGGAAGGCAGGGGGTACGTGCCGATGTACGTCACCGGCTTCTCGCTCCACAGCGATGCACGGAACCAGCCGCGAGGCTTGGGGAAACTGCCGAAATCCAGCAGCCCCGTGTACAGTCCGCGCGAAGGCCAGCGACCGGACTCGCCCAGATAGTCGGTGCCCGTCCAAATGAACTGGCCGAAGATGAACTCCTTGTTCTTCACCGCATACCAGGCATCGATGTCCGAACGGGTTTCGCTGCCGTAGATGACGCGGTGGGGATAGGTGGCGTGGTCCTGGTCGTAGCGGTCTTCGGTATAATTGTAACCCACGACGTCGATAGCCTCGGGATATTCTGTCTGATTGGACATTACCACGCCCGCCAATGCTCCGGTAACGGGGCGCGACGTATCCACGGCACGCACACACGCCGCCAGCCGCTTGGCGATGCGTCCGATGCGCATAGCGTCCGGCGCCTCCGGCTTGTAACCGCCGAACATGGGCTGGCTGATGGTGGACCCGTCGAGGATGGGGTGCGAGTAAGGGTCATTGGGATAATCCACCTCGTTGCCGATGCTCCACAGGAAGACGCACGGGTGGTTGCGGTCGCGGCGCACCATGTCGGTGACGTCACGCTCTATCCATTCTTCAAAGAAGTCGGCGGTGCCGTCATAGCCCGGTTCGCCCACGTTCCAGCCCTGTATCCACTTGCGCTTGGGGAACTCCCATTCGTCCGACACCTCGTCCATGACAAGGAGGCCCAGCTCGTCGCACAGCTCATAGACGACGGGCGCCTGCGGGTTGTGACTCATGCGGATGGCGTTGACGCCGATGGCCTTGAGGTTCGTCAGTCGGCGATGCCATACGTCACGGGGCACCACGGCGCCCAGTACGCCGGCATCGTGGTGCAGGCACACGCCTTTCACCTTCATCGGGCGGCCGTTCAGCGCAAAGCCCTTGTCGGCATCGAAGTCCAGGGTGCGGAGTCCCACGCGGGTGGTGCTGCCGTCGATGCGGCGGCCGTTGCTCAGCAGTTCGGTCTTCAGTGTGTAGAGGTACGGGGCGTCCAGGTTCCAGCGACGGGGGGCGGAGAGCTTCAGGTCGAGGGCGGCGCGGTGCATACCCGGTGCGGAGACGTTGGCAAGGCGTTTGCGTGCCTGTGCCACCTGTCGCCCGGTGGCGTCGAAGAGGGCGGCGGAGACTTCCAGCCGTTCGGCATCGGAGCGATGCTTCTCGACCTCGACGTCAACGGCGACCACGGCACGGCGGTCGGTCAGCGAAGCCGCCTTCCAGCCGATGCCCCACTGGGCGAAATGCGTTTCGGGAGCCGACACCAGCCAGACGTCGCGGTAGATGCCCGAACCGGTGTACCAACGGGAGTCGGCATAGCGGCTGTGGTCCACGCGGACTGCCAGGACGTTATCGCCCTCGCGCAGATAGGGTGTGAGGTCGTAGAGGAAGGAGACGTATCCGTTGGGACGCTTGCCCAGGAGGTGGCCGTTGAGGTAGACCTCGCTACGGTTGTACACCCCTTCGAAGTAGATATAGTGGCGTGCTGCATTGTCCGCCAACGTGAAGTGCTTGCGATACCAGCCCACGCCGCCGGGCAGGTAGCCGGTGCAACTGGCCAGGGAGGGGGACAACTGTCCCTCGATGCTCCAGTCGTGCGGCAGGCGCAGCTTGCGCCACCGGCTGTCGTCACAGGCAGGCCGGCACAGGGTGGAGTCGTCCGTCAGGCTGAAGAGCCATCCGTCATTGAAGTTCACGGCATCGCCGAAGGACACTTGTGCCCCGGCGGGCGCTGCTGCCAGCAGCAAGAGGAGTAGCAGGACAGCAGCAAGGTTTCTTTTAAGAAGTATTCTCATAGATATTATCATTGAAGTGAAACAATCGCAGGTGTCTTTTGCAAAGATAGGCCAACCGGACGGTATATCAGGGTTAGTTATCGGGCAAAAGACACTGCATATCGTTCAAAAGGAAGAAATATCGGTCATCGCAGGGCATAAACGACGGTGGTGACGCTCTTCGGGTCGAGTACCACTTGCTTACCGGCAGCCACGGCGGCCTCCACCAGATTCTTGGTGCCGGTGGTGGTGTAGGTGGTGACGGAAAGGGGTTCGTTGCTCCATCCCTCGTGCGTCTCGCCCAGACGGACGGCACGGTCGGACAGGTTGGTGTAGACGGCGACTATCTTGTCGCCATCGGGAGACATCCAGGCGGAACCGAAGAAGTTGAGCGTCTCGCTCAGGTTGAGCGCGATGCGGCGATAGCCGGGACGAATGAAGCGGCTGTAATTGCCCAACGTCCACAGCGTGGCGGTGGCGCGATAGGTGCCTTCCTGCTCCAGGTCGCCGTACTCGCCGCCGGCAGGTACCAGCGAAATCAGCAGGAAGCGGTTCTTGTGTCCCCAGCGGGAGACGTCCATCGAGGTCCAGTAGCTCCAGGAAGTGACGTTGGCGACGGTGAGGTCGTTATGAATCACCTTCGACATATAGAGGGCGATGTCCATCTCCGTGGCGGCCTCGTAAGTGCCGAACTCGGTTTGACTGTAGTTGTCGCCCAACATGCTCCATTCGCTTTGCCAGACGTCCACGCCGTACTGCGAGGCTGCCTGCGCCAGTTGCTTGCGGACGTTGCGCATCCCGTCCCAGGTGCCGTCGGTCCAGTAGCTGTGTCCGCATATCAGCTTCTTCACATGCGGCAGGTCGCCCACGTAGGCGGAGGAAGCGGGGGTGAAGAAGGATTGGAGCACGTTGCTGCGCGCGGCGTCGCTCTTAATCTTGTAGAGGTATTCCCAGTCGCCGGACTCGCCCAGGAGGATGTCGGTGGAGAGTCCGCGGGCAGTGAGTTCGGCATCCAGCTCGCGGGCAAGGCGGGCCACCTCGTCGTTGGTCCATCCGCTGCCCTCCTGACCGCCGTCCCAATTGTACTGCGGCTCGTTGACGGGGGAGATGTGGCTCACTTGGTAGCCCTCGCCCGTGTAGTGGGCGGCTACCTCGGCCATATACTTGGCGAAGTCACCGTAGTGTTCGGGCTTCAGGTTGGAAGAGGCGCCCCGGTTGGAGAAGCCCTTTCCGTTGTAGGTGTACTGCACGGGCGGGGTGTTGCTGAAGAGCACGAAGCTATTGCATCCCAACTCCTTGGCGCGGCTCATGAAGTAGCGCTGGCCTTCGCAGCGGGTCCAGTCGAGGGTCAGGTCGGCGGTGAGGTATGACTCGGCACGGCGCGTCTTGTCTTCGATGCCGCTGGCGTCGCCCTGTGCGGCACTGCCGCCACCGAGATTCACCCTCCATTGCGAGAGGGCGATGCCTTTGGGCTGCCCGTTCACGATGTCGGACGAGAAGAGGAGTTCCGTAATGCCGTCACGCCCCTTCGTCCAGGACTTGCCCACAAAGGCGGGCGACCAGCAGTCGGAGGCGCCGAAAGAGGCAATGGTCTGGAAGGTCTGGCCCGGGGAAATGGTAACTAATTTCTCTACGCTGTTGGTGGGCACTTCGGGGTCCGGAGTCTGTCTCTTATACACATCTGACGCTGCCGACGAAGCTAGAAGTGTAGAT
>ENA-OYYE01000132-OYYE01000132.1-human-gut-metagenome-genome-assembly--contig:-NODE-132-length-50195-cov-9.030654_pt1 | contig 50195 bp, 28 predicted proteins | sample MGYA00243244_ERZ653437 | MGnify/ENA primary metagenome ERZ653437 (study PRJEB26926, sample SAMN06165130) | human gut metagenome | biome: ENVO:00009003; feature: ENVO:2100002; material: ENVO:00002003...
GGTTGGGGCTGGGCGGCTGCGGGGGGAGTCTGTGGCTGCTGTGCGGCGGCAGGCTGGGAGAATACGGGTTTGATGGCTTGTTTAGGGCCACGCCCACCGGAGGCGTCGTCTCCTTCGGCGGTGATTTGGGCCACCTGTATCAAGGTCAGTTCCACCAACAGGCGCTTGTTCTTGCTAGCGCGGTAGTTCAGGTCGCAGTCGTTGCAGAGCTTCATGGCTCGGTATAAGAAGGGGAGCGGACACTTCTGTGCCTGGGTCTGATACCGCTGGCGAATGCTGGCGCCTACCTCCAGAAGCGGCAGGGTGACAGCGTCCTGGCTGACCAGTAAGTCACGGAAATGCGAAGATAGTCCCGAAATGAAGTGGCTTCCGTCGAATCCCTTGTTCAGCACTTCGTTGAATAGCAGGAGCGCTTCGCTGACATTGTTTTCCAGGAAGAAATCCGTCAGTCTGAAATAGTACTCATAATCCAGCACATTCAGGTTTTCGATGACACTCTGATAGGTGATATGTCCGCCCGTGAAGCTCACCACCTGGTCGAATATCGACAAGGCGTCGCGCATCCCGCCGTCGGCTTTCAGGGCGATGACGTTCAGAGCTTCGGGCTCTGCGGTAATTCCTTCTTTGGAGGCGACATAGGCAAGGTGCGCCACGGTGTCTTCCACGCCGATGCGGTTGAAGTCATAAATCTGGCAGCGTGACAGAATCGTCGGAAGTATCTTGTGCTTCTCGGTCGTGGCAAGGATGAAGATGGCATGACGGGGCGGTTCTTCCAGTGTTTTCAGGAAAGCGTTGAAGGCTGAGGCGGAGAGCATGTGCACCTCGTCGATGATATATACCTTGTACCGGCCGATTTGGGGCGGAATGCGTACTTGCTCTACCAGTTGCCGGATATCGTCCACGGAGTTGTTTGATGCGGCATCCAGTTCGTGTATGTTATAGGAACGCTGTTCGTTGAAGGCGGTGCACGATTCGCACTCGTTGCAGGCTTCTCCTTCCGCCGTGGGGTTCATGCAGTTGATGGTCTTGGCGAAGATACGGGCGCAGGTGGTCTTACCCACGCCACGCGGACCGCAGAACAGATAGGCGTGTGCCAGTTTTCCGGTGGCGATGGCGTTTTTCAGGGTGGTGGTCAGGGCGCGTTGGCCTACTACCGATTCAAAAGTCGCGGGACGGTACTTCCGTGCCGATACGATATAATTTTCCATATTCAGGGTATTCTTGTCACTAATCCGGGGGCAAAGATAGCGCAGGCTGCCTTCGCTTTGTGCAAATGTACGCAAAAAAAAGAGATTTTTCAGTTATTCCTCTTATCTTTGTACGCAAAGAAACCATTTAAATTACTTATTGATTACATGGATAAACTTGCTTCCCTCTGGTTATTAGTCCGCAAGAATAAGTATTGGATTACGTTGATACTGTTTGCGGTGCTTATCGTTTTTGTAGACGAGAACAGTATGATTCGTCGTGCGGGTTATAAGCGTGAGGAAAGCCGGCTTCGGGAGGAAATCGAGAAATACCGCTCTGATTACGAGGAGAATACCCGCCGGCTGAATGAACTGGCGGTGGACTCCGGTGCTATCGAGCGCATTGCCCGCGAGAAGTACCTGATGAAGAAGCCCAATGAAGATATTTATGTATTCGAAGAAGACGTAGAATAATGAAACAACTGACATCCGCCTTTTTTGTCGTAGGAGCCGTCATGGCTTTGGTAGGTGCCGCCCTGTATATCACGGGTTGGCCCCTTTCTCCTTATATCTATACGGTCGGCGCAACTTTGGTTGCTTTGGCGCAAATCAACTCTCCTTCCCAATGCAAGCGTGCGAATGTCAAGCGCCTGCGCCGCCAGCAAATCTTTGCCGCATTGCTGTTGGTGCTGACGGGGGCTTTCATGCTGTTTACGCATGGCAACGAATGGATTGTTTCTCTCACGATTGCTGCGGTGCTGGAACTTTATACTTCGATTCGGATTCCTCAGGAGGAGGCTAAGGCGTAGTGTCTTATTTATAAGAAACGCAAGTTGAAGGCTGGGCGATGATAAATTTTAGGCGCGGATTTCACGGAATTACGCGGATTTCTTTAAACTTATCCGTGATTTTCCGTGTAATCCGTGCCTAAAAGAAACCTGTTCAAGAGTTTTCGGACAGACTGGGAGGCTTCTATCAGTCTTGAACTTAAAAACTCAAGACCCCACACTCTATGAACTCAAAAACTTAAAAACTCACGAACTCAAAACTCCCCCTTACAGCTTGCCCAATATTTTATCCATTACCCAATTTGTCATCGTGGCGCTTTCGCCGTCGCAACTACACGTTGACTTTCCCAGCAGATGGTCTACCACTGCCTGGATAAGCGGTTGCTGCACGTATATCGGGTTTTCCACCGGAATTTCTTCCCTGCCTCTTTCCGTATGCAGTGCGATGGGGTCGTACGTAAATACAGAGAAACATATCATTCCCTTATTTCCTATAATCTCGATGCGGTCTTCGCGCGCCGATTCGTGGGCGACAAAACACCATGAACCGCTGCCCACCAGCCCGTTGTCAAACTGGAAACAGGCGCTTAGCGTATCCTCGGCGGGATAAAGTCCGCCCCGGTTGCTCTTGTAACCGCTGGCTTCGAGTATGCAGCCGAACATGTCCTGCAAGATATCTATCTGATGGGGAGCGAGGTCGTAAAAGTATCCGCCGCCGGCAATGTCGGGCTGCACGCGCCAAGGCAGGTTCTCTTTATTATAATCCAAGTCACGCGGAGGCTGTGCGAAGCGAATCTGTATGTTGATGATATTTCCTATCGCACCTTCGTCCACCAAGGATTTCACTTTTTGGAAGTAGGGGAGGTAGCGGCGATAGTAAGCGACGAAGCAGGGGACCCCGGTCTCTTGCGAAATGCGGTTGATGCGGCAGCACTCCTCATAGGTGACGGCCATCGGCTTTTCGATGTATACGGGCTTGCCGGCTTTCATGGCCATAATCGCGTAGGTGGCGTGGGAAGAAGGAGGCGTGGCGATGTATACGGCGTTCACGTCTTCATCGTCTATCAGTTCCTGCGCATCGTCATACCACTTGGCGATACCTCTTTCTTTGGCATAAGCCTTAGCTTTGGAACCGTCACGACTCATTACCGCCACTACTTCAGAATGTTCTATCTTCTGAAAGGCAGGGCCACTTTTGTATTTGGTCACTTCTCCGCAACCGATAAATCCCCATTTGATTTTTTTCTCGTTCATAATTGTAATGTGCTAATGTGCTAATGTGCTAATATGCTAATGTGCTAATGGGCTGAAGGGTATGATAAGGATGGAACACAGAGACACGGAGACACAGAGTTCTTGTTTTGAGTACTTTAGAGCCTCGGCGACACATGGAAAAACTCTGTGTCTCTGTGCCTCTGTGTTCAAATCCTTTATACCTCATCGAAGTCAAAGTCGTCCAGAAATTCCGGAGTGATGAATTCTTCCAGGGTGCGGCGGTCTTTCTTGGTAGGCCGTCCGGTTCCCTTTGCCCGGTCGATGAATCCGCTGACACGGCTCATTTCCAACAATTCGTATTGGTCGGGCGTGGTTACGTTTTCCATCATTTCGGCAACGAGTTTGGCGCCAACACGCTTTTCGATTGCTTGCAGCACTTTGAAAGAGTAGGTGATAGGGGGCTTGCGCACCTGTATCACATCTCCCGGTTTCACCATGCGGGCGGCTTTTGCCAAAGCGCCGTTGATGCTTACACGTCCTTTTTTGCAGGCTTCGGCGGCTATCGTACGGGTTTTGAATATCCGTACCGCCCACATCCATTTGTCTATTCTTGCTTCGCTCATTTCTTATTAAACTGATTCATTGTGATGTCGATACCTGCCAGGCAGAAACTCTTAATGATTTCTCCGGCGGTTTCCAGACGTTCGTCCATCGTTTTCAGGTCTTCATCGGTGAAGTGACCCAGCACGTAATCGATTTGTCCTCCGCGGGGGAAGTCGTTGCCGATGCCGAAACGCAGACGGGCGTAATTCTGTGTGCCCAGGGTGGCGGCTATGTGTTTCAGACCGTTGTGCCCGGCATCGCTTCCTTTGCCTTTCAGGCGCAGGGTGCCGAAGGGCAAGGCGAGGTCGTCCACCACTATCAACACTTTCTCCAACGGAATGTTTTCTTTCTGCATCCAGTAGCGCACGGCATTGCCGCTCAGGTTCATAAAGGTAGAGGGCTTTAGTAATAAGAGTTGCCTGCCCTTGACGGACATGGTGGCGGTGAAACCGTAACGGCCATCCTTGAAGGTGGCTCCGGCTGCCTTTGCCAATGCGTCCACTACCATGAAACCGATGTTATGACGGGTTTCGTGATACTCCGGTCCGATATTACCTAATCCTACAATTAAATATTTCATTTAAGTAAATGATTAATGTTGGCTTCTATTATTAATATTGACTTCTATTTATAATGTTGGCTTATACTATTGATATCAGCTTCTGTTATTTTATTTAAGTTTCGCAAGTTAAATTTTTCAATGGATATGGCTTCAGTTGACAAGGGAACAAGGCCGACAGCATATTTTTAGGACAGCTTTTATTTTTCCCCTATTAGGAAAAAATAATTCTCTAATAGGCAAACAATAAATCCTCACTTATCAAACAATTATCAACTTACGAAACTTAAGTCATATATACAATGATCTTGCCCTTACAGGGCGTATAGATGGGGGTGGGGACCTTTACCCGGGGTAACATCCTGGGTATCAATGTTATCCATGCGTTTGCGCCCTGTAAGGGCATAATCATATATACAACGATTTTGCCCTTACAGGGCGTATGGATGGGGGTGGGGACCTTTACCCGGGGTGTTACCCCGGGCTGACAGATATAAGGCTTTCAGCCTTAGGCTGCGCTGTCATGCCAAAGGAAGTATTAGCACGTCAGTACATCAACACATCCACACTAAGGCTTTCAGCCTTGGGCTGCACGGACACAAGTCTCTGTTACGCTGAACACAAGCCTCTGTTACATTGAATACAAGTCTCTGTTACACTGAGCATAAATCTTTGTCAAGGCAATAATTAGTGAGTGTTTTTCAGTATGCTATTCGCTGGTCTGCTCAGCACTTTTCTGCTTTAGTTGTTTGCTGTATTAATAATTATTTCTACATTTGTACCGGTATCCTTTCAAACATTGGAAGGAGCTTTTATTTTTGTATTGAGAACGGTTATTTATTGCGAATTTCATATAGAACCGCTAGTCTAACACGAATAGCAATAAGTGGCAGGTCTCACGCAACATTGTATATATAATTATGTTATATACGCAATTGGGCGTGGGACTATCCTCTTATGCTCGTGGAAGGTCTTAGCGGTACCCATATGAAAGTGTGATTGGATAGTTTCCCACGCTCTCTTTTTATATAAACCTTGCATCACTGGGAACTGATGTGACATATATCTTATATATTATGCTAAACACTGAAGACGGGAAGAAATTACTCCAAACGTTGAAGCAATATCGTGCTTTTCGTAGATGCTTTTTCTGGCTTAAAAAACATGAGCGTGATGAGGTCGTGAATATTATAGAAAATTTGGCTTATGGTCCGTTGTGGATGAAGAAGGAATTTATACAGCACGCCCGTCTGCATTATTGGCTTGCTCAACATTACGAAAGAGAAAGAGACCTTAAAAAAGCTAATGAGCAATACCGTCTGGCTCTGTATGGTGTGGAGAATGCCGGGCTTGATTTAAGTTTGCGCAGATGGGTGAAGGTGGAAGAAAATGGTAATGACTCTGATACTAAATTGGTTGATGGAGAGAAACTTGAGACTTTTATTACTCATGTTTTGAAGAACACCCGATAGAAATAGACTTTTCAGACAGAAAGACAAAGGGCATATTCTCTCATGATAACCCACCTCAATTGCAACACGTTTGCTTTCATATCTAGTTTTGTTTTAGGATTCCTTTTTGAATATGTTCTTTTGTCTTTTTGTCCGAAAGTCCTTCGTCTGTTTCCTCTTCCTTGCATCCCTCGCAGCAGATAGTCCTTACTCCAGCAGCATCTCCTTCAGTCGTGCCAGCGCCTTTTGGAGCTGTGCATCCACTGTCTTGACACTGATACCCAGTTCTTCCGCCACTTGCGCGTAGCTTTGTTTTTCTTCGCGGATGCGGATAAAGACCTCTCGACAGCGTTCGGGCAGGCGGTCTAAAGCCTTGACGTAGCGGGCGAACAGTTCCTCACTGATCAGTGTGTCTTCCGGAGAATCCGCCCGGTCCGTAGGTTCCGGCAGGGTGTCGTCGGAGGGGAAGGTGTGGCGGGACTCCTTTTCCAGGTAGTTCAGCGAGGCGTTCTTCACCAGGATGAAGCAATAATCTTCGATGCTGCGCACCTCCGTCAGCGTGGCGCGCTGCTGCCATAGGCGCATGAAGACGTCGAGCACAATCTCCTGCGCCCACTCTTCGTTCCGCGCATAGTAGTAGGCAATGCGGAAAAGGCGGTCGTAAGTCAGGTTGTAGAAGCTCTGGAAAGCCTGTTCCGAGCTTGTTTCCTGCATCTGGCGGAGATATCGTCTGACTTCCTGTTCGGTCATATCATGCTATTCCTTTATATACATTAAGTCGCTGATGATACCGTCCGAGACGAAGATACCCTCACGCGTCAGGCGCAGACGGCCGTCCTGCATCTCCAGCTTCCCGTCTTGCAGGTAGGGCTGCGCCATGTCCGTGCAGTATTGCCGCAGGACGGTTCCGTATTCCTTCTCCACTTCTTCCAGAGACAAGCCTTGGCGGGTGCGCAAGGAGGTCATGGCGCATTCGTTGTAGGCGGTGTCCGGGTCGCGCGGTTCGGTTTCGTAGAGGCGGTGGCCGTCTTCCAGGGCGCGGATGTACTCGTCAATCGAGGCGACGTTCCATTCGCGGGTGCGCCGGTCGAAGGAGTGCGCCGATGCGCCGCATCCCAGGTACGGGATGCCATTCCAATAAGACGTGTTGTGGCGGGAGTGCATTCCCGGACGGCAGAAGTTCGATATCTCGTAATGCTCGTAGCCGGCATCCGTCAGCGTGTCCATCAGGGTGGAGAAGAAGCGGACGCTGCTTTCTTCATCCACCTCGCGGATGCGGCGGGCTTGCAACAGTTCGTAAAGGCGCGTACCTTCTTCGTAGGTCAGGTGATAGGCGGAGATGTGCTCCATGTTCAGGGCGACGGCTTGTTGCAGGTCTTGTTTCCAGCGTTCGTCCGTTTCGCCCGGCAGGCCGTAGATGAGGTCGATGCTGATGTTGGCGAATCCGGCACGGCGGCAGCGGTCTACGGCCTCGATGGCTTGCGCGGCGTTGTGGCGGCGGTTCAGCAGTTTCAGGGTGGCGTCGTCAAAGGTCTGTATGCCCATGCTGATGCGGTTGAAGGGCAGGCGGCGCAGCATGGCGACGTAGGTTTCGGTCAGGTCGTCGGGATTGGCTTCGAGGGTGATTTCCTGGCAATGTTCCATTCCGTAGACGGTGCGGATGGTTTCGAATATCCGCAGGAAGTCCCCTTCGTCCAGTTGCGAGGGCGTTCCTCCGCCCAGGTAGATGGTTTCTATCGGTTCTCCGCGCAGGTACTCACGGCGCATTTCCAGCTCCCGGCACAGGGCGCGGACGTAGCGTTCCTTCAGTTCGCTGCGGGTGGTGGAGTAGAAATCGCAGTAGATGCACCGTGTTTTGCAAAAAGGGATATGGATGTAGATGCCTGCCATGAGATTGAGCAATTGATTCAGGTCGGCAAATATACGACTTTTTTCCGTAGTAACGATTAAAAAAGGACTTGGCGGTAGAGGGGGTGCCAAAACACATTATTTAAGATTGAACACGGAGACACAGAGGCACAGAAGTTTTGTTTTGAATACTTTAAAAAACTCTGTGTCTTTGTGACTCTGTGTTTAATTCACTTTTGACACATCCTAATACAATTGCTTTTATGAGAAGCCGAAAACATGCGGTAAAAAGGAAGAATGACGGATAAGTACTCCTTTTTGAATTATATGTATTCTCCCGATTGCCTTGAAAAGAGTACATTTGTCCCGGTGAAAAACATCTCCTTTGCAGGAACTAAAAAAACATACTATGCTTAAACTTCCATTCAACCTGCGCATCGCATGGACGCTTCTTGCCTGGTGCGCGACAATCGGCGGATATGCCCAGGACTACAAACTGGTGTGGAGCGACGAATTCGACCGCACGGGCAGACCGGACACGGCAGTCTGGAACTACGAAAACGGCTTTGCCCGCAACCGGGAAGACCAGTGGTATCAGTCCGACAATGCCTATTGCCGCGACGGCAAACTGATTATCGAAGCCCGGCGGGAGAAGACGCCCCGGCGCAATCCCCTCTACGAAGCCGGCAGCAAGGACTGGCGCCGTCAGCGTGAATACATCCGTTATACCTCCTCCTCATTGACCACCGCCGGGAAGAAAGAATTCCTGTACGGGCGCTTCGAGGTGCGTGCCAAGATTCCCGTAGGCGGCGGAGCCTGGCCTGCCATCTGGCTGCTGGGTAGCGGAATGGAGTGGCCTTCGTGCGGCGAAATCGACATGATGGAGTACTACCGCATCGGCGGTGTTCCTCATATCCTTGCCAATGCCTGTTGGGGTACCGACCGCCGTTATCAGGCGGAATGGAACAGCAAGAAGATACCTTTCACCCATTTCACCGGCCGCGACCCGCAGTGGGCAGAGCGTTTCCACCTCTGGCGGATGGACTGGGACGAGGAGTCCATCCGGCTCTACCTGGATGACGAACTGCTGAACGAGATTCCCTTGAGCCAGACGGTGAACGGCACGTGTGGCGGAGGCACCAATCCTTTCCGCCGCCCGCAGTACATCCTGCTGAATCTTGCCATCGGGGGTGACAACGGAGGACCCATCGACGACGGGGAAATGCCGATGCGCTATGAAATCGATTACGTACGCGTATATCAGAAATAACTCCTCGGAAACGGGAAATCAGCCCTCTCCGGGGTGCGAATGACTGATTTTTCATCCTTTTTGAAACATTTCATATCCTCCCGTTCCCTTGGGAAGGGATATCTTTGCAACAGTGAAAAACTACTTAAATACTATCATGAAAACAAGTAAATGCTTAGTGCTGCTATTGATGGCAGTTCTGTTGCTGCCGGCACAAGACCTGGCAGCCAAGAAAAAGAAAGAGAAGGAAATGACCGACCGCGAACTCTGGTGCGGCGTCTTGTATCAAATGGCAGCCCCGGTGCTCAGCAATATGAGCGAGGGGAAACTTCAGGAGAATATGCTGGTGGAACTAAGTCCCACCTGGGACGGACGCAACAAGGGCGTCACCTATATGGAGTGCTTCGGCCGTCTGATGGCGGGACTCGCTCCCTGGCTTTCCCTTCCCGACGACGACACCGCCGAAGGACAGCAGCGGAAGCAGCTCCGCGAATGGGCTTTGAAGAGCTATGCCCAGGCAGTGGATCCCGATAGTAAGGACTACCTGCTTTGGCGCAAGGAGGGACAGACGCTGGTGGATGCCGCCTACGTGGCAGAGAGCTTCCTCCGCGCATACGACGCCCTTTGGATGCCCCTGGACGAAGTGACGAAACAACGCTATATCGAGGAATTCACGCAACTGCGCCGCGTAGACCCGCCTTACACCAACTGGCTGCTGTTCTCCTCCACCGTAGAGTCTTTCCTGAGGAAAGCCGGTGCCAAGAGCGATACCTACCGCATCGTCTCCGCCCTGCGCAAGGTGGAAGAATGGTACGTGGGCGACGGGTTCTATTCCGACGGCCCGGGCTTCGCTTTCGACTACTATAATAGCTTCGTCCTGCATCCCATGTATGTAGAATGCCTCGAAGTGTTCACCAACGGCGGCAAGAACCGGGTGTGGAACGCTCCGGAGTGCAACTACCAGCGCGCCCAGAAGCGGATGCAACGCTACGGCATGATTCTGGAACGCTTCATCTCTCCCGAGGGGACGTTCCCCGTATACGGCCGGTCCATCACTTACCGTACAGGCACGCTTCAGCCCCTTGCCTTGTTGGCATGGAGGGGGTGGTTGCCCAAGGAACTTCCCAACGGACAGGTACGCGCCGCCATGACCTCCGTCATCCGCCGCATGTTCGGCGACAACCGCAACTTCAATGAGAAAGGATTCCTGACGCTGGGTTTCAACGGAAAGCAGCCCCGCATCTCCGACTGGTACACCAACAACGGCAGCCTCTACATGGCTTCGCTGGCTTTCCTGCCTCTGGGTCTGCCTGCCGACCATCCTTTCTGGACCGATGCGCCCCTGCCCTGGACGTCGAAGAAGGCATGGGAGGGCGAGGACTTCCCTAAAGACCATGCTTACTATGAATAGGATACATTGTGTTTTTATTGGTTTTCTCTTCCTCCTCGGGGGAATGAACGGAGAGGGGGCGATGCTTTGTGCTCAAGGCGTCGTCCCCGCCGCTCCGGCATCCCGCCTGGTAAAGGTAGGGGAGGGGTATAGCCAGACGTCGGTCAACACCGCCGTCTTTCGCAACAACTCGCTCGTGACACACGGCGACGAACAATACATCAGTTATTACGACGCCGACGGCTACCTGGTGCTGGGCAAGCGGAAACTCGGTTCGGACCAATGGACTCTGCACCGCACGCAGTACAAAGGAAACGTGAAGGATGCCCACAACATCATCAGCATGATGGTGGACGGTGACGGCTACCTGCATGTCTCCTTCGACCACCACGGCCACCCCTTGAACTATTGCCGCAGCCTTGCCCCCCGCTCGCTGGAGCTGGGAGAGAAGGAACCGATGACAGGCGTGGACGAGGGCAACGTGACCTATCCCGAGTTCTATCCTCTGGCAGGCGGAGATTTGCTGTTTGCCTACCGTTCCGGTTCTTCCGGTCGAGGCAATCTGGTGATGAACCGTTACAGCCTGAAAGACAAGAAGTGGAGCCGTGTGCAGGACGTGCTGATAGACGGCGAGGACGAGCGTAACGCCTACTGGCAACTGTACGTCGACGAGCGCGGCACCATCCATCTGTCGTGGGTGTGGCGCGAGACCTGGCATGTAGAGACCAATCACGACCTCTGCTATGCCCGCTCTTTCGACAACGGCGTCACCTGGTACAAGACCGACGGCACTCGCTACGAACTGCCCATCCGTCAGGGAAATGCCGAGTATGCCTGCCGCATCCCCCAGAACTCGGAACTGATTAACCAGACCAGCATGAGTGCGGATGCCGACGGCAACCCGTACATCGCTTCCTACTGGCGCGATGCCACGAGCGACGTCCCGCAGTACCGCATCGTCTGGCACGACGGACAGGCGTGGCACAGCCGGCAGGTGTCCCAACGCACTACCCCCTTCTCGCTGAAGGGCGGAGGCACCAAGATGATTCCCATCTCCCGCCCCCGCATCGTGGTGCAGAATGGAGAAATCTTCTACGTCTTCCGTGATGCGGAGCGTGGCAGCAAGGTCTCCCTGGCCCATGCCGCCAATGTGGCAACCGGCCGTTGGAGTATCACCGACCTCACCGACTTTCCTGTAGATGCCTGGGAACCATCCCACGACACCGAGCTGTGGAAACAGAAAAAGCAGCTCCACCTGTTTGTACAACAGTCCAAGCAGGGCGACGGTGAACGCACGGTGGAGTTTCCGCCGCAACCCATCCTCGTTCTTGAGGTTAGATGATAGTTGATAGTTGATAGTTGATAGGTGATAGATGATAGTTGATAGTTGATAGGTGATAGTTGAGAGTTCATAGTTGATAGATGAGGGTTAATGGATTTATTCAAGCTGACGACCCTCTATCATCTCTTAACTGTCAATTATAAACTGTCAATTATAAACTATCAATTATAAACTATCAATTATAAACTATCCACTATCACCTATCACCTATCATCTATCATCTATCATCTATCATCTATCATCTATCAACTATCCCCTATCAACTAATATCTCTCAACTATCACCTATCAACTATCAACTATTTAAGATGAAACTGAAAGCTTTAATCCTCCTCCTCTGTGCAGGCTTTGTTTCCTGCACCGACCGGCAACCGAAGCCGGATGATGTGATTGAGATTATCAATCGAGTGAATAACTATTGGCAGCAGGCGCACCCCGGACACGGGCGTTCCTTCTGGGACAATGCCGCCTACCACACCGGGAATATGGAAGCCTACTTCCTTACGGGCAACCGCGACTACTACGACTACTCCCACGCCTGGGCGGAGCACAACGAATGGAAAGGCGCTAAGAGCGACAATAAGGAAGAATGGAAATACAGCTACGGCGAAAGCGATGACTACGTCCTGTTCGGCGACTACCAGATTTGTTTCCAGACCTATGCCGACCTCTACACCGTAGAACCCGATTCGCAGAAGATAGCTCGTGCCCGCGAAGTGATGGAGTATCAGATGGGCACTGACAAGAACGACTATTGGTGGTGGGCCGACGGACTGTATATGGTGATGCCCGTCATGACCAAGATGCATAAGCTGACCGGCAACCCCCTCTACCTGGAAAAGCTGCATGAGTATTGGACTTATGCCAACAGCATCATGTATGACGATGAGGCGGGACTCTACTACCGCGACGCCAAGTACGTCTACCCCAAACACAAAAGCGTGAATGGCAAGAAAGACTTCTGGGCGCGTGGCGACGGCTGGGTGCTGGCAGCCTTGGCGAAAGTACTGAAAGACCTGCCCGAGACCGACTCCCACCGTCAAGAGTACCTCGACCGCTTCCGCACGATGGCGGCTTCTGTGGCTGCCTGCCAGCAACCGGACGGCTACTGGACGCGCAGTATGCTCGACCCCGAGCACGCTCCCGGCCCTGAAACCAGCGGAACCGCCTTCTTCACCTACGGCCTGCTGTGGGGCATGAACAACGGCGTGCTGGATAAGTCCGCCTACCGTCCCGTAGTAATGAAAGCCTGGAACTACCTGACCACCGTCGCCCTGCAACCCGACGGCCGCGTGGGTTACGTGCAACCCATCGGCGAGAAAGCCATCCCCGGCCAGGTGGTGGATGTGAACTCTACCTCCAACTTCGGAGTAGGCGCTTTCCTGCTGGCAAGCTGTGAAATGGTACGTTTTCTGCAGGCGGACTGACAGACATTGAAGCATATAGGGCGGGAGAGAATTGAACACGGAGACACAGAAGTACAGAGTATTTCTCAGGAATACTTAAAAAACTCTGTGTCTCCGTGCCTCCGTGTTCAGTCCTTCTTCCCCGCACTTTGACCGACCGGGACAAACCGATATGTTGTGTAACATATACACTTGTTTTGTTCCGTAACGGTAAAAGTGTTATTTTTACACCATCTAATTGATTTAATATAAAAAGGTTATGATTAAACGAATGGAAAACACCCCTCGCATTATCCTGTCGGTAATGCTGTTGACCTTATCCCTGCTCCCCGGCTATTCCCGCCAGGCAGCACCTCTGGAGAAAGACTACGTCGCCTACCTGTTTACCTACTTCACGGGAAACCACATCAGCCAGGAGGCGGTATGCTACGCCGTCAGTATGGACGGATACACCTATTGGGCGCTGAACGACAACAAACCGGTGATAGACTCCAAAGTGATAAGCTCCACCGGAGGCGTGCGCGACCCCCACATCCTTCGCGGTGAAGACGGAAAAACGTTCTACATGGTACTGACCGACATGGTGTCGGACAACGGATGGGACTCCAACCGTGCCATGGTCTTGCTGAAGTCCACCGACCTGGTGAACTGGTCGCATTCCGTCGTCAACATGCAGAAGCGCTATGCCGGACAGGAGAAGCTGAAGCGTGTATGGGCGCCGCAAACTATCTTCGACCCGCAAGCCGGCAAATACATGGTCTACTGGTCGATGAAGCACGGCGACGGCCCCGACATCATCTACTACGCCTATGCCAATGCCGACTTTACCGACCTGGAGGGCGAACCCCGCGTACTCTTTATGCCCCAAAACCGCAAGTCCTGTATCGACGGCGACATCGTCTACAAGGACGGCGTGTTCCACCTTTTCTATAAGACCGAAGGACACGGCAACGGCATCAAGGCAGCCACCACCCGCTCCCTTACCTCGGGCCAATGGACCGAAGAACCCGGCTACAAGCAGCAGACCACCGATGCCGTGGAGGGTGCAGGCACTTTCAAGCTGATAGGACAGGACAAGTACATCCTGATGTATGACGTATATATGAAAGGTAAGTACCAGTTTACGGAGACTACCGACCTGAAACATTTCAAGGTGATAGACGGCGAGGTGAAGATGAACTTCCATCCCCGTCACGGCACCATCATCCCTATTACCCGCGACGAACTGATGCGCATCACGCAGCGCTGGGGCAAGCCTGCCGAACTGGGCGCGCTCCCCAACAACCCCGTCTTGCCCGGTTTCCACGCCGACCCGGAGATTCTTTACTCCCGCCAGACCGGCAAATATTACATCTATTCCACCACCGACGGACAGCCGGGGTGGGGCGGATGGTATTTCACAGTCTACTCATCGGACGACCTGAAGACGTGGAAGTACGAAAACATCATGCTCGACCTGAAGTCCGACCAGGTGTCTTGGGCTAACGGCAACGCCTGGGCACCCTGCATCGAAGAGAAGCTGGTGAAAGGCAAGTACAAATATTACTTCTATTATAGCGGCAACCCCACCGCAGGCGGTGGCAAGCAGATAGGCGTCGCCGTGGCGGATTCCCCCACAGGCCCGTTCACCGACCTGGGACATCCCATCATCACCCAGTCTCCCACCGGCGGAGGACAGCAGATAGACGTGGACGTCTTTACCGACCCCGTTTCCGGAAAGAGCTACCTCTATTGGGGCAATGGCTACATGGCAGGCGCCGAGTTGAACAAAGATATGCTTTCCATCCGTCAGAAGACCGTCACCGTGATGACGCCGCAGGGAGGCACCTTGCAGGATTATGCCTATCGCGAAGCCCCCTACGTCTTCTATCGCAACGGGCTTTACTACTTCCTCTGGTCGGTGGACGATACCGGTTCGCCCAACTACCACGTGGCTTACGGCACGTCGAAATCACCCCTCGGTCCTATCGAAGTGGCAAAAGAACCGATTGTGCTGATACAGGATGCGTCAAAAGAGATATACGGCCCTGCCCATAACTCCGTCCTTCAAATTCCCGGTACGGATGAGTGGATTATCGTCTATCATCGTATCAATAAGTACTACCTCAAGGACAGCCCCGGCGTTCACCGCGAAGTTTGCATCGACCGGCTGGAGTTCAATGAGGACGGAACCATCAAGCGTGTGAGCCCCACGCTTTAATGTGCTAATGTGCTAATATGCTAATGTGCTAATGACCGTGCGGCATGATAGCGCAGCGGGAACATAGCGCAGCCCACGCATAGCGCAGCCCATGCATAGCGCAGCCCATTAGCACATTAGCACATTGGCACATTGGCACATTAGCACATTTTTCATTAGCACATTAAATATTATGAAACAATTGAAACTATTGCTGCTGTTACTGGCAGCAACCCTGCCCATCAAGGCGCAGGATGTGATAGTAAAAGGCCCTGACGGCAAGTTGCAAGTAACAGTCGCGTGCCTGCCGGACGGCAAGGCAGTCTACGCCGTGTCCTACGACGGCAAGCAGATACTGGAAAACTCCCCCTTGGGCATGAACACCAACCTGGGTGACTTCACACAAGGCCTGAAACTGACCCGGCACGAAACCGGCGCGGTGGATGAAACCTATTCCCTGAACCGCATCAAGACCTCGCAGGTGCACTACCGCGCCAACGAACTGAACTGCTTCTTCGACAACGCCCGGGGGCAGAAGATGCAGCTCACTTTCCGTGTGAGCGATAATGACGTAGCCTTCCGCTACACCCTGCCTCGCCAGGGAGAGACCGGCAGTGTCCGCATCCTGTCCGAAGCCACCGGCTTCCGCTTTCCGCACCACACCACCACCTTCCTCTGCCCGCAGAGCGACGCCATGATAGGCTGGAAGCGTACCAAGCCCAGTTATGAAGAAGAATACAACGCCGATGCGCCGATGAACCAACGTTCGCAATACGGCCACGGCTACACCTTCCCCTGTCTGTTCCGGGTGGGAGACGACGGCTGGGCGCTGGTCAGCGAGACGGGCGTAGATAGCCGTTACTGCGGTTCGCGCCTCAGTGACGCCACCGCCGGCCTCTACCGCCTTGCCTTCCCCATGCCCGAGGAGAACAACGGCAACGGCACCGTGGAACCCGCTTTCGCCCTGCCGGGCAGTACGCCCTGGCGCACAATCACCGTGGGCGCTACGCTGAAACCGATTGTAGAGACCACTGTACCCTGGGACGTGGTGCAGCCACGCTATGCCACCGAACACTCCTACCGCATGGGACGCGGCACCTGGAGCTGGATTCTGTGGCAGGATGGCAGCATCAACTATGACGACCAGGTGCGCTACATCGACCTGGCAGCCGATATGGGCTACGAATATGCCCTGATAGACAACTGGTGGGACAACAACATCGGCCGCGAGCGGATGGCACGCCTTGTGGAGTATGCCCGCGGCAAGGGTGTGGATTTGTTCCTGTGGTACAGTTCCAGTGGCTACTGGAACGACATCGAGCAAGGCCCTGTCAACCGCATGGACAACTCCATCGTGCGCAAGCAAGAGATGCGCTGGCTGCAAAGCCTGGGTGTGAAGGGCATCAAGGTCGATTTCTTCGGCGGCGACAAGCAGGAAACCATGCGCCTGTATGAAGAAATACTGAGCGATGCCGACGACCACGGACTGATGGTCATCTTCCACGGCTGCACACTGCCCCGCGGCTGGGAACGGATGTATCCCAACTACGTAGGCAGCGAGGCGGTATTGGCATCGGAGAACCTCATCTTCAACCAGCACTTCTGTGACCGTGAGGCGTTCAACGCCACCCTGCATCCCTTCATCCGCAATGCGGTGGGCAGCATGGAGTTCGGCGGCGTCTTCCTGAACAAGCGCATGAACAAGGGGAACGACGGGGGCAACGTGCGCCGCACCACCGACGTCTTCCAGTTGGCAACCGCCATACTTTTCCAGAACCCTATTCAGAACTTCGCCCTTGCTCCCAACAACCTGACGGATGCCCCGCAGGTGTGTCTGGACTTTATGAAGCAAGTGCCCACCACTTGGGATGAGACCCGCTTCATCGACGGCTATCCGGGTCGTTATATCGTCCTGGCACGCCGCCACGGCGATACTTGGTACGTCGCTGCCGCCAATGCTACGACAGAGCCGTTGAAGCTGAAGCTCAGCCTGCCGATGCTGCCGGCCGGTGAAATCGTTTCCGTCTATCAGGATGACAAGAAGTTGCAACCGCTGATGAAGGAGCAGAAAATCAAGTCCGACGGCACATTGCAGCTCACTGTCCTGCCTCTGGGAGGGGCGATACTGATGAAATGAGGAAACCTTCTCAGGAAACAATGTTCTGTATGGATTTTACAATCCTGCGGTTTGCTGATAGCCTCTTCTATCGCACTGATTGTCAGGTATATGTATTGAGGGTATCTCATATAACGACTGAGACAGCCTCACCTAACGACTGAGGTAGCCTCAGATAACGACTGAGATACCCTCGTATAACGACTGAGGTCAGCACCTTTTTTCTGTAAATAACTATTATTATAAGAATACCATGAAACAACTACTGAATTTACTGACTGTTTGCCTGTTACTGGCTTTTATCTCCCCGCTGCGGGCAGAGACGGCCAAAGTGACCAACGAACCCGATTCCGTCTACCTCTTTTCTTACTCCCACGCCGACGGCGGTGGCGGGCTGAAGCTCGCTTGGAGTCCCGACGGCAACCGCTGGTTCAGTCTGGCGGACGGAGCCTCCTTTGTCAATTCCGATTTCGGCCCGTGGGGGCGCATGAAGCGGATGTTCCGCCCCAACCTGATGCAGACCCGCGCCGACGGCCGCTGGCACTGCATCTGGGAACTTACCGACAGCGGCAAGTCCCTGGCATACGTGGACTCTCCCGATTTACTGCAATGGAAGGCGCAGAAGTACTTCGACCGCGCCGACCTGGACAAATACCAGCCCCGCGACGTCTATCCCACCGCCCCGAAGACGGTGGCGCTGGATGGCCGCGAACAGACCGGACGCGTGCAGCGCGTGGCATACGCCACCGTGCAGCAGATTATCACCTTCGCCAATCACCGGAAATACCGTCAGACCCTCCATGCCGAGCACACCGGGCAAGACCCCGTCCGCTTTGCCGGACTGAAGCCCGTGGAGGCGACCATCGAGGTGAACCCCTCAGCGGCGAAGCCCATTAGCCAGCACCTGATAGGCATCTTCTTCGAAGACATCAACTATGCCGCCGACGGCGGGCTGTATGCCGAGCTGGTGCAGAACCGCGACTTCGAATACTCTCCGAAGGACGGCTCACACCAGGGCTGGGACAACGGCTATGCCTGGACGGTGAGGGAAGGCGACAAAGGCTCGCCCGTCACGATAGCTACCGACCGCCCTCTGCACGAGAACAATCCCCACTATGCCGTGCTGGAAGTGAAGCAGCCCGGCGTCTCCTTGCAGAACGACGGCTTCGACGGCATCACCCTGAAGAAGGGAGAAAAGTACGACTTCTCCCTCTTTGCCCGCGTAGCGCCCGGCAGTAAGGGCGGCAAGGTGGAAGTCTGCCTGCTGGACCAGGACGGCCGCACAGTGGCCCGCTCCGCCGTGAAGGTCACCTCCGGCGACTGGAAGAAGCAGAAGACGGTGCTCACCGCCGATGCCGATGTGCGCGCCGCCGTGTTGTCGCTGCGGCCGCAATCGGCGGGAACCCTGCACCTCGACCTCATTTCCCTTTTCCCGCAAAACACCTTCCGCGGACATGAAAACGGTCTCCGTGCCGACCTGGCACAGGCGCTTGCCGACCTGCATCCCCGCTTCGTCCGTTTCCCGGGCGGGTGCGTGGCACATGGCGACGGCATCGACAATATCTACGACTGGAAAGGCTCTATCGGTCCGCTGGAGGCACGCAAGCCCCTGCGCAACCTCTGGGGCTACCATCAGACGCGCGGCCTGGGCTACTTTGAATACTTCCGCTTCTGCGAAGACATCGGTGCCGAGCCCGTTCCGGTGCTTGCCGCCGGCGTCCCCTGCCAGAACTCGGGCAACGGCACGCACTATGCCGACCACTGTCCCGCCGGTTGCAACGCCGAACTGATGCGCCACGGCCAGCAAGGCGGCATACCGATGGAGGACATGCCCGCCTATATCCAGGACATCCTGGACCTGATAGAATACGCCAACGGCGATGCACGCAAGACCACCTGGGGGCGCAAGCGCGCCGAGGCAGGCCATCCCAAACCCTTCAACCTGAAGTATATCGGCATCGGCAATGAGGACATGATAACCGAGGTGTTCGAGGAGCGCTTCGCCATGATATACAAGGCTGTCCGCGAGAAGCACCCCGAAATCACCGTCATCGGCACCGTGGGTCCCTTCTACGAGGGCACCGACTACACCGAGGGCTGGCGTCTTGCCACCGAGCTGGGCGTGCCGATGGTGGACGAGCATTACTATGTGGATCCGGGCTGGATGATTCACAATCAGGACTATTACGACCGCTACGACCGCACGAAGTCCAAAGTCTACCTCGGCGAATACGCCGCCCACCTGCCCGGACGTCCGAACAATGTGGAGACCGCCCTTGCCGAAGCCCTCTACCTGACTGCCGTGGAGCGCAACGCCGATGTGGTGACCATGACCTCTTACGCCCCGCTGCTGGCAAAGGAAGGACATACGCAGTGGAATCCCGACCTGATATACTTCAATAACGAAGAGGTGAAACCCACCGTGGGTTACTATACCCAGCAGATGTACGGCCGCAACGCCGGTACGCACTACCTGCCTTCCGGCGTCACGCTGAGCAATACGCAGGATGCCGTGAAGAAGCGCATCGGCGTCTCCGTGGTGAAAGACGAGGCGAAGGGCGACTACATCGTGAAACTGGTGAACATGCTTCCCGTGGAGGTAAACTCCAAAGTGAACCTGCAAGGCATCTCCCTGGTCAATCCCACAGCCACCAGGACGCTGCTGACGGGGAATCCCAAGGATAAGGGCGCACGTCCCGCCACCTCCGCTTTCGAGGTGGGGAAAGACGGCTTCTCGTATACCCTGCCGGGCTATTCGTTTACCGTGATACGGATTCATGAGGCGTCCGACGCGAAGTGAGGTCTATCTCCCGGTTTATTATAACACCTTATATTATTATCATGAAACGAATCCTATCCATCGCCGTCCTGTGTCTCTCGTTCCTGTCGGTTGCCGCCTCTCCCCGGAAGCAGCTATTCAACGACCATTGGCTTTTCACCCTCGGTGACGTGCCTGAGGCACAGGCCGAAGACTTCGACAGCAAAGAATGGCGGCAACTCACCCTTCCTCACGACTGGAGCATCGAGGGCCGCTTCGACAAGGATGCCCCTGCCGGAAACGACGGCGGCTATCTGCCTGCGGGCATCGGCTGGTACCGCAAAACCTTCGAACTGCCTGCCGATGCCGGGGGGAAGAAATGGCAGCTCTATTTCGAAGGCATCTACATGAATTCCGACGTCTACATCAACGGACAGCGGGCGGGCGGAAGGCCCTACGGCTATTCGTCGTTCTTCGTAGACATCACTCCTTACGTCCGTGCGGGCAAGAATACCGTGGCGGTGCGGGTGGACAACTCGATGCAGAAGAATTGCAGATGGTACTCCGGTTCGGGCATCTACCGCAACGCATGGCTTGTGCAGACGGAACGGGTGCACGTGGACAACTGGGGCGTGCAGATTACCACCCCCGACCTGAATACCGCCGTCGTGAAGACTACTCTGCGGAACGAGACGGAACAGCCGCGTACCCTGACGGTCACCACCAAAATCGACGGTGTGTCCGCCATCGGCACCTACCGTGTGGAAGCGGGTGACCGGCCGCTCGTGGCAGAGCAGACGCTCACACTGCCCGATGCCAAAGCCTGGTCGCCCGACGCCCCCAACCTCTACACGGCTTGCATCACCGTGGCGGAGCAGGGACAGACCGTGGACCGGGTGGAGGAGGCTTTCGGCTTCCGCACCGTAGCCTATTCCGCCGAGAAAGGATTCTTACTGAACGGCAAGCCGTTGCTGCTGAACGGCGGTTGCGTGCACCACGACAACGGCATTCTGGGCGCTGCCGCCTACGACCGTGCCGAACGCTACCGGGTGGAACTGCTGAAAAGCGCCGGCTTCAATGCCCTGCGCACCTCACATAATCTGCCTTCGGAGGCTTTCCTCCGTGCTTGCGATGAGGTGGGGTTGCTGGTCATAGACGAAGCCTTTGACGGCTGGCGCGAGCAGAAGAACGCGCACGATTACCACAAGCTGTTCGATGAATGGTGGCAGCAGGACATCGAGGCGATGGTGTGCCGCGATCGCAACCACCCCTCCGTCTTCTGTTGGAGCATCGGCAATGAGGTCATCGAGCGCAAGAAACTGGAGGTGGTGACCACGGCGCATAAGCTGGCGGCGCTGTGCCGTAAGCTCGACCCTACACGTCCCGTCACCTCCGCCCTGGCTTCCTGGGACTCCGACTGGGAGATATACGACCCTTTGGCAGCCGAACACGATATTGTAGGCTATAACTACATGATACATAAGTCCGAAAGCGACCACGAGCGTGTCCCCGCCCGGGTGATGATGCAGACCGAATCTTATCCCAACGATGCCTGGAAGAACTTCCGCAAGGCGAAAGACCACTCCTATATCATCGGCGATTTCGTCTGGACGGCGATGGACTACATCGGCGAGTCGGGCATCGGCCGTTGGTACTATGAAGGCGATGTGGAGGGCGAGCACTATCACCGTCCGCTCTATCCCTGGCACGCTGCCTACTGCGGCGACATCGACCTCACCGGCCTGCGCAAGCCCGTCAGTCACTACCGCTCCATGCTGTGGAACGACGAGGGCGAGCATCTCTTTATCGCCGTCAGGGAGCCGGATGGCTATCACGGGAAGATAAAGACCACCCTCTGGGGCACTTGGCCCACATTTGAGAGCTGGAACTGGCCGGGTCACGAAGGGAAGTCCATCGACGTGGAGGTCTATTCGCACTATCCCGTCGTACGCCTCTACCTGGGCGACCGCCTGATAGGGGAGAAGACGACCGCCGAGATGAAAGCCGTCTTCACCTTGCCCTATGCGCCCGGCATCCTGCGGGCGGAAGGCATCCGTGACGGGCAGACGGCGGAAACCAAAACCTTGAAAACTGCTGGAATCCCCGTCGGCATTCGTCTGACGGCGGACCGGACTTCGATAACTGCCGATGGACAAGACCTTTCCTTTATTCTCATCGAGGCGGTGGATGCCGAAGGCCATCCAGTGCCCGTGGCGGATAACCGCCTGTCGGTGAAGGTCAGCGGTGCCGCCACCCTGCTTGCGCTGGGCAATGCCGATATCAAGGATGAAGACCCCTACACGGACGCTGTGCATCGCCTGTGGAAAGGCCGTGCCCTTGTCGTAGTGCGCAACAACGGCAAGCGCGGCAAGGTCACTGTGCAGGTGAAAGCCGAAGGCATGAAAGGAGGAACGACGACGATTAGAAGTCATTGAGGTTTCAACTCATTAACTCAAGAACTTAAGAACTTAAAAACTTACATACTGCAACGCCATGAAAAGAGCATTAACCATCGCCCTCGCCGCCACCGTAGCGGCTGGGATTTATGCGCAGAAGCAAACATCTGCGATTCATTCGGGCTACCCCATCGACCCGGTGCCTTTCACCTCCGTGCGGGTGACCGACAACTTCTGGGGGCAACGCCTCCGGGCAAGCCGTGAAGTAACCATTCCGCTCGCCTTCAGCAAGTGCGAGGAGACGGGACGTTATGAAAACTTCGTCAAAGCCGCCCATCCCAGTGACGACTACAAAGTGGAAGGCTTCTCCTTTGACGATACCGACGTCTACAAGACCATTGAAGGCGCCAGCTACTCTCTGCTGACTTATCCCGACAAGAAGCTGGTGAAGTATATCGACAGCGTACTGGTCATCGTTGCCGGTGCGCAGGAACCGGACGGCTACCTCTATACCGCCCGCACCATGAATCCCAAGCATCCCCACAACTGGGCGGGCAAGGAACGCTGGGTGGCGGTGGAGAACCTCAGCCATGAGTTCTACAACTTGGGTCACATGGTAGAGGGCGCCGTAGCCCACTATCAGGCCACCGGCAAGCGGAACTTCCTGGACATCGCCATCCGCTATGCCGACTGCGTATGCCGCAACATCGGCGACGGTGCCGACCAGAAGCGCCTTGTGCCCGGCCATCAGATTGCCGAAATGGCGCTTGTCCGCCTCTATACGGTGACAGGCGACCGCAAATACCTGGACCAGGCCAAGTTCTTCCTCGACGCCCGTGGCACGACGAGCCGCAAGGATGCATACAGCCAGGCACATAAGCCGGTGCTGGAGCAGGACGAGGCGGTGGGACACGCCGTGCGCGCCACCTATATGTATGCCGGCATGGCGGATGTAGCCGCCATTACGGGAGACAGTGCCTATATCAAGGCTATCGACAAGATTTGGGACAATATCGTCAATAAGAAGATATACATCACCGGCGGCATCGGCGCCCGTCATGCGGGCGAGGCATTCGGCGACAATTACGAGCTGCCCAACCTCTCCGCTTACAACGAGACCTGCGCCGCCATCGGGAATGTCTACGTCAACTACCGCCTGTTCCTGCTGCACGGCGATGCCAAGTACTTCGACGTGCTGGAGCGCACGCTCTACAACGGACTCATCTCGGGCGTATCGCTCGACGGCGGTTCTTTCTTCTATCCCAATCCGCTGGCGTCGGACGGAGGCTACAGCCGCAAGCCGTGGTTCGGCTGCGCTTGCTGTCCCAGCAACATCAGCCGCTTCATCCCCTCGTTGCCGGGATATGTCTATGCGGTGAAGGACGACCGGGTGTACGTCAACCTCTTCCTGTCCAACCGTGCCGAGTTGAAGGTGAACAAGAAGAACATCACGCTGGAGCAGGAAACCTCCTATCCCTGGGACGGCGATATCCGCCTGACGGTGGCGAAGGGTGGCGGTGACTTCACGATGAACCTGCGTATTCCCGGCTGGGTGCGTAACAGCGTCCTGCCCGGCGACCTCTACGCTTATGCCGACGGTCAGAAGCCCACGTACCGCGTGTCTGTCAATGGCAATGAGGTGCAGGGCGACCTTGTCAACGGCTACCTCGGCATTTCCCGCCGATGGAAGAAAGGCGACGTCGTGGAAGTGCACTTCGACATGCTGCCCCGCGTGGTGAAAGCCAATGAGAAGGTGGTTGCCGACCGTGGCCGTGTGGCGATAGAGCGTGGTCCGATAGTATATTGTGCCGAGTGGCCGGACAATGATTTCAATATCCATACCGTCCTGCTGAACCGGAAGCCCGAACTTCAGGTGGTGCAGCAGCCCGACTTGCTCTATGGCGTCCGCACCATCCGGACGGATGCCCAGGCGCTGAGCTACAATGCGGCAGGCAAGCTGGCGGTGAAGGATGTCAAGTTGACGCTGATTCCCTATTACGCCTGGGCACACCGGGGCGAGGGCAATATGGCGGTCTGGCTGCCGATGGAGGTCGGCGCCGCCACCGCTCAGCCGCTGAAAGGGGAGAAACAGGAGGATAACGGATTCTTCAAGTAAGAGGTGGCGGATAAGGAGGACTTCGGGTGCAAAAGAATGAATTATAGTCCCTTTTTGAACGATAATTCTTCTTCCGCCTATCTTCTTCTGCCTATCTTTGCGGCGGTGTATCGGGGGAATGGGTGGCTCTGTGCCGCTTGTCCCCCCGGCGACCGTGACCTTAAGATTGTGAAACTTAAATAAACTACAGTAACCATGAAGAAACAACTCCTTACCGGACTGTTTGCAGCCCTTGCCCTGACGGCGGGCGCCCAGTCCTTCAACGAGTGGCGTAACCCCGAAGTGAACGCCGTGAACCGTGCCCCGATGCATACCAATTATTTTGCATACGAGTCGGCGGACGCCGCCGCAGGCACGAAAGAGCAATCATCCAACTTTATGACCCTGAATGGTACCTGGAAATTCCACTGGGTGAAGGATGCCGACGCCCGTCCGACGGACTTCTGGAAAGTGGGCTTCAACGATAAGGGCTGGAACGACATGCCCGTTCCCGGTGTTTGGGAACTCAACGGCTATGGCTCTCCCATCTATGTAAATACCGGATATCCCTGGCGCAACCAGTTCCGGAGCAATCCGCCGCAAGTGCCGGCTGCCAACAATCATGTAGGCTCTTATCGCCGTGAAGTCGTAATTCCCGCCGGATGGAAAGGGAAGGATGTTATCGCCCATTTCGGTTCGGTAACCTCTAATATCTATCTGTGGGTGAACGGCAAGTATGTGGGTTATAGCGAAGACAGCAAACTGGAAGCCGAATTCGACCTTACTCCTTACCTGAAACCCGGACAGAAGAATCTGATAGCCTTCCAGGTGTTCCGCTGGTGCGACGGCACGTATCTGGAAGACCAGGACTTCTTCCGTTACAGCGGCGTGGGACGTGACTGCTACCTCTATGCCCGCGATAAGAAGCGCATCGAGGACATCCGCGTGACTCCCGACCTGGATGCGGACTACAAGAACGGTTCGCTGAACGTGGCGCTGAAGCTGAAAGGCAACGGTAACGTCGACCTGGAACTGCTGGATGCTGCCGGCAAACAGGTGGCTTCGGCAACCGCCCGCAATGGCGCCGCCGTGCAGATGAGCGTAGAGAATCCCCGCAAATGGACGGCGGAGACTCCTTATCTCTATACCCTGCGCGCCCGCTTGCAGGGAAGCAACGAGGTAATCCCCGTCAAAGTGGGCTTCCGCAAGATAGAACTGAAAGGCAACCAAATCATGGTCAACGGTCAGCCGGTGCTCTTCAAAGGCGCTAACCGTCATGAAATAGACCCGGATGGCGGCTACGTCATTTCCCGTGAACGCATGATACAGGATATCCGCTTGATGAAACAGTTCAACCTGAATGCCGTGCGCACCTGCCATTATCCCGATAACAACCTCTGGTATGACCTGTGCGACGAATACGGTATCTATGTAGTGGCGGAAGCTAATATTGAATCCCACGGAATGGGCTACGGCAAAGAGACTCTGGCAAAACGTGACGATTACCGCAAGGCGCACCTGGAGCGCAACCAGCGCAATGTGCAACGCAGCTTCAACCATCCCAGTATCATCTTCTGGTCGCTGGGCAACGAAGCGGGCTATGGTCCCAACTTCGAGGCTGCATACGATTGGGTGAAGGCAGAGGACCCGAGCCGCGCCGTGCAGTACGAACAGGCGGGCAAGACCGGCAAGACGGACATCTACTGTCCGATGTATTACGGCTATTACCACTCTGAGAAGTATTGCCAGGACGACTCGATGACGAAGCCCCTGATACAGTGCGAGTACGCCCATGCCATGGGTAATTCGATGGGTGGCTTCAAAGAGTACTGGGACTTGGTGCGCAAATATCCGAAGTACCAGGGCGGTTTCATTTGGGACTTTGTAGACCAGGCGGTACGCTGGACGGGAAAGAACGGCAAGATGATTTATGCCTATGGCGGAGACTTCAACCGTTTTGATGCCAGTGACGGCAATTTCTGTGTGAACGGTCTGGTAAGTCCCGACCGTGTGCCCAATCCTCACATGTATGAAGTCGGCCGTATCTATCAGAATATCTGGACGACACTGGGCGGGAAGGCTTCCAATGACATCGAACTGAACGTGTTTAACGAGAACTTCTTCCGTGACCTTTCCGACTATTACTTGGAATGGCAGGTATTGAAGGGCGGAAAGGTAATCCGTTCGGGACGTGTGGAAGACCTGAAGGTCGCTCCGCAGCAGACGGCAAAGGTGAAACTGAACGTGGGCAAGACGTGCAACTGCACGGAATGGTTGCTCAATGTTTCCTATAAGTTGAAGAACAGTGAAGGACTGCTTCCCGCCGGTTATGCCGTAGCAAAAGAGCAGTTGACCCTGAACCCCTACAAAGCTCCTTCTATGGAACTGGCGAACTGCGAGCAGAGCAATATCCCGGTAGAAGCTCCCGCTGTACAGGAAAACGACTGGACGTACCTCATCGTCTCCGGCAATGCTTTCCGTGCCGAGATAAACAAGCACAACGGCTACCTGACGAAATACGAAGTGAACGGCAGTGACCTGATTAAGTCGGGCGAAGCCCTGAAACCTAACTTCTGGCGTGCTCCCGTAGACAATGACTACGGCGCTAACCTGCAACGCAAATACATCGCCTGGAAGAACCCGGAAATGAAGCTGACCTCTTTCAACCACCGTACCGAGAACAACCAGGTGATCGTTGAAGCCGCCTACGACCTTCCGTCCGTTTCGTCCAAACTGAACCTGACGTATGTCATCAACAATGCCGGCGCTATCAAGGTTACCCAGAAGCTGACTGCCGACAAGAACGCGAAAGTATCGAACCTGTTCCGCTTCGGTATGCAGATGCCCATGCCCCGCAGTTTCGAAACCATCGAATATTATGGCCGCGGCCCGGTAGAGAACTACATCGACCGTAACCATTGCGCCGACTTAGGCATCTATCGCCAAAGCGTAAAAGACCAGTTCTATCCCTATATCCGTCCGCAGGAGAATGGTACGAAGACCGATATCCGTTGGTGGAAAGTGCTGAACCAGTCTGGTGACGGTATCCGGATTGTTGCCGATGCTCCCTTCTCCGCTTCCGCCCTGCACTATACGGTAGAGTCTCTGGACGAAGGCTGGAACAAGCAACAGGGACATTCGCCTGAAGTTGCCGAAGCCGACCTTACCAATCTTTGCATAGACAAGGTTCAGGCTGGACTGGGCTGTGAAGACAGTTGGGGTCGCATTGCCCGTCCCGAATACCTTGTGCCTTATGGTGACTATGAGTTTACGTTTATCCTTTCTCCCGTACGTCACAGTGTGGGAGAATAAACACGGGACGATGAGAAAGAATCTGTTGTTAATAGTTTGTTTGTTGTGCTCCTGCCTGGCAGGGGCACAACAAAAAGTATCTGGACGCTTCCGTATGGATATTCCCTTGGATTCCATCCGCCTGAGCGACCCTTGCATCCTTGCCGACAAGGGAACCGGCATGTACTACATGACAGGCACCGGCGGCCTCCTCTGGAAAAGCCGTGACCTGGCACGATGGGAAGGCCCGTATCGTGTGGCGGAAACCGATCTGGACTCCTGGATGGGGCCGAAGCCCGAAATCTGGGCGGCGGAGTTGCACGCGTATAAAGGCAAGTACTATTACTTTGCCACTTTTACCAACAATGCTATCCGCATCGATTCGGTGAAAGGCAACGTCATTCCCCGCCGTGCCAGCCACATCCTGGTGAGCAACCATCCCGGTGGTCCCTACAAGCCGATGAAAGAGCCTGTTTATCTTCCGGAGAACATGCCCACACTGGACGGCACCTTCTGGGTGGATACCGACGGCAAGCCCTATATGGTGTATTGCCACGAATGGTTGCAGAACTGGAACGGTACGGTGGAGAAGATTGAACTGAAGCCCGACCTGAGCGGTTCCATAGGCAAAGGAAAGATTATGTTCCGCGCCAGCGACTCCCCTTGGAGCCGTGAGCGGATGGGAGATAAGGTGTTGCCCAACCGGGTGACGGACGGTCCCTGGTTGTTCCGCACCGCTACCGGTCGTTTGGGTATCCTGTGGACCAGTTGGATTTTCCAGACCTACACGCAAGGAGTGGCCTATTCGGAAAGCGGTACGCTGGACGGGCCGTGGATACAGGAGAAAGAACCCATCACTCCGCCCGATTACGGTCATGGCATGTTGTTCCGCACCTTGGACGGCAAGTGGATGATGTCCGTTCACAGCCACAAGGTAGTCAATGGAAGGACCATCCGCATCCCTCACCTGTTCGAAGTCGATTTATCGGGTGATAAGCTGGTGTTGAAGGGAGGCTGATTCCTCTCGTGACAAACACATTGTGTCGGTTTTGATGGACACATAAGGGGGCGTTTTGCCCCCTCTCTCTTACTTATTAGTATGCAGCTTCACATACTCTGAAGGCGTCACTCCGAACTCGTTCTTGAAGCATTGCCGGAAATAAGCCACACTACTGAACCCTGTCATGTAGGAGATTTCCGATATGGAATACCTTCCGGAGAGCAGTAACTTTACTCCGCTCCTCATTTTTACCTTACGGATGAACTCGTTGGCAGACATATCCGCCACTCCCTTAATTTTCCGGTAGAGGGTGGAATGGCTCATGCACATCTTGTCTGCAATAAAGGCGATGTCCATCTTCTCCATTTCTAGATTATCTTCGATGATTTGCGTAATCCGTTGCAGGAATTCGTTGTCCAGCGGATTCAATGAGTCGGTTTCTTCGGCGGTAGGTTCCGAAGAAGGCATTACGGACGTCAATCGTGCCGCTAACTTCTTGCGCGCTTCCAGCAGATTGTTGATGCGGCTGTGCAATAACTTGGCACTGAAAGGCTTGGTCAGGTAAGAATCGGCGCCGGCCGTATAACCCTCTTCCTTATCATGCAGGGAATCCTTGGCGGTGAGCAGGATAACGGGTATGTGACTGGTTCGTATATCATCCTTCACCCGCCGGCAGAGTTGAATACCATCCATAACCGGCATCATAATGTCGCTGACGATAATGCTCGGAATGCGCTCCTGTGCTATTTCCCATCCTTGGCTACCGTCTTCGGCGGTCAGGATATCGAAGTCGTAACCCAGTGACTGGCGGATGTATTCGCGTATGTCCAGATTATCTTCTACGATAAGCAACAGCGGTCGGGCGTCTTCGGGTTGTTCTTCGGCTCCCTGTTCTGCTTCCGGCAACAGGTTTCCGGAGGCAGACTCCGCTTCTTTGCCGGAGGGATGTATATCGGTGTGCAAGGCATTAGGGTATGTGTTCTCCGTCAGCAGGCGTAGCCGGAAGGTGGTGCCTGCTTCCAATTGGCTGCTGACGTCCAAAGTCGCTTCATGCAGGTCGGCCAATCCTTTTACCAAGGCGAGCCCGATACCCGAGCCGGAAGCCTGGTATTTACTGTTGGCCTGATAGTAGCGTTCGAAGATGTGCGGCAGGGCTTCCGGAGCTATACCATGTCCCGTATCGCTGACAGTTATCTCGGTGTACTTCACACCGCCTTCTTCGATGGAGTTCAGTGCCAGCGTGATGTCACCTTCCGAGGTGTATTTGGAGGCATTGGATAAGAGATTGTCCAAGATTGTTGTCAGCATGTCTGCATCGTAGAACAGGCATGTTTCCTCGGTATCGATGCGGACATGGAAGTTGACTTTGGGGTTGCGGTTCAGCTCTTTGTAGCGTAACCCTATTTCTTGTATCAACTCCGAAAGATTACCTCGCGCCACGGATAGTTTCCGGTTCTGCGTCTCTGTCTTGCGGAACTCCAGGATGCCGTTTATCAGGTTCAGCAGCCGGGCGGCACTGTCGTGGATGATGCTGATTTTGTTGGCGTGCCGGGGCGAAAGACTGCTGTCGCTCAGCAAGTCCTCCAGCGGTCCAAGTATCAGGGTGAGCGGGGTGCGCAGCTCGTGGGTGATGTTGGTATAGAAACGCAGGCGTTCGTCGTTCAACTCCTGTTTGTTCTGGCTGTTTTTTCGTTCTACTTCTAAGCTGCTTTCCAGGTCTAATTTTCGTTTGTAGAAGGTGATTACAATATAGATAAAGATGGCTGCAATGAGAAAATAGAGCAATTGCGCATACCATGCCAACCAGAAAGGCGGATGGATTGCGATGGGCAACGTGGCTATTTTTTCCTCCCATTCCTGATTGCGCAGGCGGGTTCGTACCTTGAAGTTGTATTTACCCGGAGGGATGTTACGGAAGGTGACCTGATTCTCCCCCTGCGTATTATACCACACATCTTCCAACCCTTCCATCATATAGGCGAATTCCACTTGCGGGCTTTGCGTGTAGTCCAGCACGTTGAACGATATCTTGAAAGTATTCTCGCTGTGGGGCAACTCGATTTTGCCGGATGCCAAAGGCAGCGATATTTCCACATCCTTGCTTTCCGTCTGTTTGCTGTAAACGAAAAAGCGGGTGATGGTGACGGGAGATACGATTTGTACGGCCGACAATGCCGAGGGATCGAAATGGCACGTACCGTTTTGTGAGCCGAAGAATAGCGTACCGTCGTTATTCAATGCGGCAGCACCGTCCATAAAGTCCCCCATGGGGATGCCATCCCGATGGTCGTAGTTATAGAATGTCTTTTGGCTTTCGTTCAGTCGCGAAATACCTCCGTTGGTGCTAAGCCAGATATTTCCGTCCCGGTCTTCGCAAATGGCACGAACCTGAGTGTTTTTTAATCCTTCCGCATTGCCGAAAGCAAGGTAAGTTTCCGGTGCTGTCACGTCGGGGAAGACAATCGCTCCTTCGCGTGTAGCTGCCCAGAGGCGTCCTTGCGAATCTACGGTGATGGAGTTTACCGCATTGGATGGGAATCGGTTGTCTCTCTGGTGGTTTAGCAATAACTTGCCTTGGGAGTCGAAAATGTAGATGCCCTTGCCGAAAGTGCCTACCCATAGTTTGCCTTGTGGGTCGCGGTAGATACCATGTACTATACGGTCGTCCAATTGTTCGTTCAGCAGTGTCTCATCATTCAGTTTGCCGTTCCGGTATGTGTATAGTCCGTTGCGCGAACCAATCCATAGTTTGCCGTCCCGTTCCTCATAGAAGCACCGGATGTCCGAAAGTTGTGTTTCGTCTTTGCCGATAGAAGTGAATTTTCTTTTGTCCGGTTCATAATAGTATAGCCCGGATTCCCAGGTTCCTATCCAGATTCTTCCTGAATTGTCCTCATGGAGCGCCCTGATAAAGGCGCGGGGATGAGATATCGAGGTAGGTAGCGGAATGATTTGTATCTTTTCTCCTTTTTTGCAAAGCACGAGTTCACTTTCTCCGCCCATCCACAATTGTTTGTTGTGGTCCAGGCAAAGACTCCAGACCTGCTTGTAACGTAGTTTACCTTGTTTTTCGGTGGTGTAGTGCAAGGTCTTGAATATGCTCGACTCATAACTGATAAAATCCAATCCGTCCCGATAATTGCCAATCCAGATGTTGCCGAAAGAATCTTGCAATATCCGGCGTACGTAGGAGCCTGTGAGTCCGTATTCGTCATTGGTCACGGTGATGTTCTGAAAACGTATGTTATGGGCATCGGTAAACGTATTGCTTTGCATGTTCAGTATGCTGATGCCCCCCATGCTTGTGGCAAACCAGATATCACCGTTCTTCATCTGTTTGATATCCATCACCGTACCCGGAAGCAGCGAATACGGGTCTTCATTTTTGTGCCGGAAGACGGTGAACTGTTCGGTTTGCGGATTAAAAAGGGCGGCTCCCTGGTTTGTCCCTACCCATACATTCTTATTATGGTCTATACAGATGGAGTAAACTTCATCGCCGGGAATGCTGTGTGGATTGTCCGGCTGATGACGGTAGTTGCGGCAGGTTTTCTTCTTCAGGTCGATGATGCTGAGGCCGTCCAGTACATGTCCCACATACAGGTTACCTTGTGCGTCGTCCATGGCTGTCCAATATTTGTGGGGAAGTCCTTTCACCGTATTCCAGTCATAAGTGGTGAATTCTTTTTTCCGTGTGTCGTAATGTTGGATACCCATATGGTAATGGGTAATCCAGATGCCGCCGTCGGATGCCAAAGCGAGATAAGGTATATCGTTGCTGGATAATGCATCTCCATTCTCCAGTCTCAGTTCGGTTATTTCTTCTGTTGCATAGTCGAAACAGCAAATGCCGTCCCGCTGTGTTCCTATCCATATTTTGTCGGTTTCCGGGTCGGCCAATACGGCATTGAGCTCATTGCTACTTAGTCCTGAGTTGCTTTTATTATAAATGATGAATTCTTGTCCGTCGAAGCGGTTCAGACCGGATTCGGTGGCTATCCATATATATCCTTTTCTGTCTTGTGCCAGACTGACCACATAATTATTGGACAAGCCATTCTCTACCCCGAAATGATGGATGCGGTACGGTTGAGCAGTCGTGTTGGCAAGCAGTGTTAATACGTTGAGAAACCAGATTACGGAGATTGTGCTGATATGTTTCATAGTCCACCTTTTTGTTTCTTACAAAACAAGTGCATTTCGCCGGATGAGGTAGATTGAAAATTCGGCAGAATACTACTAAAAACTCGTCATGAGAGGATAGATGGACGGGAATGCTCTTTCTTTGAACGATATTCTATCTTTAGTGCTGAATTTCTGTTCCCCCTCCCTTTCTTATAATTCTTATGTTTGCGCCGGAAAGAAAAACACTAATTAATCCTGTAAGACGTATGAGAACATAGAATGAACCTTATTCCCGCAAAAGTATAAAGACTGCTTTTGCATCCTTTTCTAAAGAGAAGTTTTATCAATAACCTTATTTACTAACAAAACAAAGAAAAACAATGAATCCAATTTTGTTTAAGAAGAATCGAAAGGCACTCGCTGCCTTGCTGATTTGCGCCGGTTTCATTGCTGCCCATCCCTTGTCTGCCTTTGCAGAAGATGGAGTAGCAGCCGTACAGACAATTCAGCAGCAAAAACAATCTGTTTCGGGTACTGTGAAAGATGCAACAGGTGAACCGGTTATCGGTGCCAATGTGCGTGAAAAAGGAAATCCCGGTAATGGTACGATTACCGATATAGACGGTAACTTTAATATTAAGGTGGCTCCGGGAGCTACTTTGGAAATCTCTTTTATAGGTTATAAGACAGCAGAAGTGAAAGCTGCTGCCGGTAAACCTGTGAATGTGACACTGGCCGATGACACTGAAATGCTGGATGAAGTAGTGGTGGTTGGTTACGGTACGATGCGTAAGAAAGACCTGACGGGTTCGGTCGTGCAGATTAACCCGAGTAAGATTGCCGATCAGAATCCTATCTCTGTACAAGATGTATTGCGCGGTACGCCGGGCTTACAGATTGGTTACGATGCTTCTGCCAAAGGTAGCGGCGCTTCCATACAGCTGCGCGGTAAAAACTCGTTAGGTACGGATGCCAGTCCGCTGATTGTATTGGATGGTATGGCTTTCTATGGTGAGCTTTCTGAAATCAATCCGGATGATATCGGTCAGATTGACGTGCTGAAAGACGCTTCTTCCGCTGCCATCTATGGTGCCAAGGCGGCTGCCGGTGTCATCATTATCACTACTAAGAAAGGTAAACAAGGCAAGCCCGTCATTAATGTAAGCGCTAACCTTGCCATTAACAAGAAGTCGGCTTATCGTGACTATTACGATCCTGCCGGTTACATTCGCTACCGTCAGGACTGGTATAAGATGGCGAATACGTATGGACAAGGAAAGGATGGACTTTACGGTTATTACAATATGTTGGCAGACACCGGCGAAAAGGATGCAAATGGCAATCCGATATATGCACCCGCTTATCCGCAGGGCTACTATGATAATCCTGCGTACATGACAGCTGCAGAGCAAAATGCCTGGGCTTCCGCTGTCGGTTTGAGTGGCCTCGGTCCTTCCGAAGGCGAGTCTGCGCTTAGTTTGTTTGCTCGTCGTCTGACATTGGATGTGTCTCCGTTAGTATTTAATAATTTCTTAGCCGGCAAAACGTACGATTGGTACGATTCTACTTTCCGTACCGGTTTGAATCAGGACTACAACGCCAGCATTTCAGGTGCTACGGACAGATTCAACTACTACTTGTCTGTAGGCTATATGGACAATGAAGGTGCCGTACAGGGGAATGATTATCATGCGTTCCGTTCGAACATGAAGATAAATGCCAAAATAACAGACTGGTTGGAGGTCGGTGCGAATGTGAACTTCCAGGATCGTTCCGATGGTGATATACAGGTATCGTTGGGCAGCAACTATTGGGATGCCAATATGCTCCGTAACTCTCCATACGCTTCGATGTACGACGAAAACGGCGGTTATGAGCAATATCCTATGTCGGGTGCGGCCACCAACGGTGGGTATAACTATTATTTCGACCGTCAGTACTACGACTTGGAGAAAGGTTATACCGTATTGAACACCATTTTCAATGCTAAAATTACGTTACCTTTAGGCTTCACCTATCAGTTCAACGCCGCTCCGCGCTTGCAGTGGTTCTACGATCGCTATTTCATGTCGGCCGACCTGCCCGATGCTTCGGCATCCAGCCGTGGCGTAAACCGTGCATGGTCCAAGAACTTTGACTGGAACTTGAACAATACCATTACTTGGGATCGTACCTTCGCGGATGTTCATCACTTCACCGTGACGTTGGTGCAAGAAGCCGAAGAACATCGCTACTGGAGCGATAAAATCGAAGCCCGCAACATTACACCGAGTGATGCGTTGGGTTTCCACTATACTACGGGTGCCAACAAGGAACAGAGTTCTTTCTCTACCAACGATACACACTATACAGCCGCTTCTTATCTGGGGCGTTTGTTCTATAGCTTCAACGACCGCTACATGTTTACCGGTACGTTCCGTCGTGACGGTTATGCAGGTTTTGGAGCCAAGAATCCTTGGGGTAATTTCGGTTCGGTAGGTATAGGCTGGACGGTTTCGAACGAGAAGTTCATGCAAAGTACCCAGAAATGGTTAGACCTGCTTAAGTTCCGCTTGTCCTGGGGTACCAACGGTAACCGTGAGTTTGGTGATGTGTACAAGACGCTGGCCAATCTGAACTTGGGCGGTACCGGTATGGTTTATGTCAACAACGGCACTTCCACCGTAATCAATCCTTTGTATATGGACCGTCTTGCCGCTCCTAACCTGCAATGGGAAAAGACAAAGGCATGGAATGTGGGAATGGACTTTTCTGTATTAGGTGGTCGTCTGACCGGTTCTATGGACTACTATTTCAAGAAGACTACCGATATGATTATGGGACAACGCTTACCGAGTTTCTCCGGTTTCGGCAGTATCACTGCCAATTTGGGTGAAGTGCAGAACCAAGGTTTTGAGATTTCCTTGAACTCTACCAATATTGAAACTAAAGATTTCACATGGAATACTTCTGCCGGTTTCTCTATCAACAAGAACCGCATCAATCACATCTATTACGACTATGATGAGAATGGTGTAGAACGTGACGATACTTCCAACAAATGGTATATCGGTCAGCCTATGGGTACCATCTGGTATTATGAAACAGACGGCGTTTGGCAGAACACTCCCGAGGATATTGCCGCTGCTGCTCTGGTAGGGCAGAAACCGGGTGACCCGAAAGTGGTGAACCGCTATACGGAAGACGACAAGATTAAAGAAGACGGTACCCGCGTTCCGGTTTATAATGACAAGGATAAAACTTATCTTGGAACTACGGCTCCTCCGATTTATTGGAACCTGCGCAACGACTTCACTTTATGGAAAGATTTGACTTTCTCATTCTCGCTCTATTCTTATATGGGACATAAGAGTACGGCCGGTTACTGGTTGAATCAGGATAACGGCGGTTCACAGGTACTCAATGGCTTCAATATGCCTAAGAAAGAATACTGGACGCCCGATAATCCGACCAACGACTACTGTCGTCTGAATGCCGCAGGTCCTAATACAGGTTTGGCTGGCGGGGTAGATAAGCTTTACAACCGTAGCTTTGTCCGCTTGGACGACATTACTATCGGTTATACGTTGCCTCAGAGGTGGACGAAGAAATATATGATCGATAAGATTCGCCTGACTGCAAGCATCAAAAACGTTTGCACCATCTCCGGTTGGGAATACGGTGACCCTGAAACAGGTGGGCTGGCTACTCGTGCTTTTAACTTTGGTTTGAATATAACACTCTAATAACTGAAAGACAATATGAAAAAGATGAATAAATTAGTAAGGGGATGTATGGCTTTGGCTTCAGTGGCCATGCTGGCAAGCTGTTCGGACAGCTTCCTGGAACAAGACCCCTTGTCATTCTATAATCCGGGAAACACATATACTACCGAGTCCGGTTTGCGTTCGGCAATGGCCATGTGTGACCTGGGACTGAAAGAAATGTTGATGGACGGCAACGGAAACGTACTTCCGATGGCTTCACTTTACTTTATGACTGATATAGGTTTGTATGCAAAAACGGATGCAAACTTCGTTATGGATGACTTTGCCAACAAGATTACACCGACCGACGGTATGAAGGGCGGAGGAGACGAGAATTGTATGAGCCGTTTCTGGGACCGTGGCTGGACCAGTATTAAGTTTGCCAATACCGTACTTTCGTATGTAGACCAGGTACAGGGACTGGACGAAAAGGTGCGCAACGAATATAAGGGACGTGCTTACTTCCACCGCGCTTATGGTTATTATCATCAGGCATTGTTGTTTGGTGACATACCCTTGGTGACGAAGATTATCGAGGTACCCAAGCAAAACTATAAGTCTACAAGCAAAGAAGCTATCTTCCAGATGTTGGTGCATGATTTGGAGTTTGCTGTTCAGCACGTACCTTCTCAAAAAGATATGTCCTATATGGGAACTGTGAATCAGGAAGCTTGTATGCAACTGCTTATTAAATGTTATTTGGTAGCAGGAGAGTATCAGAAAGCGGAAAACATGGCTACCGACTTGATTAATAATCACGGCTTGAAACTGATGGATGCCCCGTTCGGTACGCTTGTTACGGGTAATGACAAGACTTGGGCTATACAGCGCAATGTGCTTTGGGACCTTCACCGTGGCGAGAATGTGGCCATTCCTCAAAATAAGGAGACTATTATGCCAATCTTGAACTATAATAGCGAGAGTTGGATAAATTATCCGCAGATGCGCGCCATGTGTGTACACTGGTCCAATAGTATTATCAGGGATCCCCATAATCTAAGTTCGCCTACATACAACTATTCACGCACCGATGGCAAATATAAGGAAGAGTTGGATTGGGTACGTACTTTGGGACGCGGTATCGGTTGCTTCCGTACTTCATACCATTACAACAAGACTATCTGGCACTATGACGGTGAGGAGGATACACAAGATTTGCGTCACAATCGTGCTGTGGGTAATTGGGTGGAAATGGAAGACATCAAATACAATAATCCGGCATCGGACTTCTATGGTCAGAATATGACGCTCTATGCACCGGAAAATTGGGGGGTAAATGATAAAGGCGACCCTATCATTACAAAAGGACAATTGCTTTGTTCCGATACGATTCGTAGTTGGTATCCTACTCCTTTATACAAGGTTTATATTAAGGATGCTGCGGCTGAAGAAAATATGAATGCCAACCAGTTCAATGGGGCTACAAAAGGCACTTCCTGTTCCAACGGTAATCTTTATTTATTCCGACTGGCTGAAACCTATTTGCTTCGTGCAGAGGCTAAGTTCTATCAAGGTAATGCCAGCGGTGCGGCTGATGATGTAAATGCTGTTCGTCGGCGTGCCAATGCCAAGAAGATGTTTACTACGGTTACCATTGGTGATATCTGCGATGAACGTGCCCGTGAACTTTATTTGGAAGAATGGCGTCAGCCTGAATTGACCCGTATTTCTTGGTGTCTGGCTCGTAGCGGTCAGCCGGATGAATGGGGTGAAACTTACGATCTGGCGACTTGGGATAAGCAGACCGGTACCGACCTGACCGGCGGTAGCTATTGGTACAAACGTTGCACGCGCTACAGTCTCTTTAATCATGGTCCGATATATTCTGGAAAAGAACTTAATTATCAGGTTAGCAAGCATAACATGTTCTGGCCTGTGCCCAATTCGGCTATTACGGCTAATATCGGTGCCCCGCTTCGTCAGAATTACGGTTACGATGGCTACGATGATTCTGTTCCGATGTTTACCAATTGGGAAGAAGCGGTAGCTGATGAAGAAAAGGTAAATTAAAGAATAAGTTTTTTATCTTTCGTTTTCAATAGGTCTTTTGGAAGCCCACTCTCCGGTTGGGAAGGGTGGGCTTCTTTTTCGCCTTTTTCTCCGATATTAGGGAAAAAGAAGGAACACAACTATAATCATTAATTGTTTAGGTATGAGAAAACTCCAATTATTTATCGTTCTACTTATCACCTTTAGCAGTACATCCTGCTTTCACAGTCAGAGTACAGAATCCGCTAAAGATGTTATGCGCATCATCCGTCAAGTGAACCGTTGCCGACAAGGAAACGATTCTTTGCAAGTACAGCCTTTCTGGGAAAATGATATTGACGGCAACTATATCAACGCCCACGGCGGCTGCATCCTTCCCCATTCCGGCAAATACTACTGGTTCGGCGAGCATCGTCCTGCGGAAGGTTTCTCCACGCAGGTTGGAATAACCTGCTATTATTCTCCCGATTTGAAATCCTGGAAATACGAAGGTGTCGCTTTGCCTGTTTCCGAAGAAGCCGGTTCGGACATCGAGCGTGGTTGCATCATGGAGCGTCCGAAAGTGATATACAATCAGAAGACGGGTAAGTTCGTCATGTGGTTTCATCTGGAGCTGAAAGGAAAGGGTTACGGCCCTGCCCGTGCTGCGGTTGCCGTGAGCGACAAGCCGGAGGGACCTTATAAATTCGTGCGTTCCGGTCGCGTCAATCCCGGCAAATATCCGCGGAACATGTCGGAGGAAGAACGGGGGATGAGTTGGGATATGAACCAATACAAAGAATGGTGGACACCGGAATGGTATAAGGCCGTCAATCAGGGCATGTTTGTACAGCGTGACTTATCGGGCGGACAGATGTCGCGTGACATGACCCTGTTTGTAGATGACGACGGTAAGGCTTACCACATCTATTCTTCGGAAGAGAACCTGACGCTGCAAATCGCCGAACTGTCGGAAGATTATCTCAGCCATTCCGGCGAGTACATCCGCATTTTCCCCGGCGGACATAACGAAGCTCCTGCCATCTTTAAGAAAGACGGGACTTACTGGATGATAACTTCCGGTTGCACAGGTTGGGCACCGAATGCCGCCCGTTTGTTTTCCGCTCCTTCCATTTGGGGTCCGTGGACTCAGCACCCCAATCCTTGCCGTGGCAAGGGGAGTGAAAAGACTTTCGGCGGTCAGAGCACTTATATCCTTGAACTTCCGGGCAGTCAGTACCTTTTCATGGCCGATATCTGGAAGCCGAAAAGTCTGATGTATTCGGGATATCTCTGGATTCCAATCCAATTTGATACCCAAGGAAAGCCATATCTGGAGAAATAGGGAGTACTTAAACGCATTTTGCGACAAGAAAGAAGTATAATTCTCCCTGTTTATTGACGGAAACTCGCTATATTTGTCATAATCTTAATATCTGGAGTATGAAAAATATGGTAAGTTTCCGTTCTTATTATAAATATTGTGCCTTATTCACTTTTCTCATTTTATTTTCCGCAGCATCATATGCGTCGGATATCGATTTGATTTCCCGGCTACAGTTTAAGCAGATAACTACCTACGATGGCTTGCCAACGAATGAGGTGCAGAAGATCTTTCAGGATAGAGAAGGCTTTATATGGATGGCAACCCGGTATGGGCTTTGTAAATATGACGGCTATCAGGTCACTGTCTATAAATCTAATTTGTATGCTCCCGGGTTACTAACCAACAACAATATTTACTGTTTAGCTGACGATTACGATGGTAACTTATGGATTGGCACACAAGAGGGTTTGAATGTGCTTAATAAGAAAACAGGAGAGATACGTCAATATACTTTTCCGGCGATACCCAATAACAATGTTTCATGCTTATTGGTTTCTACGGATAATACTGTATGGGTGGGGACGGATTCCGGACTCGCCCGGTATGTGCCCGATAAAGATTCTTTTATGGTTTATGATAGCCAGGTAAATGAAGGAGCGATTGTCCGGGGAGCTATAAAGTCTTTATTTGAAGATGCCGATGGAGATTTATGGATTGGTACCTGGTCTGACGGACTTTATCGTCGTTCTGCTGTAAATCATCAGTTTATTGCCTATCCGAAAATCAATGAACGTAATTCTGCGCATATAATATATCAGGATGCTCGTAAAAATATTTGGGTAGGAGGATGGGATTGTGGCCTGTTCTTATTGAACCATCCAAAGAACATGGAAGAAATATCCTATACAAGATATGCTCATAAAGTGGGGGATGAAACGAGTCTTTCTGATAATATAGTTTATGATATTGTGGAAGACTTGCATACCCATACCCTATGGATTGGTACGCGTTCCGGCCTGAGTATTATGAGCCAAGAGTCTCCTGGGCATTTTATTAATTATAAATCACGGCATTCATCTTACTATATTCCTTGTGATGAAATAAATTCATTGTTGTGTGACCGTTTCAATAACATCTGGATAGGGTCTATCGGTGGAGGCGCATTGATGGTGAATACGGAAAAGCCACCCTTTACCAGTCATTTCCTGAATCTTGAGGAAGATGATGTGCCTACAAGTGCTGTCCGTGCCGTGTTTGCAGATTCGGATAATAATCTTTGGTTGGGTACGGGAAGTTACGGACTTGCAAAAAAAGATGCAGAAAGCGGTAAGTTGACTTTCTATACCAAACTACCCGAATTCTCGGATATTAATAGTGTGCCGACCATTAACTTTATGATTCAGCGCAAAAATGGTGAAATTTGGTTCGGTACTTATGATGGGGGGATTCTGATATATAAGAAAGGAGAGAAAGTAAGGGTTCTGACCGATACTGATTGCCCGTTCCTCTATTCGGTTTGTGTATCTGCTCTATGTGAAGATAGCCGGGGAAATTGTTGGGTCGGTTGTCGGGGTGGAATGGGAGTGAGTCTTGCCGATGGTGGTTATTACAGGTTCGGCATACTAACCTTTGAAAACGGCAAAGCGGCTGACTGGTATCACGTAAAAGATATAGTGGAAGATACGGATGGAAGTTTTTGGATTGCAACGGCCAATTGTGGTATCATACATGTGAGGGGAAATATACAGCATCCTGAAACATTGAAATATAGTAACTACAGTTATAATAATAACCTATTGGCTATAAATTCCGTCTTATGTTTGCATATAGATAAAAAGGGGCGGTTGTGGGCCGGTACCGAAGGAGGCGGACTGTATTTGTACGACCGGGAAAAGGACGCTTTTATCGAGAAAAACCGACAATACAATATTCCCAGTGACATGATAGGGTCTATAGAAGAAGATGAGTCCGGATGCTTGTGGATGGGAACTAATATGGGTTTGGTACAATTGAATGTTTCGGCGGACGAGTCTCTTTCCACTGTTCGTGTGTATACAACCGCCGATGGACTGTTGGATGACTTTTTTATCGCACATTCTTCTTGCAGCCGGGGAAATGAATTGTTCTTCGGAGGAAACAAAGGGTACAACAGCTTCCTGCCAGGTACTTTAAAAGAAGGCAATAGCGTAGTGCCCTACTTGATAACGGACATAAAAATCTTTAATCGCTCGTTTGCATCATTGGAATCCGGGCTCAGAGAACGGATATCTCCGGTTATGCCCTCGTTTACTGATAAAATAGAGCTTCCTTACGAATATAATAATTTCTATATAGAGTTCGCTTCGCTTACTTATAAGAATCCGGATTTGAACAGGTATGCCTATCGGCTCGTCGGTTTTGACGAGGATTGGCAATATACGAATGCCGCCCGTCGTTTTGCATATTATAATAACCTGCAAAGCGGTACATATAAGTTTTGCCTGAAAGCTACGAATGAAAATGGAATATGGAGTGGGGAGATACGTGAACTTGAGGTCGTGATATTGCCTCCCTTTTGGGCCACGTGGTGGGCTTATACTATTTATGTTCTGCTAATAGCTGGAATTATTTACTTCATTTTTCATACAGCCAAGAACAGAATGTTACTGCGCAATGAACTCCATCTCCGTGAAATGGAAAAAGATAAACTGGAAGAATTGAATCATTGCAAGTTACAGTTCTTTACGAATATAACTCATGAACTGTTGACTCCGCTGACAATTATTTCTGCAACGGTTGATGAATTGAAGATGCAAGTCTCCGGACATGAAGACCTTTATACGGTGATAGGCAACAATATCAGCAGGCTTATTCGTTTGTTGCAGCAAATACTGGAGTTTAGAAAAGCCGAAACCGGTAACTTAAAATTGCGTGTCTCTCCGGGCGATATTGCCGCTTTTGTGAAAAATGAAGCGGAATCTTTTACTCCCCTTATTAAGAAAAGGAAGATTCACTTTTCCGTGCTTTGCGATCCAGAGTCGATTATGGGTTACTTTGATACGGATAAATTGGATAAGATACTTTATAACCTTCTTTCTAATTCTGCTAAATACAATAAAGAAGGAGGGTACATACAAGTTACGGTTTCGTATGCCGAAGACAAAGATTTTGTTCGGCTGAGTGTGAAAGATAACGGCTGCGGAATTTCTAAAGAAAAACAGGAAACACTGTTTAAACGCTTTTATGAAGGAGATTACCGAAGGTTTAATACGATAGGTACAGGTATCGGGCTCTCTTTGACCAAGGATTTGGTAGAACTGCATGGGGGTACTATTGATGTGGAAAGTGCGGATGGGCAAGGTTCTGAATTTATTGTGACTTTACCTATTGACCGTTCTTATTTCCATGAGGAACAGATTGACGAAGAAGCGGTGCTTCCTGCCCAAAAGACTATTACTTATGCTGAAGAAAAAGATGATATAGAGGAAATTCCCGCCAAAGATGTTCCGACTAATTCCATTCTGGTGGTCGAGGATAATGAAGAATTGCTCCGGTTAATGGTGAAACTGTTGCATCGTGAATATAATGTATATACCGCAGAGAATGGAAAAGACGCCATTACGGTACTTGAAAATGAAGAAATAGATATTGTGGTGTCTGATGTAATGATGCCTGTCATGGATGGAATTGAATTCTGCAAATACGTAAAGAGCAAGCTTGAAATCAGCCATATACCGGTTATACTCCTTACCGCGAAAAACAAAGAAGAAGACCGGGCCAGAGCATATGAAGTGGGTGCTGATGCCTTTATCAGCAAACCTTTTAATTTGACCGTACTTCATGCACGCATACGTAACCTGTTGAAATATAAAGAACGTATGGCACGTGATTTTAAAAAACAACTTGTGTTTGAAGTCAAAGAACTTAATTATACCAGCATTGACGAAGATTTCTTGCAGCGAGCCATTGATTGCGTTCACCGTCATTTAGAAGATTGTGATTTTGACCAGCCTCAATTTGTTGAAGAAATGAATACCAGTAAATCTACTTTGTATAAGAAGCTCAAGTCCTTGACAGGCTTAAACACTTCCGCTTTCATCCGGAATATACGTTTAAAAGCAGCTTGCCGCATTATGGAAGAAAAGGGTAGCGCGATACGCATTTCAGAACTTGCGTATGCAGTAGGTTTTAATGACCCGAAATATTTCAGTGCATGTTTTAAGAAAGAATTCGGCCTATTACCTACCGAATATCAAGAGCGATTCATACAATGATATTATTATATCCGTGTGTCCCGGTTGTTACTTTTAAAGGTTTCACCGGGACATTGGCGTTACTGCCTGTACAAGATTCCATGAAAGAGTACAATTCCAAGGTCGAATCATGAGTAAAATAGGTCGATAATCTAAATTTCGACCTTTCGGAACTATTATTGGAGCTTTTTTCGTGAATACCAAATTACATTTGCTGCCGTTTCACGATAATAACAAACGTGAATAAAACGAATATATGTTTAATCTTAAAGTTTATGCAATGAAAAAACAGAGACTATTTGAAGGACTCCGACTCAAAGTGTACGCCACTTTGGTAGTTTGTTTGGCTCTTCTGTTGAATGTGCAGATTTTGAATGCTCAAAGTTCAACAATCCATGTGAAAGGTGTGATTAATGACGCAATGGGGCCCGTGATTGGTGCCAGTGTTGTGGAAAAGAGTAATCCCGGTAATGGAACGATTTCCGATATCGACGGTAATTTCTCGTTAAGTGTTTCGCCCGATGCTACGCTGGTGATTAGTTTTGTCGGCTATAAAACCTTGGAGATACCCGTAGCAGGTAAGACTTCTTTTGTGGTGGACTTAAAAGAAGATAGTGAGATGCTGGACGAAGTGGTAGTTGTGGGATTCGGTACTCAAAAGAAAGTGAACCTTACCGGTTCAGTCGGTCTCGCTACTGCGAAGGAAATTGAAGCGCGGCCGGTAGCCAATGCCACACAAGCATTGCAGGGATTGGTTCCCGGATTACAGATTACCACCAATACCGGTGAGTTGGACAAGAACATGAGTATTAATATCCGTGGTAACGGTACTATTGGTGACGGTTCCAGCGGTAGCCCATTGATTTTAATTGATGGTATGGAAGGGGATATTAATACGGTGAATCCACAGGATATTGAGAATATCTCTGTATTGAAGGATGCTGCCGCATCTTCCATTTACGGTTCGCGTGCACCTTTCGGTGTTATCTTGGTTACTACTAAAAAGGGTAAGGCAGGTAAGGCGGTTATTAACTATAATAATAGTTTCCGTTTCAATAGTCCGGTTAACTTACCCGAAATGATGGACTCTTATACATTTGCTAATTACTTCAACGAAGCAGCACGGAATGCTCAAGATAATGCACAGTTTAAAGATGATGTATTACAGCAGATGCTTGACTTCCAAGCTCAAGGCGGAACGAACCGAGGTGGTTTGCCTACCGATGGTAAAGTGTGGGGTAAGCCGGCCGGTGACCCGTTTACGAGGGCTTATGCCAATACGGATTGGTTCTCCGAAATTTATAAGGATTCCTCATTCTCACAAGAACATAACCTCAGCATCAGTGGTGGTGGAGAGAAATTCAATTATTATGCTTCATTGGGTTATTTAGACCAGAATGGATTGTTACGGCATGGTTCGGACGAAATGAAACGCTACAATGCAACAGCCAAGTTCGGAGCGGAATTGACTAAATGGCTGAAGTTTAATTATAGTTTGCGTTACGTTCGTCAGGATTTAGGTCGTCCTACGGCGTTCGGTGGCGGATTATATGAGAAAATCGGTCGTCAGACTTGGCCGAACCTTCCGGTTTACGATGAGAATGGCTACTATTTCAATAGTAATGCCGAAACTCCTGCCATGTCACTTGCTTTAGGTGGAGAGCGTAATGTGCAGACCGATAAAGTTTACCAGCAGGCAGGATTGGTTATCGAGCCTATTAAAAACTGGATTACGAATGTAGAATTCAACTACAGTACAAATTCTATTGATACTCGTGAGGTATCTCTTCCTTGCTACAACCATGATGTTGAGGGTAATATTGTAGACACTCAGGGTACGAACAGTCTCTATCAGGATTTCAAGAAAGAGAATTATATGAACTGGAATATCTATTCCACTTATTCATTCTCTCTGAACGACGAACATAATTTTAAAGTTATGGGTGGTTTCCAGTCCGAAGAAATGCGTCAGAAGTTTTTTAGTGCGAAAGGCTACGGGCTGCAAGTCGAAGAACTTCCGGTATTGGATTTGATTTCAAACATAGACGGCGCTGGAAAAGATAAGGTTCCTGAGGTAGGAGGTTATCGTCATGAATGGGCTACAGCCGGTTTCTTCGGTCGTGTAAACTACGACTATCTCGGTCGCTATCTGGTAGAAGGAAATCTTCGTTATGATGGTGCATCCCGATTCCGTCGCGGAAACCGTTGGCAACTATCTCCTTCTTTCTCTTTGGGTTGGAACATTGCACAGGAAAGTTTCTGGGAAGATTTTACCAATACTTGCAATCAGTTGAAAGTTCGTCTTTCGTATGGTGAATTGGGTAACATGAATACTACCGGTTGGTATCCTACTTACCGGTCAATGATTTTGAAGCAAGCTAACGGAAGCTGGCTGCAAAATGGAGTGAAACCCAATACCGCTTATGTAGGCGAATTAATCAGTACGTCCTTAACTTGGGAAAAGGTACGTACCTGGAATGTCGGTCTGGACTTCGGTTTGTTCAATAATCGCTTGACGGGTTCTTTCGACGCTTATGTTCGCTATACCGACAACATGGTCGGACCTTCGGTCGAACTTCCTGCCGTATTGGGTATTTCGGCTCCGAAGACTAATAACTGCGACTTGAAAACAAAAGGTTGGGAACTTACTATTGGTTGGCAAGACCGGACGAGATCTGGTTTCGGATATGGCGTGAAATTCAACGTATCCGATGCCCGCACTTATATCGATAGATATCCCGGCAACCCGACCAATTCAATTAATACTTATATCGCAGGTCGCGAAATCGGAGAAATCTGGGGATTTGAGACGGTAGGTATTGCGAAGACCGACAGTGAAATGGAGGCTCACTTGCAACAAGTCGGTGGTCAGGGCGCTCTCGGAAACGTATGGGCAGCCGGTGATATTATGTATGCAGACTTGGACGGAAAACCGGGTATTACTAAAGGTGCGCAAACTTTGGAAGATCATGGTGATCTGAAAGTAATCGGTAATAACACTCCACGTTATCATTTCGGTCTTGATTTGAATGCTAACTATAAAGGATTTGATTTCCGTCTTTTCTTCCAGGGCGTGATGAAACGTGATTATTGGCAAGGTTCTAACCTCTTCTGGGGAGTTGGACAATGGGGCATGTGGTGGTCTACCGGTTTAAAGGAGCATGAGGACTATTTCCGTGATGAGCCTGTCGGCTTGCCCGGACATCAGATTGGCGTTAATCCTAATGCATATTATGCACGGCCGAGATTTGACAGTACTCAAAACCAAGAAACACAAACCCGTTATTTGCAGAATGCTGCTTATATCCGTTTGAAGAACTTCCAGTTTGGCTATACCCTTCCCACATCCTGGGTTAACAAAATAGGCATTAACAATTGCCGGATATTTGTATCAGGTGAAAATTTGTGGACAGGTACGAAGTTGACTAAACTGTTTGATCCGGAGACAATAAATGGCGGTAATACCGATAATAATGCTTCTGCACCTATCAAGAGTGGTGGTAATGCATATCCGCTTTCAAGAACTTGGTCTTTCGGACTTAGCGTTTCACTTTAAAACATAAAAAATGAATATCATGAAATCAAATTGTAAATATCATATAGTAAAGGCTTTTATAGCAACAGCCTTTTTGGCAGGAATAACTTCTTGTGAAGATTTTCTGGATAGAGAGCCAATGTCTACCGTATCTCCCGGGACTTATTATACGAAAGCAGCTCAGTTAGAGGCTAACTTGAATGACGAATATCCGAATGTCCTGCCGTCTTTTGGTCAATGGACTTATGGTATCTTCGGGGAAGATAAGGGAACGGATAATCAGATTGAGGTGGGTGCACACGACCGTTATACTTTAGACCGTTGGAAAGTACCTCATTCAGAAAATGATAACTGGAAGTTCGAACGTATATATCGCATCAACTTCTTCTTGTCCGAAGCTCTTCCCAAGTTCGGTGAAGACATGAGCGGTGCGCAAAATACCATTACCGGAGATGTGGCTACCATCAAGCATTATATAGGAGAGATGTATTTCCTCCGTGCTTACGAGTATTTTAAGAAACTTCAGCTTTTCGGTGATTTCCCTATTATCGAGCAGCCTTTGGTTGATGATATGGAAGCCCTGCGTGCAGCCAGCAAGCGTTCACCGCGCAATGAAGTTGCCCGCTTTATACTTTCCGACTTGGATAAGGCTTATGAATATATGAGTGATATAGATATGGCTACCACTCGTATAAACAAGGATGCGGCGATGTTAATCAAGTCACGTGTAGCTCTGTTTGAAGGCACTTGGCTGGAGAATTTTAAAGAAACGGCTTTTGTACCGGGAGGTACAGGTTGGCCTGGTGCAGCTCTTTATAGCGGTTACCAATATCCCAGTGGAACGATAGAGGATGAAATAAAATATTTCTTGGAGCAAGCAGCCGATGCAGCCAAGAATGTAGCGGAAAAGTATAAGGCAAGTTTGACTGTTAACACCGGCGTAGTGCAGCAGTCAGCTGATGCTCCCGCCAATCCTTATTATGATATGTTTGCTCAGGAAGATTTGTCTAATGTTCCCGAAGTCCTTTTGTGGCGCCAGTATGCACGTGGCCTGTCTACACATAACATAAATTCTGCTGCCGGACGTGGCAATTACCGTATCGGTCTGACTCGCGGGTTTGTACAAAACTTCTTGATGGAAGACGGCACGCCTGTATATACTCACGGAACTTATGAGGATGGAGATAGCTACTACATGGGCGATAAAACCATTTCGGATGTCCGTGTCAACCGTGACCCCCGTCTGAGTATCTTCCTGAAAGAACCCGGACAGAAAAACATTCTCTTTGAGGTTGATAATAACGAAGGTACTGAAGTTGTGATGGAAGAACCCTATCCGGCTATTACGAGTGGTGATGGCGAGCGTGGTTACTCTACAGGTTATGCCCTTCGCAAGGGTGGTTCCTTCAATCGTAAATATTATGCTAACGGTGGAGGTTACACAGCTGCCGTATGTTTCCGTGCTGCTGAAGCCCTGTTGAATTACATGGAAGCAAGCTATCTGTTGAAAGGTTCTTTGGATGCTACAGCACGTGAATATTGGACTCTCCTCCGTCAGCGTGCCGGTATCAGTACCGATTTTGATAAGACAATCAATCTTACTGATATGAGTAAGGAAGCCGAAAATGATTGGGGAGCTTATACAGCAGGAACTATTCTTACAGATAAGACGCTTTATAACATCCGCCGTGAGCGTCGGTGCGAATTTATAGCAGAAGGCCTCCGTTATATGGATCTCTGCCGTTGGCGTTCAATGGACCAGCTTATAAAGACTCCAAGTCATATGGAAGGAATGCATTTGTGGAATACTCCTATGGAGAAATGGTACGTGAATGAAAAAGGAGAAAGCACGCTGGTGGCTGACGGCACAGACAAAGCAAACGTCTCATCTAAAGATAAGAGCGAATATCTGCGTCCGTTCGAGAGGACGAGTTCACAAGCCGGTTATAACGGTTGTACATGGAAGATGGCTCACTATTTGAATCCGATTATGATTAAGCAGTTCCAGTTGACAGCTTCTTCAAGTACTGAGTCGGGCTCTGTACTCTATCAGAATCCATATTGGCCGACGGTAGCGGATCAGCCGGCTGAACAGTAAATAAGGATTTTGTTTTTCGGTTTTCAATAGGTATTTAACGCTAAGGGATAGGAAACGCTCTGTTTAAGGAATGTATCCTATCCCTTTTTAAATTTTATATATGTATGATACAATGGAAAAGTAAAATTTTAGTTGTCGGGTTAGCAATTCTCCCTTTTGTGCCTTTTTCACAAATACATGGGAATAATTCTCCGGAAAAGATAGTAATGGCTGCTACTAACAGTCCTCAGAACGATGTTGACGGCAACTATATCAACGCCCACGGCGGCTGCATCCTTCCCCATTCCGGCAA